>Ga0315553_10000149_pt1 | contig 59993 bp, 49 predicted proteins | sample SalMarSW160140MG_FD_203099 | JGI IMG/M metagenome (GOLD analysis project Ga0315553, IMG submission 203099) | Salt marsh sediment microbial communities from the Plum Island Ecosystem LTER, Massachusetts, United States - Salt Marsh Sediment SW1601-40 ...
TCCCGCGGTGGCTGGTACTCGCCCGGATTGTACAGCGTGACGACGCACGTGGCCTTCGGGCTGATGGTCGGCGCGACCCCCGATGGGCGCCACGCGGGCGAGACGCTCTCGCAGGGCATCAGCCCGGCGCACGGGCGCGACAGGCGCGGGCCTACCGCCGGTCTCAGGTCGGCTGCCAAGCTCGATCACACGCTGGTGTCCAACGGCCTGGCGCTGATCCAGATGCTCAGCCTGGGCGCATCGGCGCGTGAGCACGCGACGGATGTGCTGGGTGGCTTGTTAGAGGCGTATTTTAGCATCGGCGGGCAGGAGCTGCAGTGGAACCTAGTGGATCGGGCGACGCTTGTCGCTGCCCAGCAAGACCCGGAGGCATATCGGGGGCTGGTTGTGCGGGTGGCGGGCTATAGCGCCCTGTTCACCGACCTCAACCGCGTCATCCAGGATGAGCTCATCGCGCGGACAGAGCACGCCACCTGAGGGGCGCCATCGAGCCGCAGGGCTGGCTCTCAGCGCTCGTAAGCGCCGATGTCGGGCGCAGCGTCACGAGGGCGGCCTTCGGCGTCGTCGGAGGGGGCATCGAGGGCACTGCCGGCGTCCACGGCGGGGCTGCCCGCCTGCAGGTGCAGGTCCACGTCTGACCAGCCGGAGACAAAGAGCGGGTCGGCCGTCACGTCTCCGTAGCCCTGGGAGGTGAAAGCGGCCCAGGTGCCGTCCGTGATCTCGGCGCGGGTGAACGAGGGATCACGCCCGCTCACGAACTCGGCCTCGATCTCGCCGTCCTCTCGGCTCCAGTAGAGGTTGTCGTGCTCCGTTAGCTGTACGCCTTCTCCCAGGTAGAGGCCGGTCGGTGAGCCTTGCTGCGGGCCGGTGTTGAAGGCGAAGATGTTGTTCACCAATGTCAGTTTGATCGCCGCCGAGGCGCCGGTTTCGGGGTAGGCGGCGATGAAGGCATAGTCTCGGGCGCCGTAGTCAGGGCTGTACATATTGTAGGCGATGGTGTTGTTGACTACCTCGTAGGTGCCGGGGTATACGCCCACCACCACCGGGTTGATCCCCTGTCCCCAGACGACGTTGTTCTCCATCCGGCCGCCGGCCCAGAGCTTGATGCCCTGCAGATGGTTACGCACGACCCTGTTGCGCCTCACGATGATGCCGGGGACGTTGCCAGCGGAATCGCGAGAGTTGAGGTCAATGCCGTCGCCGCCGTTATCGTGGACGTAGGAGTCCTCCACCAGGATGTACTGCCCCCGCGCCACCGACAGCCCGTCGCCGCCAAAATCGGCTCCTGGCGCTGACCCTGCGCCGTAGATTTCGAGCCGCCGGAAGGTCATCCGGTCGCAGGGGCCGGGGGTGCAGTCCACCGCCTCGTAATCGCAGTCGTGAAGGACGCTGTCCTCCAGAACGACGTCGCTCACCGGCCCGTACTCAGGGGCTTCATCGGAGTAGCCTACGGTGAAGCGGACGCTGGCCTCGCCGCCGGCCACGTCCAGGTGCGAAAGGAGAACGTGGTGGTTATCGCCCTCCAGGGTGACGCCCCAGACGGGGAAGTCCAGGACGGCAAAGCCGATCAGGTTCAGGTAGGCGGTATCGTGGGCCAGGGTCAGGCTGCCCTGGACGGTGGCCGTCTCGCTGGGAGCAGCGGCGAAGGTGATGGCGGCCTCGCTGGTGCCGGAGCGGGAGAAGGTCACATCCTCCGAGTAGCTACCGGTGCCGACGCAGACGGTGTCGCCGGGCTGAGCCGCATCGGCGGCGTGCTGAATGGTGTGCCAGGGAGCATCGGTGGTGCCGGGGTTGGCGTCGTCGCCGCTGGGAGCAACATGGTGGGTGCAGGTTATCGTGGGGTCTGGATCAGGCTGTGTCTGCTCCTTGCCGAGGGCAATGATCGCCTGCATGTGGTCGAGGCTCGTTAGGCTGCTGATCTCGGGTTGGTCGGGGAACCAGCGCTGCCACGTCTGGGTCTGGGGGTCGATCCAGTAGGCCGCCGCCACCGTCGCCTCTGTGCAGCTCGCGACGGCCTGGTCGATGGGCGTGCCGTCTGTGCCAGGCCACACGGAGATCGCCCACTTGTCGACTTGCGGGCAGTTGCGCATCCCACCGGCAAACAACTCACTCAAAATCAGATCAGTAACAGCACCAATCTCCTCTTGGCCATCAACACAAACAGCGTATTCCTGCGAGTAAGAATTCTTGCCATCCGTCTTCGTTATCTGATCGTAGCCGTGTCTCGCACAGTACGAATAGCTTTCCCCGCACTTGCCTTGCAGAAAGCTCCAGTCACCGCATTCACTGCCATCTGGGAAGATGCATATACCATACTGTCCTTCAGGTTCTTCGGCTATTCTGTAACCGTATCCCAACTCATAACAGTAGACAGTGGCAGGGTCTGGGATTTGGTAAGTCTCGCCATTAGAAGCCGAAGCAATATCGTCATCAAGGCCTTCGGAGGAGGGCTTGTCTCCGCCGCCCGTTTGCGGCCGGTCGTCCTCTGTCGAGGCCGCCGCCACAGCCGCGCTCCATGCGATGATGCCCTGGCCGTCGTCGATTGCGATGAGATCGCTGATTTCGGGCCGATCGCGGAAATAGCGAATCCATGTCTGAGTGTCTCGGTTGATGCGATACGCGACATCGACCTGCTGAGAGCAAGACGCCAGGGCCTCCTCGATCGGCACGGCGTACTGGCCGCTCCAGGTGGCGACTGACCACTTGCCGGCCTGGGGACAGTTGTACATCGTGTCGTCGGGCGACTCAGGGCCTGCCGTCCAGCCCAGGGCCTGCGCTTCGGCTTCCGGCGTGGGCGTAGGCGTGGGCGTAGGCGTAGGCGTGGGCGTGGGTGTAGGCGTGGGCGTAGGTGTGGGCGTGCGTGTAGGCAGCGGGACGCCGCCGTCATCGTAGTTGCCGAAGTCCACCGTCCAGAACCAGCCGTACAGCGACTGGGGGTTGTAAGCCCTGCCGACGCCGGCCACGACGAAGCCGTCGGTGAGCATGACGGCGTTGTGCCCCGGCGAGCTGCGCCAGCCTTCGAAGGCGCCCTCCGGTGTGCCGCTACCGGCTCGGATGACCTCGCCCCACAGGCTGGCCTGCGTATAGCCGAAGGCCAGCATGCGCTCCGACGGGTTGCGGCCCAGGGAGTCGGTGTGGTCCATGTAGTTGTACTGGGCCATGTCCTCGCTCATCCAGTGAGCGGCGGCGCTGAGTGTCGGCGAGACCTTGAGCGTCGACAGGCCATGCTCCAACCGGTAGTCATTGATCAGGGCCAGCAGGGCGGCCTCGTCCTCGCTCAGGAGTGGCGTCTGACCGCGAACGTGGGATTGGCCCACTGCCAGAAGCGATAGGAAGGCCGCAACCACCAGCGCGGCTCCAACAGCGAGAAGGAAGGGGTACCGTCTGGAGTTTCGCATACCTGCCCCATCCTACTCACAGGCGAGGGGATCTGCAAGGGGGGAGGCCATCGATGATCAGCACAAACCACGTAGCCGAGGCGCAGCTCAAGGAGCTATTCGGGTGGCTGTGAGGCTCCGACGTGGCGGCGGTATAATACGTGCGTCTTTGGCTAGCGTGGGGGGCCACGACCAGAGGAAGGGAGGGCAGCGATGCTCAAACACGAGTACGCTGATCTGAACGGCGTCCGGCTGCACTACGTGACCGCGGGAAAGGGCAAGCTGATAATGTTCGCCCACGGCTTTCCCGAGTTCTGGTACGAGTGGAAGAACCAACTCGCCGAGTTCGGCCGAGACCATCAGGCCGTGGCTCTCGACATGCGCGGCTACAACCTGTCATCAAAACCGGAAGATGTCGATCAATATCGGATTGGGTACCTGATCGAGGACCTGCGGGCGCTGGCAGAGCACCTCGGCCACAAGAAGTTCGTCCTTGTCGGCCACGACTGGGGCGGCGCCGTCGCGTGGGCATTCGCGATCTTCCATCCGGACTATCTCGAGAAGCTTATCATCATCAATGCGCCGCATCCGGGCGTGTTCGAGCGCGAGCTGCAAGAGAACCCGGCTCAGCAACGGGCCAGCCACTACATGCTGGTGTTCCGCCGTCCGCAGGCCGAGCAGATCATTTCGGCGAACGACTACGCTGCGCTGGTGGATGCTGTCTTGGCCGGTGGGCTCAAGCAGGGTTACTTCAGCGAGGAGGACCGCAGGGCGTACATCGAAGCGTGGTCACAGCCGGGCGCTCTCACCGGCGGCTTGAATTACTATCGGGCCGCGGGCATCGGGCCGCCCACGGGGGAAGGCTCTGATTGGCGCGCGACGGAGAACGCGACCTCGGATCTGGCCGCGCTGACGGTGAGGGTGCCAACGCTGGTGATCTGGGGGGAGAAGGACGAGGCCCTGCTCACCGGCAACCTCGAGGGGCTTGACAGGTTCGTGCCCGATTTGACGGTAAAGCGCATCCCGGACGGCTCGCACTGGGTCATCCACGAGAAGCCGGAGCTGGTCAACTCCCACATACGAGAGTTCATCGCGGGCAAGCGGTAGAATATCGGGCCTTCTGGGTCCGCGCGCCCGAGCGGGGGTCGCCGGTCAGCGGGCTTTCACCTCGGCGATGCCTCTCCTGAAGGCCTTCAGATTGGAGTCGAGCCTGTCAGCAGGCAGGCTTTCCTGGAGCTCCTGCTCGAACTCTTCCGGCGTTAGGGGCAGCACGTCGGCCCCCACGAGCGCTCCCGCCATGACGATGTTGGCGAGGATGGACGCGCCCAGGTCGAGGGCAATGTCCGTGGCGTTGATCAGCCAGGACTTGCTTGATAGCTCTTCCAGCGCTTTCACTATCTCCTCAACGCTGGGATAGTGGGCAGCGCCGATGGCCACGGCCAACGGGTATACGGGCCTGGAGTTGGTGATAACGGTGACGTCTGGATTGCCGTATTGTCCCAGGACTCGCAGGGTCTCCACCGGCTCCAGACCGAGGATGACGTTGGCCTGGCTGTGAGGGATGAGGGGGCCATATTGGGTCTCGCGCGAGATTCTCAGGTGGCTCATCACTGCTCCGCCCCGCTGGGAGGCGCCGTAGGTTTCGCCGATGGTCACGTGATGGCCGGTCCGCACCAGAGCGCTGCCCATGAGCTGTGTGATGAGGACGTTGCCCTGGCCGCCGACGCCGGTGACGATGACGTTGAGAGGGTCTGTTCCTTCCATGATCAGGCTACCTCCCTGATGATGGCCGAAGCGGGACAGATGTCGGCGCACACCCCGCAGCCGTTGCAGATGACCTCGTCGATCTTGGCCGTCTGACTCTCGCTGTCCCAGACGAGGCCAGGGCACTGGAATACCCGCGTGCACAGGCGGGCGCAGCCGCAGCTCTCGCCGCGACATTTGTCGCTGTCCACCCGAACCTTGTATGCGGGCTTCTCCTCTTCCTTGGCGCTGACCAAGGCGCACTTTCTCCTGGAGATCAGCACTCGCACGCCGCCGTCATCTTGCATCAGGTCAAGGAGCTTGTCGGTGGTGGCTTGGAGGTCAAAGGGGTCTGCCACCTCCACCCGTATGCCCAGCGAGCGACACAGTCCTTCCATGTCCACGCTGGGCGCCGGCTCTCCCAGGGCGCTGGCTCCCGTTCCGGGATGAGGCTGGAAACCGGTCATAGCAGTGGCACTGTTGTCGAGGATGATCAAGGTGAAGTTGGACTGGTTGTAGACTCCGTTGATCAGGGCCGGGATGACGGCATGGAAGAAAGTGGAGTCGCCGCACACTGCCAATACGGGCTGGTCAAAACCGAGCTTGGCCAGCTTGCCAAAGCCGGAGGCCAGGCCAGCGCCCGATCCCATGGCCTGGGCTGTCTTGAGCTGAAAGAATCCGGTGGGTCCTAGGCCCATCGTGTAGCAGCCGATGTCGCCAGTGACGAAGCCGCCGCGCCCGTCTAGCTTGATGGCATTCTTCACCGACCAGAGGGTGGCCCGGTGGGGACAGCCGGCGCAGAAGCCGATCATCCTGTTCTGCACCAGGCTTCCGGTCAGCGCCTGCGCCTTCTTGGCGTAGTCGGGCTCGACGGCGATCCTCTCCCGGTTGAGAATGGAGCCTAGAGCTTGGATCACCTGATCTGGGTCCAACTCGCCGATGGAGGGCAAGTGACCGCTGCGCTTGCCGTAGAAGGTCAGGGGGCCAAGAGCGGAGAACGTATCGCCGACCAGCTCCTTGAGGTTGCCTTCCAGGAAGGGGTCGACCTCCTCTACGATCAGCACCTTATTGGTTCGGGCCAGGTGCTGCTGCACCAGCTTCTCGGGTAGAGGCCAGGTGGTGCCGAGCTTCAGAATGCCCACAGAGTCCTCCAGGGCGAGGGCCTTCACCGCCTCCAAGGAGTAGTGCCAGCCGCTGCCGCAGGTAACTATCAGCAGGTCCGGCCACTTGGGGCCGGTGTACCAGTTGAAGGGGGACGACTCGAATATCTCCCTGGCCTTGGTCACCTTCTGATGCAAGAAGTTGTGCTTGATGGTAACGAGCAGGGGGGTGAACTGGCCGAGCATTGTGGGTGCGAACTTCGCCTCTCTGGTGGGGGGCACTGGCTCCCCGAGGCGTACGTCCCCGCGGGCGTGGGAGACCCGCGTTACGCTCCTGACCAGGCACACGTTCTTGATCTCCTCCGACAGTTCGAAAGCCCACTTGGTCATCTCCTTGGCTTCCTGAGAGTTGGAGGGCTCAAGGAGGGGGAGCTCGGCCCACTTGGCGAGGGGCCGGCTGTCTTGCTCGTTGGTGCTGGACGAGCCGGAGGGGTCGTCGCAGACCACCAGCACCAGGCCACCGACGGTTCCCGTCAGGTTGAGGTTCATCAGGAAGTCGGAGGCGACATTGAGGCCGTTCTGCTTCATGGCCACGATAGCCCGCACGCCGGCAAAGGAGGCTGCGGCGGCGGCCTCCAGGGCCACCTTCTCGTTCACCGACCACTCGACGTAGATGTTCATCTCGTTGGCCACGTCGGCCAGGCTGGCGATGATCTCGGAGGAAGGATTGCCGGGATAGGCGGTGGCGAATCCCAGACCCGCCTCCAGCGCGCCGCGGGCGATGGCCTCGTTGCCCATCAGAAGCTGGCTGGCGCCCGCCTCATATGCTGTGATGGTCGTCATCTCAGCAACCCCTTTCGAGCGTCATGGCCGCATGTCATGTTGAGTGCCATTGCTATGACAGAAGCCTTTTCACGGCCTCGCTGGTCAGCTTGAGGTAGAGCAGGTCCTCATCGCTGCCGGTGGTCTCGATGATCTTCTCCAGCCCCCGCTTCTTCTTGGCGAGGGAGGCCTCTTTGAGATGGGCGAGGTTCTGCTCCGGCAGCGGTTCTGTCTCGATGACCCCCTTGGCTCGGGCTGCTTCCACCAGCTCGCTGCCGACGTCGCTCCGGACGATGAGCGTGTTCCAGCCCGCGATCCCTTCGGCGGCGCCGACCGAGACATCAGCGAACTCCGCCGTCAGGTCGATGCAGACATCGCAGGTCGGCCTGACGAAAGGCCGCACGTCGTCGAGAGGGATGTCGATACGATCGGAGTTGGTGAAGACCTGGAAGAGATTGGCCGGCGGGGGAGGGATATCGAACTTGACTATCTGGTTGAGGGGCACTTTGTCTGCCAGGAAGGGGGCAAGGCCCTCGTAGCGAAGCGCCCAGGTGCAGAAGAGGCCGATGACCAGCTTCAGCTTGTCGATGTTGTTGCGGTTCTCCAGCGGCGAGGCTCTCATCTTGGCCAGGGCGAGCGCCTGGCAGGGGGTTCCCACCACGCCGATGCTCTGGGCATCCCCTTCTGCCTGCCGGTTGAACGCCGCCAGGGTGGGTGCGGCCACGAAGTTCGAGCCGGCGCAGCCGAGGACCTGGGTCTTGTTCTCGGCGGGGGTGCCGCTGGGGAGTATGCGCTCATCGCTGTTGGTGAGGACGGCCGAATCGATCAGCCCTTGATCGAGGGCGAAGCTGGCGAGGGCAGTGACGGTGCCGCCAAACTGGGCCTTGGACCTGATGGTTTCATCGCTGGCCCGGGCCAGCACGATCTCTCGCACTGTGCCCATCTCGTCGGCTGGGTAGGGGACGCCGAATACGGTCTGGCTGAGCAGGTCGAGGTCCAGTGAGGTGCGAGGGCAGAAGACGTAGCAGCGTCCCTGGCGCAGGTCGCACTCGTCCAGGGCAACGATCCTGCCGCGGTAGGCGACAAGGTAGGGGCACATGCCGACGCAGGCGCCGCAGAGGGTGCAAAGGTCTCGGGCCAGCACCTCGCTCTGGAGCTCGCGGCAACCCTTTACCTCTAGGCTCATATCGTGCTCCCTTCCGCCCTTGCTCGGAATAGCGGCCAGGCCCGACAATGCGAACCCCGGCGCGTGAGCTACAGTCAGATCATATACTGTCGAGCGCGTCTGAGGAAGCGATGCGTTGGGGGCCAGCGAGCGGCTCGGTGTTGACAATCTGGCCGTTGCGACACAATACTAACGCGTCTCGCGCGGTTGTTTCGGGGACGTGCAGCGGAGGAGGCGGGAGTAGACTGCGCGCGAGGAGGGGGAGATGGAGCGCCTGCGCGCCGAGCTCCAGTGCTACCGCGATTCCATGCTGCCAGTGGTGCCGCCAAAAGGGGAGGCGGATAGCTAGGTGCCCACAGAAGCAATAGTCGGGCTGTTTACTCTTGGAGGCGTCGCGCTCGGTTTCGCGGGCCAATGGTTCATGGAAGGGCAGCGGGTACATAGGTCAAGGGTTGGAATGGTGAAGGCGATGCTCGGCGAGCTTAGGGCAAATGCAGCCGGTGCCGTTCGCGTTCTATACGCTGGCCCTGGAAACCGGTCGATGTTGTATTCTTCGGAAACTTGGCGGGCCGCGAACTTCGAACTGGCACAGTTCATACCGGATAACACGTATGAAGACCTCCTCCTCATCTATCAGTTACTTCCCGATATCCAGAGGCTTTCCGACACACCCCGAGTCGGATGGTCTGAAGATAAGGTGGACCTTGGAGTCAAAAGCTTGCTTAAGCAATGGATAGAACGTATCAAGCGTACAATGAATGACCTGCTCAAATTGCCTGAGGCGGCAACGTTCCGTCACCAATGGCACATTCGTCCGGTAGAAGAGGATCTAGCGCACGAAGCGAAGAATGAGGCGGAGCGATCATGATGCGACAGGGCAGGTTCACAGAAGCGCCACCCGCTGTGTGTACTACCATTTGAGTTCTCTTGATTGACGTGGAGGACTCGACGGCCCTGACCCAGCGGCTCGGCGAAGCCAAGGCGAGGGAGGAAGGGTGATGGCCAGCCAGCAGCTTGAGGCGATCGTGAGGGTGTTGAGGTCGGGCCCGCCCATGATAGAGCTCAGCATCGAGGAGCAGCGTGCCACGTTCGAAAGGATGACCTCGCGGTTCCAGCCTGGGGAGGACGTACGCTGCGAGCGGCTGGATGCAGGGGGCGTTCCCGCCGAGTGGATCACCACCCCCGAAGCGGCGCACCAGCGGGTCGTCTACTACCTCCACGGCGGTGGTTATGTGCTCGGTTCGATCAACACGCACCGCGAGATGATCTCTCGGATATCGCGGGCGGCGGGCGCAAGGGCCCTCGCCATCGACTACCGGCTGGCGCCGGAAAACCCGTTCCCCGCCGCAGTTGAAGACTGCACGGCTGCCTACCGCTGGCTGCTCTCCACAGGGGTGGATCCTGCCCGGCTGGTGATCGCCGGTGACTCTGCGGGTGGGGGATTAACGGTGGCCACCCTCGTGGCACTACGGGATGCGGGAGAGTCGCTGCCGGCGGCGGCGGTGTGCCTTTCGCCCTGGGTTGACCTGGAATGCTTTGGAGAATCCATGACTACCAAAGCCGAGGTAGACCCGCTGGTGCAGCGGGATGCCGGCGTCCGGTGGGCGAATGCTTATCTTGGAGACACTCACCCCCACACACCCTTAGCGGCTCCTCTTCACGCTGACCTTACGGGGCTGCCCCCCCTGCTCATCCAGGTGGGCACAGAGGAGGCGCTGCTAGATGACTCCACTCGCCTCGCCGAGCGGGCAAAGTCGGCTGGTGTGGACGTGGCGCTCGAGGTCTGGGACGGTATGATCCACGTCTGGCATTTCTTTGCCGAAATGCTGCCGGAGGGTCAGCAGGCTATCGACCGCATCGGCGAGTTCGTTCGGAAGCACACGGGCTGAGCCTTCGAGCAGCCGGTGCGGCGGGAAGGCCGGCGCTTTCTGCTGAGCGGCTAGAGGCTCCTGTCGTGCAGGTCCGCTGCTAGCCCGGCATCGTTCCCCTGAGCATGGAAATGTTCTGGTCGCCCAGGGGGGCGATCAGTTCGAAAATGATTCCGCCAGGCTGGCGGGTATCCAGGTAGGCGTAAGCCTGGCCAAACGGGTCCTTTTGAAGCACCTGCAATCCCATGGCTTCGGCCTGCGCCAGCTTGGCTGCGAAATCCTTGACAAAGAAGCCCAGGTGGTGGAGGCCCTCCCCGTGCTCACGCAGGAACTCAAGGTGCACGCTGTCGCCTTCGAGGATCTGGATCAGTTCGATCTCGACCTGGCCGACGGTGGCAAAGGCTAGCCGGGCCTTGATGTACTTCTCCTCGCCGCGGTCCCAGACATTGGGCGCTCCCACCTCCCTTATATCCCACGGACCCATCCCGAAGGCGGACTCGTAAAAGGCTATGGCGCGGTCAATGTCTTCCACCACCACGCCTATTTGGCCCACGGCGGGCAACTGGAGCTGCTGCTTGATATCGTCTGCTGTCATCACAAACCTCTCGTTTCTTCGTGCCCGCCAACGGTCTCAGGCGAAGCTCTTCGCCACCTCTGCATACCTATCCAGGAAGGGGAGAACCCTGTCTGCCGGCGCGGGTGGAAGCCAGAAGACGCAGCGCTCCACTCCCAGCTCGACGTAGTGCTGGATGACCTCGGGCCGGGAAGCCGCGCCGAAGACGGTGACCGGGATTGGCCCGCGACCGGCCTCGGCGGCCAGGCTGTTGAGCTCGGCGATGCAGTCGGATAGGGGCCTCTTAAGGACCACGGGGATGGGCATCCAGCCGTCGCTGTACTCCACCACCCGCTTAAGGGCGTGGGGCCCGTCGCCGCCCACGAAAATCGGCGGGTGAGGCTTCTGGACGGGTTTCGGCCATGACCAGATGGGGTCGAAGTTGACGAAGCGGCCGTGGAACTCGGCCTCGTCCTGGGTCCAGATGGTCTTCATGGCCAGGATCTGCTCCCGCATCAGCTTCCAGCGCTGGGGCGGGTTGGTGCCGTGGTTCTCCATCTCTTCCAGGTTCCAGCCGGCGCCGATGCCGAACAGGAGCCGCCCGCGGGAGATGAAGTCCAGGCTGGCGACCTCCTTCGCGAGGGTGATGGTGTCGCGCTCGATCATCAGACAGACCCCCGTGCCGACCAGGAGGTGCTCTGTGGCCGTGGCGGCGGCGCTAAGGGCTACGAAGGGGTCCAGGCTGTGGGAGTATTCCTGGGGCAGCTCACCGCCGCCCGGCCATGGGGTTCGCCGGCTGGTGGGGATATGGGTGTGCTCTGGGAAGAAGAGCGACTCGAAGCCGCGCTCCTCCGCGGCCTTAGCGAGTTCTGCTGGACCAATGGAGTAGTCGGTGGGGAAAATTGTGACGCCGAACTTCATAGGCTTCCTCCTGGTCTGATGAAGGGCAATGCGTGCGGGAGAAAGGTGACGCTCGCTGAGGGCACAAGGGGATGGGTCGGGCGACGGGGCTCTAATCTAGGGCTCTCTACCTGGAAAGCAAGCATTCTTGGTCTGCACGATCTGAAACGACACCAGCGTGTCGTTTTCGCATCCGGAATCTGGATGGCCGGGTGGGATTCGAACCGACGACTCGCGGATCAAAAGTAGCAGACTTACGCCTTATTGTTAAGGCCCTAGATTGGAGATCTTCACAGAACCTTCAGGGAAACGTTGGGTGACTGGGGAGGAAATGGGCATATACTTGGCGGGCTATGCCAGCGCAAGCCGCTGGCCTGCCAGGTATCGAAAAATCGATTGCCAACGATTGCTCTAGGCTTGACAGGCAATCATGAGAGTCGTAGCGTGTTATAGATCGAAGATTTCGCGCACGAGAGGGAAAGGAGGACCTTGTGTTTCACAGCAAGAGGTCGTATCTGCTACTCATCTTGTTCGCAATCACTGCCTTCGTGGGCCTGGGCTTTGTCGCGTGCGGCGATGATGGGGAGGAAGGCCCGCAGATCGGAAGCGTCGACGTCCTGGGCCTCTGGGGCGACGAAGAGCTCGTCTCCTTCGAGGCGATGGTTGCCCCTTGGGAGACGGACACAGGCGGCGACATGGCGTTCACCGGCACGCGGGACATCACCACCGTCCTCGCCACCCGGGTTGAGGGCGGCAACCCGCCCGATGTCGCCATCCCGGCGGAGGTAGGACGGTTTCAGCAGTTCGCTCGGGAAGGTAAGCTGACACCTCTCTCTGCCTGTAAGGGGCTGGAGGAGACGGTAAAGGCCAACTACCCTCAGGGGTTCATCGACCTGGGCACCGTGGACGGCGTCCTGTACGGTTTCTTCATGAAGGCCGATACCAAGGGGACGATCTGGTACAATCCCAAGTTCTTCGCTGACAACGGCTACGAGCCGCTCACGGCCAGCAGCACCTGGGACGACCTCATCGCCCTTTCCGACCAGATCCTGGCGGACGGCACTCCGCCCTGGTCCATCGGTGTCGAGAGTGGTGAGGCCAGCGGCTGGCCCGGCACCGACTGGATTCAGCAGATCCTCCTGAACGAGGCCGGCGGCGACGTCTACGACGGCGTCATCGACGGCTCCGTCCCCTTCACGGATGCGAAGGTCAAGGATGCCTGGGAGAAGTTCGGCGAGATCGCGCTCACCGAGGGTTACACGGTGCAAGGGGGCGCCGAGGGGATCAACGCCACGAACTTCGTAAACTCCAGCTACCCGCCCTTCGAGAGCCCGCCTACGGCGGCCATGGTCTACCTGGGCGGCTTCGCCTCCGGCTTCATCACCGATCAGTTCCCGGACGCTGTCGCTGGTGAAGACTTCGATTTCTTCCCGTTCCCTGGTGGTGGGGTCACCGGCGGTGCCAACATTGTCTACGCCTTCAACGGCGATGAGACGACCTGCTCCTTCCTCAACTACCTGGCCAGCGCTGAGGCCCAGGCGATCTGGGTGAACAGGGGCGGCTTCACCTCCGTGAACAGCCAGGTGAGCCTGGATTCCTACCCTGACGCTGTGGCGCGTGCCCAGGCGGAGCAGCTCGCTACTGCCGAGCTCTTCCGCTTCGACCTGGACGACGCCATCGGCGGGGCGATCCAGTTGGCGGAATTCGACGGCGTCACTCAGTACCTGGCGAACCCGGGCGACTTGGACGACATCCTGTCGGATATCGAGGCATCTCGGTAGCAGGGCATATCGCGCTCAAGTAACGCGGCGGGGTGGCCTCCGTCGGGCAGAGGCTTGCCCCGCCGCACACGAGCGAGCCGATAGATGGTCGGACGGCGGTGGTGGACCCCTTGGCTCTGGCTAGCGCCGGCGCTGGTCTTGCTGGGCGTATTTCTCGTCTATCCCGTCGTTGATACCATCCGCCGGAGCTTCCTAGATGAGCGATCGAAGAACTTCGTCGGGTTCGACAACTACCAGTTCATCATCGATAATCCGCAGCCCCTGGTGAGCGACACCCACTCGGCCCTCCTGAACAACGTCATGTGGCTCACTCTGTTCACCGTCATCACCGTCTGCCTGGGTCTCATCCTTGCCGTCCTCACCGGACGGGTGCGCTACGAGGCGGTGGCGAAATCGACCATCTTCATTCCCATGGCCGTCTCCTTCGTCGCCGCTTCTGTTATCTGGCGCTTCATGTACGAGTTCAACACCGAGATCGGCACCGTGAACGCGACGGTCACGTCACTGGGTGGCGAGCCGACCGCTTGGCTGCAGGACACCGGCGCGCCCCAGACCTGGTTGACCCAGCGAGGGCCGGACACGTTGCCGCAGCCAATTCAGATCAATAACCTGGCCCTGATCCTGGTGGGCGTCTGGATGTGGACGGGTTTCGCGATGGTGGTTCTGTCCGCCGGGCTCAAGGGGATCTCTACGGAGGTTCTGGAGGCGGCCCGCGTGGACGGGGCGAACGAGTGGCAGATCTTCCGGCGGATCATCGTCCCCATTCTCTCGCCGACCATCGTGGTGGTCGCCACCACCCTGGTGATTCAGGGTCTCAAGAAGTTCGACCTGGTCTGGGTAATGACGGGGGGCCGCTTCAAAACGGACGTGGTGGCCACCCTGTTCTACAAGGAGGCGTTCCGCATCGGCGACTTCGGGGTGGGTGCCGCCCTGGCGGTGGTTCTCCTTCTCTGGGTGTTGCCGGTCATGGTTATTGGCATCCGGCGGTTTCAGTTCCAGGAGGAGACCCGCTAGTGGCGAGGCGAAACCCCTCGACGACGGCAGTGGCGGCTTCGTCGCCGTTCACTCTCGCCCTGCAAACCGCGAGGCGTCTAGCGGGGCGGATGCCGCTCCATCTGGCCCTCATCGGCCTGATGGTTCTATGGAGCATCCCTACCATCGCTCTGCTGGTGAGTTCCTTCCGGGAGGCCACGGCAATTGCCTCCTCGGGCTGGTGGAATGCTATCAAGAATCCCTTCGCCCTGACCGTCGAGAACTACCAGACGGTGCTGGAGAAGCAGGGGATGGCCCGAGCATTTTTCAACAGCGTTATCATCACAGTGCCCAGCACCGCGCTGGTGATCCTAGTGGCCGCCTGGGCGGCCTATGCCTTCGCCTGGATGAGGTTCCCGGCGCGGAACTTGCTGTTCCTCTTGATGGTCGCCTTGCTGGTGGTGCCGGTGCAGATGACTCTCATCCCGGTGTTGCGGCTCTACACCGACCTAACCGTCGACGCTCAGCTGCCGATCCTGGGCGGGCGGGTCTTCGGCACCAGCAGCTACGTGGGCATCTGGCTGGCCCACACGGCCTACGGCCTGCCCTTCGCCATCTATCTCTTGCGCAACTTCTTCGGCTCGCTGCCGCGTGACCTCTTCGAATCGGCCTATCTGGACGGCGCATCGGATCTGAGGGTCTTCTTCCGTATCGTCCTTCCCCTATCGATGCCCGCCATCTCCGCCCTGGCGATCTTCCAGTTCCTTTGGGTTTGGAACGATCTGCTAGTAGCCCTGATCCTCCTGGGGGATCCTGACCTTGCGCCCATGACGCTGAAGATCTCGAATCTAGTCAGCTCCTTCGGAACCAACTATCAGGTGCTCACGTCGGCCGCCTTCATCTCCATGGCGCTGCCGCTGGTCATCTTCTTCGCCCTGCAACGCTACTTCGTGCAGGGGATCCTGGCCGGCGCCGTCAAGGGGTAGAGCGCCTTCAGACGGGCGGCGATGATACAATGTTTTGGGAGTGAAAACGGGCGATGGCAACGGTAACCTACGACCACGTGACGAAGCGGTTCGATACCGTCCTCGCGGTCAACGATTTCAACCTGGAGATCTCCGACAAGGAGTTTCTGGTACTGGTAGGCCCTTCCGGCTGCGGCAAGTCCACCGCCCTGCGGCTGCTGGCCGGCCTGGAAGAGATCACTGAGGGCAAGATCTACATCGGTGACCGGCTGGTCAACCACGTCCCTGCGAAGGACCGGGACATCGCTATGGTCTTCCAGTCCTACGCCCTCTATCCTCACATGTCCGTGCACGACAACATGGCCTTCGGCCTGACGTTGCGGAAGGTCCCCAAGGAGGAGATCGGCCGTCGGGTGCGTGAGGCGGCGCAGGTTCTGGGCATCGAGGATCTGCTCAAGCGGAAGCCGAGGCAGCTATCGGGCGGCCAGCGGCAGCGCGTGGCCCTGGGCCGGGCCATCGTGCGCGACCCGGCGGCGTTCCTTCTGGACGAACCCCTTTCGAACCTGGACGCCAAGCTGAGGGTGCAGACCCGGGCTGAGCTGAGCAAGCTCCACCAGCGGCTGGGCACCACCTTCATCTACGTTACCCATGACCAGGTGGAGGCTATGACCATGGCCACGCGAATCGCCGTGATGAAGGATGGGTTGCTCCAGCAGGTGGGAGCGCCGCAGGAGCTGTACGACCGGCCCAGCAACGTTTTCGTCGCCGGCTTCATCGGGAGCCCGGCTATGAACTTCTTCCAGGCGAGGGTGAAGGGCCAGCGGGAGGAGATGCACCTGGACATCGACAGCTTTCAGGTGCCGGTCCCAGCTTCCTGGGTGGACGACCTCCTCCCCTACGCGGGGAAAGAGGTCATCTTCGGCATGCGGCCGGAGAACATCTGTGACCCAGACTGCCAGCCCCCAAGCACCGACGCGGCGCCAGTGACGGCTATGGTGGATGTCACCGAGGTCATGGGGAGCGAGGTCTTCCTTCACCTGATGGCGGACGGCAAGCCGTTCATGGCGCGAGTGGATCCCCGGACCAAGGCGCGTCCCGGTCAGGAGATACGGGTTGAATTCGATATGGCCCGGATGCACGTCTTCGCCTCGGAGACGGAGGAGGCCATCGGCTTAAGGGAGATGCGGTAGCCGTCTGCATGTGGACGACAGCGCACAAGGCGTCGTGGGGCGCCAATGTTCGAGTCGTATCTCCGCAGGTCAAGCAGCCAGTCACTCGTAATCAAGAGGCTGGAAGCTGGCTGGCGACGCCCTGTTTCGGCTGCTGAGGGGCGCGGCGGCGCTGAGTCGAAGGAGGCACCATGAGGCGAGAGGACGTCGCCTTCTATTCAGAGGGATGCCGACTGGCGGGATACCTCTATCTTCCCGATGACCTGAAGGGAGGGGAGCGAAGGCCGGCGGTAGTGCTGGCCCAGGGCTACAGCGGCGTCAAGGAGTTGATCCTTCCCGCGTACGCCGAGCGATTCGCCGGCGAGGGGTCGGTTGCCCTGACGTTCGACTACCGCGGCTTCGGGAGCAGCGAGGGGCAGCGCGGCAGGTTGCTGGCCCTGGAGCAGGTGGAGGACATCCGCAGTGCCGTGACCTACGTCCGCACTCGCTCAGAGGTAGATGCCGACCGGATCGGCCTGTGGGGGACCTCCTACGGTTGTGGACTGGTGGTCTACAGTGCGGCCCTGGACGAGCGAGTCAAGGCGGTTGTGGCGCAGATCGGCATCGCCGATGGCCTGACCTCGGCCACCCGGGCGCTGAACCCTCAGCAGGTGGAGGTGCTGAGGGCGGGAATCGAGCAAGACCGCAAGCAGCGGGTGCTGACCGGACGGGGGATGTATGTGGATCCGTTTGTCATCATCCCCGATCCGGAGATGAAGGCGTTCTTCGAGCGGCATTTTCCGACCATGCCTCACCTGAAGACCCAGATTCTCTTCCAGTACGTGGAGGCGCACCTCGAGTTCAGTCCGATATCGGTGGTGGACCGCATTGCGCCGCGGGCGCTGCTGATCATCGCCGCCGAGCGCGATGTCATCTGCCCGGCCGACGAGCTGGAGCGCATGTACGAGCGCGCCGGCAACCCGAAGAAGTTTGCGCTGATGGAGGGCGTCACCCACTTCGAGTGCTATGAGGGCCAGGGCATGGAGCGCACGTGCGGCGAGGCCATCGAGTGGTACAAGGCTCACCTGTGAGGTCAGTATCTTACTGACTTACCGTATTTCTCCCGCAAGACGGTCTTCAGAACCTTCATGGCCGGATTGCGGGGCAGGGCATCGATGAAATCGACGGACCGGGGCTTCTTGTAGCTGGCCAGGCGCTCCTTGCAGAAGTCGCTGACCTCCTCCTCGGTCAGCGTTTCCCCCGGCTTGGTGACAACGATGGCCTTGACGTTCTCGCCCCACTGCTCATCGTAGACGCCGATGACCGCCGCCTCCAGGATCTTGGGGTGCTTGTGGAGGACCTCCTCGATCTCCGCCGGATAGATGTTCTCGCCGCCGCTGACGATCATGTCCGTCTTGCGGTCCACGATGTATAGGAAGCCTTCCTCATCCTGGCGAACAGCGTCGCCTGAGTGGAACCAGCCGTTCCTGAAGGCCGCGGCGGTCGCCTCCGGGTTGTTGTAGTATTCCTTCATGATCGTGCGACCGCGATAGACGGCTTCGCCCACCTCGCCCACTGGCACATCCCGGTCCTGGTCGTCCACCACCCGGATCTCGACGAAGGGGAGGGCTCTGCCCACCGAGGCCACCTTTCGCTCCGCGTCGGAGGGCCTCAGCAGGGAGACCACCGCATTCGTCTCCGTCTGGCCGAAGCAGTCGAAGATCTTGACGTGGGGGAAGGCTTCCATGATCCGTCTTCGCAGGTCGGTGGTCAGGATGGCCGCGCCTGTGATCCAAGCCTTCAGGGAGCTGGTATCGTACTTGTCGAGCCCGGGCATCTGCAGCAGGAAGTTGGCCATGGCGGGGATCAGGAGAACCGAGTCGCACTTCTCCCGCTCCAGCAGTTGCATGATCTCCACCGGGTTGAAGACCTCGGTGGTTAGGATGACTGTCGCCCCAAATAGGAGATTGGCCAAGCAAGTGCCAAAGGAGGCTAGATGGAAGATGGGAGGGGCAGCACAGGCTCGCCAGATCGACATGTCGCCGAGGTCGGGTTCGCGGCTGAGCTCAAGAATAGCCAGCGTCCAGATGATGGTCTGACCTTTATGGGTAAGGACGGCTCCCTTGGGCCTGCCGGTGGTTCCAGCGGTGTACATGATGAAGGCGGGATCGTCCTCCTCTACCAGGACCAGCGGCTCATCGTCGGGATACTTCTGGAGAAGGCTCTCGAAGTGATGCATCCCTTCCACCGGCTTCTCGCTCACAGAGATGTATTGTCTGACCTTGGGGAGATCCTTCTGAATCCCTCTGACAGTGTTGACGAAAGTCTCCCCCAGGATGAAGGCCACGGCATCGGCATTGTCGACGATATACGCGATCTCTTCAGGGTGGAGGCGAAAGTTCAAGGGAACGGCTATCGCGCCGATCTTGGCCATGGCAAGGTAGGCCTCCAGGTATTGGTTGCAGTTGAAGAGAAGGATGGCTACCTTCTCCCCTTTCTTCACTCCCATACCCATGAGGGCGTGCGCCAGGCAATTGATGCGGGCGTTGAACTCACGATAGGTCAGGCGCGTATCGCCGTAGATAACGGCCTCTCTATCGGGAAACTTGCGGGCGTTGCTGGCGATTATCTCCCCCAGAAGGAGCCTCTTTGCCAGCGCCTCTTCGATGGCCTGCTTCGATTGCATGGCCCACCTCCGTTAGGATCGGCGCCATCAAGCTCATCTCGCCCTGAGGTGTATCCCCTCTTGTGACTCTGGCGCCGGTGGCGGTGCCTCAATCCTACCTGCAGTCGAGGGATTAGGCAAGCAGCGGGGCAACGGGTTACGGCCGACCCGCCGCCACCACGAACCGCACGAGGGCTTTGGCTACCATCAGGGCGGCCGGGCCTATTATAATGGCCAGGCCGGACTGGCTTCCGTTGCAGAGGGGTGAGCTATATGTCTGAGGAAGAGAAGCTGCGAGAGATCGAGAGGGCACAGGAGGAGTACGAGAGGCTGGCTGCTCAGTTCTTTAGCCGCTACCCCCGGGTGACCGAGAGACGGACGACGTTTGGCGTGCCTCTCAAGCCTCTCTATACACCCCTGGACGTCGCCGGCAGCGACTACCTGCGCGACCTGGGCTTTCCGGCTGGCTACCCCCTCACCCGTGGGGCGAGCCCCTTGGGCTATCGCACCAAGGAATGGACGCGGCGGCAGGTGGTGGGGCTGGGCACGGCCGAGGAGACTAATGAGAGGCTGCGCTATCTGTTCGAGCAGGGCCAGACGGGCTTCAGCGTGTGCGGCATGGGCTATGCTCCCTACGAATCGAGCGATGAGCGCTCGCTGGGGATTCTGGGTCGTGGCGGCGTCTGGATCGACACCCTGTACGACATCGAGACGCTGTTCCAGGGCATCGACATGGAACGGATCACAATCAACCAGATCGGCGAGTCGGTGGCGATTTTCGCCATGATCCTCTCGGAGGCCCGGCGGCGGGGCATCCCCTTCGAGAACCTGCGGGGCACCATTCAGAACGTGGTCTTGCCAGGGGGTGAAGGGCCGGGGCTGCGAGGCAACCACGGCGTGGATGTGGTCGAGTACTGCTGCCGCCATCTGCCTCGCTGGAATCACACCAGCGTATCCGCCCGCGATGTCCGCGAGCAGGGCATCTCCTCGGTGCAAGAGATCGCTGTGGCCATGTACGGGGGAGTGGGCACGATCAATGCGGCTCTGGCCCGAGGGATCGACATTGACGTCGTAGCACCTCGCGTGACGTTCTTCCTGAGCGCGGAGGACGAGTTCCTGGAGGAGGTGGCCAAGTATCGGGCGGCGCGGCGCATGTGGGCTCGCCTGATGCGCGAGCGGTTCGGCGCCAAGGACCCGCGCTCCTGGCTGATGCGTTTCCACGTCCAGACCTCGGCGATTAGCCTCACAGCCCAGCAGCCGCTGCAGAACATCATTCGCTCGACGATCCATGCGCTGGCTGCCGTGCTTGGCGGTGCGCAGTCCATGTCGGTCAACTCTTTTGATGAAGTCCTCGCCATTCCCACCGAGGCGGCGGCCATCCTCTCGCTGCGCACTCAGCAGATCATCCTCCACGAGACGGACGCGGCGGTCGTGATCGACCCGCTGGGAGGCTCCTATTGCATCGAGGCTCTGACCAACCAACTGGAGGATGAGGCGGGAAAGCTCCTGGCTCATCTGGAGGAGATGGGTGGGGAGAAGGCCTGGGCCTACATGTGGGAGGAGGCCCACCAGGCGGGCTACCGTCGCCAGCAGGCCGTCGATACAGGTGAAAGGGCGATGGTAGGGGTCAACTGCTACGTGATGGAGGAAGAAGAGGAGAAGGCGCTGGGGCTGGACGTCGGCCAGGTCTTCGAGTACGACCCCACCTGGCGGGACAAGCAGATCGCTCGCCTGGAGAAGGTGAAGCGAGAACGCGACGCTCAGAAGGTCGAGGCGGCCAAGAAGCGGCTGGTGGCGGCTTATGAGGCCAGGGAGAACATCGTCGAGCCGATGATGGAGGCGGTGCAGGCCTATCTGAGCATCGGCGAGATCGTCGAGCTGCTGGCGGCAGTGTACGGTCTGGATGAGCTGGAGAAGCGGCACGGCTTCTATTTGAGCTTCCTCTACTAGAGGGTAAGACCAGGCAGGGCTGAAGCCCCGCAGCTACGATCCTCTGGAGTGACCTATGACTGGAGAGAAGAAGATTCGCTTCCTGCTGGTGGCCGACACGCCCGGTCACACCACCGGTTACTACGTGGTGGCCAGGGCCCTGCGGGAAGCCGGCATCGAGGTGATCCTGGGCGGCTTTCAGCAGCCGTCCGGCATGGTAGAGGCGGCGGCGCAGGAAGACGTGGACTACATCGGCTACCGCATCATGGATCGAGAGCCGTGCCTTGTCGTCTCCCTGCTGATGGAGCGGCTGAAGGAGAGGGGGCTGGAGCACGTTCAGGTGGTGGCAGGAGGCATCATCCCCAGGCAGGACATTCCCAAGCTCAAGGCGATGGGCGTGGGCCAGATCTTCCGGCCGGGCGCGAAGCTGGCGGACATTGTGGCCTACGTGAAGGGCCACGCCCCCAGGAGCGCTGGGTCGGCTTGACGTTCCCCACCAGGCCGGACCGTCCATTCTGGCAGCCGCTCTGAGCACGCAAACGGGTGGCTCTACGTCATAGCGAAGGCGGGGGGATACACAATCCTACCAGCTCCACACAGCCGGGTCATTTGCTCTCCCTGAATGGAATTGCTATCTTGTGGCTACGCGGACTATATTAAATTCTTGGTCTTTGCTCTTGGTGCAGATACGTCTGTGGGGAGAGGCTAGATGACGGAAGCGCGAGTGTTCGCTATCGATGCCGGTGGCACCATGACCGACGCCTTTGTGGTGCTGGAGGACGGGCGGTTCGCGGTTGGGAAAGCGCAGACCACGCCGGACGATGAGTCCGAGGGCGTCCTGAGATCGTTTGAAGATGCCATCGCCGGCCTGGACGGGGACACCGGGGCGGCCGCGACGGGCCTGGCCGCCACCATCTACTCGGGCACGCTTATGCTCAACCGTCTGCTTCAGCGAGAGGGAGAGGGGGGCATAGGCGTCATCACGACCGCCGGCTTCGAGGATGTCCTGCGCTTCGGTCGGGCGTTCCAATCGTATGCCGGCTACCCATACAGTGAGCGGCTCCACGCCAGGTCGCACGGCTACCCGGAGCCTATCGTTCCCCGCAGCCTCGTGCGGGGGGTGCGGGGGCGTATCCACCTCATCGGGATGGAGATGATCCCGCTGTACGAGGGGGAAGCACGGGAGGCCATCGGCTACCTGCTGGATCGGGGAGTGAGGGCCGTCTGCATCTGCTTCCTCTACTCGTACCAGAACCCCAGCCACGAGCGGCGGATGGCCGAGATCGCGCGAGAGGTCATGAGCGAGCGCGGCGTGGACATCCCTTTGTACCTATCAAGCGAGCAGAACCCCGTTCGGGGCGAACTGCCACGGCTGAACAGCTTGATCCTGGAGGTCTACGCCGCCCGGCCGTCGCGGCTCCAGCTCGTCCGGATGCGAGAGCGGCTCAAGGAGCTGGGGTCGCCTGCTCCTTTCCGCATCCTTACCTCCTACGGCGGAACTGTCTCCCCAGAGCACGAGTGGCTGGTCTCCACGCTCGTCTCCGGTCCCATCGGCGGGATTATCGGGGCAAACCGTCTGGGAGATCACCTGGGGATCGACAACCTGGTGTGCGCCGACATCGGCGGAACGAGCTTTGACGTCGGCCTGATCACCGAGGGCCACCATGCCATCCGTACCGAATGGGCGTTGGCGCAGTTCGTGCTCAACACTCCGATGATCGCCATGGACTCCATCGGGGCGGGCACGGGCACCTACGTGAGGCTCGACCCGGTGATCCGGCGCATCAACCTGGGGCCCGATTCCGCTGGCCATCGCGTGGGAGTCTGCTACGAGGCCGGCGGGGTGGATACGCCGACAGTCACCGACTGTCACGTGGTTTTGGGCTACGTGAATCCCGACTACTTCCTCGGCGGGGAAATTCCGCTGAGTGCGGAGCGAGCGCGGCAGGCGCTCAAGGATAAGATCGCCCAGCCGCTAGGGATAGAGCCCGAGGAGGTGGCCTGGGGGATTATCCAGCTCCTGGAGACGCAGATGCGGGATCACCTCGCGGCCATGATCCTCGGCCTCGGGTACTCGCCGGAGAACTACCACCTGCTGACGTACGGGGGCGGCGGGCCTCTGCATGTGGCAGCGCTGAGCCGGGGGTTGCAGTTTGAGGGGGTTCTAGTGCCCTCGTGGGCAGCGGCCTTCTCCGCCTACGGCTGCGCCTGTGCGGACTGCGCCTATCGCTACGACCGTACGGTCGACAAGGTTCTGCCGCCCGATCGCTCAGGTCACCAGGCGGTTGCAGGGCTGCTGCGCCATGCCTGGGCTGAGATCCGCGAGCGCCTCGCTGGGGAACTGGGCCGCGATGGCCTCGACCCAGAGCGTATGGTCTTCCAGCCCTATGTGCGAATGCAGTACCGGGGCATGCTGGACGACCTGGAGATTCCTTCGCCTTCAGCGGAGCCCTCTCCCGAAGACCTGGATGCCATCATCGCCGAGTACGAGCGTCTCTTCGAGCGCATCTTCGCGCGGGCGGCGAAAAGCGCTGAGGCGGGCTACGTAGTGACCAAGGCCATCGGGGTTGGCATCGTGCCCACGGAGAAGCCGCGCATTCCCGAGCTGCCTCTCCAGGGCCAGGAGCCGGCGAAAGGCTCCATGAAGGGGCGGCGTCAGATTTTCTGGGACGGGTCCTGGACGACGGCGGAGCTCTTCGAGATGGATAGGCTCCAGCCGGGGAACGTTGTGGCAGGCCCCGCCGTTGTGGAGGCTCCGGCGACTACCCTTCTGGTGCCCCCAGGATGGCGGGCCAACCTGGACAAGAACCTAATCTTCAGGGTGGAGGAGGTATAGGCTCATGGCTCGGGCAAAGGGCGACGTAGGTGGCGCTCCCATCGGCTGGGACGGGAAGACCGTTCTGGCGATGCTGGAAGAGAGCGAGCGCCTGTTCCAGGAAACGGGGCGCTATCAGGGCATCGATCGGCTTGAGCTCAAGGAAGGAGACCACTTCCGATACGAGCGGGCTTTTGCCAAGTTGCGCGGCGCTCTGGTGGCTGCCCGCGAGACCGCGCTGCACATATCGGCCTCCCCCATCGTGCGCAACATCGGCGAGCTGTGCTTCGCCCTCTACACGCCCGAGGGCGATTCCGTCGCCGTCTCCACCGGCATCATGGTCCACGTTCACACCATGAGCGAGGCTCTCAAGTGGATGGTTCGCAATAACTACGAACGCGACCCCGGCATTCGGCCTGGCGACATATTTACCAACAACGACCCCGACGTGGGGAACGTCCACACCACTGACGTGCACACCATGGTTCCTATCTTCTGGGAGGATGAGCTTATCGGCTGGGCCAGCGGGGTAACCCATCAGGTGGATATCGGCGCCAATACGCCGGGCCACGACCCAATCACGCCCACCAGTCGGTTTGAGGACGGCTTCCACCTGACCTGCGAGCGGATCGGGGAGAATGAGCAGATCCGCCAGGATCACCGCCTCCGCTCACAGCGGCAGGTGCGTTCCCCCTTGTACTGGGACCTGGACGAGAAGTGCCGCGCGGCTGGCGCTTACCTGATCCGTGACGCTGTTCATCGCTTCATTGCTGAAGAAGGCATTGACTACTACAAGCGCTTCACGCGGGAGGTGGTGGAGGAAGGCCGGCGCATCTTCATGGCACGAGTCCGAGAGCGGCTGCTGCCCGGCCGCTACCGGGCTGCAGCCTTCGTTGGCATTCCATGGAAGGAAGAGGCGTGGCAGCCGAAGGCCCGCAAAGACTTCATCTGCCACTCTCCCATGGAGATCGTCATTGGCCGGGACGGTGACTTCTTCCTCACCATGGAGGGAGCGAGCGCGCCAGGTTTCCATGCGTTCAACTGCGCCGAAGGGCCGATGCAGGGAGCGATCTGGGTGCTGCTCTCTCAGATGCTTGTCTACGACGGCAAGGTGAACGATGGGTCATACCTGGCGCTGCGCCATTACTTCCCGCCGGGAACCTGGTGCAACGCCCAGGATCCCCAACTGTCGTACTCCACGCCGTGGGCCTTTCTCATCCCCGCTTTCACCGGCCTCACTCGTTGCCTGTCCAGAGCGTTGTTTGCCCGCGGCTATCGGGAGGAGGTGGTCTCCGGCTACGGCTTCACCGGAGACGCCATCCAGGGAGGCGGCACCCTCGCTTTCAACGGCGAGTACTGGCCGGCCGCTAATTTCGAGATAAGCGCCGTCGGCCTGGGCGCCAGCGCCGTGCGCGACGGGCTGGACTGGGGCTACGCCATGTGGAACCCGGAGTCGGACCAGGGCGATGCCGAACTGTGGGAGCTGTTAGAGATAGGAATTCCCTATCTAGCCCGGCGGGTAAAGGCGAACACGGCTGGCTACGGCAAGTACCGCGGCGGTTCGGGCTGGGAAGCTTTGCGGCTGCTCGTGGGGAACCGTGATGCTGAACTCTACATGGCCCGGGCGGACGGGCTGACCTTCATGGGCTCCGGGATCTTCGGCGGTTATCCGCAGGCGACCAGCTACCGCCTCTGGAGCAGAGGCAGTGAGATTATGGATCGGGCTGCCAAAGGGCAACCCTACCCCCTGGGCGACGACCCGGACACGGAGGAGTTTGAACAGCTAGTGGGTGGCGAGGTAACGCGAAGAGCCACCGCGATGATGATGCCGGAGATCTTCCACGACAGAGATGTGCTCCACTACGTTCTTTCCGGTGGACCCGGCTGCGGTGACCCTCTGGAGCGCTCTGGGCAGCGGGTGGTGGACGATATCAATGATGGCATCTTCAGCGAGCGCACTGCGAGAGACGTGTTCGGCGTTGTGGCCAACCGCGACGAGGGGCAGGAGAAGTGGACGTTGGACAAGGAAGCGACGGACGCGCGACGGCAGGAGATCCGACGCCTGCGGGCCGAACGCTCTGTGCCCTACGAGGAGTTCTGGCAGCGCGAGCGTCAGCTCATCGAAGAGGGGCAGTTGGGCGAGCCCGTTCGGGGCATGCTTCGCGAAAGCATGGGTCTATCGCAAGCTTGGGCGCAGGAGTTTCGGGCCTTCTGGAAGCTGCCCGAGGGCTTCCAGCCGTAGGAGGGGCGAGATGGACAGACGAGTGGCCGAGGACTTGATCGACGGGCGGCTATCCTGGCCTCAGCTTAGAGAGATCCTCTTCCATCCTAAGGACCCTGAGCGGTTCCAGGTAGTCATGGACATCTTGCGAGAGCGCCTCGGCTGGGAAGAACCGGTTCTCCTCCCTCTAGCCGAGCACCTCTACGTGGTGCAGAAGGGAAGCCAGCGGGTGGTGCGCTGCGACTGCGGGTTCGAGTTCGGGGACTGCCGCGAAAACTGGAAGACGAAGGCGCGGGTCCTTGTGCGCAACGACGAATCGCTGCTGCGGGAGCTCTACCCGCAGATGATGCACAGTGACCCCGAGTGGATGGAGCTGCGGGAGTTCTACTGCCCGGGCTGCTTCGCCCTGCTGGAGGTTGAGGCGGTGCCTCCCGGCTATCCGGTCATGTTCGATTTCGAGCCCGACATCGATGGATTCTACGAATGGTTGGGGTTGCCGCTGCCGTCAAGCATCAGCGATTAGTTGTGGGGCGGTGGGGTGCTGGCCTAGGCGGCGAAGGCGGAGGCCCAGCGAACTGCCTCCGACAGATGCGAGCGAAGTACTTCGAAGCTGAAGTATCGTTTGCCTACGTCAATGTTGTGATGGGTGACGTTCTGGCGCTCCTTCTGATCCGTCAGAAGCGTCACCATCTCCTGCGCCGCGCTGGCTAACACTCCGGCGGGTACGCGGACGAGTCCTGCCGGGTCGCTCTCCTCCAGCACGGTGTCTCCCAGCGAGATGACCCGCACGCCCTTTGGTGCGATGTCTTCTCTGAAGACGGGGTATTCGAATACCGCCACGGGGAGGCCAGCGGCAAAGGCCTCCAGCAGTTGGTTGCCGAATCCCTCCCAGCCTGACGGGTAGAGCACAAAGTCGGCCATCGTGTACATATCGGGGTAAAGGGCATAGAATCTCTCCTCCGCCACACGTAGGGGAAGAACCTCGTCTCCCACATACAGCCAGTCGACCTTCAGCGTATCGAGCAGGGCGGAGAGGCTTTCTCGGTAATCGGCGAAGGCGCGTTCGGGTCTGCCCGCCAGAACGAGCACGATCCGACTCTCCTGGCTGAACACCTCGCCGTGGTACAGGGTTTTGCCGACTATGTCTCGGCGAAGACCCTGCAATACGGCGGCCAGGTGAGCCGCCAACTCTATCTGCTTATTCGGCACGATACGAGCTCCGACGAAGAGCACAACATCAGACCTGTCGATACCATGCTTGGCCCGGAGTTCCCCTCGGATCCTTGCGTAATCTGGGGCATCGAGCCGGTGGCGAAAATCCATGGTGTCGTGGATGATTCCGGCCCGGACGCCCCTTGTGCCGAGAGCCCTCTGGTTGCGCGTGTTGATCGTCCAGTGGGAGAGGTTCGGCATCTTGGGAGGGAAATACCCATCAAGCAGCGACTGCGCGAATCTGCACGTCGCGGTGAACTTGTAGGCCCCTTCGCTGAGGATATCGTGGTGGATCGCCACACAGGGCAGGCGCAGGTCTGCGAGCAGCTCGGCGAGACTGACCGTGGCCACGGGATGAACGGGCAGCGATAGCATGTTGTGGACAAAGAGCATGTCCGGCGCCAAGGTCTTGATCCCATCGCTCAGTTCTCGCTTCAGCTCTGCGACGGCTCGCCCGAAAGCGCGCTCAAGGTCGGCCTCGTCGGCGAAGTCAGTGATCCCGTGGCCGAAGAGATTGTTCATCATCACCGCCACATCTTGGCGGTCGAATTCCAGCGCCGGCACGGAGAGGTCTGCCCAATCGTAGGCCGAGCAGACGGCGACCTGATGGCCCATCGCTTCGAGAAGGGCCTGGCGCTTCATGATCTCGAGGGATACGCCGTCAGTACCAGCCGAGTCGGTCACATCTGCCGCGGTTCGGCGGCCGCCTTCAGCGCGCGTCCGGGCGGAGCGGAAGTGGACAATGAGCACCTTCATGCAGTCGACTCCGTTCCTTGAAAGGTGGTCTCTTTTCCATGGTACCGGTCAATAGCGGTTGCCTATGGGGTGCCAATATGCCATCCGGCTGTTCGCAGGTCAAGCGGTCACGGAGTCGTGGTCGTAGTGCAGAAGGCTGCCCGGGCTCCGACCCTTAGTGAGCGGGGAGCTCCACCGTGAGGGTGGTGCCCGTGCCTGGGGAGCTGTCGACTCGTATCGAGCCCCGGTGACCTTCCACGATCCACTTGGCGATCGCCAACCCCAGGCCGGTCCCTCCCTCGGCTCGGGAGCGTGCCTTGTCCGCTCGGTAGAAGCGGTCGAAGACATGGGGGAGGGCCTCCGGCGGGATGCCGCTGCCCGAGTCCCTGACGCACACCACCGCCTTGCCGCCATCTGCCTCCAGCGTCAGTTCCACTATCCCCGCGGCGTCCGTGAACTTGATGGCGTTGTCGAGCAGGATGAGCAGAAGCTCTCTTAGGCGCACCTCATCCCCCTGGACCCGGACCTGTCCGTCGACGCGGACGTCTAGCTGAAGCTCCTTCTTGTCGGTCAGCACCCTCACCTGCTTTCCCACGTCTTCCACCAAGTCGTGGAGGGCAATTTCCGTGAAGGTGAAGGGGGTTGTGCCGGCGTCGGCCTTTGTCAGGGTCAGCATCTGGCTGACCAGAGTGCTCAGCCCGTCGGTCTCCCGAATGATGTCGTTCAGGGAAGGCATGTTGGCTCGAACGGGCTCCTCGGGATGGCGCTGTAGGAGCTCAGCGTTGGCCCGGATCAGCGATAGAGGCGTGCGCAGCTCGTGGGAGGCATCGGCCACGAAGACCCGCTGACGGTCCATAGCAGCGCCTATGGGCCGGAGAACCCGGCCGGCGAGGAAGAAGCCGCCGACGAGGGCAAGCGCTAACCCGCCGCCGCCGCCGCCGCCGAGAATGAATATCAGGCGACGCAGGGCCTCTTTTTCGGGCTCAATGCTCCTGCCCACCTGCAGTGCCACATCAAGCGCCTGGGGGCCCCTTATGGGCACCACATACACGCGCAGGCTCTCGTCGGTGGAGGAGTCCGTGTTCTCGAAAGCGGGGTCGCCGTCCAGCGCCTTCTCGATGGTCTCCTGACTTGCCAGGCCGTTGGGGTCGACGTTGGCCGTGCTCGCCAGCAGCTCGCCGTCGCGGTCGACCAGGGCGTAGAAGTAGCCGCCTGCGGTGAAGGTGGGCCCCACGATGACGTTTACGGGAGACTGCTCGGGTCGAATCTGCTGGCCGAGCCTCGGAGCCAGCACGCGCACCTCGGTGGTGGCGCGGTCGCGCAGGCTGTCGTCGACGGCGTCGAAGAGGACGGCGTGGGCGGTGAAGTAAACAACGACGCCGAGCACGGTCAGGATCAGAGCCAGGACAGCCACGAACCAGAGGGTCAGACGCCAGCGTGTTGAAGCAAACATAACTATCGACCGAGGAAGTAGCCGACGCCGCGGATCGTGCCGATGAGCTTGTCGGGGTGTCCCTTGTCAACCTTGCGTCGGACGTAGGAAACGTAGACATCCACCAGATTGGAATCGGGCGTGTGGTCGTAGCCCCAGAGGTGATCGAGGATCTGGGTGCGGGTGACCACGCGCCCCTCGTTGCGCATGAGGAACTCCAGCAGAGCGAACTCCTTGGGGCTCAGCTCGATGACGCGGCCAGCCCGTTCGGCGCGTCGTCGGTTCAAGTCCAGCACCAGGTCAGCGGACTGGAGCCGTTCGGGCTCGCGGGCCTGGACGCGACGGCGACCCAGGGCACGCAGGCGGGCCAGGAGCTCCTGGAAGGCGAATGGCTTGGTGAGGTAGTCGTCGGCGCCGGCGTCCAAGCCCCGCACGCGGTCGTTCACGTCGTCGAGGGCGGTGAGCAGGATGACAGGTGTATCCACGCGGTTCTTGCGCAGCGACTGGCAGACTTCGATGCCGTCGAGCCCCGGCAGTAGGATGTCAAGGACGATGACGTCGTGGGAGCCCTCCATGGCCATGGCCAGCCCCTCCTCGCCGTCGTAGGCCAGGTCGACTGTGTGGCCCTCCTCCTCCAGTACGCGCCGTATCACTCGGGCCAGGCGTCGTTCGTCCTCTACCACCAATGTGTACATGCTCACCTGCCCTTGGTGCATCTATTGTAGACGAAAAACATTAAGAAAACATTAAAGACATTCTGGCCCAATGTTGAGGGACTCTAATACGTTTCCAATGTGGCCTTAAGGTTGGTGGGCTAATCTGTGTAGCAGTGGTTGTTTGTGGGGATGGAGGAGTCCTAGGGTCTCCTCCAGGTAGGCAAAGGAGGTATGGTGATGGCCAAGAATCGACTAGTGCGGGCGGGGATAGCAGTGGTGGCCCTGCTCGCGGTTGTGGGAAGTGCTGCCTTCCTCATCGCTGCCGCTGATAGCGCAGGCTCGACGAAGGCCTCTGCGGCAGCGTCCGCAACGGAGAGCCAGTCGGAAAATCCCTGGTTAGGGGTGACGCTAGCTCGCACTCCAGACGGCGTTACCATCGCTCAGGTTATCGCCGACAGCCCCGCCGACGCAGCGGGCCTGCAGCGGGGCGATGTCATCGAAGCCGTCGATGGGACCGAGGTCGACAATACGAGCGAATTCCGCGATCAGCTCGCCGACAAGAACGTCGGTGACACCGTGACCTTGAGCATATCCCGCGACGGCCAGGCTCAGGATGTTGCCGTCACCCTGGAGGCGCAGCCAGAGGCGCTTCCACGGGCGATTCCCTTGCTGCCGGAACTGGAAGGCATACCGTCGGGTGAGATGTTCGGCCACATCCTCGGCGGACAGTTCAATCTGACAGACGAGGAGGGCAACCCCGTCACAGTCGTCCTGGAGGCAGGGACCGTCGCGAGCGTTGACGCCGATGCTGGCACGCTGACGGTGGACCTGAACGCTGGCGGCACCAAGACCTACACGGTGGAGGACGATGACCTCATCTGTCGGGGCGGTCTCTCCGACCTGGAGGAAGGCGACAACGTCACGGTCATGACGGTGGGCGACGACGTACGCGCCGTGCTCCCAGGTGGCGGGCTGGGCTTCCTTCCCGGCCTGGGTGGAAAGCACGGCCGGTTCGGCTTCGGTGAAGGCCCATTCGGTGATCGGGGCTTCAATCGTGGCGGATTCGGCGATCGGGGCTTCGAGAATGGCGGTTTCGGTTCGTTCTCTGTGCCGGACGCTGGTCCCAACAACGCCGCCTCCGGTACAGGGCTGTAAGCTAGACCGGGGCTGAGATCAATCTCAGCCCTAATGAGAATGCCCCCTCGGGAGCGCCTCCTCCCGCTGTGGCAGCGATGGGAGGTGAGTAGGCGCAGAAGTCGCGAGGGCTGCCGGACTAGGAGAGCAGACATCCGGCAGCCCTCCGCGCTTCGCGGCTCACCTGCGACAGGCTTAAGTTGGCCGCTGCAATGCTGTTTGTGGCGGCATTTTCGATTAGCCAAGCCAGTGCGTCGGCTACGTCTGTTTGACTGTAAGACGTCTGCAAGCCATCATATGGTTACTTGAATCAGTGGTCTACCGATGTGCGGTAGGCTTGCGTCATCTTCACAGGCAAGGAGCTGGGGACTCATGGGAATGATCGATAGGAGAAGGCCTCGCTGGCTTGTGCTCTTGGCTGTGCTGATAGCCGTTGCGGTGGGAGGCTTCTTGGTCTACTACTTCTGGTTCACTGACAACGGCTCCGATGGGGAAGCCTTCAACACGTACACGGTGACCACGAGCACCATTCGCTTCAGCGTCACTACCTCGGGCGAGGCAAAAGCGGTGAGGGACACGGTGGCCAGCTTCGGCATAGCGGGCAGGGTGGAGTCTATCGACGTAAAGCTGGGCGATGAGGTCAAGACAGACCAGGAGCTGGCCAGCCTGGAAACCGACACCCTGGAGAATCAGCTAGCCACGGCCGAGGCAAATCTTCTGTCGGCGCGCATCCGGCTACAGCAGATCGAAGACGGGGCCTCTGACGCCGAGAAGGCAGCCGCTCAAGAGGCGGTGGTGAGCGCTCAAGTGGCATATGACACAGCCTCGGATAACCTGGATGATCTGCTGGACGGACCTTCTGATGCTGAGCTGTCTGCGGCGGAGGAGAGAGTAAGGAGCGCTGAATCAGCGCTTCTTGCTGCCCAGGATAGCCTGAGGAAGCTGGAGGAGGGCGCTTCGGAGGCCGATCTGGCGGCCGCTGAGGCTAATGTGGCAATCGCCGAGGCGAACCTGACGAGCGCCAAGAGTCTGCGAACAAGCGCCAAGGCGAACGTGCAGTCGACGGAAGCAGCTCTCCAGGGCGCCGCTGAGGCCTATTGCGACGCCGACGACCATATCTTCGACATCTGCGAGGACTTCTCCGATGACTTCTCCATCCCCCTCACCAAGCACCAAATCAATCAACTCAACGATTCCATTAACCCTGAGGAAGACCCGGAAGCGGCCCTCGTTGCGGCGACCAGCGCTCTCATCCAGGCCAACTCAGTTTACAGCAGCGCGCTGGCAAGCGAAGGCGATGCCAATGCAGCCGTTGGGGCTGCCGAGATCGCTCTTGCATCCGCCCAGGAAGCTCTCGACGAGGTGAAAGAGGGGGCCGACCCAGAGGAGATTGCTACGGCCGAAGCAGCGGTGACAGCGGCCGAGCAGGCCCTGGAAGCGGCTCAGCTACAACTGGACGAGCTTCGCGATGGGCCGACCGAGTCTGACATTGCCGCCGCCCAGGGCGCAGTCGACACTGCGGCCGCGAATTTGGCGACAGCCATAGCGACCAGGGATGATGTCTTTGCTGGCGCTGACCAAGAGGACATCGACTTGCAGACTCAGCAGGTGCAGATCGCTGAGTTGGCAGTGAAGCAGGCTCGCGAGAACCTGGAGGACGCGAAGCTGATAGCGCCCTTCGATGGCACTGTCGCAGCGGTTAACATCAGCGAGGGCGATCTGGTCACCTCGGCTACCCCGGCCATGACTCTGCTCACGCCTGATGCCCTGGAGGTGGAGCTGACTCTTGGCGAGACGGACCTGCCCAGCGTGAGGGTTGGTCACAAGGGGCTCATCATCTTCGATGCCATCCTGGAGAAGGCTTATCCGCTGACAGTAACGGAAATAGGCCTGGCTCCCACCATAGAGCAGGGCGTGGTCATTTATCTTGCCACCGCCCAGCTTGATGGGTTCGATGCCAACGCTGACGTTCGGCCGGCTCCAGGCATGAGTGGATCGGCCGTTATTGTTACCGAGGAAAAGGCCGGTGTCCTGGCTGTACCCAACACGGCCATTAGGCGTCGCGGGCAGGACAAGGTCGTTGAGGTAGTGAGCGACGGCAAGCTCGAGACCAGGAAGGTCCAGACAGGCGCTAGTGACGCTGAAAAGACGGAGGTCCTCAGCGGCCTGAAGGTTGGCGATGTGGTGAAGCTCCCAGGCAGCGTTTCGGTTGAGGAGGCAGCGGGGGAAGCGGAGGAACTTCCGGCCGGTCTTCGCTAGGCAGCAATTCGCACCATGGTCAAGCTGACCGATATCACCAAGGTCTACCACGCTGGCGATGTGCCAGTGCCCGCTCTGCGAGGGATCAACCTGGAGATACGGGAGGGCGAGTTCCTGGCCATCATGGGGCCTTCGGGCTCCGGCAAGTCTACCCTCCTGAATATCCTCGGCTGCCTGGACAAACCCACGTCAGGGACTTATGAACTCGATGGCCTGACGGTCAGTGCGTTCGATGAGGAGCGGCTGGCGGTGCTCCGTAATCGCAAGATCGGCTTCGTCTTCCAGAGCTTCAACCTCCTTCGTCGCCTATCAGCTATCGAGCAGGTGGAGCTACCCTTGCTCTATCGCAGGACGCCCAACCGGCGGCAGCTAGCGCATCAGGCGCTTGTTGACATGGGACTGTCCGACCGCACAGCGCACCGGCCGCCGCAGCTTTCGGGAGGCGAACAGCAGCGGGTGGCCATTGCCCGTTGCCTTGTGACGAGTCCTGCACTGGTGCTGGCTGACGAGCCGACAGGCGCCCTGGATACTAATACCGGCCACGATATCATGCACATCTTTCAGCGACTCAACGCGGAGCGGGACATAACCATTGCCCTTGTGACGCACGAAGAGGAGATCGCCGCCTACGCTCACAGAGTCATTCGGCTTCAAGATGGGCAGATCGTCAGCGATGAGGTGATGCCATCGTCGAAGGGATCACCAAGGGCGGGAAAACCCTCGCTCGGTGGTGACGGTGGAAGAGAGGCTTCGACGGCATGAGTATCATCGACACCATCCGTACTGCCTTGGCCGCGCTGGCTGCGAACAAGCTGCGCTCGTCGCTGACCATGCTTGGCATCATCATCGGAGTGAGCGCGGTCATCACCCTCATGGCGGTGGGTCAAGGTTCTCAGAAAGGCGTGACGGAGCGTCTTCGGGGGCTGGGGAGCAATCTTATCTTCATCAGGCCCGGGCAGTCTCAGGCATCGAATGTTCAGGCGGCGGTATATGGGGGGCAGGCACTGACCTTGGTGGACACGGATGCCTACGCGATCAATGACCCCGAGCGGTTTCCCTATGTGGAGGGCGTGGCGCCGCAGATCGACTTCGAGGGCAGACTGATCGCCGGTGGCGAGAACACGACCACCACCATCATCGGCACTACGCCCGATTACCAGTATGTACGCGATTTCTATGTGGCGAATGGCCAGTTCCTCAGTGAAGACGATATTACCCGCAAAGGCCTTGTGGCTGTGCTGGGAGACAGGGTGGCCGATATGCTCTTCGGTGACAGCGACCCCGTCGGCAAGTCCGTGCGTCTAGCGGTGGGCCCTGGCGGCATGATCTCATTCAACTTCCGGGTCATCGGCGTCATGGAGCCGAAAGGGGCTACGGTCACCGGCGATGAGGATGACCTGATGTTCATACCCCTGCCGACGATGCAGGCCCGTATTCCCATCCTGAGGAATCCTCAGGGGCTCAGCAACGTGTTCCAGATCTCGGTAAAGGTGAGCGATAGGGGTGACTTCGAGCAAGCGGAGGAGGAGATAGGGGCCTTACTCCGCGAGCGTCACAACGTGGAAGAGGATGACTTCGAGATTCTAACTCAGACTGACGTGGCCAACTTGCAGGCCGCTGAGACCGAGATATCTCAGACGCTGTGGGCGGCGATGGCGGCCATCGCCGGCATCTCCCTAGCGGTCGGCGGGATCGGCATCATGAACATCATGCTGGTCTCGGTCACGGAGCGCACCCGCGAGATAGGCATCCGCAAGGCCATAGGAGCGACGCGGGGCGACATTCTTATGCAGTTCCTGGTTGAAGCTCTGATGGTCACGATGGCCGGTGGAGCCATCGGGGTTATTCTGGGCATTACGCTCTCGACGATGGCGGACGGACGCACCATCCTGGAGCAGAGCGTGCGGGCGGATGTCTCGGCGGTGGCCGTGATCCTGGCCTTCAGCGTGTCCGCGGTTATTGGCCTGTTCTTTGGTATCTATCCCGCTTTCAACGCCTCTCGCCTCAACCCCATTGAGGCCTTGCACCACGAATAGGGACGGCAGAGCCTATTTCTACTGGAGGGCTTCGACCATCCGTTCGTCCAGAGTGCGGATGATGTCCTCCACCTCCTGTCCAGGTGTGGCGCCGCCTATTGCACTCACGATGATGTAAGCGGTGGCTCGTCCTCGGCGAATAGCGACCAGGTGGGATATGAAGTCAATGTCAATATCGAACTCCGCGTCCTCCGGGTGGAGTGTGCCTGTGAGAAGGGCTGCCAGCGTCTCATCACCGATGGTGGGGAACGACATCGGTTCGCTCTCAAGGGCGATCACACCGGGGACGAGGGCCATACTCCGGCTGGAGTCAGCAGCTACCTCTCTGCCCCATTCCATGCCGGCCACAGCTCCCTCGGCCGTCTCGAAGAGGCTCAGTGAGACGCTGACCGAGGCAGTGCCGCCGTTGATAAAGGTGCCCGTAGGGTCGTTCGTCATATAGTTGGCGTCATATCCCAGCAGGCGGCCCCATTCATTGAAGCGGTCAAGAGCCGCTTGGGATCCCTCCGGATCGGTTGCGGCGGCTTCCTCGTTGTCCGTGAATTCCTCTTCCTCCAGGGCAAAGCCGGCGGGCACATCATCCAGTGTCAGGGCTATGCTCTTGAGCGTGGCCTCCAGCGTTGGCCTGTCCGTCGGAACCGTCGTTGCGGAGGATCCTTCCTCGTCACCTCCGCCGCCGCAGCCAACGCCAACGACCAGCGGAACCGCGACGAAAGCAAGAGCGAGTGCGATGAGCCAAGTTCTCATAGTGACCTCCCATCGTGTTCGTGCGCCACGCCGTCGTCGAGCGATGCTGCTTAGCGCCTGTGGCTGGTTGATCAGCCGCGGCGGGAAGAGGGTGGTGAGCATCGCGGGTTTGGCAGAGCACACCGCCCTCGATTATAGCAGGTGTGGCGGCAATAGTGCGCGGGTGTTCCGTAGATTGGTGGCCAGCTTGCAGTTATCGTTTTCGCCGGCTGGCTGCGCGGGCAGCTACCAGCGGCCTGTCTGCGCTCGCTGATTTTGCGGAGACTGCCCGCTTCTGGCCTCGTCTCTTGACCATCGCTAGAAATGCCTTTACCACCACAGGATCAAACTGAGTACCAGCACCGCGCTCTATCACAGCCATGGCTTCCTCTTTGCTCTCGGCCTTGCGATAGGCTCGCTCGTGCGTGAGGGCGTCAAACACATCCAGCACGCTGAGGATGCGCGCCTCGAGCGGGATGTCTTCGCCAGCCAGGCCGTCGGGGTAGCCGGCGCCGTCAAAGCGCTCATGGTGGTGCCGAACGATCGGGACCAACCGTTCGAAGCCCTTGACCTGGGAGACGAGGGTGGCCCCGACGACGGGGTGGTCTTTGATGTTGGCGAATTCCCTTTCGGTCAGCTTGCCAGGCTTGTTGAGGATGCCCTCGCTGACGGTGACCTTGCCAATGTCGTGCAGAAGGGCAGCGATGCGAATGTCCGTCACTCGTTCGGGAGAAAGCCCCATCTCCTCGGCGAGGGCCACGCCCTGCTCGCTCATGCGTTCAGGGTGTCCGCGGATGTACCGGTCCTTGATCTCGGCCGCTGCGCCTACGGTGGCAAGGACTTGCAGGTCCGGGTCTTCAAGAGCTTGAGCAACGCCGGCATCCTTCAGCGCCACAGCAATGGAACTGGCGACGCTGGACACGATCCTCGCCTGCTGCTCATGCAGGGCCTCGGGTCGGAAGGCGGCTCCGCGTGCTGAACCTGCGGCCCCGCCTTGTCGGCTGACCAGGGCAGAGACCAATGACTGGATGTCCTCTCTCTGGCCCATGATGTCACGAGCCCGTGCTACCCACTTGGCGTTGTACAGGGTAGCGTCTGCTATTCTCACCAGCTCGTCCGCAGTTGCTCCGTCATCGGGGAAGCAGGCCACGCCGGCGGTGAGAGTGAGGCGATTTGCACCATCGCCGTCCATCTGTTTGAGTCTCTTAGCGATGCGCTTATTCATGCGGTCAACTGCGGTCTCTGCCTTTGATGGGTCGGCGTGCGGCAGTATCGCCGCGAACTCGTCGCCACCGTAGCGGAAGGCGATGTCTGAGCGGCGCAGACCCGCCTGGATGCAGTCAGCCACGAGGCGCAGCATTTCGTCGCCCACCTGGTGCCCACGGGACTCGTTGAAGCGCTTGAAGTCGTCGACGTCCATCAGCAGCAGGGCGAAACTGTGATCGTACCGCTTGGATCGGTCTATCTCCTCAGCCAGGCGCTGGTAGAAGTAGGTGTGGTCATAGAGGCCGGTGAGGCTGTCGGTGATGGCTCTCAGCTCCAACTCGCTGTGGAGCCTCTCTCGTTCCTCTTCCGCCCGCTTGTGCTCGCTGATGTCCACGAATGAACCCATGATGCAAAGAGGTTTGCCAGCCGCGTCTATGACCGTAGTTGCGGAAAGCTGAACATCGAACGTTGAACCGTCTTTCTTCGCAGCAACTAGTTCGCCTAGCCACCCCCCCCTATCACGCAACGCTCTTCCCACCTCGCGAGCTTTCTCTTTGGCCTGCCAGAATTCTGTAACATGCTTTCCCAGTAACTCGCTGGCATGGTCATATCCCCACATTTTCAGCAAGGAAGGATTCACGTAGGTCATGTTACCTTCAGAGTCAGCCAAGGCGATGCCATTGATGGATGCTTCTATGGCACAATCCTTTGTCCTCAACGCCTCCTCTGCCCGTTTGCGCTCGCTGATGTCTCTCATCACGGCGGTGAAGGCTTGGGGCCTCCCTTGCGCGTCCACGACGGACGAGGCGCTCAACTCGGCGGCGAAAGAGGTGCCATCTTTTCTGAGGAGAGTGTATTCAGCGTTTCGAGTAGTCCCCGTTTCCAGCGTCCTCTGCATATTCTCTACTGCGCGCTGCCGGTCTTCGGGAGCAATGAACTCCAGGGAATTTCTGCCGATCAGTTCTTCCGCGTTGTCGTACCGGAGTAGCATCACGGCCTGGTGGTTGACCATGATGATATTGGTGTTCAGGTCGCTCAGTATGATGGCGTCGGGAGAGGTTTCAACCAGACTGCGGTAGCGCTCCTCGCTCTCCCGCAGTGCTTCCTCTGCCTGCTTGCGTTCGCTGATGTCGCGTGTGATGCCCAGGATGCCCACGGGCTTGCCGTCTGGGTCGCGCAGGAACTTCATGTTCATCTCGGTCCAGATGGTGGAGCCGTCCTTGCAGTACATCTCGAGCTCCAGCGTCCGCGACCGGCGCGGGTCGCCCCGCTCCGGCCTTTTCATGGTCAGCTCTTCTGCTAGAGTCTTCCTGGCAACCTCAATGGAGGCAGGAGTCATGGTTTCTGTGATCGAGGCGCCCATCATTTCCTCAACGGTATAGCCGCGCATATGCTTGATGGAGGGACTCATATAGGTGTATCTCAGGTCTAGGTCCACGGTCCAGATGAGGTCTGAGGTGTTCTCGGCAAGTAGACGGTAGCGTTCCTCGCTCTCCCGCAGCGCTTCCTCCGCCCGCTTGCGCTCACTGACGTCACGGCCAATACCTAGTACCAGAGTCTGGTCTCCGATCTTTACCGGGAATCCCCTCGTTTCCACTGCAACGTGCTTGCCGTCTTTCCGGATTAGGGTGAACTCGTCCGGCCCAGCGGGTGCCCCCTGTACAAGTTTGGCCACGGTCGCAGCCGCTTCTGACAGTTGCTCTCGAGGAAGCAGGTTCGACTCCAGCAAGTTCTTTCCAATCAGTTCCTCTTTCTTATAACCGGTTAACTCCTCTGCGGCTCTATTGGCGTCGACGAAGTTGCCCCGTAAGTCATGCAAGTAGTAGGCATCCGGTGCAAATTCGAATAGTATCCTTAGCCGCTCCTCCGAGCTTGCCAGCGCTTCCTCCGCCTGCTTGCGGTCGGTAATGTCTCGGCCGGTAATCTGGACTCCGGCGTATTGGCCTTCGTCATCGAAGAGGGGATAGCCGTCCCATTCCACCACTCTCACTCCCATCGGCGTGACCTGGCGATTCACGAACCGCCTTGTTGGCCCCCTCTTCGCTTTTGTCTCTCGGATCACCTGGGCAGTTGACTCTATGTCGTCGGGATGGAGGGAAGCTGTGGAGTCGGTACTGAGCAGTTCCTCTCTCGTCTTTCCATAGAATTGGCAGGCGGCGTCGTTGAGGAAGGTCCAGTTGCCGTGCTTATCCAGCTTCACGATGATGTCGCCGGTCAGGTTGGTGGTATCGATGTATTCTTGCGTCTTAGCCGATAGGGCATCCGTCATCCGCTTGCGCTCGGCCAGGTGCTCAAGCCAATGGTGTAGCTGCGCGGCCGAGGGGTCATCGCTGAGGGAATCGGATGGGTTCACGTAGTAGAAGTTGTCGTAGACCATTGTACCAACAACGGCGATAGGGTGAGTACACAGCACGTCCAAGAGCATCGCTGGGGTGAAGGCTCGCTGGTCGTACTGGCAGATGGCCAGGCAGTTGCTGCCGGGGAAAAACTTGTTCAGCTTGGCTTCGTACTCGATCAGCCGTTCGGAGCCGGCTAGCCCCCGCAGCGCCCAGCTCATCTCACCGGTGACGCGCAGAGCCGAGTAGCCCTGGGCCAGGGCCCGGTCCATCTCGGTCCGCAGCAGGGCGATCATCCCGTCCGGGTCAAAGACGCCCCGCTGCATGTAGCTTTCGTCGTGGGTGAGAATCGCTAGTTGCCCGCGGGCCAGGTAGGATTCGACATGCAGCCCGTCGTCTCGCAAATAGTCCAGGATGGCCTCGGCGGTGTGGGCATCGACGATGTAGAGCACCTTCTCGCCCCGCTCCAGCCCTTGGCGCAGGAAGGACGTGAGCACGGTCCGATGCTCTTCTTCGGTCTTGTAGAGACAACAGGCGTGATCGCCTGGGCCTAGCTCCGCTATGGTGCGTGGATAGTGAGTATCCAGCGTGGCCTTTCTTGGCCTGGCGCTATCTGACAAGATTGGGCTCCCCCTGGTCTGAAAGCAGCGTCGTGGGTGCTAGTCCTCCTTCGAGATAGGGTCTGACTAGGGCCGATTTGCCAATGGGGAGGCAGCGCCGGGGGCCGTTTGGCCTTCGCGGGGTGTGCTGGGGGAGTGCCCAGCAAGCCCGTCGTGAGGCGGCTGCGCGCTTTCAGCTGGAGGCCGCGTTTGCTCTTGTCTCCACTATGTAGGACGCTTGGGAGGGAAATCGGTTACAGGCTTTGGCGCCCGGCGGGAGATGATCTGGGGTGGCGTAGGGAGCCAGTGTGCAACAGTGGGCATGTCCAGGCGTCTATATCCTGTGGGAAGGAGTGATCTCGTAGGCGTCAGTCTACGGTGATCGTTTCGCCATCGGTAGCGACCGACCCCGCGGTCTGACCGCGATGCTGAGTGGGCCCTTGGGAGATGCTCTCTCCACGGGGCACCACCGCCAGGCACCGGCTCCCAGCCGTGGACACTCTCCCTACTGAAAGGCCGTTCGATAGGCTGCTGGAGGAGGTGCCGTGATCGCAAGATTTGCCGCTGTCTCCGCGTTGCTGAGATTTGTTGGGACAGGCATTAGGGGCGTTTGGCGGTGGGTGACGGGCTACGCTTTCGCATGGCAGTTCACCCTGCAGTTCACCCTGGTGTTCGCCCTGATCAGCCTCGTGCTGGTCAGCCTCACCGGCCTTGGTCTCAGTAGTTATCTGGCCAGCTCTATTAAGGAGGGCGAGATCGATGATGCGGCCGAGCACGCTGGGGAGCAGGTATCTCGACTCGTCATGACTCGTCTGTCGCCGGGGCAGGCTATTACACCCCTGACGGGGGAGCAGTACGCTGAGATCGACACCTTCGTCCAGAGTGAAATCGTGTCGGCCGACACGGTTCGGGTGAGGCTCTGGGGGCAGGATGGTACCCTGCTGTATTCATCGGACAGTCCAGGCCAGATTGGACAGGACTTTGCCCTTGATCAGAGGCTAGCGGCCGCCTTCAGCGGCAGCATTGCCTCTCAGGTGGCGGATAGCTCAGATGATCTGGGGGGTCCTGCCAGCGTGGACTCCGGCTCGGTGCTGGCGGTCTATGCTCCTCTGGCCTTTGAAGGTGAGGCCGATGTGGCGGCTGCCGTGGAGGTACATCAGGTCTACGGCCCCATCGCCGACCGTATCGAGAGTTCACAGACGGTTGTCTACATAGCGGTGGCTGGTGCCTTGGGCTTCTTGTATGCGGTCCTTTTGGCCATCGTCGGGCGGGGCTCTGCCGCCATGAGCAGGCAGAGGCGTCACTTGATGTTGCGTAGCCAGGACCTGAAGCGCAGCCATGATGCGCTGCTGCAGATTCTATCCGCTGCCCTGGACCTGCGGGATCAGGCGACCAAAGGGCATACCCTGCGGCTAGCGCGTCTGGCTATGGCTATAGGGGGTGAGCTTGGCTTCTCTGATGAGGAGCTGAGTCACCTGGAGCAAGCGGCGATGCTTCACAATATGACCAAGTTGGAGTTGCCGAGGACGATTCTAGTCAAGCCTGGCCCGCTGACGGACGACGAGTGGTATAAGATGCAGAGGCATCCGGAGGTGGGCTACGAGATGGTGAGGGATGCCCCCTTCCTTCAGGAGGCGGGGCAGATCATTCTTAATCACCACGAGCGATATGACGGCGGGGGATATCCTCGCGGTCTCGTAGGGGAGAAGATACCCCTGGCGGCGCGCGTACTCGCTGTGGCTGATACGTACGATGCCATGATCTCCGATCGTCCCTATCGCAAGGCAGTGTCCCATGCCGCTGCTGTGAGAGAGATCGAGGAGAGCGCCGGCAAACAGTTCGACGCTAAGGTGGTAGAGGCTTTTCTGGAGGCCAACCGCAAAGGGTTGATTGAGGACAAGGCCTTCCCGCAGGAGCAGGACGAGGAGGCGGCGGTCGCCGGTCTGGTGGCACCAGGGGCGTCGGAGGAAGCCTGACCCGGACCGATCTGCCTCGGCATTCTTCACACAAGGTTCAGAGAAAGATTGCCCCATCCTGTCCCTCAAGTTCGGCCCGCCCTAGGGCATACCGCGTCAAACCCTGAGGCGGTTCGGTGGGGCTGTCGAGGTTGAGTGTGCGATGGGGGGAGCATCAGTGTGATGAACGGCGTGCCAGACGATGCCGCTGCACTCCAACGCCCTCGTGTAACAGTGCGCCCTCGTGTGCGTCTCCTCCCATGGTGGGAAGTAGACGCCATATCGAAATACCGAAATAGCGAAGGCGTAGTAGGCTTTCGGGGTCTAGTGAAGGCCTCGCCCCGCAGTGGTAGCTGCGGGCACACCAAGCAGCACGAGCTGTGATCGGAGTCGCGGGGCCCAGCTAGAAGAACGCCGAATCGCCGGCAGCGGACGACGAAGGATCTGACTCCCGGCGGGCCGCATAGCCAAACAGGGGCTATGTTACCCGCCGGGAGTGTCTTTTTAGCCACGGCAGAGGTGTCGGGCAAGAGGGACGAGGGTGACAAGCGAGAACCTGACAGATCGTGAGTTGCTCATGTCGCGGGGTGGTGGCGCCGATCGTTCGGGTGTTCACGGCTCCCACGTGGCTGCCATTCGAGAAGACAAGTATGGTTAGCGACATTCTCTTCGCGATCCTCGTGGTCGGGGATGACGGAAGTGTGGTCAGGATACCGTGGCTTTCCTTGCGTCGCGCAAGGTCTGGCACTGCCGGCGGCGGGGACTCGAAAGTCCTGGAACAGCAGCCCTCAGACCCGACAATCCAGGAACTTCAGGTTCCTAACGGCGAGGGAGGAGCGGTTCTGGACTGGCTTCGGCAGGTCAACGAGCGAACAGAGAGTTCGCCTGTCTGGCTGGTCACATCCGCCCGTGGCACCGAGGAGGCGACTGGCCTTGACGACTCTCGGTGGCGTCGCTCTCTGGCCAGGCCCTTCGAGCCGTGGGATCTGATCGCGATGCTGGAGGACCTTCTGCTGGCAAAGGACGGGCCTTACTAGGCATGGCTGCCCCAAGAGGGAATGGTGGTCTCCCTATCTAGGGGGAGGTTACCTCCACCACCCGCTTGATGTCCTGCGATGACCGCTCCAGGGCCTCGGCAAAGCGCTCAATTGGATAGCGGCTGGTGATCATGCGGGAGAGAACGCCCGGCCAGCGGGCCTCGATCTCCTGCAGGTGGCGGACACCCGCCTCGAAGTGACGGCGGTTAGCGTTCACCGTGCCGAAGACGGCCTTGTTCATCAGCACCATCTCCAGGTTGAGGTGGTCCGCCGCGATCTGGAGCGTCCTTGAGCCTCCGCTTACGCCGGTGAGACAGACGATGCCGTTGGGGCCGATCATGTCCATGGCGTCGAAGGCGAGAGGGCTGAAGCCGGTTGCCTCCACGACGATATCCAGAGGCCCGATCTCCCTCTCCAATTCATGACCAAGCGGCCGCTCCTCTGCGCAGATGAAGTTCGCCCCTATCGATTCGGTCACGTCGCGCTTGATCTTCTGCTCAGACCGGTTGTAGATGTGAACCTCGACGTTCTCCAGGCGCAGGGCCATCGCAGCCAGAAGACCTATCGTTCCCGCGCCCAGCACCATCGCTCGCTGGGGCTGCCACACCATACGGGACTGGATCCGCTTGATCTGCTCGACTGCCTTCTCCACGATGGACAGAGGTTCCAGCAGGACGGCGAACGGCGACAGCTCCTGCGAGACCTCCACCAGGAACTTCGGCGCCTCCACGTAGAGTTCGGCCAGGAACCCGTGGCGTCCCTTGATGCCTCGCTCCGTGTACTGGCCGTTCAGGCACATGTCCCACTCGTCTGCGGCGCAGTTGCGGCAGGGCACGGGGTCCGGCCGCCGAACGATGGCCACGACCCAGTCGCCGGGGGAGAGCCCTTCGGCGCCAGCGGTCACCTCTTGGACCTGGCCCAGCGACTCGTGGCCGATGATCAGGTAGTCTTCGCCAGGCGGCGCCTCCCCGTACTGACCCTCGAGGATCTCGATGTCGGTTCCGTCCAGTCCCACCTGGCGCACCCGGACGAGGACTTCGCCCCGCTGGGGCTGCGGGTCAGGTACCTCTGCAAGTCGGCCGCTTCCTTGTTCTCTGGGGGTGACAATCACTGCTCTCATGGTGTGGTCTCCTGACCGCCAGTGTCGAGGGCACGCTTTGGCTATGAGTGACAAGATATTAGCACAGCGACGCGCGCCGTCAAGGTTCTGGGCGAGTGCACTCATGCATCGTGACCGGCTCTTTGCCTGGCTGCGATACTGACGCCCTCCAGCCAGGGCCATATTAGGCGAATAATCCGCGGAAAACTCTGTAACATTCGCTGGCATGGCCCGTCTTTCATTGCAGGCAGAATCTGTTTCAGCCATAACGTTGGGTCCCCTTCCCTTGGCCGGGGAAAAAGTGTCTGCCGGTGGGATACTCCACCGGCAGACACTCTTTTGCTCAGTGATGATTTAGGCTCTGGCCTTTGTTTCTCTTAAGACGTGGGGCGAATTTTGGCGATCAAGAAGGCAGCGTGGACGGTGTCCAGCTTGCACGTGAGGCGGGGTAGTTGGGGTGGAAGGGGGTAGTAGCCGGCGAATGTTAGGCGCTCTATCCAGAAGCCGTGATAGTGGCATAGTTCTGCCAAGCCCTGAAAGCTGAAGACGAGCATACGGCTATCGCTCTGAGAGGGATGGTGCATCGCCTGCAGTGGCTCGGAGGCAACATCCATCTTGGTTTCGTTCGATACGGGCACTGGCACAGCCTCCATTCCTAGGGGCAGGGAGAAGCGGCTGTGCCAACTGGCCAGGTTGTTGATGGAGAGGATAGCGTAGCCGTCGGGGCGAAGCACCCGTTTGACCTCCTCAAGGAAGAGATCGATGTTGATCAGGTGCTCGATGATCTGGTCGGCGTGAACGATGTTGAAGAAACAGCTCTTGTAGGGCAGTGGGGCGTTGAGGTCGCTCTTGGTGACGATGACCCCTCGGTCGGTGGCGTCCTCGATGCGGTCGTAGGCGCAGTCGATGCCGTAGGCCTCCGACACGCGGGCACGGCAGGCAACCTGGACGGTGAACTCGCCATCGCCGCAGCCGCAGTCTAGAAGGCGGCCGTGGGCGCGGGGTTCAATGACATCCAGGATCGCTTCCTTGTTGGTCCGCTCGCTCTGCCTGTAGACTCTGTGTAGATACGCAATTTCTTTCCTTCCCATGTGAACAGTCAAGAGAATCGCAGCCCTCCTTGTAGCAGACCTCCTGTGCAGGCAGAGGCTGAGGTCATGATCGGCCGTAAGTCTGACAGTAAGAATGACGGTACGTTGGCTTCGCCTGTTACCGCTCGAAAGTTAAAACTGGCGACGTGTCGCCGTATCTGAACAGGGCGAAGGTTGGCTGTGAGAGACGGGGCGGCTATCATCTAACCTGTACTGAGATGATGGAGAGGGCAACTTCTACGCTGGTTCGGGCAGTGCCTTTCTACTACGGCTGGTGGGTGGCCGTCGCCGCGGCTGGCATCATAATGGTCGCCAGCGCCTCGCCCCTGTACGTTTTCAGCGCCCTGATTGAGCCTCTGGAAGATGAGTTCGGCTGGTCGCGAGCGGCTATCGGTGCCGGTCCGTCCATCGGCGCGGTCATGTTTGGGTTGAGTACCCCCATAGCCGGCTACCTAGTGGACCGTATCGGTGTGCGCCGCCTGCTGGTGGTGGGCGTGCTGCTGGTGGGCGGCGGCAACATCTTGATCAGCCAGATTCAGGCCCTCTGGCACTTTTACATCGCCGTGACGCTTATTGGCGTCGGCATGAGCCTGGCTGGCCTGCCAGTGTGCGCAGTAGCCGTCGCTCACTGGTTTGCGAAAAGGCGTGGGCGCGCTCTGGGCATCGTGAGCGCTGGCGCTGGGGCAACCGGGATCATGGTGGTGCTGACCCCCTTGCTAGTAGCTCTCTTCGACGGCCGCGCTGGTGTGATGGTGCTGGGCATCATCCAGTTGATCATCTGCATTCCTCTCGCCTTGACAGTGCGCGACCGGCCGGAGGAGATCGGCCTTCTGCCCGATGGTGAGCCTCTTGCCCCAGGCGAGGCATCGGCCAGCCCCTCGCCGGAGACGGTGGAGAGGGAAGGTGGGCAAAGCGGCATGGAGCAGCCGCAGGAGCTTACCCTAGGCCAGGCGCTGCGGGCGCGCTCTTTCTGGCTACTGGCGCCGGCTCTGGTTCTGACCTGGGTGGGCAGCTTGGCGGTCATCGTCCACTTGATACCTTACCTCGATGAATCGGGGGGCTTCACAGAGGAAGGGGCTGCACTCATCGCGATGGGCATCCCCTTCGGCAGCCTGATAGGGAGGCTGGGCTTTGGCTGGCTGGCCGACTACATGAACAAGCGCTGGCTGCTGACGGCGGCTTGGATCCTGCAGGGTTCGGGCATCCTTATCTTCGCTGCTGTGCACAGCCCCTGGCAGGCCATCATATTCCTGATTGTGTTCACCCCCGGCTATGGTGGTGCCATTACCATGTTGCCCGCTCTCCTGTCAGAGTATTTTGGGCTGCGGGCCCTTGGCGGCATCCAGGGGCTGCTTTGGGGCTCAGGTACGCTTGGCGGCTTTCTTGGGCCGATCTTGGCTGGAGTGGTCTACGATGGGGTGGATAGCTATCGGCCTACCTTTCTCGTAATGGGGCTGGCTGCCTTGACTGCCGTCGTACTGATCCAGATGATGGGCAGACCGCGAGCCTCGGCGGGGGAGCCGACCGGCGCGCCTGCGGCCTAGAGACGAGGGCGCACCCTTTTCCGCGCGCCTCCGAGGAGCGCTGGCTGAACGCGAGCGAGGGTTGGCTGCGAGAGACGGGCCGGCTATCATCTAACTTGTGTTGGGAGCATGAAGCGACCAAGTTCTGTGCTGGCTCGGGTAGTGCCCTTCTACTACGGCTGGTGGGTGGTCATCGCCGCGGCCACCATCATACTCATCGCCAGCGCCGGGCCGCTATACCTTTTCGGCACCCTGGTCGATCCCCTGGAGGAGGAGTTTGGCTGGTCGCGCGCTGCTATCGGTGCTGGCCCCTCCATCGCCGCTCTGATGGCGGGGCTGACTGTGCCCGTGGCTGGCTATCTGGTGGACCGCGTCGGTGTGCGCCCCCTGCTGGTGGCGGGCGTGACGTTGGTGGGCGGCGGCTTCCTGGCCCTTAGCCAGATCCAGACGCTCTGGCAGTTCTACATCTCCGTAGCGGTTATCGCCATCGGCATGAGCCTGGCCGCGCTGCAGGTGTGCCAGGTAGCCATCGCTCACTGGTTTGTGAAAAGGCGGGGACGCGCTCTGGGCATCTTGGGCGCGGGTGAGGGGGCAGCCGGCGTGATGGTGCTGCTGACGGCCTTGCTCATAGCTCTCTTCGAATGGCGCGCTGGCCTAATGATCGTGGGCGTCGGCCAGTTGGCTATCTGCATGACTCTGGCTCTGACGGTGCGCCAGCGGCCGGAGGAGATGGGCCTCCTGCCGGATGGTGAGCCTTCCGGCCTGAGCCAGGCGTCGGGGAGCCCGCCGCCGGAGGCCGTGAACGGCCAAGCTGGGAGCAGTAGCATAGGGCCGGAGGAAGGGCTAACCATAGGCCAGGCGCTGCGGACACGCTCCTTCTGGCTGCTGACGTCGGCGCTGATTCTGGGCTGGATAGGTGCCTTGGCGATCATCGTCCATGTGATAGCTTACCTTGACGAATCGGGCGGCTTCACCGAGGAAGGGGCTGCGCTCATCGCGATGGGCATCCCCTTCGGCAGCCTAGTGGGGAGAGTCGGCTTTGGCTGGCTGGCTGACTACCTGAACAAGCGGTCGCTGCTGGCGACGGCCTGGACCCTGCAAGGCCTGGGCATCCTCATCTTCGCTGCCGTTCATAGTCCCTGGCAGGCCGTTGTGTTCCTGGTGGTGTTCGCCCCGGCCTTCGGTGGTGCCATTACCGTACTGCCCACTCTGCAGGCGGAGTATTTCGGCTTGCGCGCCTTTGGCACCATTCAGGGGCTTATGTGGGGCATGGCCACCTTGGCGCCGCTTGTTGGTCCGATCTTCGCCGGGGCGGTCTACGACATGGTGGATACCTATCGGCCCGCCTTCTTGATCATGGGGCTGAGCGCTCTGGCGGCCGCCCCCGCTGTGCTGATGACACGAAGGCCGACCGCCTGGGCGGGGAAGCCGGCCGGCGCGCCTGCGGCCTAGAGACGAGGGCGCACCCTTCTCCGCGCGCCTCGGGAGAGCGCTGGCTGGATGCGGGCGAGGGTTGGCTGCGAGAGACGGGGCGGCTATCATCTAACTTGTGTTGAGAGCTGGCGGACGCCGGCTCTCTGGCCAAGTTAAGGAGCGGCCTTGTTCTACGGATGGTGGGTGGTCTTCGGCTCCGCCGGTATCATCTTTCTGACCGGCGGCACCTTCTTCTACGGCTTTGGAATGCTGATCACGCCCATGACCGAGGAGTTCGGCTGGTCGCGGGCCTCGATTGCCGGCGCCTTCTCGCTCAGGACAGAGCTTGGGGGAGTGTGGGCTCCTGTCGTTGGCTATCTGGTCGATCGGGTGGGACCCCGGCGCCTGCTGCTGACGGGGGTGTTCCTAGTCGGGACGGGTTTCATTCTCCTCAGCCGCATCCAGGCGGTGTGGCAATTGTACGCCGTTGCGGCGCTGATCGCCATCGGCATAGGCGCTACCGCCGGCCCCGTAGCGATGGCAGCGGTCGCTTACTGGTTCCACAAGAAGCGGGGCCGGGCTTTGGCGTTGATGACGGTCGGCGGTGGCAGCAGCGGCGTGATGGTGGTAGTGCTGGCCGCGCTGATAGCTGCCTTCGATTGGCGCACGGCTCTGATCATCACGGGTTTCACCCAGTGGGTTGTCTGCATCCCGCTGGCCCTGATCGTGCGTAACCGGCCTCAGGACCTGGGCCTTCTGCCGGATGGCGAGCCTGTCCTCCCGGTTGGGCAACAAGCGGCCGCTGATGAACGTCAGGCCGCCTCGGCGGACGAGGTGGCCGCCTGTCAGGATGAGGGCCTCACCATGGGCCAGGCGCTAGGCAACCGCTCCTTCTGGTTGGTGGCCTCTGGCATGGGCCTGATCGGCTTGGGCAGCGTGGCCGTCATTGCCCATCAGGTCGCATTCCTGGAAGAAGAAATGGACTTTCCACCGCTGGTGGCCTCGCTGGCGCAGATGGCCGTGCCGATAGTGAGCCTGGCGGGCCGACTGGGCTTCGGCTGGCTGGCCGACTATGTGGACAAGCGAAAGGTGCTGGCCATAGCTTACCTTTTCATTGCTGTGGGCATCGTTCTGATGGCCACGGTTCAGAGTGCTTGGCAGGTTCCTCTGTACCTAATGATCTTCGCTCCGGGCTGGGGTGGCTCTATCTCCGTACGGCCAGCTCTTCAGGCGGAGTACTTTGGCCTGCGAGCCTTTGGCGGCATCCAGGGCCTGATGTACTTCGTAGCCGGTGTGGGTAGCTTCACTGGTCCCATCTTCGCTGGGGTGATCTACGACGTAACGGATAGCTATCGGCTCGCCTTCCTGATAGTGGGGCTGGTTGTGCTGGTGGCTGTCCCTGCTGTGCTGGCGGCGGGAAGGCCACGAACGGAAGCGGCGACGGTGTCGGTCGGCCGCGAGGGCTAGGAATCGCTGCTCAGGTCTTCGTGAGGGCGACGTGCTGAGCGCAGAGAGGGCATTCGGCGGGGTCGTAGCTGGGCAGCTCGAGCGTCAGGCAGGCGAAGAAGGGCACGCCGAAGTCTGAGCGACCGGCGGTGCGATCTACCAGGACTGCCACCCCGATGGGCTCGCCTCCCTCGGCTCGTACCGCATCCAGAACGTCGCGGATGCTGCCGCCGGTGGTAAGAACATCGTCCACCACCAGCGTGCGCTCGCCTGGGGCCACCCGAAAGCCGCGGCCGAAGCGTCGTCCCTCCTCCACCTTCTCGGCGAAGATGCCCCTAACGCCCAACTGGCGGGCTACCTCGTAGCCGAGGATGATCCCGCCGGTGGTCGGCGCCGCCACCAGTTGTACTCCCTGGGGGCGAAAGTGGTCGGCCATGAGACGACAGAGCCTTTCAGTGTGGGACGGTTGCTCCAAGAGGCGAAACTTCTCTACATACATGGGGGAGTGGCGGCCGGAGGTCAGCAGGAAATGGCCATCGAGGATGGCCCCCACCTGCCGAAGCAGGGCCTCGATCTCATTCGCCATCTTGGTCCCCTGAGTCCTCGTTGGCGAAGGAGAGGGAGTGGTTGGGAGCCATGCCCACGTCCGAGAGAGGCCAGTAGGAGAACCAGGTCTTGCCGATGATGCTCGATTCTTCGATGGGCCCGAACTGGCGCGAGTCGCTGCTGTTGTTGCGGTGGTCGCCCAGGACGAAGTAGTGACCCTCCTCGATGTACCAGGGGCCGCAGGGGCAGTTGGTGGCGCCTTGGGTATATGACTCGTTTATGGGTTCATCGTTAATGTAGACTACTCCACTGCGGATCTCCACTTTATCCCCGGGCACGCCGATGATCCGTTTGATGAAGTCGCGGTCTGGGTACTTGGGCGCCTCGAAGACCACCACATCACCCCGCTCGGGGCTACCGAACAGATGGTGGGTGGAGTTCTCGCCGGCGTCATAGAAGGGGAGGAAGTCGAAGAGACCCATGTCGAACTGGGCGTAGGCCAGCTTGTTGACGATGATGTACTGGCCGTTGTCCAGGCTGGGGAGCATGCTGCGCCCTTCCACCTTGAAGTTCTGGACGGTGGCGCGGACGGCCAGGAAGATAAGCAGGGCCAGAAGGAGCGTCTCTACCACCTCCCGAAAGATGGTGAGGTAGCGCCGCCGTCGGTGCGGAGGAGGCGCCATCACCGGGGGCGGGGAAGGCGGTTCAAATAGCCGTTCTGGCGTCAGCCCTGGCTCTATCTGTCGAGGTTCCCACTGCATGGCTACACTATGGAGAGTCCGAATGAATGCTCTCCCTTAGGATCCTAGTATACCAAATACAGATAACGCTGGCACGCGCTCAGAAGTTTCGCCGCACTCTTTCGTCCCTCTGCTAGAATAGCTCTGGGCCTGCTCAGAGGAGCGAAGCCCCGCTGAGGGAGGTCGATGGTTATCGCCGACGAAGAACAGCTCGTCCAGAGCAGCCGGAAGGGGGACCTGGACGCTTTCAACGCTCTGGTGCAGGCCTACCAGCGCCAGGTCTATAACCTCTGTCTGCGGATGCTGGGCGCAGCGGCGGCTGAGGATGCGGCTCAGGAGGCTTTCACCACTGCCTACCGTCGCCTTGACAGCTTTCGAGGCGGCAACTTTCGGGCCTGGCTCCTGCGCATCGCCTCCAACATCTGTTGCGATGAACTGCGCCGCCACCGCAGCCGGCCGACAGCATCACTGGACGCGGCGCTGGAAGCGGGCTCGCCGGCGGATGTCCCCTCCCATCAGGCCGGACCGGAGGAAGAGACCCTGCGCAGCGAGTTGGGCCAGCATCTGCAGCAGGGGCTGGCCACCCTGCCGGCGGAGCAGCGGCTGGTGATCATTCTCCGCGATATCCACGGCCTGAGCTACGAGGAACTGACAGAGACCCTGCACTGCTCCCTGGGGACGGTGAAGTCGCGCATCGCCCGTGGCCGCGCCAGGATGCGCGAGTACTTGATGGCGCGACGGGAACTTCTGCCTCGTCGGTTCCGTCATAAAGAGTGAGGACTAGTGATGCTGGGAGTATTGGGACAATTTCGCCACCGCCGCTTTCGGCGCGACCTTTCTGCCTATGTGGACGACATGCTTTCCGAGAGGGCGCGCCGTCGCCTGGAGGCCCATCTCGATTCTTGCGAGGCCTGTCGTCAGGAGCTGGCAGAGCTGCGGGCTACCGTCGAGGCTCTGGGCAGCCTGCCCATGGCCGAGGCGCCCCGCTCGTTCACTCTGGCGGCCGCTCCCATCGCGGAGGCACGCCCGCGGCCAGCGGCCAGGCGGCTGGAGTTCGGCCTGCGTCTGGCCACGGCGACCGCCGCCTTCGCCCTGACCGTGGTGCTGATCGGCGACTTCGCCGGCCTTCCCGGCGGAGGTGATGAGGAGGAGGAGTGGGTGCGGGGGGAACTCTACTCTGCAACGCAGGGGACGCCACCAGCGCCAGAAGCGGCGTCTGCGGGGACGCCGGAGCCCTATGGCGTCACGGAGATGCCTAATATCTCAGACGTTCCTGATATCTTGGAAGCTCCTGGCATCTCAGACGTGCAGCGGGAGGAGTCAGCGGCCGACGAGACGCCAGCGGCCGATCAGACGGCAGCACCGCCGGAAGGGACACCCATCGAGACGCCAGCAGCTCCCTTGCCTGGTGTCACAGAGCCTCGTGGAGAGGAGCCGACAGTCGGCGCGGTCGTCTCAGAGGAAGAACCCTCAGAGAAGGCAACGCTCGAGGGGGCGGAGGTCGAAGAGGAAGTTGGGGCTGGCGCGGTGGGGGCAGAGGTGGAGGATGAAGCTGAGGCTGGCGCCGTGGAGAACCAAGCTGTCGGCGAGGAGGATGGCGGTGGCCTCTCGCGGGAGGAGGTCGTGCGCTGGCTGGAGATCGGCCTGGGCGCCGGCGTAGGCGTTCTTGTGATTGTTTGGGCTCTTGCCCGTTTTCAGAGAAGCATGGGAAACCGACCGTAGCACAGAGGAGGCGATCATCATGAAGAAAGGGATAGGGGTTCTGCTGATAGCGGGGGCGCTTTTGGCCCTTGTTCTGCTGGCTGCCTGTGGTTCAGACTCATCGGCCTCGCCGCAGGAGTCGGCGCCTGCGACTTCGTCGGAGCCGTTGTCGTCGGCACATTCGCTGACGTCCGCTAGCCAGGCCAGTAACTCGGAGGCGCAGGGGTTAAGCGTGAGCGGCGAGGGGCGGGCCTCGGCCGCGCCCGATGTGGCCGTGCTGGGCCTGGGCGTCTCGGTCAAGGCGGCCTCGGTCGGGGAGGCCAACAGCCAGACCCAGGACGCCATGAGCGACCTGCTGGACTCGCTGGAGGACAACGGCGTCCAGGAGAAAGACATCCAGACCAGCCAGTTCAGCGTCTACCCGGAGTACGACTACCGCAACAACGAGCAGATCCTGACCGGCTATCGGGTTACGCACATGCTCCAGGTGAAGGTGCGGGACATCGACAAGGCGGGCGAGGTCATCGACGATGCCGTGGAGGCGGGCGGCGACCTGCTCCAAGTGCAAAGCATCTCCTTCACCATCGACGACACGACGGCCCTGCGCAGTGAGGCCCGCGCGGAAGCGGTGGCCGACGCCCAGAGCAAGGCCGAGGAACTGGCCACTCTGGCCGGAGTGAGTCTGGGCAAGCCTATCTACATCAGCGAATCCATCTCCACGCCCTACTCGCAGCCCTACTACGACCGCGGGGGCGTGTATGCGATGGAGGCAGAGGCAGTTACCGAGATCAGTACCGGCGAGCTGGAGGTAGTGGTCAGCGTCTACATGACCTACACAATCGAGTAGCTATTCTGAAGGGAGACGGTCAATGAAGACAAGGCTCACACTCGTACCCTTGGCGTTAGTAGCAATGGGACTGGTCGCCTTGGCTGTGGCCTGTGGCGACGGAGGTCCCAAGGTGACTGTCGAGAAGGGTCTGGCGGCGGCCGCGGAACAACACGTAGAAGGCGAGGCTGCCTCGGAGAGCGCGTCGCTGGCCCTGCAGTGGTCGGGAATGGGCGCTCCGGCAGCCGTGCCCGGTGCTCTGGGCACTAGAGCCGGCATGTCGGAGTCGTATGGTCTTGGAGGGGCCTTGGCTCCCTCTGCCCAGGGTGTCGCCGCTGGTCTAACCGTCCAGGGCTACGGACGCGCTACCGCCTCCGCTGACTCTGCCCGCGTGCAGTTCGTAGTCACGCAAGGCTACGGCTACTACGCCGAGCCCGTGCCGGACGAACTCTGGCCCGTACCCGAGGGGGAGGTGCCGCGCGAGATCGCTCCGGTCTCACCGCCGCCCATCACTGAGGCTGACCTAGAACCGCTGGTCGATGCCATCAAGGCTCAGGGCGTGTCGGACGCCGACATCGAGGTCGTCATCTACCCAACAGGTGGCTACTACTACGACCCCTACGGTGGGCAGAGCGCTCGTGTGACGGTGACCCTGAGCGACATGGAGAAGGTCGGGCCGGTAGTGGACGCTGGTACGCAGGTCGTCAACGAGAGCGGCACCCTCTACCTCCAGAACGTGGGCGTTCTGTACAGCGTGGATGACTGCTCCGCTCTCCTGCGCGAGGCCCGCCGGGCGGCGGTGGAGGACGGCCGCGAGAACGCTGAGGGGCTGGCCGATGCGCTGGAGGTCTCCGTCGGCGATATCCTGGCCGCCTCCGAGTACGTCTACAGCCCGCTCGGGCTCTCGCCCTGCGACCCGGCCTTCGATACCTACTACCCCCAACTCTACGATTATGAGGGCATGGCCTACGATCCGGCGATGCCGGCGGAGGTGCAGATCGTCTCCAACGTGGGCCTGACCTACGCCATCGAATAGCGTCTACCTTGGCGACCGGGGAGGGCGGACGGATCGGCTCCGTCCGTTCTCTCCGGTTGCCCTGTCTCCTAGCGAATGCTAGAATGACGTCACCGAAGGCAGAGGTGGCTGGCCAGCGGTGGTTTTCAGCGTTTGCTCCATCCGTGAGAAGGTAGGCCAGGGGCGTCTGGTAACTGATCCCCTGGCAAACGGCCGCAATCAAGACCCCCCGAGAAGAACGGACTGATCTCCATGGACTACATGCAGCGGGCTCTGGCCCTGGCCGGCCAGGCCCTTGGACGAGTCAGCCCCAATCCGGCGGTGGGCGCCGTCCTGGTGCGCGACGAGAAGGTGGTGGGCGAGGGCTTCACACGGCCGCCGGGAGGGCCTCATGCCGAGGTCGTGGCCCTGGAGCAGGCGGGCGAGGCCGCTCGCGGCGCTACCCTCTACGCCAGCCTGGAGCCCTGCTGCCACCAGGGACGGACGCCGCCCTGCACCGATGCCATCATCGCTGCCGGCGTGGCCGAGGTGCACATGGCGATGCTTGACCCCGACTCCAACGTGAACGGCCGCGGTCAAGAGGAGCTAGCGGCGGCGGGCATCGCTGTGCAGGTGGGCGAATGCGAGGAGGAGGCGCGGCGGCTCAACGAGGCCTACATCAAGCATCGTACCACCGGTCTCCCTTTCGTCATCGCCAAGTTCGCCGCCAGCCTGGACGGTCGTATCGCTGCCGCCAGCGGCGATTCCCGCTGGATCAGCGGGCCCCAGAGCCTCCGGTGGGCCCATGAGCAGCGAACGACGGTGGATGCTATCATGGTAGGGGCGAACACCATCGTGGTGGACAACCCCCAGCTCACCGCTCGCCCCGGTGGACAGGAGAGCGAACGTCAGCCCTTGCGTATCGTGGTCGATAGCGGTGACCGCACGCCAGCGGATGCTTGCGTGCTTCAGGGGCCGGGGCGGGCACTCATCGCCACCAGCGAAGATTCCGGCCCTTCTTGGCGACGAGCCTTGGAGACGGCTGGGGCGGAGGTGCTGGTGCTGCCCGGCGATGGCGATTCCCTCGACCTGGGGGCGCTGCTGAAGGCGCTGGCCGAACGGGGAGTCCTATCGCTGCTGGTGGAGGGAGGAGGTATCCTCCTGGGCTCCGTTTTCGACCAAGGGCTGGTGGACAAGGTGCAGGTTATCATCGCGCCGATGATCATCGGTGCTGGCGAGGCACCGGCGGCGGTGGCTGGTCGGGGGGCCCATCGGCTGGCCCAGGCCTGGCGCCTGCGAGATGTGACAGTAGAACGATTGGGGGACGATATTCTTGTCACGGGATATCCAATGGAGAGGGGTGAGTAGATGTTCACGGGCATCGTTGAGGAGGCAGGGACGGTAAAGGAAGCGGAGCGGGGACGACTGGTCATCGCTTGCAAGAAGGTCGTGCGAGGGACGCATCTGGGCGACAGCATCGCCATCAATGGGGTGGACCTGACGGTGGCTCACATGGAGGAGGACTGCTTCACCTCCAACGTCATGCCGGAGACCTATCGCCGCAGCAACCTCGGCCAGTTGAAGCCGGGCGACCTGGTGAACCTGGAGCGTGCCCTTACCCTCAGCGACCGGCTGGGCGGCCATGTGGTGCGGGGGGTAGTGGAGGCCACCGGCACTCTTCTCTCCATCACGCCCGAGGAGGACGCGGTCATAGTCCGCTACTCCGCTCCGCCCGAGATCATGCGCTACGTCATCGTCAAGGGGCCCGTCGCTATTGACGGCGTGAGCCTTACGGTGGTAGACCGCGATGAGAGTTCGTTCGCTGTGTCCCTGGTGCTCTACACTCAGGATGTTACTAACCTCACTCGCAAGAAGCCTGGAGATACGGTAAACTTAGAATCGGACATCATAGCTCGCTACATAGATCAGTTGCTCAAGGAGAGGAGCTCTGACTAGCGAATGTCTAGCGAGCAGGACTCGGCCGGGGGAGTGAGGGTAAAGCCGTGGTGATGGCAACCGTTGAAGAGGCAATTCAGGAGTATCGTCAGGGGCGCTTCGTCATCATTGTCGATGATGAGGATAGGGAGAACGAGGGGGATCTCACCCTTGCCGCCCAGTTCGTGACGCCCGAGGCCATCAACTTCATGACCAGATACGGTCGTGGCCTCGTCTGCAGCCCCATGACGGGCGAGCGACTGGACGAGCTGCGTGTCCCGATGATGGTGGGCGAGAACAAGTCGCGCTTTGGCACGGCCTTCACCGTCTCTGTGGAGGCGCGTGACGGCGTTAGCACGGGCATCTCAGCCCACGACCGGGCCCGGACGGTGCGTGTTCTCATCGATCCGGCCACCAGGCCTGAGGATCTGGTGATGCCGGGGCACATGTTCCCACTGCGCGCCCGCGAAGGGGGCGTGCTGGTGAGAGCGGGTCAGACCGAGGCCGCGATGGACCTGGCCCGTCTGTCTGGCCTCTATCCGGCGGCGGTGCTCTGCGAGATCATGAAGGCCGACGGCACGATGGCTCGTCTGCCCGACCTCAAGCGGTTCGCTGGGCGCCATCATCTGAAGATCATCAGCGTCAACCAGCTTATCGGCTACCGGATCCAGCGTGAGAGGCTGGTGCAGCGAGTGGCCGAGACTAAGTTACCCACCCGCTGGGGTGATATTCGCCTGATCGCCTACCGCAGCATGATAGACCCCGACGAGCATGCCGCCCTGGTGATAGGCGATATCTCCACGCCGGAGCCGGTGCTGGTGCGCATGCACAGCCAGTGCGTCACGGGCGACGTTTTCCACAGCCTACGCTGCGACTGCGGCGAGCAGGTGGAGCTAGCCATGGAACGCATCGCTGGGGAGGGAAGAGGGGTCTTCGTTTACATGCGCCAGGAGGGGCGGGGCATCGGCTTCTGCAACAAGATCCGAGCCTACGCTCTCCAGGATGGGCAGGGCCTGGACACGGTGGAGGCCAACGAGGCGCTGGGCTTCCCCGCTGACCGCCGCGACTACGGCATCGGCATGCAGATTCTGGTGGACCTGGGACTCAAGCGGATCCGCCTGCTCACCAATAACCCCCAGAAGCGGGTGGGCCTGGAGGGCTACGGCCTGGAGGTGGTGGAGCGAATCCCCATTATCGCCCCGCCGAACCCTCACAACATGCGTTATCTGGAGACCAAGCGCGACAAGTTGGGCCACTTGCTGGACATCATGTCCTGACAGGAGGTATTTCTTGGCCGGCAAGACCTTCGAAGGACGTCTGCGAGGCGAGGGTGTGAGCATAGCCATTGTCGTCTCGCGCTTCAACGATCTGATAACCCGCCAGCTCCTGGCGGGCGCTGAGGATGGCCTGAGATGCCATGACGTGGAGGCGGAGAGGGTGGATGTGGCCTGGGTGCCCGGCTCCTTCGAGATCCCCGTGGTCGCTCGCAAGCTCGCCGAGAGCGGCCGTTACCAGGCGGTGGTCTGCCTGGGGGCGGTCATCCGGGGAGAGACGCCCCACTTCGAGTACGTAGCAAGCCAGGTCAGCAGCGGCATCGCCCGGGTCGGTCTGGAGACGGGCGTGCCCGCTATCTTCGGCATCATCACCGCCGACAGCCTGGAGGAAGCCCTGGAGCGAGCGGGCGGGAAGATGGGCAACAAAGGCTACGACGCGGTGGTGTCAGCCATCGAGATGGCCAACCTGATGCGGGGGATGGCCGGCGACTAGGCGCTGCTCTCCTGAGCGTTGCCTCTGCGGGGATTGCCAGCTTTTTCTTTGGAGATGGTTCTGCGTTGGGTCGCTTAGCGTCTATTCGGTCACCCGATAGACTTGGTCACCGCTGCGGCAGCGCTCCTGCACCTTGATCCCCACCGAGTCCCCTGGGCCAGCCTCTTGGACGGTGTCGTGCTCGATCTGCATTGAGTCCACCGCCTGCTGGACGTCGGTGGTGTGACCCTTGATGTGGATGGTATCGCCCACCTTGAGGCGGCCGCTGAGATCAATGCCCGCCACACCTATGCGGGCGAAGTAGTCTCTTACCCGACCGATCTCTTCTTCAGCCATGGCAGCCTCCATTCGCCTGGCCAAACGCACCCTTTTGACAGGGAATTTATCACTGGTGGGCAAGATTTTCAATAGTCTGTGAGGCAAAGCATGGCATAATTCATTGTGTCTTTCAGACATATGTTTAAGTGGGGAAAATACTGCAAAACAGTGCTTACGCTTGTTGACACTGAGGCTTGCCCATTATACAATCTGCCATGCGTCTCGAAAATCGTTGAAGATTTAGGGGACTTTAGGGAGGTTTGAATGCGTTCTCGGCCTGCTCGTGAGGCCACGCAAGATCAGAGTCGCCCTAGCCGCTGGATCAGCCTCAGCCGGGCGTGCAATCTATTGGGGGTGAACGAATCGACCTTGCGTCGCTGGGCTGATGCTGGCTACGTTCGCTCTTTCCGCACCCCGGGTGGTCATCGCCGCTTTGCCGAGGACGACCTACGAGCGCTGATGGCCGGTCAGGGGCGGCCCGGCCCCGCCAGCTACGGCTCGCTGGGCCACCTGGCTCTGATGCGCATTCGCCGCCGCCTTCAGCGAGGCAAGAAGAGCCAGGCCCACTGGTACACGGGCGTGCCTGAGGGTGATAGGGAGCGATTCCGTTCCCTGGGCCAGCGCCTGGTGAATCTAGTCTCCGAGTACCTGGGCCGGGGAAGCCGCCGCTCTCGACTCATGGATGAGGCGCGCCAGATTGGCGAGCAGTACGGAAAAGAGTTCGCCGATAAGCGGCTCCCCGTACGTGACGCCGTGGAGGCCTTCATCTTCTTTCGCAAGGGGCTGGATGACGCGGCCATAGAGCTGGCGCATCGGGGCAATCTATCGGCGGAGGAAGCGGTGGAGGTGTGGGAACTGATGGCCGGCCTGGCCGACCAGATCCTCCTGGCGATGGCGGGCGCCTACGAAAAGGTGCGACCCGCGCAGGCTGCTTCGGCGCGCTAGTAGCTGTTCTCACCGGCGGCCAGGTTGTAGGATGCTCGATTCGATTCGCGCCGTTGCCTTCGACTGCTACGGCACCATCGTCCGGTTCACCATTTCTGATTTCGTCGGTACCATGGCCGAGATCGCCCGCGCCCAGGGCCTTGAGGTCGAGTCGGAGGCCCTCTGGGACCGGTTTGTGGAGGCGGCCTTGGTCTTTCGGGGCGAGAACGTGGCCAAGCCCACCTATCGCCGCTACGACGAGGCCTGGGCTTTCCAGTTCGAGCGGGCAACACGGGATCTGGGCTTCGAGAGCGATGGCGCTC
>Ga0315553_10000150_pt1 | contig 59925 bp, 59 predicted proteins | sample SalMarSW160140MG_FD_203099 | JGI IMG/M metagenome (GOLD analysis project Ga0315553, IMG submission 203099) | Salt marsh sediment microbial communities from the Plum Island Ecosystem LTER, Massachusetts, United States - Salt Marsh Sediment SW1601-40 ...
CTCATTGTTTTCACGTTCATTTTCATGTGGATCTGGAACCTGGTGATGCCCGACGTGTTCGGCCTCAAGCTGATCACGCCCTGGCAGGCGCTCGGACTCCTGATCCTTGCCTCGATATTGTTCGGCGGGCATCGGGTGGTGAACTTCTACGGCCACCCGCCGCCGTCCCATATGGCCGAGGACGCGGCGCCCTAGAGCGGCAGTTCTGGTTGGGGCCACCGACTTTATTGCGCCGCGCCAACGTCTTGTGCGGATGGCGCTGGCGGCGGGCCTGCGCCTTGGTCGGCAGGCGGATGGTCAGACCCGTGATTTTTTATGGATATCTTTCGATCTATAGCGCACAGGTCTTGACGGCTGTGCACTGACGGATGACGTCAACGACATTGGGCACCTTCGGCGGGGCCAAGCTGCCTGGCGCGCACAAGGCACGATGTCCTGATCTCGATGCAGGACACCACACTCGGGCCTGGAGCTCGGCCTCCACCGTCGGACGCGCCAATCTTGATTCCGCGCGATTCGGATGTGAGGCCGAAATGGCAATGGATACGGCAGCCCTGCTGCAAGCGATCTATGAGGCCTACCGCGGGAAGCGCCTCGCCGACGTGGCGGCGTATCTCGACGACGAGTTCCGCTATGTCGTGCATCTGCCGGAGGAGGCGGTGCCCGGCGGAGACAAGCCGCGCACCAAGGCGGAGACGTTGGAGTTCCTCCAATATCTCATGGACACCTATGACTTCCTCGCCTACGACCCCGGGCCGATCATCGCCACCGATGAGAGCGCGACGGTGCAGCCCAAAATCCGCTTCCGCGACAAGAAGACGGGCAAGGTGCTTGAGACCAAGCTCGCGCACGCCTGGCAGGTCAAAGGCGGCAAGGCCACGGCTCTCGAAGAGCGTCATGACCTTGCAAAGATCCAAGCCTTTCTCAAGAGCGTGGCCGAGAACGGGGCCTGAGGGCGCAACGCCGCTCTTCTCAGCACTTGCGCAGGGCAGCAGAGAGCTCGCGGAAATAGCTCGATCGCTGCGGTGACACGGTCACCTTCTGCGCGCACTCGGAGCCCGCCACCGCCATCTTGGCCTGGAAGAACCGGCCGCCGAGCAGCACCTCGAAGCCGTCCCTGGTCACGTCCCCGCGTACGATTCCGGCAAGCGAGTTGATCTTGTCCTCCCACCGCCCGGTGACCTTGGTGCCCTCGACCTGAAGCAGGGTGGCAGCCTCGAGCCTGATGCTCACGCCCTTGCAGCGCAAGTTCTGCTTCATGCCGGTGCCGTCCTTTATGGGCAGATACGTCACCACACATTTGAAAGTCGCAGGCTCGCCCGAGGTCGACGTCATCACAGCGTCGCCGGTCCAGCGGCCGGCAAGCCGCGCCAGCGGATCGGAAGCGGGGATGGCGGCGATGTTGGCGGTGGTGGCAGAAATGAGCGCGATGGCCCCGCCCAAAGCGACTTTGACACTACGAGAGGTATGCAGCACGAGTCCCTCCACTCCGGTGACCGGTTTTGTGCGTCTCGAACTTGCTGGCCCGGGCCTATGGCTTCGGTCGGCGCCAACGCAAAACTTGGCGAAGACGTTCGCGTGGGGACCCGGAAACCCACCCCCGTTATGCAGGCAACTGTGCCGCCTGATCTGGTCAACTTCTTGTCCGTGGGCCAAAAAGGCTTGCAGGCAGGCCAGCAGCCCCGTGTCTAGGCGAAAACGCGCTGTGTTCTGCTATGCTGAATGGTGCGCGCCGGATGGTCCCGGCAGGGCGGCGTGGGAGAACAAGGCGAAGGCATGACGGGCATCCCCGATTTCACCACGATTGCGCTGAAGAGCGGCTGCGCGCCTCACGGCGCCGCCCCCGACACCGTTGCCTGGGAGGCGCCGGAAGGGATCCCCATCAAGTCGGTCTATGCGGCCGCCGACACCGCCGGGCTCGACTTCCTCGATACCTTTCCCGGCATCCCGCCGTACGTGCGCGGGCCCTATCCCGCCATGTACGCCTTGCAGCCTTGGACCATCCGCCAGTACGCGGGCTTCTCCACGGCCGAAGACTCCAACGCCTTCTATCGGCGCAACATCGCGGCGGGCCAGAAGGGCCTCTCCGTCGCCTTCGACCTCGCCACCCACCGCGGCTACGACAGCGATCATCCGCGCGTGCGCGGCGACGTCGGCATGGCGGGGGTGGCAATCGATTCCATCTACGACATGCGCACGCTGTTCTCCGGCATCCCGCTCGAGCAGATGTCGGTGTCGATGACCATGAACGGCGCGGTGCTCCCCGTTCTGGCGCTTTTCATTGTTGCGGGCGAGGAGCAGGGGGTGCCGCCCGAGAAGCTCTCCGGCACCATTCAGAACGACATCCTCAAAGAGTTTATGGTGCGCAACACCTATATCTATCCGCCCGAGCCGTCGATGCGCATCGTCTCCGACATCTTCGCCTATGCGTCGGCGCACATGCCCAGGTTCAACTCAATCTCGATCTCCGGCTATCACATGCAGGAGGCCGGCGCGACGGCCGATCTGGAGCTTGGCTACACGCTTGCCGACGGCGTCGAGTACGTGCGCGCCGGCGTCGCGGCCGGCCTCGACATCGATGCATTCGCCCCGCGGCTGTCGTTCTTCTGGGCGATCGGCATGAACTTTTTCATGGAGGTCGCCAAGATGCGGGCGGCCCGCCTGCTCTGGGCGAAGCTGATAAAGGATGAGTTCAAGCCCAAGGACGCGCGCTCGCTTTCCCTGCGCACCCACTGCCAGACGTCTGGCTGGTCGCTCACCGCGCAGGACGTGTTCAACAACGTGACGCGCACCTGCGTGGAGGCGATGGCGGCAACGCAAGGTCACACCCAGTCGCTGCACACCAACGCGCTTGATGAGGCGATCGCCCTGCCGACCGACTTTTCCGCACGCATCGCCCGCAACACCCAGCTGCTCTTGCAGCAGGAAACGGGCACCTGCCGCGTGATCGACCCGTGGGGCGGCAGTCATTACGTGGAGCGGCTCACCTACGAGCTCGCGGGCAAGGCACTCGCCCGCATCGCCGAGGTCGAAAAGCTCGGCGGCATGGCCAAGGCGATCGCCGCCGGCATCCCCAAGATGCGCATCGAGGAGGCCGCGGCGCGCACCCAGGCGCGCATCGATTCCGGCAAGCAGACCATCGTCGGCGTCAACAAGTTCCGCATCGACGAGGAGGCGACAATCGACATCCTCAAAGTCGACAACCGCAAGGTGCGCGAGCAGCAGATCGCCAAATTGCAGCGCCTGCGCGCCGAGCGCGACGAGGGGCAAGTGCAAGCGGCGCTCGCGGCCTTGACCGAGGGCGCGCGCGGCAGCGCCAATCTCTTGGATCTCGCGGTCAAGGCCGCCCGCGCGCACGCCAGCGTCGGAGAGATTTCCGATGCCATGGAGAAAGTGTTCGGCCGGCACCAGGCCGAGATCCGCGCCATCTCAGGCGTCTACCGATCGGAGGTCGGCAGCATGAACGACGAGGTGGCCAAGGTGTTGAAGCTCGTCGAAGCGTTCGACAAAAACGAGGGGCGCCGTCCGCGCATCCTGATCGCCAAAATGGGCCAGGACGGCCACGATCGCGGCCAGAAGGTGATCGCCTCCGCGTTCGCCGACCTGGGGTTCGAGGTCGACATCGGCCCGCTGTTTGCCACCCCCGATGAGGCCGCGCGCCAGGCGGTGGAGAACGACGTGCACATCATCGGCGTGTCCTCGCTGGCGGCGGGGCACCTGACGCTGGTGCCGGATTTGAAGGGGGCGCTGGAGAAGGAAGGGCGCGGCGACATCATGATCGTCGTCGGCGGCGTGATCCCGCCTTCGGACTATCCCGCGCTGCACGAGGCAGGGGCCACTGCGGTGTTCGGTCCCGGCACGAATATTCCCGAGGCGGCCGCCGATCTGATCCGCAAGCTCGGCGTGAAGCTGGGCCACGCCGGCCAGGCGGCGGCGGAGTAGCGATTGCGGAAGCTGGCGTGGATCCCGGCCTGCGCCCTGATGACGCATAATGGGGTGGCTACGCTCAACGTCATCGCGCTGAACAGCGGGACCCACGCAAATTTCCGCTTGCGCCGGCGCAAGGCGCCTTGCACCCCGACCCAACGGCCAAAGCGGTGTCCTCTAGGGAACAGCGCCGGCGCGCCGTCTTTGGCATAGCTCCCCCCGAAGCGCCGAGCCGCCGCCTGACCGGGCGGCCAGGCAATGGCAAATGACACAGGGGACCGGACCGCCAATGACCCGCACCATCTTCGCCGCCTTGGGCCTGCTCTTTACCGCGCTCATTGTCTTTTCTGCGACCTTCCTGGGCAGGCTTTCCTACGAGTTGCGCGACCAAGGTCCGGCATACGAAAAACGTGCCGTCGAGATCACCCGCACACTGTCCCGCACCTGGTCGGTGCAGGACATTCAGAGCCAATATGCTGTGGCGGTCGCCGACCGGCACTGCGGGCGCGCCATGCAACGCTCGTTCAATGGGCTGAAGGCGCTCGGGCAGCTGCGCTATGTCGAGGATCTGACGCACCGCACCCGCTGGACGAATGAGTCCCTGACCGCGCTGAAATCGCCGGCTGCGGCCGCGGAAATGCTTGCCGAGCTCCTGAACAAGACGGTACGCGTCTCCTTCGTCGCCAAGTTCGCCAACGGATCCGGCGACGTGACCATGGAGTTCAAGAGCGAAGGCGGACGCATGAGGCTGTGGAATCTGCAGATCGACAGCCGCGATGTGCTGCCGCGTGTGCCGAGTGCGCCGCATGCGCCGTATGCGCCGCGTGCGGCCCCCGCCATCAAGCGCGCCTGAGCGAACCGTACCGCCAATACCCTAAAACCAAGGGTCCCGCGCTTGCGCCGCGGCCTCCGGTGCTGCCTGCCAGCGCCCATTGCGCCGCGTGCAGCGGCACGGCAGATGGTGTAGGACACCCCGATGCGAGGGCGCCGCCGGAGGACGTGCAATGCTCACAATCTATGAGTCGAACGGCAAGGTCCTGAAGCTGCACGACCCGAGCACGCCTCTCACGGGCGACTGTATTTGGATCGACGTGCTGCAGCCTTCAGAGAAGGAAGACCGCTTCATTGAGGAGGTGCTTGCCGTCGATATCCCCTCGCGCGCCGAGATGCGCGAGATCGAGCCCTCCAACCGCTTCTACCAGGAAAAGGGCGCCTACTTCATGACGGCGTCCGTCGTCTACAACATCGAGGAGCACACTCCCTCGACCTCCACCGTCACCTTCATTTTGGCGGGCGACCGGCTGGTGACGGTGCGTTACGCCGAGCCCAAGGCCTTCCCGCTCTATCTGCAGCGGGTGGACAAGGGCGATGCGCCGTGCGCAACCGGGGCGTTCATCATGGTCGGCCTGCTGGAAGCCCTCATTCACCGCAAGGCCGACTTGATCGAGCGCATCCAGGACGAGGTCGACCGGCTGGCGCAATCGGTGTTCGGCCTGCGCGGCGGCCAGCAGACCCGCAACCGGCGCCTCGACGTCTTGTTGAAGGGAACCGGCAAGGCGGGCGACATCACCGCGCGCGCGGAGGAGAGCGCCACGTCGCTCAATCGGCTGTTGCATTATTTCGTTCAGGTCACGCAAGAGCGCGGCGACGATCCGCGCGTGCGCCAACGCATCAAGGCAGCCCACCGCGACATCAACTCGCTGCTCGACCACACCCGATTCCTGTCGGGGCGCATCTCCTTCCTGCTCGACGCAACGCTCGGCACCATCTCCAACGAGCAGAACCAGATCATCAAGCTGTTCTCTGTCATGGCCGTCGTCCTGTTGCCGCCGACGCTGATCGCCTCGATCTACGGCATGAACTTCCGGCACATGCCGGAGCTCGATTGGTATTTCGGCTATCCGCTCGCGCTCGGCCTCATGTGCGTCGCCTCCCTCATTCCCGTCCTTTATTTCCGCCGCAAGGGCTGGCTCTAGACGGGCGCCAACCGCAGCCACAGCAGGGCGGCGCCGGCACAAATTCCGAGCGTCGTGGCGATGCCCGCGCGCACCACGAATACCATACCAACTGCGAGCCCCGACAGCGCCAGCGCCACCCAATCGACCGACGCCGGATCGGGGACGAGGAGGCGCAGCGGTCCGAGGGTGCGGATGCCCACGTCGGCGAAGAGCACATGCAGCGCAAACCAAACGGAAAGGTTGCCGATCACCCCGACCACCGCCGCCGTGACGGTGCTGAGCGCCGAGGCGAGCCGCGGGGCCGCGGTGAGCCGCTCGATGTAGGGCGCGCCGGCGAAGATCCACAAGAAGCATGGCGCGAATGTCGCCCATAGCGTGACCAGCGCGCCGGCCACGCCCATCGCAACCGGATGGGTGCCGCCGAAACGATGGGCGGTGGTGTAGCCGACGAACTCGGTGACGAGGATCAGCGGACCGTTCGTCGTCTCGGCAAGTCCGAGCCCGTCGAGCATCTGGCCGGGCGTGAGCCAGCGATAGCCGGCGGCGACCTCCTGCGCCATGTAGGCGAGCACTGCGTAGGCCCCGCCGAAGGTCACGACCGCCAGCTTGGAGAAGAACCAGGCAAGCTGCGCAAGCACATGATCCGGACCGAGCAGGGCGACGACGGCGAGCAGGGGAACGATCCACACCGCCAGCCACAGCAGGATCGTGCGCACCGTCTCCGGCACGGGTCGAGCCGATCCCGGCAACGGCGCAGGCACGGCCGCCGGCGCACGAAGAAAGCCGGCGATGGCAGCGGCGATGACGACCAGAGGGAAGGGCAGCGCCAGAACGATGATCGCCACGAAGGCGGCGGCGGCGGCGAGCCAGTCAACCCAACCGCGCAGCGCGCGGGCCCCCAGGCGCACGAGCGCCTGCAGCACGATGGCGAGGACGGCCGCCTTCACGCCTAAGAAAAGCGCTTCGGCCGGAGGAGTCCGGCCGAAGGCGCCGTAGAAAATTGACAGCGCCAGCACGAGCACGGCGCCGGGCGCGACGAACAGAAGACCCGCGGCCAAACCGCCCCTGATGCCGTGGAGACGCCAGCCGGAATAGGTCGCAAGCTGCATCGCCTCCGGGCCGGGCAGCAACATGCAGAAGCTGAGCGCCGACAGGAAGCTGCGCTCGCCGAGCCAGCGGCGCTCCTCGACGAGCACGCGATGCATGAGCGCGATCTGCGCGGCGGGACCGCCGAACGACAACAGGCCTATTTTGGCAAAGACGCCGAGCGTCTCGCGAAACGAGGGAATGGCGCCGGATGATAGTGGGGTCGCGGTGCTGGTAGAAGACTGGCCCATGCGTGCCTCCAAAGCGCTTGGAGACGGCACTTGGGCGATGGGCCTGATGGGGCGGCCGTTCCTGCCCCAGACCCGCATCCTAGTTAGCCCCCTCGCGTCGAGCAACCCAAGCGCGCACCGCGCCGCCTTGCCGTTGCGACCCGGCGTCGCGGCACTGCACTAGTGCGACGCACAAAATCCCTTAAAACACGGAGAACAAAGCAAATATTACAAGCATGTCGCTCAATTTGATGCATTGACCACCTGAGCCAACGGTGGTCGGTAGCGGGCGCCAGGACGGGGGCACGCCCCCAGAACCATGGCGGCAGAACAAGTTCTGGTGTTCCGCTCCGAACCTCCCTCCACACAACAACCCCCTCCCACCAAAGCGTGCTGCCTCCGAACGGGAGGCCACCTCCAGCATCGTCCGCTCGCGGCGAGCTGGTCCGGGGGTTGGGCGCGAGGCCCGGACAATGCCGCTACAGCATGGAGTGATGAAATGCGGACCTATCTCTATTCCGCCTTGACCGCGGCGACGTTCGGTTTGCTGACGCTGGCGCCGGCCAATGCCAAAGGCTACTGGAGGTGCATGGGCCCTGCGGTCGCCTGCGGGGGCTCGCACAGCTACGCGCGCTCGGCCGACAATTACCGGTCGCAGAGGCGGGTCTATGCACCCCGCGCGGAGCGTCGGTCGGCGCAACGCCCTGCACGCAGCCGCCGCTCTGAGGCGCACGCAGCACGGCGCCGCGCGCCCACCCAGGTTGCCTCCGCCGACTCGCGGACGGCCCGCGCCTCTAAACCGGGCCAGGTCGCGCAGTCGGGCATGGCCTCCTACTACGGCACCGAGTCTGGATCGCGCACGGCATCGGGAGCCCGCATGAACCCGAGCGCCATGACGGCGGCGCACCGGTCGCTGCCGTTCGGCACCAAGGTGCGGGTGACGAACAAGCGCAACGGCCGCTCGGTGGTGGTCACCATCAACGATCGAGGGCCGTTCGTGCGCGGGCGCATCATCGACCTGTCGACGGCCGCCGCCGGCGTCATCGGGATGCGTAGCGCCGGCGTTGCGCCCGTGAGCCTGGAGGTGCTGAGCCGCGGCTAGGCGCCAGCCACACGCGAGGTGACAGGGCGGCGGTGGCAGAGGCCACCGCCGCCCTTCTTTATTAAGCGCTGGCGCGGGCTAACCCGCGATCTGCACAGACGGCATCGGCATAGGAGGCGCAGCCAGACCGATCTGGGTGTCGCCCACGCCCAGCAGCAGCAGGCCTGCGGCGACGAGGGCGGCACCGACAACGGCCACCAGGACGGCGGCCGCGGGGCCACTCAGAGTGAAGGGAGGGGAGGAGTCGTTGGCGGCTTTCATGGCGTCTGGTCCCCGAATGATGCTTGTGCGCACGCGCTACATGAGGCCCCTCGGCCAAGAAACACGAGGCAGTGAACCGGCATCGTCTGGAAAACGGAGGTGCGGCCGGCTTCCCGTTTGCGCCCGAGGGAGAAAAACCGGTAAGTTCCGGTAAATTCGACCGACTGCGCCGCACCATAGGGCGACCCGCAATGAAAGCCCCAGTCTCATGAAGACCCAAGGCTTAAGACCCGCGCGCGAAGCGGCCTTGGCTCAGATCAAGACCGCCATGATCGAGAAAAAGCTCACCCAGGCCGAGCTCGCCGACGCCGCCGACTGCCACGAGAAGACGATCCAGAACCTCTTGGGCGGCCGCTCCGTGCGCGATCAAACGCTGTTCGACGTGTGCATGGTGCTCGGCCTCGACTTCGAGGCCCTGAAAAGCTCCTGGAACGGCGGGGCGGCGGCCGGTCCCATGGAGCTACACGGCGAGGGCGGCCTCGTGGCGCCGGTCTACATGGGCGCCTATACCCGCGCCGCCGTCGACCACTACATCGGCAACTACCTGACGCTCAGGCTCTCCTTCTCTAAGCCCGGCGGAATCGTTGCCTATCGCACCGACATCAGCTGGGACCCGGAATGGCCGAGCCTGCTGTTCCAGGAGCGCGACCGCCCCGATGCCCCCTACTCCCATCGCGGACGGCTCTACATCCCCGCGTCCTCCAGTTTTATTCACCTCGTGTCGCTGACCAAGGGCGCCATGCGCATGGTCGTGGTCTCGCAGGTCGACCGCTTCGGCGAAATGCGCGGGATCATCACCACGCTGCACAAGCACGGGGCGATGCTGGTGCCGGTGGCAACGCCCATCGTGTACGCCAAGCGCGAGGAGTTCGCGGGCGCCTTCGGCGAGATCAGCGAGAAAGGCCCTTCCTACAAGGCGTACAAGAAGATGCTCGATGAGACGGTGTCGGACGGCTACGCGCGGCTCGTCAGCCTCTCGCCCGCCGTTCCGCAGGATACCTGACCGCGCCCGATCCTTGCGTCCTTCGCCACCGCTTAATCTTCGTCAGAAGCTCGGTCGGCCGCTCTTTGCGGACGTCGATTGTCGGGCGGAAGATCTCGCCCTTGACGCCGCTGCGCGCCCGCCGGCCCCAAATTTTCCGCCCGCGGCACTAGCAATGCGAGGTCGCCTGCAGTATATGACTGACGGGTCAGTCATGTGTAGGTAAATGCTTCATGCGCGCGAAGGCACAAAAACGCCCGGCAAAGCCAACGCGCAAACTGCGGGCGGCCAAGGAACCGCGCAGAACCGCGCGCCGCGGCCGCAGGGTCGATCCCGCAGCGCGCAAAAAGGCCATTCTCGATGCCGCGCTCACTGTCTTCGCCGAGCGCGGGTTCGGCGCGGCGCGGCTCGACGACGTCGCGGCGCGCGCCGGCGTCGCCAAGGGAACGCTCTATCTCTACTTCAAAGACAAGGAGACGCTGTTCGAGGAGGTGGTCCGCGGCGTGGTGTCCCCGGTCCTGGAGCGCGTGAGCGCGCTGGCGTCAGCGCCCGACATGCCCTTTGACAAGGCGCTCGAGGCCCTGTTCTCCATGTTCGAGCGCGAGGTGCTGGGAACGAAGCGCAAGCTGTTGATACGCCTCGTCATCACCGAGGGGCCCCGCTTTCCGCGCATCGCCGAACTCCACTATCGCAACGTGGTGGCGCGCATCATGCCGCTGATCCAGAAGCTCGCTCGGCGCCCCGCGGCGCGCGGCGAGGTCGCATCCGAGGCCATTGCCCGCTATCCGCAGCTCATCGCGGCGCCGCTGCTGACCGTGGTCGTCTGGGATGCGCTGTTTGCCAAAATTGAGCCGCTCGACGTGGCGGGCTTCCTGCGGGCCTATCGCCGACTGCTGACGGCCAAGCCGCGGAGGTCGGCGTCATGAGCAGAAGGCTAGCGCTCAGAGCCGTCGGCCTCCTCGTCCTTATCGGCGCCGGCATCGCCGCCGCACACTTTGTTCGGCTGCGCGACATGCCGGTTCGCTACGAGGGATGGGTCGAGGCGGATTTTGTTTTCGTGAGCCCGGACGAGATCGGACGCATCGAGACCTTGTCCGTGCGCGAGGGCTCTGTGGTCCAGGAGGGCTCCCCGCTTTTCACGCTCGATGATGAGCTGCAACGCGCCGCCGTCGCCGAGAACGAGGCCTATGTCGGCAATGCCAAGGTTAGCTACAATCGCGCCCAGGAGCTCTTGAAAAGGGCGGTGGGAACCGAGAAGGCCTTCGACGACGCCAAAGCGGCGCTGCGCTCGGCGGAGGCAAAGCTCAACTCGGCAAAGACCAGGCTGGAGCGAAGGCGCAAGCTGAGCCCGGTGGCGGGAGCGATCCAGGAGGTCTATTTCCGTGCCGGCGAGTTGGTGGAGCCGGGCAGGCCGGTCGTCTCGATCCTGCCGCCGGGCAACATCAAGGTGCGTTTTTTCGTGCCGCAGGAGACGCTCCCCACCATCCACATCGGGGACCGCGTGCATATCCAGTGCGACGGCTGCTCCAAGGATCTTTTTGGCCACGTCAGCTTCATCTCGGCGCAGGCCGAGTTCACCCCGCCCGTGATCTACAGCTTGGAGGAGCGGGCGCGGCTTGTGTTTCGCATCGAGGCGCTCCCCGACCGCCCCGCGGACGTCAGGACCGGCCAGCCGGTGTCGGTCATTCTGCAGAACGCGCCGGTGTCAGAGACAAACCATGGCCAGAGGTGAGAGCGGGATCGGCAAGCCGACCGCCGCGTTTGCCGGCGGCGCAACGGCTCCTGCCGGCGAGCGCGCCATCGACGTCGCGGGGCTGACCAAATCGTTCGACGGCAAGGTGGTGGTGCGCGATCTCTCGCTCCAGGTGCGGCGCGGCGAGATCTACGGCTTTCTTGGTCCCAACGGCTCGGGCAAGACCACGACGCTGCGCATGATCTGCGGGCTCTTGACGCCGGACGGGGGGCGCGGCACCTGCCTGGGCTACGACATTCTCACCGAGCGCGACAAGCTCCGCCGCCACGTCGGCTACATGACGCAGCGGTTCAGCCTCTATGAGGACCTCTCCATCCAGGAGAATTTGGAATTCGTCGCGCGGGTCTATGGCGTCCCCGCTCCCAGCCAGGCAGCGCGCGAAGCGATTGAGAAACTTGGTCTTCAAGGCCGGGGGCGGCAACTGGCCGGCACGCTGTCGGGCGGATGGAAGCAGCGCCTGGCGCTCGGCGCCTGCATTCTGCCCAAGCCCGATCTGTTGCTGCTGGACGAGCCCACCGCCGGCGTCGATCCCAAGGCCCGGCGCGAGTTCTGGGGCGAGATCCACAAGCTGGCGTCCGGCGGCATGACGGTGCTCGTCTCAACGCACTACATGGACGAGGCCGAGCGCTGTCACGAGATCGCCTACATCGCCTACGGCAATCTGTTGGCGAGAGGCACCATCCCCGACGTAATCGCGGCCTCGCACTTGCGCACCTACACCGTCAGCGGCCCCAACCTTGACCAGCTCGCCGACACCCTGCTTGCCACACCGGGCGTCGACATGGTGGCGCCGTTCGGCAACAACCTGCACGTCGCCGGCCGAGACGCCGCGGCCCTGGACGCGACGGTGGAAAGGTTGCGCGCCGACCCTGAGCTCCACTGGAGCCTTTCCTCGCCTTCGCTCGAGGACGTGTTTATCGACCTGATGGGGCGCTCGCAGGACAATTTCCCATGAACACCGTCTCCGCCTGGCGCTGGCCGGCGCCGTTCTGGCGCACGGTGGCCATGTTCATCAAGGAGTTCGTGCAGCTCCGGCGCGACCGGCTGACCTTTGGCACGATCATCTTCATCCCGCTCATGCAGCTGACGCTGTTCGGCTTCGCCATCAACACGACCCCACGCCACCTGCCGACCGCGGTTCTGGCCTACGAGGATAGCGACGTGGGGCGCTCCATTCTCGCCGCTCTTGGCAATACCTCCTACTTCAAGCTTGTCCGCGTGGTCCACTCGGAGGCCGAGATGGATCATCTGATGCGCTCCGGACAGGTGCTGTTCGGCGTGGAGATTCCGGCCGGCTTCGAGCGCGCGCTGCGCCGCGGCGACCGGCCGGCGCTGCTGGTGGTTGCCGACGCCAGCGACCCGGTCGCGGCCGGAACCGCGCTCGGCACGCTCGAAGGCATCGTGGCGACGGCGCTTGCGCGCGACCGCGGCCTGCCGCAGACGAGCCAATCGGTTCCCGCCTTCGAAATCCGCCAGCACCGCCGCTACAATCCGGCCGCAGTCACGAGCATCAACATCGTGCCGGGGCTGCTCGGCGTCATCCTCACCATGACCATGCTGATCTTCACCGCGCTGTCGGTCACGCGCGAGATCGAGCGCGGGACGATGGAAAGCCTGCTGTCCATGCCGATCGAGCCGGTGGAAATCATGATCGGCAAGATCGCGCCCTACATCGTCATCGGGTTCATTCAGGCGACGCTCATTCTGGTGTTCGGCCGCCTCGTTTTTCAGGTGCCAGTTGCCGGCAACATCTGGCTTCTGGCGGGGCTCAGCACGCTCTTCATCGCCACCAATTTGTCAATTGGCTACACGTTCTCGACGATCGCGCAGAACCAGCTGCAGGCGATCCAGATGTCGTTCATGTTCTTCCTGCCCAACATCCTGCTTTCGGGCTTCATGTTCCCGTTCGCAGGCATGCCCGGATGGGCGCGCGCGATCGGGGAGTGCCTGCCGCTTACCCATTACCTTCGAATCGTGCGCGGGATCATGTTGAAGGGCGCCGATTTCTACGACCTGCGCCTGGAGACGCTGGCCTTGCTGGCGCTGATGCTGCTCGCCATGACGTTTGCCGTGCGCCGCTTCCGCAGAACGCTGGACTAAAAAGCGGCAGCCTCATTTGGGCGCTGACGGCTGCCCATCTTCACGACGATGGACCCGCAAACGTTCGCCGGCGGTCCCGGGAGGAGACCGCCGGCGATGTGCTCAAGGCGGCAGTTGGCCGGCAACGGGACCGGCGAGCCGGCTCAGAACCCCTTGAGCTCTTCTCTTGCGATGTCGAGGGCACTGCAGATTTCCTCCTTAGTATGCTCCGACGTCAGGAAGAAGCGCAGCCGCGCCGCATTGAGCGGAACGCCGGGATACATGATCAGCGAGGTGTTGACGCCGCGCTCGAACAGTTGCGTGACGGCCTTGGCGGCGCGCGTCGTGGCGCCGACCATGATGGGCAGCATGCCGATGCCGATCGCTTTGCCGGTGTCGAGACCGCGCGCCTTCGCCTCGGCGAGGAACATGGCGCCATTCTTGTGCAGGCGGGCAACGCGCTCGGGCTCGCGCTTGATCACGCGGAGCGAGGCAATTGCCGCGGCCGTTACGGAGGGCGGCAGGCAGACCGAGAACACGAAGCCGGGGGCGGAGTAGCGCAACGTGTCGATCAGCTCCGTGTTGCCGGCGATGTAGCCGCCGCAGGCGGCGTAGGCCTTGCTGAGGGTGCCCATCCAGATGTCGACCTTGCTGCCGGGAACGCCGCAGTGCTCGGAGAGACCGCGGCCCGTGGCTCCCAGCACGCCGCAGCCGTGCGCATCGTCAACCATCAGCCAGGCGCCGTAGCGCTCCTTGATCTCGACGACGCGGGCGAGGTCGGGCACGTCGCCCTCGGTGGAGTACAGGCCCTCGATGACGACCAGCACGTTGCGGTACTTGGCCCGCTCGTTGCGCAGAACCTTCTCGAGCGCGTCGAGGTTGTTGTGACGGAAGGTGCGGGTTTTGGCGCCCGACAACCGCATGCCGACGACGGCGCTGTTGTGCACGAACTCGTCGTGAATGATGAGGTCGTCCTCGGTCATCAGCGTGCCGATGGTCGACACATTGGCGGCGTGACCGCTGACGAAGACGAGCGCGGCTTCGACGCCGATGACCTCGGCGATCTCCTGCTCCAGCTCGCGGTGCAGCGGCGTATCGCCCGACACCATGCGGCTTGCCGAAACGGAGGTCCCGTAGCGGTCGATGGCGGCCTTGGACGCCTCGACGAGGTCGGGGTGCCGGCTCAGACCCAGATAATCGCACCACGCGAAATTGAGGCAGGGTTTGCCGTCGATCAGCGTCATGCGCCCTTGCGGGCCTTCGGTCGAGCGGAAGAACGGGTTCTTGATGCCGAGCATCTTCCCGATCTTCTCGTGCTGCTTGATCGACTTGTGGGCCGGCAAGGACGAAAACGGCTTGGCGGCCACATTGGCTGCCGGGGCATCCATCTTCGCACGGAGCATGGTGAGCGTTTGCGGTATGAGATTCACGACAGTCCTCTCCAATGATCAACGCGCGACGGTCGAGTGGCGCGCAAGGCTCAGTCTCTTGTGTGGACCCCAAGGTGAATGTCGAAGCCGCCCGACCAATCGTCCGGGTCAGCGTCGGCGGAATCGGGCGTGACCTGTGCTGCATCCATGATGGCAGTGGGACCGCCCAAAGCATGCAGCTCGGCGCGGACCTCACGGTGCGGGGTGGCGTGAACCGCAAGAGTCGGGCCGGGAAGGGGGCAACCGTCGGGCGAAGTCCACGCTCCGGGCGCGAGGGGATAAATCCTCATCACTCGTCTCCTTGCTAGAACGCGGGGCGCCACTTCACGGTCGGCGCCGCGGCAATACGTCTAGCGAATGAGGAGGCGGCCGCGCTGTTCCGATCGGAACATTGCGCCGACGGCGCGATCCAGATCCGTTGGGGAAGGGCGAAACACGATTATACGCGGGACGGGATCAATCGGCTGCCCTCTCAATGCTCGCAGCGCGACTTTGCTCGCCGACCGCTTCCGCTCTGAGTTAAACCCGTTTCCCATCTGTCGCGTGCGGGAACCAAAGATCGCGCTCTGCGTTTTGAGTAGAGCTCGTTGCACACTGCACGTGACAGGGCAGGATGTTTCGCGGCTCTGCGCTGCCGAGTACGGCTGCAGAGCACAAATGGGAGACAGACAATGCTGGGTTGGGTCATTACGTTCTTGATCATTGCCTTGATCGCGGCCGCCCTCGGCTTCGGCGGCGTCGCCGGCACGGCGGTCGGGCTGGCGAAGATCGTATTTTATATTTTCCTTGTGCTGTTCCTCATCTCGCTCGTCTATTCGCTCGTCACGGGACGTCGGCCGCCGGCGTCATAAGAACGAACGCGGCGCTAAATGCGGGCCGGTGCAGTGGGCTATATCCAACAGAGCCTCGCTCGTGATGAGCACGTGCTCTACAGAGCACATTTTCACTGGCTCTATAGAGCAGCGGCGTGGGGTCTCCTCCTCATTTTCCTGATTGCAGCGCTCTCGCTCTATCAGCGGGATCAGCTCTGGATCGCCGTGGCGCCGGTCTGCTTGGGGGTCGTTCTTTTTCTGGCGATCATGATTCCGATCTGGGCGCAGCAAATCGCCGTGACGGAGAACCGGCTAATCTATCGCCGCGGCCTCATCCGGCGCTCGACCGAGGAATTGCAGTTGAGCGCCATCGAAGAGGTCAGAGTCGAGCAAAGTATCCTCGGCCGCTTACTTGGCTTTGGGCGCCTCACCGTCTCCGGAACTGGCGTTGAGGACCTGCGATTGCCGGCCCTCGCCGAACCGGTCAAGCTGCGGCAGATGATTCAGGAAGCGATAACGTCGAGGGGCGTCACGTGGCAGCCCTCTGGCCCCGGGCGCCGCCCTACCCACGCCTCTTAGGAATTGCCGGGCGAACCCACACCCGTAAGACCGCCCGGCCTTTTGCGGCTGCTGGCATGATGAGTGTCGCGGCCTCCCGGCGCGTGCGCGGAGCCCTTGCGGTCGCGCGCCGCATCTTGAGCGTGGGGTGTGCCGATGCAGTATGATTTCACGCCGGCGAAGAAGAGCAGACCGCAGTTGTACCGGATTGGTTAAGGCAACCCAATCCCGGCCACATCTTGGCCCAGCAAGTGCGCTCTGTATCGCCCTGGGGCGCGTGATAAAACGGGCATCGGCCCGGCAGAAGCAGGCGCACGCCAGCGCCGTTCTGCCAAGCCGTAAGGGGGGTTTTCAGCATATGTGGCGTTTGTTCCTTAGGTCCGCCGTTGCGTCGCACAAATCCACCATCGCCATCGTTGCCCTTCTCCTCGCGGCCGCTACGTTCCGGCTCTTCGTCGGCATCAATCTCCCAATATGGATTCGCCCGACGCTGATCCACGACGATGGATTGTTCATGCGTCTCGCGACGAACCTGGCCTCCGGCCATTGGCTCGGACCCTACGACCAGTTCACCTTGATGAAGGGCCCCGGCTACCCAGCGTTCCTTGCGCTGGCAAGTCACTCCGGTCTTTCTGTCTCGGCCGCGCACGGCCTATTTCAGATCGCCGCGGTCGCGGTCGCGGCCTGGGCCATCTACCTGTTGACGGCGTCGCGGCTGATCGCCGTGCTCACCTTTCTCGTCCTCCTCTTCGATCCCGTCGCGCATATGCCCGACGTGCAGCGCGTGATCCGCGACCAGATCTACTGGGCGCAGACGCTCATGGCATTCTCGCTTTTGACGATCATACTCTATGCCCCGCCACCCCGCGCCGCGCCAACGATGGCTCTCAGCGGGCTGGCCGGGCTGATCTTCGGGTGGACCTGGCTCACCCGTGAGGAAGGCCTCTGGCTTCTTCCCGGACTGGCGCTGCTCGTCACAGGAGCCTTCCTGATCCATCGCAAAGATGCACAAGCCTTGCGCGCGCTTGCACGAAATGCGGGGCTCGCGGCGGGCGGCTGGTTCGCCGTCATCGCCGCTTTCATGACCATCAATCTGCTCGCCTATGGGTCTTTCGTCGGCGTCGATTTCAAAGAGCGCAATTTCCAGGCGGCCCTCAATGCCTTGGAGGACGTCGAAGTGGGTTCGGTCATTCCCTATGTGCCGGTGCCGTTGGCGGCGCGCAACGAGGTCGCAAAGGTGAGCCCCACGTTCAAGCCGATCGCCGATATGCTCGCACCTGGCGGCCCTCTGGCCGGGTGGAGCGCGTACGGATGCAAGTTCTATAAGCAGTCCTGCGGGGATATTGCAGGCGGCTGGTTCATGTGGGCCTTTCGTGACGCCGCCGCGGCCGACGGCTTCTACAAAAGCCCCAAGGCCGCGGCGCAGGGCTACGCGAAAATCGCACGGGAGATTGCCGCCGCCTGCTCCGATGGTCGACTGAAATGCCGGCACCCCTGGCTGAGCAGCATTCCGCCCATGACCAGTGCGCAGTGGGCGTCTCTTCCCGGCACGCTGGAAGCAGTCGGCGCGATCACCGCTTTCCTCAATCCGCCCAACGCCAACTTTACCCCAATGTCGCCTGCGAGCGACCAGCCGGAGGCGTTCGAGCGGTTCTGGGCGTTTCTCAACCGGCCGTTCGCCAGCGCGCCCATGCTGAAAACGACGGTGCGGGGCTGGTATCGCGACGGCGCATCGACGCAATGGCCTGGCTTCGCGGTCTATGACCGCAGCGGAGAGCACATACCGTTCACCCTCAAGAGGCGCCAGAGTCGCGATTTGCAGCGGCATTTTGCCGATCAACGACCCGCATGGAACCGCTTTGAGATCTCCTATCTCTGCCCCGGCAAGTGCAGCCTCGCCGCGCTTGCCTTCAATCGCCCCGAGCTGCGGGTGCCGATCGACCGCGATCGCAACATATCGGCGGCATCGGGAAGTGCCACCCTTTACGTCGATAGTGCGTCGTATGACTGGCAGGCGGCCGCGCCCCTCAATCCGGCGCAGACGCTGGCGGCCGACGTCCGTTCCGCTCTCGCTCAGGCCTACCAGGTCCTAGTTCCCGTTCTGCTCTTCGCCGGACTTGTGGCGCTGATGGCGGCAAGCGACGGCGCGCTTGCCGCCCGCACGCTCAACCCCGTGCTGCTGGTGGCCGCGGCGGCGTGGGTGCTCGTGGCCACGCGCATCGTTATCTTGGCCCTGATCGACGTCAGCTCGTTTCCGGCGGCCATCTTCGAGTATTCACCGTCGGGAGCCTACATGGCCGTCATGGCTGCCTTCCTGTCGATTGCCGCCGTCGTGGTGCAGGCGGCAATGCTTGGCATAGGCGGGCGGCGAAACATGCAGCAGGCGACGATGCCATGACACCCAAGGCGCCCCGACCGCGCAAGTCCTTCCCGGCCTTCACTGTAAGGGGCCTTCGGCAAACGCCCAGAACCTCAATACGAAGAGATTGACGGCGGCAATCGTGACCGCGACAAGCGCGAAGGCCACCACGGGCGGCAGCCCTATCCCCTGCGCGACGACATAGGGCAGAATGCCCGCAAGCGTCAGACCGAGGAGCTGGCTCGCAACGTACTTCGGAAACGACGACAGGTGCGGCGCGCGCGATTGGAACGTGAAGTTGCGCTGCGCCAGATAGACGGCCGGGATCGTGGTCGCATAGGCGGCAATGCTCGCGATCCAGGCTGCGGCGCCTGCGGCGTTGAACGCGGTCGAAAGCGCCACATAGGCACCCGCACCGGCCGCGCCGACTGCGAGGAACGTGGCAACCATCCGCATCGAGCCGCGCGCCGCGGCCAAGCTAATCCTCCCCCGTTGCTGCTTTATTTCGTCCCGCACCGGCCGCCCGCCCCTTTTTATCGCGTCGGAATTTCGATGATCGCCGCCAGAAAGCCGGTGAAGGCCAGCTGTACGCCGATGGCAATCGCGGTCAGGCAGAGAATGAGGATGCGCAGAATTGCCGTATAGGCGAGCGGGCCGAAACCGGTCGAGGCCCATTGCAGCGTACACCAGATCAAGCCGCCGAACCCAACCAGCGCGATGAGGGCCGCAGCAATCAAGACCTTGTCCAGCGTGAGCACGTCGAGGAAACCGAGGCGGCGCGATCTCGGAATCAGGTTGTGGGCGGTCGCGAAGCGGTGCGCCACCGCGGCAAAGCTGATCGCCTGGACGCCGACGAGCACCGCAATGCAGGCGACGGTAAAGGTATGAATGTCGAACTCGACGTCGCCGACTTTGACGCCGCCCGGCAGCAGCGCGAACGCCGTGAAGACGCCCAAGACGAGCAGCAACAGTCCGGGGTAGAGAAACAGCCACTTGGGGCTGTACATCAACAAAAAGCTGAGGTGCCGCCATCCGTCTCGCCACGTGCGCAGGTGCGGGGCGCGCGTGCGCCCGTCCTTGCTGAGGGTCGTTGGCACCTCTTCAAGGCGGTAGCCGGTAAGCGCAGCGCGAACCACCATCTCGCTGGCGAACTCCATCCCCGTGGTCCGCAAGTTGAGGGCGATCATCCGCTCGCGGTTGAAGCCGCGCAGCCCGCAGTGGAAATCGCCGACCTTGGTCGCGAAAAATAAGCGCCCCATGGCGCTCAACAGCGGATTGCCGAAATACTTGTGCAGGGGCGGCATCGCGCCGGGGGCGATGCCGCCTTCGAAACGATTGCCCATGACAATGTCGGCGCTGGCGCGCAGCCGCACGAGAAACGGCATGAGTGCGGAGAAGTCGTAGGAGTCGTCGGCATCGCCCATGATCACGTAGCGGCCCTGCGCCGCCTGGATGCCGCCGAGCAGCGCTGCCCCGTAGCCCCGCTCCGTTACCTCTACGACGCGAGCGCCTGCGTCGCGGGCGATCTGCTGGGAGCCGTCGGTGGAGCCGTTGTCGGCAATGAGCACCTCGCCGGCTATGCCGCTTTGCGACAGGAACCGCTTCGCTTTGCCAATGCACGTTGCAAGCGTTGCGGCCTCATTCAGGCATGGCATGAGGATGGTCAGTTCGATGGGCTTGGTACTCATTACGCAGGCACCCGTCAGGAGGAACCACCATCGGATTTTCGTGAACTGCCGGTCATTAGACATCTGCCATTGAGCCAATGTCGGCAATGCCCACGTGTTCCTTTCGTTTACGTTGCCGGCCTGCAACACGCCAGCCCGGACACCCGCCGCCTAGGCCGGATTGTCCAAGGGTCAGCTTTCGGCCGGCATGAGATGGATGCCCTCCGGCAGCAGGCGCACGCTCAAGGCGCTCCCGGCCTCAAGCCCGCGCCCGCGCAGGTCCCGGCTCGTCACCCTAAATCGCAGCGTGTCCTGATCGCCGAGCCGCAACGTCAGCTCTGACAGCTCGCCAAGCGACCTCGTTTCCGCCAGCGCGCCTGCGACCACGTTGCAGGTCCCATCGTCGGGTGCATCCTTGGGCTCGGCAAACGCGACAAAGTCGGACGGGATGAGCCAGGAAACGCGCTCGCCTTCGCGAAACGCTCCGGTCGTCGCAACGGTGAGCCGCTCGCCGGCCCAGCGGATGCACCCGCCTTTCCCCGCCTGCACGACCACGCCCTTAAACACGTTGGTCTGTCCCATGAGGCGGGCAACCAGCGGGCTTACGGGCCGCAAGCGCACATCCTCAGGGGCGCCGGTTTGCAGCGTCCGCCCCCCATGAATGACGCAAATGCGATCGGCGAGCGCCTGCGCCTCCTCTAGATCGTGGGTGACGAGCACGATGGGGATCTCGAGCGAGCGGCGCAAACTCGCGAGCTCCTCCTTGAGCCGTTCGCGCGTCATGCGGTCGACGGCGGAAAAGGGCTCATCGAGCAGCAACACCTTGGGATCGCGCGCAAGCGCGCGGGCAAGGGCGACGCGCTGACGCTGACCTCCCGACAGCCGCTCGGGCGTGCGCGCCTCCAGGCCATCAAGATGCACACGCATGAGCAAGGCGGCGGCGGCCGCGCGGCGCTCCGGCTCGGCGACGTGGCGCATGGCAAGGCGCACGTTGTCGAGGGCCGAGAGGTGGGGAAAGAGCGCATAGTCCTGGAACACGAGGCCGACGGCGCGGTCCTGCGGAGCCACCATGAGTCCCGCCTCGCCGTCGAACCAGGTGTCGCCGCCCGAGCGGATGCGCCCCGCGGCGGGACGATAGAGGCCGGCGATTGCCCGCAACACCGTCGTCTTGCCGCTGCCCGAAGGGCCGACCAGCGCCAGCAGCTCGCCGGGCCGGCAGGCGATCGCCACGTCGAGCGGAATCGGCGCTGACTGCGACAGCGCCACGAACAGCGGCGCCGGCTCACGCATCCAGGATCCCCGTCCGTCGCCGCGCCAGCACGTGCACGAGCGCGATGGCGAGCAGCGAGAAGGCCAGCAGCGCGGCCGACATCACCGCGGCCTCGCCGGTGCGGAAGGCCTGCACATTGTCGTAGATGGCAATGGACATGACGCGCGTCTCGCCGGGGATGGACCCGCCGATCATCAGGATGACGCCGAACTCGCCCAACGTGTGGGCGATGACGAGCGCGATCGCCGATACGATGCCGGGCCAGGCCAGCGGCAGCTCCACGTGGCGCATCGTCTGCAGCGGGGAAAGTCCGCTGACGAAGGCCGCCTCGCGCACGTTGGGGGCGATCGCCTCGAACGCGCGCTGGATGGGCTGCACCGCAAAAGGCAGATTGATGATGATGGAGGCGACGAGGATGGCGGCGAACGTAAAGACCAGCGGCTCGCCGACGATCGCCTTAAGCGCGGCGCCCAGTCCCGATTTAGGCGAGAAGGCGAGGAGCAGATAGAAGCCGAGCACGGTCGGCGGCAGTACCAGCGGGACCATGACGAGCGACTCAATGAGGCTCTTTCCTGGAAAACGTCCCCACGCGAGCAGACGCGCCAGGAGGATCGCCAGCGGCAGGAGCAAAAGGCAGGTCCAGAAAGCGAGCTTCAAAGTGAGCGCGAAAGCGGTCCAGTCCATGGGACTCCTCCTCTCAAGGCGCCGGCACGGAGAAGCCGTTGCGCTCCAGGAGCGCAGCTGCCTCGTTGCCTTTTACGAACGCCGCGAAGGCACGTGCCGTCGGTCCGGCGCCTTTGAGCAGCGCCATGCCGTGGTCGATCGGCTTGTGCCAGGCCTCCGGAATGAGCGCGGCGGAAATCTTCGGGGCGATGTCGGGGGACACCGCAAGCGAGCGGGCGATGATGCCGGCCTCCGCTGCGCCGGTGGTGGCGAACTGTGCGGCCTGGCCGACGTTCTCGCCCACCACGAGCCGCGGCTCGGTCTCCTTCCACAAGCCAGCGTGCTGCAACGCCTCGCGGGCGGCGCGCCCGTAGGGGGCCACCTCGGGATTGGCGATGGAAAAGTGCCGGACTTTGTCCGCTGCGAGCGCCGCCTTGAGGCCCTTGAGCTTACCGTCGACCGGGACGGGCGAGCCCTTGGGCGCAACGATACTGATGCGTCCCTGCGCAAAGACGCTGGGCTCTCCCTCCGTGCGGCCATTTTGCGCGAGCCGCTTAACGCTCGCCTCGTCTGCGGCAAGGAACAGCTGGAAGGGCGCGCCGGCCTCGATCTGATGCACGAGGCTCCCCGTGGCGCCATAGGTGAGGCGGACGCGCTCACCCGTCTCCGCCACGAAACGTTCGGCGATGTCGTCGAGGGCATAGCGCAGGCTGGCCGCCGCCGCCACGATGGGGGCCTCGGCAGCGCGCGCCGGCGGCGCCCCGAGGCTGCACAAGAGGACAAGTGCGCAGCCTGCAAGCCGTCCCAAACCGCCAAGGCCACGCCGTCGCAGTGACCTCATCGTCCAGCTCCCATCGCATTTCGTCTCGGCGATGATAGAGAGGGACGCGCCTTGCGGTCGAGCGTTATATTCAGTCGGGAATATCGGCGCCTGCGGCTTGTTTACGCAGCAAGCGCGCGGGCGTTTTAGCGCCGCGGCGCTTTTTTTGCGGCTGCTCGTGGCTCAGGAAGCGGTCCTTGAGATTGACGCTCGACCTGTGCCCCACGCTGGCGCGGTGGCGGCTCAGCCACTTCTCCGCCTCGTCGCGCCCGGCGCTGTAGAGATAGTTCAGCAGCGCCCAATCGGGCTTCATGGTGCTGTCGGGGCTGAGGGCACCGGTATAACGGCCAGCCTCGATCAGGTGGAAGCGGTGCGTCGACAAACGTCCATAAGGGCCGCGTGCGCCCCCGAGCCACCGCTGCGAGCATTCGCGCACGGTCTCGATCAGCTCGATGTCGCGCATGAGCGGCGCATTGAAGGCGAGGCGGTTGGCGTGCAAGGAGATCTCGCGCACGCCCGTCGGTAGCCCGTGACGGACGAGCGGATTGAGCTGGACGATGAGGGTATCCTCCACCGGACTTTCCATCGCCAGAGTCTTGATGTCGGGATTGGCCGAGAAACCGCCGTCCCAGTAGGCGACCCCGTCGATCTCCACGGCGTGATGCAAGGTCGGCAGGCAGGACGATGCGAGCACCACCTCCACGGTGATCTCCTCGCGGCGGAAAATGCGCGCGCGCCCGGTCGCCACCTCGGTCGCGGCGATGAGCAGCTCGAGCGGTGAGGAAGAGCGCAGCTTGTCGAAATCAATGGTCTCGGACAGCAGGCGGCGCAACGGATCGAACCCCAGCGGGTTGAACTCGTAGGGCGACCACAGGCTCGCCACCTGCGCCAGGTGCGGGGTGCGGCTCAGCCCATATAGGAAGGGGTTGAGGCGCAACAGATCGGGCACCCCCGCCTTGTGCACCGCCTCCCACACGTGGCGCAGCTTCTTGCGCGCCTTGCTCCTGCCGCCCTCGCTCAGACCCGAGGCGAGTGCCACGGCATTGACTGCGCCGGCGCTCGTCGCGCTCACCCAGCCGATCTGCAGCTCGTCGTCCTCGAGCAAACGATCGAGCACGCCCCAAGTGAAGGCGCCATGGGCGCCGCCGCCTTGCAACGCAAGATTGATCCGAGCGTGTCGTCGAAAGAACCGCACGTGCCTCGCCCCGCCGCTTATTCCGCTCTGCGCGCCGCAGAGCTACTGCCGTATATAGTGTCACGGGCGCAGGTCGATGGGGAGAACGATGAAACCGGCCCGCAATCTGTGCGAGCGTTGCGCAAACACCATAGACCTGCACAAAGCCTTGGTGGTGCCCAACATGCGCATTAACTGTGCAGAGGCTCGCGCCGCATAGCTCGCCTTCCGTGCGACAAGAAAGCGCGGCGCAATTTCTCGACTGTTCGCCCTGGCGCGGGAGCGAGGCTAGAGGAGGCGCTTGCGGTCGATCTGATCCACCACGCGGCCGCCGGCGTCGAGCCCGCGCGTGGTGCACTCGATGTGCACATCGCCGTCGCCGCGCGTGATGCGCAGCAGATTGTAGCGTCCGAGCGGCTCGCGCTTGTGCACGCGTCCGACGGAGCCCGACGCGATGCCGAGCACGGGGATGCGTCCGCGGGCCCACTTGAAATCGAGGCAGTTGTCGCGGTGGTTGTGCCCATGCAGCACCAGCTCGGCGCCGCAGGTGGCCAGCACGCGCTCCAGCGCCGCGGCATCGACGAGCGCCCGGCGCGCCGGCGCCTGGCCGCGAAGCGGCGGGTGATGAATGAGCACGACGCGGATCAGCCCCTCGTGCTCCGCCTTAGGCAAAATATCCGCCAGCGCCGCGATCTGCTGCGCACCCAGGCGACCCGAGGCGATGAAGGGCGGGGTTTCGACGGCGGAATTCAAGCAGACGAGCGCCACCGGCCCCACCCGGCGCACGAAGGGAAAGCCGCCTTCCGCCTCCACCGCGAACTTCGCGCCCCAGGTGTCGGCGCGCATGTAGTCCGCCCAGCGCGCAATCCCAGGATCGCCACGCACATGCGTATAAATATCGTGGTTGCCGGGCACCACCGTCACCTCGTCCGGCGCGCCCAGACTTTCGAGCCACGCGGCGGCGGCCTCGTACTCCGCCGGAAGGCCCAGGTTGATGAGGTCGCCGGTGACCGCGATGTGATCGGGCGCATTTTTCTTCAGGTCCGCCACCACCAGATCGAGGCTCGCGCGCCGGTGCACGCGCCGGCGCAGGCGCTGCCAGTTGAGATAGCCCAGGCCGCGCTTGACGTTTAGGTGGCGCAAGGCCAGGCCCCGCACCGGCGCAAGATGAACGTCCGATAGGTGGGCGAGCGTGACAGTTTCGGTCATGAGGCCTATTGACGGCGGGATCGCAACCCGAACTCTAGCACGGGCGGGCCAAGCCATTCATGCTCGGGCCGCGCGCGGGCAATCAAAAGCTTGCGCGGCGAAAGGAGGGGGCCTTGCGGGCGAGCCCACTGTTCACCAAGCTGATCCAGCGCTATTGGCGCGTTTCGCGCGGGTTGACGCTGGGGGCCCAGGCCGTCGTGATCGACGCGCACGACCGTATCCTGCTCGTTAAGCACACCTACCGGCCCGGCTGGCACTTCCCCGGCGGCGGCGTGGAGCGGCACGAGACCGCCGAAGCGGCGCTGGCGCGCGAGCTCGAGGAGGAGGCGGGCGTGGCGCTGTCGGGAAGACCGGAGCTGTTCGGCCTCTACGCCAACTTCCGTTTCTTCCCCAGCGATCATGTCGCGCTTTATCTGGTAACGGACTGGAAGCAGCCCGTTCCTGCTCGAGCCAACCGCGAGATCGCCGCACACGGCTTCTTCGCCACCGATCAGTTGCCCCCCGACGTCAACCAAAGCACCGCCCGGCGCATCCGCGAGGTGTTCGAGGGGGTGCCGCGCGACCCCATGTGGTGAGGGATCTGGACGCAGCGCATCGCCGCGTGCTAAGGGCACGCGCCATGATGATGGGATTTCAAGCTTTGCGCTTTGCGCCGCGAGGAGTCCGACACCTTGCGCGCGCCGTGCGCCGCTAATCCGCCCTTTACAGCCGCACGCTGCGCGGCTCTCTCGAAACCCCGTCGCATTCTCATGTCGCTCAACGTCCACAACCGACTCTTGACGCCGGCCGACTTGCCCCAAGTCTCCAACCTGCACGCCACGGTGTTCGGGCCGGGGCGTTTTGCGCGCACCGCCTATCGCATACGCGAGGGCACGCCCCCGATCTCGCGCTACTGCCGCGCGGCGTTTCTGGGCGAACGCATGATTGCAGCGGTGCGCTTCACCCAAATCACCATCGGCGGGGATGGGCATGTGCTGCTGCTGGGCCCGCTTGCCGTCGACCCCGAGTTCGCCGGCAAGGGCTATGGGCGCCGGCTCATCGGCGAGGCGCTGGAGGCGGCAAAGGCCGACGGCGTGCGCCTTGCCGTGCTCGTCGGCGATGAGCCCTATTACGCCCGCTTGGGCTTCCACCCCGCGCCACCGGGACAGATCGTGTTGCCCGGTCCCGTGGACCCCAAGCGGCTGCTCGCCGTCGAGCTGGCGCCCGGCGCGCTCGCGGCATTTCGCGGGCTTGTTGCCGCCAAATGCGCGGGATGACCGGACGCGGCGCAACGCGTAAGCTTGCTCGGCGTCGCGGGGGAGGCGCACAGGAGGGTTGATCATGGACAGACGCACCTTGCTGACCGGCGGCGGCACGCTTCTCCTCGCCACGGCACTGACGCGGGACGCGCACGCTGACTTCGTTCCGGTGCCGGTCACGGCCCAGGACTCGCGCTACATGCAGTTGGCGATCAACCAGGCCAAGGACGCGGACCATCCCTTTGGCGCCATTATCGTCCGTGGCGACAGCGTGCTGGCACTGGGGCGCAACAGCACCAAGCGGAATTCTGACCCCACCGCGCACGCCGAGATGGTCGCGATCCGCGCTTTCCTTGGCGGCCACGAGCCCGACGACTTCAAGACGACGACGATTTATGCCTCGGGCGAGCCGTGCCCCATGTGCATGGGCGCAATTATCTGGTGCGGCTTCAAGCGGCTCGTTTATGGCGCGTCGATTGCGCAGCTTTCCAGCAGGATCGAGCAAATCCACATCACCTCGCGGCAGATCGCCAACGCCGCAACCTTTGCCAATATCGAGATCTCGGGCGGATTGTTGTCGGGCAACGCCCTGCGCTTGTTCGACAAGGATCAGAAGAAATAGGTGTGCTTCACAGGGGCCAACACGGAACCAAGGGCGCGCGCTCGGCGTTCCTTTCGCGCTCAACCAGATGGAGTGCCCCCATGGTCCGCGACCTCCTTTTGTGGCTGATCGGCGTCCCGATCAGTGTCATCGTGCTGCTCCACCTTTTCGGGGTCCTGCACTGGTGAGCCCGGGGCCCGTGTCAGGCCTCCATATCGAGAACAATGCGATAGCGCGCTTTGCCCTCTGCAAGATGAGCGAGCGCGTCATTCACCTTAGCGATCGGAAAGTGCTCCACGTGCGGTTTGACGTCGTGGCGCACCGCGAACGTCAGCATGTCGGCAATCGTGACGGGAGCGCCCGTCGGCGATCCGGAGATGCTCTTCTCGCCGGCAATGAGATCGAAGGCCATAACCGGTATCGGCTTTAGCACCGCGCCGACGACATGCATGCGGCCCTTGGGGGCGAGCGTCGCCATCATCGCCGGCCAGTCGAGCGGAACGTTGACGGTGACAAGCAGGAGATCGAGGGCACCGCTGAGCGCGCGGATCGCAGCTGAGTCGCGGCTCGCGACGACGTGGTGGGCGCCGAGATCCTTTGCCTCCTGGGTTTTGGATTCATGCGAGGTGAAGGCCGTCACATCGCAGCCCCACGCATTGGCGAATTGCAGCGCCATGTGGCCGAGGCCGCCGATGCCGACCACCCCCACCCGCGCCGTCGGCTTGACGGCAAAGGTCGGCAGCGGCGCGAACACCGTCGTGCCCCCGCACAGCAGCGGCCCGGCGGCGGCGGGGTCGAGCCCCTCGGGCAGTGCGATCACCCAGGCCCACTGGGCGCGAACCCGGTCGGCGAAGCCGCCGTGGTGACCGACAGCGGTCGGAACCACCTCGGGGCACAGGTGCTGATCGCCCGATAGGCACTGGCGGCAGCGCAGGCAGCTTTCCGCATTCCAGCCGATGCCCACGCGCTGCCCCACGTGCAGGCCCTTGACTTGCTCGCCAAGCGCCGCGATGCGGCCGACAATCTCGTGGCCGGGAATAAGCGGATAAGCGGCGATGCCCCATTCATTGTTGATCAGCGAAAGGTCGGAATGGCAGACGCCGCAGTGCTCGACCACCACCTCGACCTCGTCGGGCTTGAGCGGACCCGGATCGTAGTCGAAGGGCTTTAGTGGCTGCTTGGCGGCTTCGGCCGCCCAGGCGTGGATCGGGGCCATCGTCGCACCTCCTCGAATTTGGCATGCCACATCCCCGGCAAGTGGGCGACTTGCAAATATCCCGTTTTCCGGCCCTTGGACGCAAAAAGGGGACACCCGCATGGGCTAGTGATACATGCGGGTGGCCTCTTTTTGGGGACGCGCGCCTCGAGGGGGGATGAGGGGGAGGGGCGAAGCACGCGTCTGGCAAGGCAAACGCGCGGACGGCAATCGGGTTCCACGCGCTTTCCGCGTGGCCCGCAGCCCGGTGAACGCCGGCAAGGGGCCCGTAACAGAGCCGTCGCATTCGGGCGATATCGAGGGCTCTGACAGCCCCGAAAGAGACCTTGGCGCCATGCGACTGAGCCTTTTCTCACTCCCTGTGGTCCTCCTCGCCTTCGCCGCCTGCGGTGAGGTAACAGGGGAGGCTGCTGCAAAGGATGAGCCGCTGAAGGTGACCTCGGTCGCATTCACGCCAACGCCGGCGCCAGCGAGCGTCATGGAGATGACGTTTCCCTATACGCGCTCACACGCCGTGGTGACGCTCGCCGACGGCAGCCAGAAGACGTACCCCCTCACCTATCACGTGCTGCACCGCTCCGGCGACTTCGTGCCGGACTGGTATGCCGGGCTCGTCGTCGACAAGGCCGGCGCGCCGATCTTGCAGGCCCGCGGCAAGACGGAGCTGGCGGCCGGGCCTTTTTTCGCGCCGGGTGCGGACGGCACCTCGCTTCTGGTGATCCCCGACGCTCATGTGGACGGGGTCAAAGGCCATACTGTCTTCCTGATCAACCATCTGGAATACGAGACGGAGGCGCCGAACGTCGACCCGACCAAGAGGATGGTCGAGCTTTACCGAAGGCTGCCGATGGCCATGAACCTGACGGTGCTCGACCAGAACCCAGAGACCGGCGCCCTGCGGCCGGTCACGTTGTCGAATGTCGACTTCTCTGCCGTGCAGGGCTTGTGGACCCCCTGCAACGGATCGACGACGCCGTGGGGCACGCACCTGGGCAGCGAGGAATACGAGCCCGACGCGCAGGTTTTCGAGACCGAGCCGCTCGATACGATGAACCTCTACTTCGGCACCCTCGGCAAGATGGCGACTGAGGGCGGCGCAGACCCCTACCGCTACGGCCACATCGTCGAGGTCGCGCTTTCCCCTGACGGCCGCACGACGCCCGTCAAGCACTACGCCATGGGCCGGCTGTCCTTTGAGCTCGGCGACGTCATGCCCGATCGCCGCACGGTTTATTTCGGCGATGACGGCGATGACGTGATCCGCGCCATGTTCGTCGCCGACAAAGCTGGCGACCTTTCGGCGGGCACGCTTTACGCCGCGAAATGGAAGCAATTGTCGGGGGAGGACTTCGGCTCAGCCGACCTCGATTGGATCAGGCTCGGGCATGCGACCGATGCCGAGATCGAAAAGATCGTCGCTGACGGCGTCACCTTCACCCAGATCTGGGATGTGGCGGCGCCCGCAAAGGACGGCCCGACGTGCGATGCGGCCGCTGGCTTTAGGCCCATCTTCGCTTATGCCGGCACCGGCGGCGACGCGGCGCTGACCTGCGTGAAGCCGAAGGAGGGCATGCAGCAGGCTGCCGCCTTCCTGGAGACCCGGCGCTACGCCGCCTACCTCGGCGCCACCACAGAGTTCACCAAGATGGAGGGGCAAGCGCACAATGGTGCCGACAAGAAGCTCTATACGGTCATCAGCTCCATCAAGAAGGGAATGATCGCCGGCCAGAACGGCGACCGCCCGCATGATGACATCAAGCTCGACGGCGACAAAGACGATCTCAAGTGCGGCGTCATCTATGAGAGCACGATGAGCGGCGGCCGCAAGGATACGCAGGAGCAGCCGATCGCAAGCGACTGGGTGGCGACCGACATGACGCCGCTGGTGCACGGAGCCAACGAGAGCGACAACGCCAAAGCGCGACGCTCGGGCCCCTGCGTCGCCGACCAAGTCGCCAACCCCGACAACGTGCGCTACTCGGAAGCCATGCGCACGTTGTTCATCGGCGAGGACTCCGACTACCACTTCAACAATTACACCTGGGCCTTCAATGTCGACACGAAGGTCCCCGTGCGCATCTTCAGCGCACCCGCCGGCGCAGAGAACACGGGCCTCAGCGTCTACGATGCCATCAACGGGCACGCCTACATCACCGGCAACGTGCAGCATCCGGGCGCCGAGCTGCCGCCCTATCCGGACAAGATCGACGTGGACCTGCGCGGCCTCATCGATCCGCGCGGCATCGTTGGCTATTTCGGCGGCCTGCCGGCGATGACGCGCTGAACGTCCCAATCGCGTGGATTACTTGCGATCGGTGCTGTCGCCCGAGCGCAACAGGTGCAGTGCCTGCTGGAGCGCCGCATCCAGCTTCGCATCCTTGGGAACGTACACATATGGGGCCGGGCCGGGCTGCGTCTTGCCACTGGGCCCCTCGGTCGTTTCCTGCTCGACGACGATGTCGGGATCGATGCCTTTGGCCTCGATCGACCGGTTCGCCGGCGTGTAGTAGCGCGCAGTCGTCAGCCGGATCGCACCGTTGGCGCCCAAGGGAATGATGGTCTGAACCGTGCCCTGGCCAAAGGAACGCGTTCCGACAATGGTCGCGCGCTTGTGATCCTGAAGGGCGCCGGCGACGATCTCCGAAGCGGCCGCGGTGCCGCCGTTGATGAGGACAACAAGCTTCTTTCCCTCCGTCACGTCTCCGGGGTGCGCATTGAGCCGCGTCTCCACCTGGTCGCGGCCCTTGGTGCGCACGATGATCCCGTCTTCGAGGACGTCGTCCGAGACCGCAACGGCCTGATCGAAAAGGCCGCCGGGGTTGTTGCGCAGATCGAGGATGTAGCCCTTCAGGCCGGCGCCGATCTGGGTATTGAGCCGCTGCACGGCCGTCACGAGCTCTTTGTGGGCCTGATCGTTGAACCGCGTGATTTTGATGTAGGCGACGTCGTCTTCGGCATGGGCCTTGACCGCAGTCACCCGGATGATCTCACGCACGACGTTTACCTTGAACGGCTCGTCGCGACCCTTGCGGACGATCGTCAGCATCACCGATGAGTTCGCCGGGCCGCGCAGCTTCTCCACCGCCTGTTCCAGCGCAAGGCCCTCGAGCGGTTCGTTGTCGACGTGGGTGATGAGATCACCGGCCTTTAATCCGGCTTTGGCGGCAGGGAGGCCCTCGATCGGGGCCACGACCTTGAGCACGCCGTTTTCGATGGCCACCTCGATGCCAAGGCCGCCGAACTCCCCGCGGGTCTGCGCCCCCGCCTTTGCATCTTGCGCGGCTGTCGCGCCTGCAGCCAGCACAGCGATCATGAGGCTCACGAGGATCGTCGTGCAGAAATAAGCGACGCGTGAGAATGAGGCGCCGGTCGAGTCATCGGCATGTGATTGCAGCATCATGCGTCGACCTCACTATGTGACAGCGCTGAAAAGCGCTCTAAGTTATGGCCATAGTGGGCAGTTGTCACTTGGAGATGCGTGGGCGGCGCTGCGAGAAAAAAGGCTCGTCGATACGCTTTTTTGTACCGGCGCGGCGCCCGCGGGCTCAATCCTCGAACGGGTCGCGCATGAGGATCGTGTCCTCGCGCTCAGGCGAGGTGGAAAGCAGCGTCACCGGGCATTCGATCAGCTCCTCGATATAGCGCACGTACTTGACGGCCTGCGCCGGAAGGTCGGCCCAGCTGCGCGCCCCGTGCGTGGACTGGGTCCAGCCTTCCAGCGTTTCCCACACGGGCTTGATGCGCGCCTGCGCGTTGCTTCCCGCCGGCAGCCGGTCCATGCGCTCGCCGTCGAGTTCGTAGCCGACGCCGACCTTCAGCTCGTCGAAGCCGTCGAGCACGTCGAGCTTTGTCAGCGCAATCCCGTCGATGCCGCACACCTTTATGGTCTGGCGCACCAGCGTGGCATCAAACCAGCCGCAGCGGCGCTTGCGCCCCGTCACCGTGCCGAACTCGCGCCCCCGCTCGCCGAGCCTCTTGCCCGTTTCATCGTGCAGCTCGGTGGGAAACGGCCCGGAGCCCACGCGCGTCGTATAGGCCTTGGCGATGCCGAGCACGTAGCCGACGGCGCGCGGGCCCATCCCTGAGCCCGTGGCGGCTTGCGCGGCCACCGTGTTGGAGGAGGTGACGAAGGGATAGGTGCCGTGGTCGATGTCGAGCAGCGCCCCTTGCGCGCCTTCGAAGAGAATGCGCTTGCCGGCGCGCCGCTCGCGGTCGAGCAGGTCCCACGTCACGTCCATGAAAGGCAGGATCTTGGGCGCGATCTCAGAAAGCTCCGCTATCAGCTTGTCCTTGGAGATCTCCGGCTGGTTCAATCCGCGCCGCAGCGCGTTGTGGTGCACGAGGATGCGATCAATTTTCGGCCCGAGCGTCCCAAGGTTGCGCAAGTCCTGCACGCGGATGGCGCGCCGGCCGACCTTGTCCTCATACGCCGGGCCGATGCCACGCCCCGTCGTGCCGATCTTGGCCGCACCGGCCGCCTCCTCGCGAATGACGTCGAGCTCGCGGTGCAAGGGCAGGATCAGCGTGGCGTTTTCGGCGACGCGCAAATTCTCGCGGCTCACGGAGAGACCCTGGCCAGCAAGCTTGTCGATCTCCTGCAGAAGCGCCCACGGATCAACGACGACGCCGTTGCCGATCACGCCGAGCTTGCCCGGGCGCACGACACCCGAGGGAAGCAGCGACAGCTTGTAGGTGTTGTTGCCGATGACGAGGGTGTGGCCGGCGTTGTGGCCGCCCTGGAATCGCACGACGATGTCGGCGCGCTCCGACAGCCAGTCGACGATCTTGCCTTTGCCCTCGTCGCCCCATTGGGCGCCCACAACCGCAACGTTCGCCATTTCCAGCCCATCTCGCAATTCGACCCCGGCATGGCCTGCCGGGGCCCACGCAGGTAGCAAGAGCCGTTATAGCGCAGATTCGGCACCGCCGAGCCCCCGAGGCGCCCGCGGACCGGAGCGTCAGTGGTAAATGATGTTGCGCGCGCCCGGCCAGGTGACCCGGTAGCCGAACTCGATCACCCTCTCCCCCTCGGGCTCAAGCTTGGATTCGAAGGAGATGACGCCACGCTTGTCGTCGATGTCCTTCTTGGTGGGCGCCGTTGGCCCCACCAGCTCCACCTTGATGTCCTGGTTCTTGGACACTGGGATCTGATCGTGCACCACCAGCTCGACGGATCGCTCGTGCATGTTCTTGACCGTGATGCGGAAGTTGCGGCTGTCGGTGCGTGCCGAAGATATGAGGCCAGTCTCACCCCGCTTCTCATCGGCGATCGCGTGGCGCACGCGCACCTGGTCGTCGGCACCGAAGCCGAGCTCGTGCTCCTCGCCGGGCGACAGCACGGGCAGTGTGCCCGTGCCCACGAATGTCCCGTCGCGGAACAGAGCGACCGCCCCCGGCAACAGCGGCGATCCCTTGGGAAGGATGAGCCTGGCATAAAGGTAGGCGTTGGCATCGAGCTTGGGCACGGTGCGCACGGTGAGCACGGGCTCCAAGCTATCGTCGTTCAACAGCACGCGCTTGGCCTCTCCCGTGGCAGGAATCGTAAGACGGTTCGGCACATTGAACACGGCCTGGAACGGCGCCAACGCCACCGCCGCGTTCTGCTCGCCGATGTCGAGGGCAGCCTCCGGCGCAGCGGCGCCCGCCATCTCCTCGGCTCTCATGTGTCTTCTGACGCCCGTTGGCTTGGCCAAGCGCGCCACGGGAGCCGGAGGGGCTGCCGCCACTTCGGGTTTGGCCTCGGGCTCGAAGTCGACGGTCACCGTGTCAAGCTCCGGCGCGGCCGCGTTGGCCGCGGGCCGTGTTGTCGACAGGCGTAGGGTGACTTGGTCCCAAGCCTCGCCCGTGCGCTGCCTGATATCGGCGCGGCGCGACAAGTCGAGCCGCGGCGGGGTCGTCTTGCTGCCGGTCGTGAGCCGGGCATCGTAGCGCGGCACCCAGGCGGCGTTGCGAACCTGGTAGCGCACCGTCAAGTCCGCCTCGAGCGGGGTGGCGGCAACGACGTGAACCTTGACCTCGGTCTGCTCCACGCGCGCAGGCGCCAGTGCGGAAAGCTGCCTCTCCAGATCCTCGATCCTACGATCGAGCTCGCGCTTCTTGACTTCCGCATCAAGCGCGCTCTTCTGCGCCTCCGTCATCCCCGTGGCAATGAGGCTGAGGACCTGCGCCCAGTCGGTCTGCGGAACGGTCTTGTCCTGCTTTTCCACCTCGCCATGGCCGGGAAGCTCGGCGAGATTGGTGAGCAGCATCTTCTGCGTCTGGGCCGCATCCTGTTGCCCTTGGGCGAGCCCGCGTTCGTCGCGCAGCCGCTCGATCTCGTCCTCGATCCGCTTGCGCTCCGCCTGCACCGCGGCCTGATCCGCGCGCGCGATGTAGCGCCGCCGCGTGTCGACCGATTCGATATCGAGCTTGGCCGTCGCCTTACCGTCGACGCGGATCGAATCGGGCACGGCCTCCGCCGGCAAATCGTTGAAGACGACCGTGTGCTCGCCTTTCTCAAGACTGAGCCGCGCGGCCCGGGTCACCTCTGCCCCCGACAGGAATACGATGACTTTATCGACGCGCGAGGTCGCTGGAATCTCGTCCGCCGCCGCGCCAGCCGTCAGAGCCGCCACCGCAAGGCCCGCGATCGGAATCGAAATCCGCATTGCTTACCCCCACTAACTCGCTGAGAGTGCCGCCCCCCCGGGCCGCCATTGGGCCCCCGACGAGTGCGGGCGTTTCACGTCTGAATTATCACAAATCCTCACACGATTGGGGCAAGCCGGTGCGTCCGGCGGCCGCATTAGGTTAACGGCCCAAGCGCGGCGCCATAGCCCCAGTCGAGCCAGGGCATAAGCAGCTCCAGATCGCGCCGCTCGACGGTCGCCCCGCACCAGATGCGCAGGCCGGGCGGCGCGGTGCGGTAGCTTTGGATGTCGTTGGCCACGCCCTCCGCTTCGAGCCGCGCAGCAATGTTGTCGGCGACCGTGGCCTCGACCTTCAGGCCCTGCGAGGTAAGGGCCGGGTCGGTGAAACGCAGGCACACGGAAGTGTTCGAGCGCGTGGCCGGATCGGCCGCGAGATTGGCGATCCACTCCGTCCTCTCGATCCAGTCGTAAAGGACTGCGGCATTGGCGTCGGCACGCGCGCGTGTTGCCCGGAGCCCGCCGATCTCCTCGACCCAGCGCAGCGCGTCGAGATAGTCCTCAACGCACAGCATCGAGGGCGTGTTGATCGTCACCCCGTCGAAGATCTCCGTCATCACGCGCCCACGGTCGGTGAGACGAAAGAGCTTGGGCAGCGGCCAGGGCGGTGTGTAGCTTTCCAGGCGTGCAATCGCGCGCGGCGACAGGATCAGCATGCCGTGCGCGGCCTCCCCGCCCACCACCTTCTGCCAGGAGAAGGTGGCAACGTCGACCTTCGGCCAATCGACGGCTTGCGCAAAGAGGGCCGAGGTGGCGTCCGCGAACGTCAGCCCGCGGCGATCGGCCGGGATCCAATTGCCATCGGGCACGCGCGCGCCCGAGGAGGTGCCGTTCCAGGTGAAGACGACGTCGCGATCGAAGTCGACGGCCGCAAGATCGGGCAGCCGCCCATAATCGGCTTCCAACACCCTGGTATGGGGGAGCTGCAGTTGGGCGACGATGTCGCCGACCCAGCGCTTGCCGAAGTCCTCCCACGCCAGCACGTCGACGCCGCGCGCGCCCAGCATGGTCCACAGCGCCATTTCGAAGGCCCCGGTATCGGAGCCCGGCACGATGGCGACGCGATAGTCGGCGGGCAGCTCCAGAATCTCCTTGGTCTTTACGATGGCGCGCTTGAGCCGCGCCTTCGCCTCGGGCGCCCGGTGCGAGCGCCCCACCAAGGCGGAGCTCAGAGCCGCCGGCGTCCACCCGGGACGCTTGGTGCAAGGCCCGCAGGAGAAATTCGGATTGGCCGGCCGCTTTTTGGGCTTGGGTTGCATGGCTCGCCCAGCGTGACTGCCGCGACGCGACGCCGCCGCGGACGCGCCGGGTCTAGGGTCTGGCGGCGCTCACGTCAATCGCAGGACGGTCACCGGGCGGGCGGACCCGCGGCAGGCCCTCAGTTAATGTAGAAGCGGAGGCCGACGCGAATCTGGTGCTCGTTGAGGCTGCCGATCCCGACCTTCGAGTTGGCGCCGTAGATCGTGACGTCGACATTCGATCCGCCGATGTAGAGGTAGCGGTAGCCCACGTCGATCGACGTGAAGCTGGACACCTCGTAGTTGAGGCCGACCATGGCGGCTCCGGCAAACTCCACCTGCGTGCTCCTGGCCCCGGCCGTCGCATTGCCCAACGCGCCGGTATCGGTGGCACTGATACCTTGTGTCAGCTGGTCGACGGCAAACCCGAGGCCCGCGCCGATATAGGGCGTGAACGGCGTCCCGGTACGAAAATCATAGTAGCCATTGATCAGCAGGATCGTCGACATGAGCTTGGTCTTGTCCTGCACCGTCACCGTCTGGTTGGCCGCGCCGTCGAAGTAGGTCTGGCTTCCGTAGTAGCTGGCCTGCATGATGGAGTGAATATCGACGGTTAGGTCGGTGCGGAAGTGCGGTCCCCACACGTAGCCGACGCCGACGCCGCCGGTGAAGGACGGCTCGAAGCTCTTGCTGAGCCAAGCAGGGGTCAGCCCGATTGTCCCCGCGGCAGTGCCGCTCCCATACGGCGTTCCCGTCGCGGTGACCGAGGGATCGGAGCCGAAGCCGGCGGCGAAATCGGCGCGGAAATACCACGCCGCCTCATAGACCGGCACGGGGATCGGCGCGGGGACGGGCTTTGCCGCAAGGTATGGACTTACGCCAGTTCGATAATCCAAGCCGCCGCCGGCCGCAGCCGGCATCGTCATGCCAGCGCCGAGCGCCAGAGCAAGCAAGATGCTGGTTTGTGTCCGTCTCATGTGCATCGATCCCTCGATTGACGGCGAGGGAGGCTTCAGCCTCGCCCGGTCGTCTCAAGTCTCTTTCAGCCGGCCGCTTCCAAGGACGGGGAACCAGAGCCCGCACCCTTTTGGGGCTGCGGGCACGGATGCGCCTGCCTCACGCGTAATTCGAACCAGGAAATCGAACTTGAGGACTCGGGAGCCACGATCGATGGTCGGGCTGGGCTGACGGGCCGCGCGGTGGGGCCCGTCAGACTTCTCGTGCGGGGTGCCGGCCGCCCAGCTAGGCCGCGCGGCCGGCGCAATCGTTACTTCACTGGATACGCGACAACAGGCTCTCGCTGCAGCTTGTAGCGGACGCCGAGCATCAGGTCGTTGGAGCTGATGTCCCTGATGTTCAAAGTCGCGGTGGGGTCAGCCACACCCAGGTAGTTGGTCACCGTGCCGGTCTTGGCGTCGCCAAGCTGGGCATAGCGATAGTTGAGGTCGACTGCGAACTGCGGGGTAACGTCGTAGCTCACGCCGGCGTGCAGAGCCCACGCGAAGTTGGTGTTGGTGTTGTTAGCACCGAAGGCGACGCCGCCGTTCGGCACGTTGACGTCCTTCTCACCCTCGACCGACAGCGTGGCGAAGCCGATGCCCGCGCCGAAGTAGGGTGTGAAGCCGCACCAATTGCCCAAGTCGATATAGGCGTTGGCCAGACCGAGCCAGCTCCTGATGTCGGCCGTGTACTCATTGGTGCCGCCATTGAAGGCGAAGCCGCCGGGATAGGAGTCATGCCCCACGAAGACCGCATCGCCGCGATACTCGATCGTGCCGTCGAAACGGAGCCAGTGGCTGTGCTTGTAGCCCACACCGACGCCGAACAGAGGAGTCGACTTGATGTCCTTGTGGTAGACGGTGAAGGTGTTGTTGTCGAAGCCCGGCGTGAAAATGCTGTCCACGTTAGGATTGGCCTGCCCCACGTAGCCTTTGAAATAAAGGCCCCGGTCGGAAGGGGGCGGGGATACGTCGTAGCCGCCTTTGAGGCCGCCGCCGTAGATGTCCTCGCCTGCCATGGCACTGGGGCCCAAGGCCAGAACGAAGGCCGTCCCGAGCGCCGCGCCCAGCAGGTAGGAACCGCGATTGGTATTCATGTTACTTCCCTTTCGTGATCAGGACTGCCGCAAACTCGCGCGGCCCGCGTGGCGAACGAGGAACGTGCTCGGAGCACAACTATGAGCAAGAAGGCTTAAGGGACACTTAACCGGCGTGCCGTTCCGGCACGGGCTCGGCCAAGCGCGCAAAAGCGCGCGGTCGCGGGGCGCGCGCTGCAAATATTAACGAAACGTTTACGGAAAAGGTGCAGGAGGCGCCGAGCAACCGCCTAAGCGACGGCGGCGGCCCTGACCGCCTCGACGATGTCTCCGACCACCGTCGATACGAGCCGCTCATCGTCACCCTCGGCCATCACGCGGATGACGGGCTCGGTGCCGGACGGGCGAATCACGAGGCGGCCGCCGCTGCCGAGCTTGGCCTTGCCCGCATCAATCGCCTTGACCACGCGGCTATCCTCCAGCGGGCTGCCGTTGGCGTAGCGCACGTTCTTCAAGACCTGGGGCAAGGCGTCGAACCTCTTCGTGACCTGGCTCACGGTCTTGCCCGTCGACACAACCACCGCGAGGATCTGCAGCGCCGTGACGAGCCCGTCGCCGGTGGTGACGAAATCCGATAGCACGATATGCCCAGACTGCTCGCCGCCGACGTTGTAGCCATGCTTGCGCATATGATCGACGACGTAGCGATCACCGACCGGGGTGCGCACCAGCGCCAGGCCGAGTCCATTCAGGTGGCGCTCCAGGCCCAGGTTGCTCATCACCGTGGCGACAATGCCGCCGGCGGCGAGCTTGCCGCTCTTGAGCCAGGCTTCCGCGATCACCGCCATGAGCTGGTCGCCGTCGATGATCTGCCCCTTTTCGTTGATCATCACCACGCGGTCGGCATCGCCGTCGAGCGCGATGCCGATGTCGGCCCGCAGCTCGCGAACCTTGGCGATCAGCGCTTCCGGCTCGGTTGATCCGCAATTGTCATTGATGTTGCGTCCGTTCGGGTCGACGCCGATCTTGATCACCTCCGCGCCGAGCTCCCACAGCGCCTCGGGTGCCACCTTGTAGCCCGCGCCATTGGCACAATCGATGACGATCCGCAGCCCCTCGAGCCGCAGGTCGCGCGGCAAGGTGCGCTTGGCGAACTCGATGTATCTTTCCTGCGCGCTCTCCACCCGCGTCGCCCGGCCGATGGCGTCAGCGGGCGCCAGCAGCTCCACGGGGTCGGCGTCGATCAGCTTCTCGATGCGCCCCTCCGTATCATCGGAGAGCTTATAGCCCTCCGAGTCGAACAGCTTGATGCCATTGTCGGCGAAGGGATTGTGCGAAGCCGATATCATGACGCCGAGGTCGGCGCGCAGCGAACGCGTCAGCATGGCCACGGCCGGCGTCGGCATGGGGCCCAGCAGAAAGACGTCCATTCCGACCGAGGTGAAGCCGGACATAAGCGCGGCCTCCAGCATGTAGCCGGACAGGCGCGTGTCCTTGCCGATCACGACGCGGTGGCGGTAGTTGCCGTTCTGGAAAATCTTGCCGGCGGCCATGCCGACCTTCAGCGCCACCTCCGACGTCATCGGAGAGCGGTTGGCAAGGCCACGAATCCCATCTGTCCCGAAATAGCGGCGCGGCATATAGCTTCCCGTGGCTTGTTCTCGCGGTGTCCGTCTATGTCCTGCGGAATTGAGCAAATATCGTGCGCCGGCCCGCGATTCCCCCGCCCGACATGGTAAACGCGCGGCGATAGAATATGCAGCTGCAGAAGGGTGGGCTCACATCAAATACTATTTGCATACGTTACATCGCTACTCCTAAGAAAGGTGAAATTTGCGGCAGCGTGCCCACAGCCAATTCCACGCCTCTGGAACGGAAAAGACGTTCTGAAACCAGCGGGATTGCGGCGAACAATCCTAGGCCAGCACCTTATCCGTCCCGTGCATGGCCGCCCGCCACACGTTGAGAGCCTGGCGCGTTGCGCCCACGTCGTGCACGCGCACGATCTGCACGCCTTGAGCGGCCGCCGCCAACGCCGCGGCGATCGAGCCGGGCACGCGGTCCTCCGGCTTGGGCACGTCGGAAATATGATCGATGAGCTTCTTGCGCGACGCGCCCAGCAGCACCGGCACCCCCAATGCGTGATAGAGCGACAGGCCAGCCAGGACGGCGACGTTGTGGGGAAGGTGCTTGCCGAACCCGATGCCGGGGTCGGCCACGAGTTTCGCTTTGGGGATGCCGGCGGCCTCGCACGCCTTAATGCGGCGCTCCAGAAAATCGAATACGTCGAGCACGACGTCGTCATAGCGCGGATTGTCGTTCATGGTCTTGGGATCGCCCTGCGCGTGCATCAAGATGACGGGGCATCCGCTCTCGGCCGCGCTAGCAAGCGCTTCGGGGTCGTGCGTCAGTGCCGAGACGTCATTCAGGATGTCGGCGCCGGCCGCCGCGGCGCGGCGCATGACCTCGCTTTTGCGCGTGTCGACGGAGATCAGCGCCTGCGTCCGCGCCCTCAGGCCTTCGATCACCGGCATGACGCGGGCAAGTTCGTCGGCGAGGGAAACGGGATCGGCGCCGGGCCGCGTCGACTCGCCGCCGATGTCGAGAATATCCGCACCCTCGTCGACGAGACGCAGCCCGTGCTCGATCGCGGCCCGCGCGGACGCGAACATGCCGCCGTCGGAAAAGCTGTCGGGGGTGACATTGATGATGCCCATGATGCGCGGATGGTCGAGGGCGAGCCCGGCAAGCCGCGGGCGCGGCGCGCTGATCGCTTCCATGAGATCGGAGGCGGAGAGCGTGTGGCGGCCCCAGTCGCGCTCGAATGCCTCGCCCAGGGCCGCAACGTGCCGCTTAACGCGAGCGCCGTCGCGCTCGATGATCTCGACCGCGGCAAAGCGCAAGTTTTGTCCGGCAAGCGGCAGACCGCCCCACGCCTTTTCGCTTTCCTCCGCAGGCGCCGGGAAGATGCCGACGGGACGGACGTAGACGGCACGCTGCATCAGCCGGGCTTCCCTGAAAAAACAACGGCCGCGAGAGACATCCCGCGGCCATCTACAGTTCTCGATCGCCGTCGGGCAGCGGGCTCACGCCTGCGGCTGAGGCTCCATGCCGCCGGTGCCGGGCTCTCCGCGCGGGCGCAGGCGCCCGCCGGTGGTGGGAACGGCGGAGTCGGCGGAATCCTTCGGGCCCTCGTCGTCCGAACGGCGCACGATCTTGTCGCCGCGCATCAGAGTCCGCACCTCCTCGCCCGAGATGGTCTCGTACTCCATCAGCGCCTGGGTAATGGCCTCGAGCTCATTACGATGCGAGGAGACGACCTCGCGGGCCTTGGTCTCCCCCTCGGTGACGATGCGGCGAATCTCCACGTCGATGAGCTTGGCGGTGTCCTCCGACATGTTCTGGCGCTGCGTGATCGCGTGGCCGAGGAAGACCTCCTGCTGGTTCTCGTTGTAGCGCAGGGGCCCGAGCTTGTCGCTCATGCCCCATTCGGTGACCATGCGCCGTGCCAGCTCGGTGGCCTGCATGATGTCGCTGGCCGCCCCCGTGTTGAGGTGGTCCTTGCCGTAGACGAGCTGCTCGGACACCCGGCCGCCAAACGACATGGCGATGCGCGCCTCGCACCACTGCTTGGAGTAGCTGAGCTTGTCGCGCTCGGGCAGGCTCATGGTGACGCCCAGCGCGCGCCCGCGCGGGATGATCGTGACCTTGTGCAGGGGGTCGGCGCCCGGCATCTTGAGGTTGACCAGCGCGTGGCCGGCCTCATGGTAGGCGGTGGCGAGCTTCTCCTCCTCGGTCATGATCATGGAGCGCCGCTCGGCACCCATCATGACCTTGTCCTTGGAATCCTCGAACTCCAACTGCGTCACCAAGCGCTTGTTGCGCCGCGCCGCAAGCAATGCCGCCTCGTTGACGAGATTGGCCAGATCCGCACCGGAAAATCCGGGCGTGCCGCGGGCGATCACCTTGGGGTCGACGTCGGGAGCGATCGGCACCTTGCGCATGTGAACGCGCAGGATCTTCTCGCGCCCCGCCACGTCGGGGTTGGGCACGGTGATCTGCCGGTCGAAGCGGCCGGGGCGCAGAAGCGCGGGGTCGAGCACGTCGGGGCGGTTGGTGGCGGCGATGAGGATGATGCCCTCGTTGGCCTCGAAGCCGTCCATTTCCACCAGAAGCTGGTTGAGCGTCTGCTCGCGCTCGTCGTTGCCGCCGCCGAGGCCCGCGCCGCGGTGGCGTCCGACGGCATCGATCTCGTCGATGAAGATGATGCAGGGCGCATTCTTCTTGGCCTGCTCGAACATGTCGCGCACGCGCGAGGCGCCCACGCCGACGAACATCTCCACGAAGTCGGAGCCGGAGATGGTGAAGAACGGCACGTTCGCCTCACCGGCGATGGCGCGCGCCAGCAAAGTCTTACCGGTGCCGGGCGGGCCCACCAGGAGCGCGCCGCGCGGAATGCGGCCGCCCAGGCGCTGGAATTTCTGCGGGTCGCGCAGGAACTCGACGATCTCCTGCAGGTCGTCCTTGGCCTCGTCGACGCCGGCGACGTCCTCAAACGTCACCCGTCCGTGGCGCTCGGTCAGGAGCTTGGCGCGCGACTTGCCGAAACCCATGGCCCGGCCCGAGCCCGACTGCATCTGCCGCATGAAGAAGATCCACACCGCGATCAAGAGCAGCATCGGGAACCAGTTGAGGAGCATGCTCATGATCGAGGGCACGTCCTCATCGGAGGGCCGCGCACGGAACTTTACGTCCTTCTTTTGCAGCCGCTCAACGAGCGTGGGGTCCTGCGGGGGCGCATAGGTCGTGAAGGCAGTGCCACCGTCGCGCATGGTGCCGTAGATGCGGTTGCCCGCAAGGGTCGCGTCGCTGACATTGCCGGCGTCCACGGCATGCAGGAACTCCGAGTAGGTGATCTCGGTGCCGCGCCGGCTCTGGGCCGGATTATTGAAGAGATTGAAAAGGGCCGCCAGGAGGACGAGAATCGCAACCCATATGGCAAGCTTTTGAAAGTTCGAGTTCATCTCGTTCCCTATAGAGCCCGAAGCGGCCCGTTGCGGCGCTAGCTTGGATTGGTCCGGCTGCCGCCCCAAAAGCTCGCCGTTAACATAGGAGTGAGCCCCTGGATTGCCAAGTTATATGAAATCCGCCCCCCAATACCTTAACGACATCGCCGATCGACGCAGCGGCAGCGCGCGCACATGGTGACCAACGCCTTCGGCAGATCACGCAAGCGAGCCCAAATGCCGCGTTTACCAGATGAATTCGGCCGAACAGAGCCCGCTCTTGCCGCCCCACGCCGCGGGCGCTCCGAGGAGCTGTGAGAGCGTCGGAACGGCCAGCAACTCCTCATTATGCCAGAAAGATGGCAGCGTCGCCGCCGCCCTGGCCGGTGGAAGCCCCTTCGTGGCTTCAAGTTGCCGTCGCAGCTTGGCAAAATGAGAGGTGCTGAGCGCGCGGACGACCACGGCGGCGCCAAGCTCCGGCGTCACGCCCACGCGGAACCGCCGGTCCCACACGGCAAAGGCGCCCGGAGCGAGCGTGATCTGCGGCAGACCGGCACGACCTGGCTCGCGCATAACGCGGATCTCGCCCGCGTGGCGCAGCACGATGCATCCCCCCAGCGTTGCCGCCTCGAACCCCGCCACGCCCATTCGCACCATAAGGGCTTCGAGCTTGGCGAGGCGGACCGGCGCGTCCTGGCCGCCGAAGGCGGCAAGCAGGCGCGACATCGCGCGCAGGCGCACGTCTTCGGCCGCACCTTGGAAGACATGCGCGTTGAGGCTCGCAAACGTGCCGCCATGCACGGTGAGTCCGGCGGCCGACTGAAGCGCGTCCGCCGCCGCCTCGAGCGCCGCCCGCGCGCGCTCCAGGCGCCGGGCGCTCAGCGCGATCTTGTCGCTCGTCAGTCCGATCGATTCCAGATTGGGGCGAGCCTTGCGCAGACGCACGCGCTCAAACCGGTCGCAGGCGTTGCTCGGGTCCTCAATCCAGGTGAGCCCGCGCACTTTCAGCGTCGATTCCAGTCGCGCCTTGGAAACGCCGAGCAGCGGGCGCACCAGTCTGCAATCGGACACGCGTCCGAGAAGCCGCGACACACTCATTCCCGTCAGGCCGTCGAGCCCGCTGCCCCGGGCGAGCCGCATGAGAAGCGTCTCCGCTTGGTCGTCCTCGGTGTGCGCCGTCATGATCGCCACCGGTCCCGACCCTGAAAAACGCCATGCGAGCTCGGCCAACAACCGGTAGCGCGCGGTGCGCGCCGCGTCCTGCAGACCGGTCGACGGCTTGGTGCCGGTCCAGCTCAGCAGCTCGTGCGCGAGGCCGATGGCGCGGGCCTGGCCCGCGACCCACTCCGCCTCGCGGCGCGCCTCGGGCCGCAGCCCATGGTCGACGGTGGCGACCAGCAGCTTGCGCCGGCCGTCACGATGACGCTCTGACCAGCGGGCGACGAGATGCATCATCGCGATGCTGTCGGCGCCGCCGGAGACGGCGAGGATAAGAACGGCGAAGGGTGCAAGCGGCGCGAAGAGAGCCTCGGTCTCCGACTCCTCGATCGGCAGCGCCGCGCTCACCGGTTTGGCGTCAGCCGCATCAGGGACATCCGATTCGCTGGCGCTCCGACTTCGCCCGTGATTTGACGTTCTCGGGCGCATTGGGGAATCGCGTGGTGAGCTCGGCAAAGGACGAGCACGCGGCATCCTTTTGCCCCAGCCGGTCGAGCGACATGGCGAGCTTCAACAGACTGTCGACGGCGCGGGCGTTGCCGGCATAGTCCTGATAGCCCTTCAGGAACGCGCCGGCCGCCGCCTTGTACTCGCCGCGCACGAAGTGCGCTTCCCCCAGCCAATACTGCGCGTTGCCCGCAAGCGAATCCTTGGGATAGTGGGTGAGGAACTTCTCAAACGCGGTCTGTGCGGCGCCATAGTCGCGCTGCATCAAGTATCCGTACGCCGTCTCGTAGAGATGCTTGGGGTCTTGACGGTCCGCGGGGGCGCCGGGCGTGACGTCCGCAGGTGCAGCCGCGAGCGCCCCAGGCCCAGGCGTGTTGGGCTCGGGCCCACGGTCGATGAGGCCGCCGATGGCATCGCCGGTGCCCGCCGTAACCGTTGTGGAGCCGAACCGGCTCGTGTCCTTTTGTTCATTTGCCTCGGCCCCGGGGGGCTCGGGTTGCGCGCCAGCGGCATCGGCACGGCGCGGCTGGGCGGCGAGCGCGCGGACCTGCGTGGTGAGCTGCTCGAGCTGGGCGGCAAGCGCCCGCACCTGCGTCTCCAGACCGTCGATGCGCACGTCGTCGGCGCCACTCGATGTCGCTGACGGCGCCGCGCTCGTACCGCCCCGCGCCAGCGATTCGAGCGTGCCGACAATGACCTGCATATCGACGAGCTGCTCCTCGAGCTGCTCGACGCGCTGTTTGAGCGCTGCATCCGTGCCGGTCTGCCCGGGCGTTTGCGCCTTTGCGGCCGGCTGCCCCTGCGGGGCGGGCGCCTGCGCAACCTGCAGCCCGCCGCCTTCGCTCGAGGACTGCGCAATCGCCGGCGCACCGGCCAAGAGGGGTGCCAGAAGCACTGCTGCCAACCAGAAAAAGATGCGTCGATCCACTGGCAAACTCGGTCCTATCTGCGAACCCACGCGGGGTCGCGCGTGCCTATCGGGCGGCGCATGGCCCGGCGGCCGTACCGGCCGCACACTAGCGACCGCTGCTCTAAGGGCGGCTTGCTTGCCCTAGCCATCATCTAACCGCCTCGTTGTCAACGCGCCACGCCCACGTGCTCCGACGCGGCCGGCAGCGGCCCGGCCTGGGGGGCCCCGAGGGACTGCGCGTCGGAGCGCTCCAGCGTACTTATGAGCGGGGGCGCGCTCAATCCGAGTCGCTCGCGGGTTCCGCTTGCAAAAACCAAGAGCACCGCGCGGCGGTTCTGGGCGCTGCAGCCGGGCTCGCTGCATAAAGCGATTCGGTGGGTGCGGCCCTGCGCCACGATCGCCAGCCGGCTCGCCTCAACGCCCTCCGTAATAAGGCGCCGGCGCACGGCCTCGGCGCGCTCTTGCGACAGTTTGTGGTTCTCCTCGTCCGTCCCGGGCTCGTCGGCATGGCCCTCAATCGCCGCCTCGAATTCGTGCCAGAGATTGAGCCATTGCGCCTGGGCGGTGAGGGCTGTGCGGGCCCTGCTGCCAAGCTCGGCGCTGCCGGCGCTGAAAAATACCCTATCGCCAGCCTCCATGCGCAGCTTGGCCTGAATTGACGCGTTGCGCCGAAGCTCTTGTTCCCAAAGCGGGCTCTGACCGATGGCAGGCGGCACCTCCGCCGCCCGCAGCACGTCGGCCTGCACCTCAGCGGCCGGCGCAACCGACGGCCCTGCCCTGCCGGCCCCGCGATAAAGCTCACCAAGCTTGCGGCGCGCGAGCGCCGCTGCGCTCGAATCGGGGAAGCGCGCAATCAGATCTTCGAATGTCTTCTGCGCCCACAGCCTTCTTCCGGCGTCGAGCTTCTCCATTCCGTCGAGATAGAGCTCATGCGCCCGCTGGTCCGGTCCGTAAACCTCGTCCGCAGGACCGGAGAGCTTGCGCACCTTTGCCGGCGCCGGCGCCTTTGCAGCGGCACTGGGCACCGAGCCGGGTTCCTCTATGGGCGGAGAAAGAGGCGCGGGGAGTTGCGTGGCGGCGCCTTGCACGGCGGCAGCCTGCGCCACCGGCGAGCCAGGCGTGACGAGGGTCAAGAGCAAGACGCCCGCAACCAACGCGCCGCTGACGGTCAAACCGCCCGGTCCGGCGTCAGCCCGAAACATGCCATGTCCTCGCAACCGCAACCCGCTGAAATCGCATTTGAAGATTGCGCGGCCATTGCGGCCAAACTTTGCCTGCAGCGCCGCTCTTGCGGTCAGGGCATTATGCGAGGTTTGGCCGGCACGAGGCCTTGTCAGTTTCCGCTGGCGACCGCGCCCGTCCTGGCGTTCAGCACCGTCTGCGCACGCCTGTTCTGCGACCAGCACGAGATGTCGTTGCACACGGCCACCGGGCGCTCCTTGCCGTAGGAGATCGTGCGAATCCGCGAGCCGTTCACCCCGTTCTGGGCCAGAAAGTTGCGCACGGTGGTGGCACGGCGCGCGCCCAGCGCGATGTTGTACTCGCGCGTGCCGCGCTCATCCGCGTGCCCTTCGATGGTGATCGTGTACTGCGGATACTGCTGCAGCCACTGCGACTGCTTCTGCAGCGTAGCGGTCGCTTCGGCGCTCAATTCGCTGCTGTCGGTCGTGAAATAGACGATGTCGCCGACATTGACGCTGAAATCACGATGAGTACCCGGCGTCACCGAGCTGTCGCCGGTGAGCTGCGCGCTCGGCTGTTTATCATTGTTGGCACAAGCGCCCACCACCGCACCCATAAGCAGGGCGGCAAGCACGGGCATTGCGCGGGCAAACCAGAATGAAGCGGCCATGAAGGTCGTCCCTTTCGTCACCGCCTCAACAGAACATCAAAATGGGGTGACAGTTCCAGATCTAATGCGGAGTTATCCGACCGTTCGTACAAAAATGTGGCCAATCCTTAGGGAAAACCAGACGATCGCATCCCCTAACCCATGCCGGTGCCTGAAATTGGCGCCGTTAAGTCTCGCGCGCGCCGGCGCCCCATGCCTTTTTGCACCGACCGATTCGGGCCGGCGGGACCCATAGGTGCCCCAAAAAAGCTCAGGACCGAGGTGAGCGCCTGTGGCGCCACCACCTCGGTCCTGTGCAATTCGGCCTCCCTGGCGCGGGCGCCAAGGAGGAAGGTACCTGTTGGCGAGTTACCGAGCCGGCTGAGTCGCCGCCGGAACGTTGGCGCCGAGCTTCAGCGGAACAGGCTCTTCACGACGGCATGCGCCGAGAGCAACAGCAGCGACGACAGTCGCTATAAGGATGGCCCCCTTCATCGTGTTTAATCTCCTAGAATTGTTGTCCTGACTCGCGAGGCTGAGCTTTAACGAGCTTGGTCCGCTGTCGGCATGTTGGCGCCGAGCTTCAACGGAACGGGCTCTTCACGACGGCAAGCGCCAAGAGCAACAGCAGCGACGACGACGGCGAGCACGATTGCACTCTTCATAGCATTTTCTCCTATGTTGTCCTGGCCTTGCCGCCTGCTCTTAGCGAGCGGGCTGCGTGGCGGCCGGCACATTGGCACCGAGTTTCAACGGCACCGGCTCTTCACGGCGGCACGCGCCCAAAGCGACGGCCGCAACCACAGCTGACAGCACGATCAGCCCCTTAACACCATGCATGGTCTCATCTCCTGATGCTTCATCGGCACTAGCCATGTAATGGCGTACTGGCGCGACACGGCTTGATCAAGAACAGAGGCAGTTATCCCTCAGTTTTCCAGCCTGGTAGATGCGAAAATGCCACGCCGTTCCATGACCTCTCCAGCCGCCCGCAAGGACCGACACTGGTCCGCTAAAGAGTATGAAAATACGCCACAAAACCACCCGCCCAAGGTCGAGCAGGTATCTCATCATTGAGCCCCGAAAGGGATTAAGTTCAAGTTAAGCTGTGTATCAATTCAAAAGCGGTGACCACGCCGGATCGGAAGCGAAGGAGGGCGTGGGAACGGCACGCTCATTGTAGCCGGTCAGATCGATCGAATAGATTCGCGGCCCCCCATTTGCCCCCGGTGAATCCCGGAAAAACATCAGCACACGCCCATTGGGGGCCCAGGTCGGCCCCTCGTTGTGAAACCCCTCGGTGAGGATTCGCTCGCCCGAGCCGTCCGGGCGCATGACGCCGATCAGGAATCGGCCGCCGAGCTGCTTGGTAAAGGCGATGTAGTCGCCGCGCGGCGACCAAACGGGCGTCGAATAGCGTCCATCCCCCAGGCTGATTCGGTGCGGGTTCGAACCGTCGGCATTCATCACATAAATTTCCTGGGTTCCCTCGCGATCGGTCTCGAACACGACCTCGCGCGCATCGGGCGAGTAGCTGGGACTCGTGTCGATGGAAACCCCTTCCGTCAGGCGGCGCTTCTGCCGCGTTCGCAGGTCCATCTCGTAGATGCTCGAGTTGCCGCCCGCCTGCAGGCTCATGATGACGCGCTGGCCATCGGGAGAGAATCGCGGCGCGAACGTCATGCCGGGAAAGTTGCCGACGATCTCGCGCCGGCCCGTCTCCAGATTCATGAGGAACACGCGCGGCTGATCGCCCGTGTACGACATGAAGGTGATCTCCTGGTTGGTGGGACTGAAGCGCGGCGTGAGCACGAGCTCTTGACCCTTGCTCAGCAGCCGCACGTTCTTGCCGTCCTGATCCATGATCGCCAGGCGCTTGATGCGCCTGTCCTTGGGCCCCGTCTCGTCGATGAAAACGACGCGCGTATCGAAGTAGCCCTTCTCGCCCGTAAGGCGCTCGTAGACCTGGTCGGCGATGATGTGCCCGACTCGGCGCCAGTTCTGCGCGCTGGTGGCGAACCGTTGGCCCGCGAGCTGCCGTCCCGAGGCGACGTCCCAAAGGCGAAACTCGGCCACAAGCCGGCCGTCCGCCGCTCGGCCGACGTTCCCGACGACGAGTGCGTCTGCGCGTACGGCGCGCCAGTCGGGAAAGCGCGGCGCTGCATTTACGTCGCGCACCTGCTCCAGGAACGAGGCGCGATCGAGCGGCTGGAACAGACCCGAGTGTTCAAGGTCGTCTGCGACCACGTCGGCGACGTCGGTGGAGAGTTTGGGATCGGCCCCGAGGAAGGCAGGGATCGCGATGGGGATCGGCGCCAGCGTGCCTTGGCGCTGCGTGCCAACCAGGCCCCCTTGCGCGAGCGCAGCAGCGGGGACAAGCAAGAGCAACGCGGCTAGACCCGCAGCCGCGCACCTTGAAACAAAGCAGAGCAGAGCACGCACCGGGATCGTCGATCGTCGCTTCCATCCAATCATATGTCGTCCTTAAAGGGGGGCGCGTGGAGGCGCGAGTCGGGGGTTACATCATCTCACGGGGATCGAAGTTCCACTCCACCGTTTTCCACACGCCATATTTGTCAGGCGGGAGGTCGAAGGGGGCGCAGCGTGTCACCGCCCGCACCGCCGCCTCGGCAGCAATCTGAAAAACAGGGCCTGATTGCGGCCGGACGACCTGGGGCACGCCGTCGAGCGAGCCGTCGGGCTTGAGGCGCCATTTCAGGGTGACGACGGTGGTCTCGATGCCGCCGCCACCGCCGGGCAGATGCCAGCAGCGCCGGAGCTGTCCACTGAGCTGGGACTTCAGGAGGTCCTGCTCACGCGCGGCCAGCACCGTGTCGGTGCCCCGGCGCTCGCCGGCCGTCGGCCCGGTGTAGTCGGTGGGCTTCGTCGGCGGCGTGGCCGACCGCGGCGCCCCGCGTTTATCCGGCGACTTGTCGATGAGCGCAGCGATGCGATCGGCATCGAAGCGCTTCTTGGCTTCGGCCGCCTTGCGCTTGGCCTCGGCCTTTTTCTTTGCCTCAGCCTTTTTCTTTGCTTCGGCCTTCCTCTTGGCCTCAGCTTTTTTCTTTGCTTCAGCTTTCTTCTTGGCTTCGGCCTTCTTCTTCGCCTCCGCCTTGGCAAGCATCGCCGCGGCCTCCGTCTTGGCCTTCTCAGCGGCGATCTGCTCCTGCTTGATCTTCTCCGCGATCTCGTCCTTCTCCGGCTCGGGCGGCGGAGGCGGGGGCGGCTCGGTCACCGGCTTGGGCTTCATGGCCTCTTTTTTGGAGATCTCCGGCTTCTCCTCCTCCTTGGCCTTGGCCTCGAGCTCCTTGGAATCGGGGTTGCCCTGCTTCAAGCGCGTAAGCTCGGAGGGAGTGATGATGGTCGCCTCGATCGTCACCGTATCGGGAAGCTCGGGAACCCGGTGGATCGAGATGAGCGCCCAGCCCAACAGCAAGGCATGGCCGACGAACGAAGTGAGGAGCCCGCGGAACACGCCCTAGCCTCCTTCCTCCACCTCCGTGACCAGCGACACCTTGCGGAAGCCGCCGGCGCTGATGCGCCCCATGACCCGCATGACGATGCCGTAGGTCACGCCCTTGTCGCCGCGCACGAAAATCTGCTCGTCGTAGCCGTTCTTGGCAATAGCCTTGAGCTTGGGCGCAATCTCGTCGAGGGTGACCGCCGTTTCGCCGATATAGATGCTGCCGTCCGCTTTAACGCTGATGGCGAGCGGCTCCTGGCTCGACTCCAGCTGCTTGCCTCTGGCTTGCGGCAACTCGATCGGCACCCCGACCTGCAACAGCGGAGCGGCCACCATGAAGATGATCAACAGCACCAGCATCACGTCGACCATGGGCGTGACGTTGATCTCGCTCATGGGCGCATGGCGGCGCCCCCGCCGGCGCCTGCCGGTGGCCTGAGGCGTTGATCTGATGCTTGCACCCATGGTTCTTTTTAAATCCTAGCGCCGTGCCGATTCCATTGGCTCAGCTTCTGACGTCGATCTGCCGCGAAACGATGGCGGCGAACTCATCTGCGAACGCCTCCAGCCGATGGCTGATCCGCGAGGAATCGGCCGAGAACTTGTTATAGAAGATGACCGCCGGAATGGCGGCCATAAGACCCAATGCGGTGGCAAACAGCGCCTCGGCGATGCCCGGGGCCACGACGGCGAGGTTGGTGTTCTTCGAGATCGCGATCGCCTGAAAGCTCGTCATGATGCCCCACACCGTGCCGAACAGCCCCACGAACGGCGCCGTCGCGCCCACGGTCGCAAGGAACAACAGGCGGCGGTCGAGGCGTTCCATCTCGCGGCTGATGGTGACGTCCATCACCTTCTCAACGCGCAACTGGATGCCGCCGAGAGCGCGGATATTGCCCTCAACTGAGCGTTTCCACTCGCGCATGGCGGCGACAAACAGCGCCGCCATGGTGATCGCCTTGGAGCGCGAAAGCGTATTGTAGAGCTCGTCCAGCGACTGGCCCGACCAGAACATGTGCTCGAAGCGATCCGACTCCACGCGGGCGCGGCGGAACGCAAACAACTTCTCAACGATGATCGCCCAGGACCAGATGGAGGCCAACAGCAGGCCAACCATGACGAGCTGCACGACGATGTGGGCGTGCAGAAACAGCTCGAGAAATGAGAAGCCGCCCACCGTCGCGGGACCGATGGCTTCCTTGGCGAGATCGGTGGGGTTCATCTGTTTATCCGTGATCGTGGGAGGGGCCCGGGTCGGCAGAGCAGCACACGCATGGCTTGCCCGATTCGCTCAGCGCAGCCGAAGCAGACTTTGCCGTGGATTGCCGGCATCCCCAAGTGGGCATGTTGCCTCCCAATATGACCAAACGGGGGCGCAAGTGCACACCAAAGCCGCGTCAGACCGCGGCTTTTCGGGGGTTGACGCGTCGGAGATGTCAGCCCCCGCCAATCGGGGACCACAAAGGAGCGTCGCCCTTGCTGGAGCAGCACTGCCCGCGAACGGCGCTACCTGCGCTCGCGATCGCGCTGCCAATAGACAAACAGAACGGTGACAACGGCGGTCAGCACCATCGTTGCCAGAATGTCCGCCCGATGGATGAACGCGAGCCAGACGTCCCAGCCCTGCAGCGGCTTGCCGCGCGGGACCAGGAAGCCGTTGCCGACCAGGATCGCCAGAACCACCAGCGCGGTCAGTCCTACGCCGGCCGCAACCTGCAGGGTCCTCTTGACGAAGCGAGGAACGGACATTCTCCTTCCCGGCAGAACCAAAGTCGTCTTGTCAGCCATGGTCGCTCTCTCCGATTGCTGACGCCCGAGGCTACGTGATTCGAGCTTGGCACGGGCACATGGCAAGACTTGGCCCTCGGGGGGAGGCCCACCCTCGGCCTCGGCGCAAGGACTGGGTTAACTGAGATTGCGCGCCGGCGCTGGCGTCGCAGCCGAATGTCGTAATTCAGGCCCAATCAGCTTTCTAACTTGGCGTGCAGCTCAGCGGGCCGGGGGCGCGCGAGCCCGAGATGATGCAACGCATAGGTTTCCTGTTCTTAGTGACGAGCGCCTGGGCCAGCCTCGCGGCCACCCCCATGCTTGTCGCCGCGCCCGCCGGCGCTGAGACGATTGTGGGGCGCAGCGTCACGCTGGCGGGGCGCAAGGTTCACTGCGGAAATGCCGAGATCATGGTCGACCGCGATCTGCCGAGCGAGGGCGGTGCCGGCGATGACTTCCTCGTTCTCAATCCGGATATGCTCAATCAGCAGCCAAAGACCGTGCGTCTCTTCGTGTTCACTCACGAGTGCGGGCATCTCACCGTCGGCGACAGCGAGCTCAAGGCCGATTGCTGGGCGGTAAACCGCGGCGTGCGCGAGCACTGGCTCGACCGCAAGGGACTAAATCAGGTGTGCCAGTCCTTCGAAGGCGCACCGGAGACGCCGACCCATCCGTCGGCGCGCCGCCGCTGCGGCAATCTCGATCGGTGCTTTGCGACCGCGCTCGCCGCGCTGCCCGCACCCGCGCCTGAGGCACCGGACATTCCGGTCCGCAAGAGCGCGCTCAAGGCCCCGCGTACCGCGCTGTCGGCCTGGCGCTGCACCAAGCCGCTCAAGGTGCGCACCGATGCGACGGACCCTATCGCGCATCTCATCACGCAAGATGCGAAAGCATCCGCCCGCTGCCGCTGAACGCTAAGCGCCAATAGTCCTGGACAGGATCGCCGCCGGATTTCGCCGGCAAGACTTGCGCGGCATTCGCGCGCTCTTGAGTTTTATCGGCATCTTTTTTCGGCGCCACGCATCACCGCCTCTTAAGACGCGTTGCGCGTTTCTTTCCTCCTCATTTCGATATGAAACGTTCGCGCTCATTCCCACACAATTTCGTGCGCTAATTTTAATCGTGATTTGAATGCGTTCGTTGGCGAAGCTCGGATCGCTTAACATGACAATGCGTCCATGTTATCGCTCGATACGTGATCTGATGACCGCTCAGTCACTGGTCGCGGTGGTCAGATAGAAGTTCGTGCGTGGGTGTCGATTGGGAGAATCTCTGTGATGCGTAAGCTTCTAACTGTTCTGCTTGCCGCAGGTGTCATGGCCGGCACCGGCATGACCTTCGCAGCACCGGCCGAGGCACACTGGCGTAAAAGCAGCTGCTGCGCCCACTACAAGAAAGTGCGCTTCTTCAAACCGGTCTATAAGCTGGTGAAAAGGGTCACGTATGTTCGCGTGCGCGGCTACCGCACGGTCTTGGCCAAGCGACTCTACCGCAGCCGCTCTTTGTGTCGGAAGTTCTACAGAACGGTGCGCTACTACAAGCCCGTCTACACCGTGGTTCCGAGGGTCAGGTACTACCGCGTCCGCGCCTATCGGCCCTACGTCGTGACAAGACGCTACCGCCGCCGCCACTGCTGCTGGTAAGCTTCAAAGGGGCGCCAAGCCCAGCCTGCACAAGGGGACGCGCCGCAAGGCTCGCCCCCTTTTTGTTGGCGCTTCGGCGTTTGGCGCAACTTCGGCTCGCCGTGTCCGCGCACGGGCCATGATTGCTCACGCCCAATGACGCTAATAAGGGAATTTGCAGCCGCAGCAATTGGGCCACGTATTTGCCCGGCGTCCCTCGGCTCAAAGGAAATGACCAATCCGCCCGGAGAATAGAAACCGCACGCTGCCTCTTTAGAAGCGGCGTGCGGGTTTTCGTTTCTCGAAGCTCTGTCGGTCAGACCGACTCTTTGAGCTCCTTGGCGGCGCGGAAGGCGACTTTCTTGGAAGCCTTGATCTTGATCGCCTCCCCCGTTGCCGGGTTGCGACCCATGCGCGCCGGCCGCTTTCTGACCTGCAGGACGCCCAGCCCGCCGATGCGGATCTTGTCACCCCGCTTCAGGTGCTTGGTGATCAGCGTGACCAGGTCTTCAAGAACGGCGGCGGCCTGCTTCTTCGGAATGTCGTGCGCCTCCGAAAGTGCGGCTCCGATGTGACGGAGCGTGACGGTATCGACCTTCGGAGCGACTTTCTTTTCAGCCATCGGATGTTTCCCTCAGAATCAAAAGGAGTCGGCGGATCATACATCAACCGCACCGGCTATAGTGTCGTTGGCACGCCGCGCGCAAGTGGAATTATGACGCGAATCACCGCGGTTTTGCTGGAAAACTGGCCGCCCGATAGTCCCGAACGCCCTATTGGGCGGCCTTGGCCCCGCCTCCGACCGACTGGCCGAAGGCCTCGCGCAACGTCGCCGATATGCGCAAAGGCTTGCCCGAGACGGAGATGAGCACGACCGTGACCTCGGCCTCGACCACCGGCGTCTCCTCGCGGCGGACGATCTGCGAAAGGGTCAGGCTCGCCGCTCCGATCTCCTTTACGCGCGTCTCCACCTCGAGCACCTCGTCGATGCGCACCGGCTTGAGGAAGTCGAAGCTCATGCGGCGCACGACGAAGGCTGCCGGCTCGGCGCCGCCTGCGCCGTCGATCAGGCGGCGGTGATCTCCGCCCAACAGACGCAGGAAGTCGGAGCGCCCGCGCTCACACCAGCGCACGTAGCTGCCATGAAAGACGAGCCCGGAGAAATCCGTGTCCTCAAAGTAGACGCGTACCGGCAGGATGTGGCGGCGTCCCCCGGGATCCTCGACGAGCCGCCCGGCGAGATCGGGCCATGTCTCGGACCATGTCTGTTTGCTTGTCATGGGGCGAAGAGAGCGTATCTCGCCGCGCTTGTCATCTGTCCTCGCCAAAGGGCGATGATGACCCGGTGAATGCACTGCCGCTGTCAGGCGGCGAGCTCGATCATCACGATCTCCGGCGGCGAGCCGAAGCGCACGGGCATGCCGCTGCAGCCGAGCCCGCCCGACACGACGAGGTTGCGGCCGTTTTCCACCACATGCCCATAGACGTAACGATCGCCGTAGCGCGAGGGAACGATGGGCGCATAGCCCAGCAGCCGCACCTGGCCGCCGTGCGTGTGGCCGGCCACCGTCAGCGCCACGCGATCGGGCACCTGCGGGAAGATGTCGGGCTCGTGCGCCATGAGAATGACGGGGGCATCATCACCGACCTGTTGCAGCGTGCCGGCAAGGTCGTCGACGCCGTCAAGGCCGCGATGGCGCCTCGAACCGCCACGCGCCGTTCGCCAAAAGGCCCATTGGTCGCCGAGGCCTGCAAGCCAAAAGGCGACGCCGTCCTTTGTGAGCCGCACGCCCTTGTTCTCGTAAAGGGCGATACCGGCGTCCTGCAGCGCCAGACCGGCCGGCGTCGGGCCGCGGCGGCGGCGTTGCACCTCGGCGTCCTCCCACCAGTCGTGATTGCCGAGCACGGCGTGAACCCCGTACGGCGCCCTGAGCTGGGCGAGCGCCGCGGCCCAGTCATTGTGCGCAACAGGGTCCGAATAGCGGCCCATACGATGGCCGGCGACGAAGTCCCCGAGCAGGAGCACGCAGTCGGGCCGCAACGCGTTCGTGTGTGCAACGATGCGGCGGACGCGTGCCACGCTCATCCACGGCTCGCACGCATGCAGGTCGGCGATGACGGCAAGGTTCAGGGTCAGGCCCGCGGGCCAGCGCGGCGGCGAAATGCGGTAGCGGGTGACGCGTGTGCTCCATGGCTCCGCCAGGGCATAGCCACCGAAGCCGAAGCTGCCGACGGCGGCCGCACCGAAACCTTTAAAGAGTTGCCTGCGTGTGATCACTGCCGCTCGAATCCCGGTTGCTCCGTGCCCGCCTTAGCGCCCATGTTTGTCAAATTGAGGCAAGTGCCGTGCCAAGACATGGTATCCGCCTGCGGCATTCCGCCCGTGCTTAACCAATGCCTGCCTGGCTTTCTCCGCTGTCGGCCTCGCCATCTGCGTTGCCTTCCGTCGCATCGAAAAGCCCGACTTGCGGGCTTGCCAGGCGCTGCGGGCCCGACAGGCCGAGATGGCGGTAGGCCTTCAGCGTGATAATGCGCCCGCGCGGGGTGCGCCCGATAAAGCCCTGCTGCAGGAGAAATGGTTCGACGATCTCCTCGAGCGCGTCGCGTGGCTCCGAAAGCGCCGCCGCGATCGTCTCGATGCCGACCGGGCCGCCGTCGTGCGTCCTGGCGATGCAGTCAAGGTAGCGCCGATCGAGCGCGTCGAGGCCCTCGTTGTCGACCTCGAGCGCCTGCAACGCCTTGTCGGCGAGCACGGCATCGATGATGGGCGCGTCCGCCACGTCCGCGAAGTCGCGCACACGGCGCAGCAAACGTCCGGCGATGCGCGGTGTGCCGCGCGCGCGCCGTGCAATCTCGTGCGCCCCGTCCGCGCCTATCGCGGTGGCGAGCACGCGCGCGCCCCGCGTCACGACGAGCTCGAGCTCGGCAACGCTGTAGAAGTTCAAGCGCACGGGGATGCCGAAGCGATCGCGCAAGGGCGTGGTCAGGAGCCCGAGCCGCGTCGTCGCGCCGACGAGGGTGAACTTGGCGAGATCGATGCGCACCGAGCGCGCAGCCGGCCCCTCGCCGATGATGAGGTCGAGCTGGAAGTCCTCCAGCGCCGGATAGAGGATCTCCTCCACCGCCGGGTTCAAGCGGTGGATCTCGTCGATGAACAGCACATCGCGGTCTTCCAGATTGGTGAGCAGTGCCGCCAGGTCGCCGGCCTTGGCGATGACGGGTCCAGAGGTTGCGCGAAAGCCGACGCCCAGCTCCTTGGCGAGAATCTGCGCAAGCGTCGTCTTGCCGAGCCCCGGCGGCCCGGCAAAGAGCACGTGATCGAGCGGCTCGGCCCGCTCGCGCGCGGCCTGGATGAAAACCTTGAGGTTTGCGCGCGCCTGCTCCTGACCGATGAACTCGGCAAGCGAGCGCGGGCGCAGCGAACCCTCGGTGGCATCGGCGTCGCGCTTGGCCGCGGTGACGAGGCGGTCGATCATGGTTTGTTCGTGCCGCTGTTCGCGCAGACCGTCAAGGCGCAAGCCCGCGCCGCCCACTCAATTATCGAAAAGCGTGGCCGCACGCCCCGCCGGTATCAGGAGCAACCAGCTCCACTGGGCCGCCGTCGCGCTCCAGGTGAGGGCAATCAGGATGGACAGCGCGAACACCGCGCCGATCAGCAGCGGCGACACGAGACCTTCGCGCCGCACGGCGCGGGGCACGTCTCTCGGCATCAGCTGAGGATCGCGGCTGGCGTACCACCACATCGCCGCCGACAGCAGCGAGGTGATCACCAGCACGCCCGCGTAAAGGCTCGTCGCCAGCGCGTTGCCGTGGTCGCTCAACAGGCTCGTGACGAAGGGGATGAGCCCGATGGTCATCAGGAAGAACAGGTTGAGCCACAGCATCGCGGCGTCGACACGGCCGATGTAGGAGAACTGCTCGTGATGGCCCATCCATAACAGCCCGATCACGACGAAGCTCAGGGCGTAAACGCCGAGGGCGTGCAACGACCCCAGCAGCACCGTGCCGAGCTCGGCGTCGCTCACGCCTTCGGGCAATTTGAGGTTCAGCACCAGCAGCGTGATGGCGACCGCCATGACCGCGTCGCTGAACACGAGCATGCGCTCGGACCTGAACGCCTTGCGGACGGTTCGCGTGGCTAGCATCGGGGAACTTGCACCCTCGGTTGGCGTTCGCCCAGCTGGTGGGCTGCTTCGCGGCCTGCGTCAAGTTGGTGAGGGGCGCCGTGCACATGCGCATGTTGCGCTGCGAAAGGCGCCCGCCCGGCTTAGCTAGAGCGCGGAGAGCGCTTCACAGGGATCGACAACGGATGTTAGCCTGACACTGCGGGGCTCAAGGACGAGAGCGCACTATGGTTCGGACCATCGCGGCGAGCTGTCTTATCCTGGCTCTGTCGGCTTCGCTGAGCGCAGGAGAGGTGTGCGTCGCCTGCGACAAGCCCGCGGCCGTCTACCGCTGCACGCTCGAGCAGCCAACGCGCAATGCGAACCTCCAGCTTGGGGAAAAGGCTGAACGCCACGTCTGCGAGAAGGTGCTCGCGACCACGGGCCCGCATGAAAGCTGCCAGATCGTCTTGGATGCTAAGCCCTGCAACGGGGTCGCAAGGACCGTCACGTTGACGCAGTACCAGCAGGCAATCGCCGGGGATGGCGAATCCACTTATCAGCCGGGCGTGCTGGAGCTGGCGCGGCGCAGCGTCAATGCGACGTGGGTGTGCGTCACGTCTCTGTTCAACGATTGCTGATATGGGCGCCTGAGCGCCAACTTAGCAGCCCCAAGGCCACGGGCCGCCACTCCCATGGCCGATTTCTGTTCCTACATACGCAGGAATAAGCATTCTCGAGGACACAACATGCGTGCGCCCGCTCTCCTTCTCGCAAGCTTTCTCGCTCTCGCCCTTACGGGCGCCGGGCTGAAAACGTCATCTCTGCCTGCGCAGGCGCGGGTGGCCGCGCAGAGCGGCAAATCGCAGACGGAAGTCTTCGATGAGGTGTGGCGGATCGCGCGCGACAGGTTCTACGACCGCAACCTCAAGGGGCTCGACTGGAAGGCGGTCGGGGATAAGCATCGCGGCGACTACGCGGCCGCCAATACCGGCGCCGAGCGCTCTGCCGCAATCAACGCGATGCTGGACGAACTCGGCTCGTCCCACACGCACCACTTCACCCGGGACGAGACGGCCTATTACGAGCTCGTCGATATCTTCTCTTATCACCTGCGCCGCGAGATCCCGAAGTACTTCTCGGGCCAAACCGTGACCTATCCCGGCATCGGCATGTTCACCAAGGAGATCGACGGCAAGACGTT
>Ga0315553_10000151_pt1 | contig 59904 bp, 50 predicted proteins | sample SalMarSW160140MG_FD_203099 | JGI IMG/M metagenome (GOLD analysis project Ga0315553, IMG submission 203099) | Salt marsh sediment microbial communities from the Plum Island Ecosystem LTER, Massachusetts, United States - Salt Marsh Sediment SW1601-40 ...
GGCGATATCCAACCCGATCGTCACAACTGCTTCCATAGTTAGCCTCCAGCTCCTCGACCAGCTCAAAGCTGGCCGCAGTCTGGAGAGCCGTCCACAGCATCAAAAGCGGACATGAAAATCGCGCAGTTGAGATCAACATTGCACATCCCACCCGTGGTCTTAGCCAGCCGTCGCCGGTCGATAATGGCCTCCACTTCCGAGATTGCATCTGCGGGAAAACCGGACAGGCGTGAACGCTCCCGAATGGCAGCTTCGTCTTCGGCGAGATAAATGCTGAACGTCTTGTCGGCGACGACAAACGACTCTTGCCACTGCAAGCGAGGCGACAGCTTGGCCAGGACACCATTGGACCGGCGGGTGACGCCACAAAGATCGCTCGCGTTTGACTTTCCAATGTCCGGCACGTTCCGTTCGATCACATACTTCTTCATGGCTTATCCCCTGTGAGCTTCGAGGATCCCCAATCATTGCGGTGTACGATCGCACCAAGTCTTGGGTTGCCTGGGAAGCATCGATCCTGCCAATCTCGGGAGGCATTTCCGCCGAGGATCGAAATGCTCGACGTTACAGTCCTCTACTGTCGCGGCAGCTATGTTTCCACGTCGTTGATGCCGATCGAAATATTTCACTCTGCGGGCTTCATGTGGAATGTCTGCATGGGCCAAATGCCCGACCCTCGCTTCAGGATCACCAGCGCCTCCGTGGACGGGAATCCGGTCGAGGCGGCTGGTCCGGTTCGCTTGACCCCGGACAAGAGCATAAGCGAAATCGGGGGCACGGATTTGATCTTCGTGCCTACAGCGGGCATGGATATCGACGAGCTGCTTCAATCCAATGCGGCTTGTTTAGATTGGCTCCGCCTGCTGCACAGCAAGGGGACGCTGGTTGCGGGGGTATGCACTGGTACGGCGCTGCTTGCCGAAGCCGGGCTGCTCGACGGCCGCCGCGCGACGACCCACTGGGCGATTGCGACGGCATTCAGGCAACGCTGGCCCTTGGCAGACTGGCAACCGCATCTTGCTGTAACAGAAGATCGAGGTGTCTTCTGCGGCGGCGGGCTTTACTCGGCGATTGATCTCGCCCTCTACATCGTCGAAAAGCTTTGTGGGCGTGAAACCGCCATCGAGATTGCCAAGTCGCTCGTCCTGCAGATGCCGCGGACTTATCAAACAAGCTTCGCGTTCCTACCGCTCGGCAGCAACCACGGTGATGCTGCGATCCGGCGCGCCGAGACTTGGCTCTGCGACCATTTCCCGAGCGAGGTCAATCTCGATCAGCTTGCGGGGGAACTCGGGATGACGCCGCGGACCTTCCTTCGCCGGTTCAAGGGGGCGACCGGCGAAACGGCGGTGTCCTATCTTCAGAAGCTACGTGTCGAAGCAGCCAAGCCGATGCTTGAAGAGGACCGAATGACCGTGCAGGAAATTAGTCTGGCGGTCGGCTATGATGATGTCGGTTTCTTCCGAAAGTTGTTTAAGCGATATGCGGGCCTTTCACCCAGCGCCTATCGCGACCGCTATGGCCATCCGAATGGCCACTAGACGGTTCCCTTGTCGACGTGATTATGGCTCAGAAGACCCGCCAGATTTGATGAACAGCGGGTCGCGGCGGTCGCGACCAAGAGTCCCGCGGCGGGTGCCATGATGGCCGTATGGCGCGAGCGCTTCCCTCTTGCGCCCACCAAATTCGGACATCGGAAGGGGGGCTGGGCGAACATCCCGCCGCGACGAACGCGCGAAAGGATCCGATCTGCTTCAGCCCGGTCCTCTACCGCGCACTCAGTCGGATCAAGCAGCGTCGGCGGATCGCGACACGCTGCGACGAGCTTGCTGAGAACTTCCTCGCCTCCGTCAAGCTGGCTGCCATTCGGCTCTGGGTACGCGTTAACGTGTCCACGCCCTAGTCGGCCCGCGCCACCATTGAATCCCGCGTGGCGAGCTAGCTGAACGTCTCCAACAGCAATTCCACGAACCGCTTCCCGTCCGCATCAAAGGCCACGTCGCAGTTCGGCATGCCGCCGCCACGAAAGTGCGTGTCGATCACCGTGCGCCCGACGGTGAGCGCGCCCGTCGTCTCCACCGCCACGTGATAGCGCTGCGTCGTGATCAGCGACGGCTCCACGAGAAATCCGACGCAGAGCGCGTCGTGCACCGGCGTCGTGTGAGCGATGTCCATCCTCTGCGACTCGTCATAGGCGACGATGCGGTGACCGATCAGGTCGGCCGCGGCCTCGCCGGCCGGCGTGCGGAGCGCGCGGAGCCTCTCGCAGTCGTCGCGCGAGACGAGTGCGCGGTGCGTGGCGTCGAGCGGCACCAGTGTGATCTTGGGGAAGCCGGCAGCAAGCACGCATGCCGCCGCTTCCGGGTCGCCCCAGATGTTGAACTCCGCCGAGGGCGTGACGTTGCCGATTTCGTGCCCGCCGCCCATGATCACCACTTCCGGCACGCGCTCGACGAGCTTCGGGTCAAGCGCCAGCGCCGCCGCGATGTTGGAAAGCGGCGCGACCGGCACGAGCGTGATCTCGTCAGTTGTCGCGCGGTAGGTCTCGATCAAGAATTCGACCGCGCCCTGGTCGGCCTTGGCGCGCTTCGTGGGCGGCAGCGGCAGCGTCTTGCCGTGGAACATGCCGGCGCGGTCGTCCTTGGAGCGTGGGATCGGGAAATCGGGGCGAACGATCGGCCGCGACAGGCCCTCATGGACCGGGATGTCGCTCCGACCGATATGGTCGAGCACACGCAGCGTGTTGTCGGTGCAGTGCTCGACCTCGACGTTGCCGTTGACCGTGGTGCAGGCGACGAGATCGAGTCCCGGATGCAGCGCCGCGAGCATCACCGCCACCGCGTCGTCGGTGCCGCTGTCGACGTCGAGGATGAGCTTCCTGCGGGTCACCTTGCCTTCTGCCTCGTTGTGTCTCTAGGCTCGCGCGCCCGAAGGCGCGGGGGGCGGCGAGCCCTACCACGAGACGCACGCGGGAGGGAGGAGCGAAATGGCCAAGCAGTTTTCCGGGAAAGTCGCGATCGTGACCGGCGGCACGCAGGGCCTCGGCGAGGCGATCGCGCGGCTCTTCGCCGAGCGCGGCGCCGCCGGCCTCGTGATCGTCGGCCGTGACAAGAAGCGCGGCAAGGCGGTCGCCGAAGACATCACAAAGAAGGGTTGCAAGACCGTCTTCGTCGCGGCTGACCTGGCCGATCTCGCGTCCGCCCGCAAGATCGTGCCGGTCGCGGAGAAGGCGTTCGGAAAGGTCGACGTTCTCGTCAACGCCGCCGCCATCACCGACCGCGGCACCATCCTCGACACGAAGCCGGAGCTCTTCGACGCGATGTTCGACGTCAACGTGCGCGCACCCTTCTTCCTCATGCAGGATGCCGCCAAGCTGATGATCAGGAATCAGGTCAAGGGGGCGATGGTGAACATCCTCTCGATGTCGGGCCACGGCGGCCAGCCTTTCATCATCGCCTATTGCGGCTCCAAGGGCGCGCTCGCCACGCTGACTAAGAACGCCGCCTTCTCGCTGATGCGCAACCGCATCCGCGTGAACGGCTTGAACATCGGCTGGATGGATACGCCCGGCGAGCACCGCATCCAGAAGCTCTATCACGACGCGCCCGACGACTGGCTGAAGAAGGCCGAGGCGGAGGCGCCGTTCGGGCGGCTCTTGAAGCCGGCGGAGGTGGCGCGCGCCGTTGCCTATCTGGCGAGCGAGGAGTCCGGCATGATGACCGGCTCGATCATCGACTTCGACCAGCAGGTGCTTGGCTCCGCCGAGACCTCCGTCCGCCCCTCGAAGGCGATGGCCCTCTAGGGTGCGTCACAAAGAAAAAGGCCCGCAAGCGCGGGCCTCGTTCTTGAGCGCCGGTTCGACCGTTCAGCTCTGATTGAGCGCGATCTGGGTAACCTTGGTCGACGGCCCACCCGGCGCGACCTTGTCGGTCACGGTAATCGCCAGCTGGCCGTTGCCGCTGTTGGAGATCGTCATCGTCGCCTTGGTGTCGCCGTTGACGGGCTTCGGCCAGGTGATCTGAAGCACGACCGCATTGCCCTGGCGCTTGCCGGAGAGCCGCGCCGGCCCGATCGCCGAGCCCTCATAGACGCCCGTGTAGCGCCCCGAGGCCGCGTCGTAACGGATGTCGGCGCGGATGTTGCGCGAGAAGATGAAGGCGCCGCATTTGCCGCTCATCGAGACGCCCGTCTGCGACGGCTGGCCGGTCAGCGTGCAGCTCACCTGGTTCGGCTTCTCGGCAGCGTTGCGCTGGACAAGTCCGCCGCCGGAGAAGGAGCCCTGAAAGCGGCTCAGAAAGTCCCATTCGGCGGCGTGGCTCGCGCCCGCGAACGAAGCGGTCGCAAGCGCAAGAATAATTGCCGCCGAGTGGCGGGAGGGGAATCGCATCTTTTTCTCCTATTATCCTTCGCAACCCAACGCCGTGGCCGGAAGAACGATCCCGCCCGCCCGTGTCCGTCGCAAAGAAATGCCTCACCCCCCGGTCGACCTTCCATATAAGCACGGTGGTGGCGTCATCGGGCCGCCTTTGAGGCAAGATAGCGGCATTGCCGCCTTTGTGGTGGACATCTCCGGTTAAGGTTTCCGTCCCTGCCGCCCGGAATCCTGGGAAATGCGTCGAACGTGAGCCGGCTTTCCGGCTTCACTCGCCAAGCGCCTCCTTGATCGCGGCATTGCCGCGGCGCACCGCATGGTCGAGCGCCTCGCGCGCGCTCTCCTGTCCGGCGAGCATCGCCTCGAACTCCTCGTTCTGGATGTCGCGAAGCTCCGGAAGGTTGATCGCGCGTATGCCGCGCGAGTTCTCCGTTGGCTCCTTTCCGATCATCTGTAGGATCGGCTGCTCGCGCCCCGGATTCGCCTCGTAGAATCCGGACTCCTTCGTCGCCTTGTAAGCGGCCATCGTGACCGGCAGGTAGCCGGAGACTTGATGCAGGCGGGACTGCACGTCGGTTTGCGATAGGAAATTGAAGAACGCCGCGACGCCGACATAGTCATGCATGGGATGTCCGGCGAAAACCCACAGGCTGGCGCCGCCGGGGATCGTATTCTGCGGCGCGCCCGGCGCGGAGGGATCGTAGGGAAGGGGGCCCGTGCCGAAATCGATCCTGGAGTTCACGATGTCGCCGAGCCCGGCCGATGAATCGGTCAGCATGGCGCATTCGCCGGAGAGAAAGAGCTGCTTCGCCTCCGAGGTGCGGCCGGCGTAGCGAAAGACATTGTCGGCGGCGAGATCGGCGAGCTCCTCGAAGTGCCGCACATAGATCGGCGCGTTGATCTCGAGCTCGATGTCGGCGCCGGCGAGCCCGTTCTCCTTGGTAGCGTAGGGCACGTCGTTCCACGCCGCGAAGTTCTCCAGATGGATCCATGTCATCCAGGCCGAGGTGTAGCCGCACGATGCCGCCCGCGTGCCGACGAGCCGCCGCGCCAAGCGCCACACCTCCGGCCAGGTCTTCGGCGGTTTTTCGGGGTCGAGACCGGCGCGCCTGAACGCATCCTTGTTGAAGAAGAGGATCGGTGAGGAGGAGTTGAACGGGAAGGAGAGCATCGTCCCGTCGGGGCGCGAGTAATAGGCGACGATGCCGGGAAGATACTGGCTCTTGTCGAAGGCGCCGCCGGCCTTTTCCAGTACCTCGGCGACGGGCACGAAGGCGTCTTCGTCGTTCATCATCACGCCGGTGCCGACGTCGAAGACCTGGATGATGTGCGGCGGGTGCCCTTCCTTGAAGGCTTCGAGCCCCGCCTGCAGCGTCTCCGGATAAGTCCCCTTGAAGACTGGCACGACGCGGAAGTCGCGCTGGCTCGCGTTGAACTCGCGGGCGAGATCTTCCACCACCTGGGCGTTGGCGCCGCTCAGGCCGAACCAGAACTCGAGCTCCGTCGAGGCGAACGCGCACGATGCGGCGCCGCCGGCGAAAGCCAAGCCGAAAAGAGCGGAAAATACGGACTTCAGAACACGCCTCGCCATCAAGTTGCAGCATACGCCGTGCGCACTGCCCCGTCCCGTGACAATTCCGTTGCCGCACTATGACAATAAGCGCGGCGACGCACTAGTTTGCGCGGAGCAAGAGGCGCGCCAACCACGCGGAGGATGCCAAGGTGATTACGGTTTTCGGCTCGATCAATCTCGACCTGATCGGCGGCGTGGAGCGCCTGCCGCAGCCGGGCGAGACCGTGCCCGGCAGCACGTTCGCGACCGCGCCCGGCGGCAAGGGGGCAAACCAGGCGCTCGCCGCGCGCCGCGCCGGCGCCCCGGTCCGCCTGGTCGGGGCGGTCGGCGACGACGGTTTCGCGGAGCCCGCGCTTTCGCTGCTTCGCGCCGACGCGGTCGACCTTTCGCTGGTGAAGACAGCGACCGGCCCGACCGGGATCGCGCTCATCGTCGTCGATCGCGTCGGCGAGAACGTCATCGTCGTCGTTCCAGGGGCGAACGGCACCGTCGTCGAGGGGCAGGCAGAGAGCCTGGAATTCTCCGAAGGCGATGTCCTGCTGCTGCAGCTCGAAGTGCCGGTTGCGGCAATTGGAGCAGCCGCGCGAAGGGCGCGCGCGGCGGGCGCGCGCGTGCTCCTGAACTTCGCGCCCTTTCGCGCCGACGCACTCGATCTCCTCGCCGCCGTCAGCCACCTCGTCGTCAACGAGACGGAATGCGCGCTCCTCGCGGGGGCGCTCCGGCTCTCGGGCGAGACCCTCGAAGCGCAGGCGCGCGGGCTGGCGGACCGCTGCCGTGCGGCGGTCATCGTGACGCTCGGGCGGGAAGGCGTCTTTGCCGTGGAGGACGGTCGGGAATTCCACGTCCCGGCACTTCGGATCGAGCCGGTCGACACGGTCGGCGCCGGCGACACCTTCTGCGGCTATCTGGCGGCCGCCCTGGCGGAGGGTGAGAAGCTCGAAACGGCGCTCGGCCAGGCTGCCGCGGCCGGAAGCCTCGCCTGCACGAAGGCCGGAGCGCAGCCCTCCATTCCGCTCCGCGAGGCGGTTACTGCGGCGCTCACGGGCTATGAAACGGGAAAACCAGCGCAATGAGCGGCACACCGACGACCACCACGAGGACCGAAAGCGGCAGGCCGAGCCGCCAGTAGTCGCCGAAGCGATAGCCGCCCGGCCCCATGACGAGCGTGTTCGACTGGTGCCCGATCGGGGTCAGGAAATCCGAAGCGGCGCCGAGCGCGACGGCCATCAGGAACGGGTCGGGATTGTAGCCGAGCTCGTTCGCGAACGTTGCTGCGATCGGCGCCATCACCAGCACGGTTGCGGCGTTGTTCAGGAAGGGAGTCACCAGCATGCCGGCAATGAGGATGACGGCAAGCGCACCATGCGGGGGAAGCGGCGCGGCAACGGCCGAAAGCCACGCGGCGAGAATGTCGGTTGCGCCGGTCGTCTGCATCGCCTCGCTGACCGGGATGAGCGAGCCGATGAGGATCAAGAGCGGCCAGTCGATCACCTCGTAGGCCTCGCGCAGGCTGATCGAGCGGAAGAGCACCACGGCGAGCGCGGCGCCGAAGAAGCCGAAGGCCACCGGCACGATCTGGAGGGCGACGAGCGCCATCGCGACAGCGAGCACGATGATCGGCAGATAGGGCCAGCGGCCGCGGCTGAAGCCGATATTGCGCTCCGCAAGCGGCAGGCAGCGGAGCTCGGTCAGGGCTTCCGGCATCTGCGCGAGGTTGCCTTGCAGGACGATCACGTCGCCCGGCTGGAAACGGATCGAGCGGAGTCTCCGCGTCAGCCGCTCGCCGCTGCGGCTCACGGCGAGCACTGCGATCTGGTAGCGCTCGGCAAGCCGCGCCTGCGTCGGCGTGCGGTCGACGAGCAGCGAATGCGTCGTCACCACCGCTTCCATCACGCCGAAATCCTCAGCGCTGGTGTCGCTCTCCGTTTCCTGCTCCTCGCCGCCGGAAAGCTTCAGCTTGCCGCCGGCGACGATCTGCTCGAGCGCCCCGGATTCGCCTTCGAGGAGCAGCGTGTCGCCGGCGAGGATCGCCCAGCCCGGTGACGGCGTGAAACGGCGGAAGCGCTCGCGGATGATGGTGACGACCTGGACTTCGTTCTCGGAGCGTTTCTCGATCTCGCCGACCGTCTTGCCGACATAAGGCGAGTCGTCGGGCACCTGCACTTCGGTCGTGTAGCTGGCGATGCTGAAGGCGGAGTCGAGCGAGGCGGCGCCTTTGCGGTCGGCCGGAAGCAGCTTGTAGCCAAAGGTCAGGAAGACCACGCCGATGACGGCGATCGAGAGGCCGACCGGCATGAAGTCGAACATGTGGAACGGCTCGCCCACGAGGTCGGCGCGAAGGCGCGAGACGATGACGTTGGGCGACGTGCCGATCAGCGTCATCGTTCCGCCGAGGAGCGACCCGAAGGCCATCGGCATGAGAAAATAGGAAGGCGAGGTCTTGGTACGCCGCGCCAGCTGGAAGGCGACCGGCATCAGCATGGCGAGCGCGCCGATGTTCTTCACGAAGCCCGCCATCAGCGTCACCGAGCCGACGAGCAGCAGGATCACCTTGCGCGGCGAGGTGAGGAAGGGCCCGACCTTCTGCAGCACCGACTCGACGATTCCGGAGCGCGCCACCGACGCGCTGACGAGGAGCGCCGAGCCGACGATGATGACGATGTCGTCGCTGAAGCCTTTGAACGCTTCCTCCGGCGGGACGATGCCGACGACGACCGAGGTGAAGAGCGCCAGCATCGCGACGACGTCGTAGCGCAGGCGCCCCCAGACGAAGAGCGCCATCATGCCGACGATCACCGCGAAGGCGAGGCTCTGCTGAAGCGTAATCAAGGCTCTTTATGTCGCCGAGTGCCGAGGGTGCCGACTAGGCCCGAGCCGCCTTGGGCGGAGGCTCGGAATCGCCGAAATTATCGGCCTCGGGCTTTTCCTTGCGGGCACGATGCGGCTCCGAGATCGCGCGGAGCGACTCCGTGACGTTCTCCTGTCCGTCGATGTGCTTGGCAAGGTCGCTCATAGTGACGACGCCGACCGGATACTTCTCCGCGTCGAAGACCGGCATGCGGCGGAACTGGCCCTCCCGCATCTTGGCGAAGGCGTCCTCGACCGGATCGTCCACAGTGCAGCCCACGACGTCTGGCGACATTACCTCGGCGACTGTCACGTAGGCGGAGTTCTTTCCTTCCACCACCACGCGGAGGAGGATGTCGCGATCCGTCAGGATGCCGACGACGCCTTCCTGGTCGCTGCCGATCAGCGTCGCGCCGACGTCGAGCTCCGCCATGCGCGTTGCTGCTTCCTGCACGGTTGCCGAGGGCGCGACGAAATCGACGCTGCGCGTCATCACGTCAGCAACTTTCATCGATCGAGCTTCCCCTGACGGCAGGTCCAGCCGCAACCGCGGGAAAACGCGGCCGCAGCTGCCTGAGTTCCTGTGCCGGCGCAGACGCCGGTCGCCTCCAAACCGGCCCGCAGCAGGCTCATTTGCCGCGCGGACGCCCGACCTTGCTCGCTTCTTCCGCTGCGTTCAACCCGGCCGGAGACAACATTCTCGACCTCTTGCTGCTTCAGCGAAATACCGGCTTTCGGAACAAATCTTAGCGCCGGGTCAATCGCCCGGCGAGGACAAGAAATGCCAATGTGAGGCAGGGGAATGGAAAACCGCAGCGGTCGCGTCAACGAGAACGAAAGATTGCCCCGAAAGCTGCCTACGCCTTGAGCAGATCCTCAAGGTCGAGGCGCTTCGTCACCATCGCGAGCGCGCCGTCGGGGCCGCGCGGCCATTCCGCTTCGGGCCGGTCGCGGTAGAGCTCGACACCGTTCTGGTCGGGGTCGCGCAGATACAGCGCCTCGCTGACGCCATGGTCGCTGGCGCCGTCGAGTTGGATGCCGGCCTTGATCAGTCGCCTGAGAGCGTCCGCAAGCGCCGCGCGCGTCGGGTAGAGGATGGCGACGTGATAGAGCCCCGTCGTGCCTGGAGGCGGCGGCGTCCCGCCTTTGCTCTCCCAGGTGTTGAGCCCTATGTGATGGTGATAGCCGCCGGCTGAGACGAAGGCGGCGCTGTCGCCGTAGCGCTGCATCAGCTCGAAGCCGAGCACGCCGCAATAAAAGCCGAGCGCGCGCTCGATGTCGGCGACCTTCAAGTGGACATGGCCGATGCGGGTGCCGGGATCGACCGGCCGGTCGAGAGCGGTCTCCGCGATGCGGCTTTGCGAGGGTTTGTCGAGCATAGCGGGAATGTAGGGCGAGGCGCGCGCTGCCGCCAGTGGCGGTCACCTGGAGGAAACCATCGGCAACTCGCGTGTTAGGGCGAGCCGCGAAGCGAACCTTAACGCTTCCTCGCTAGCGTGGGTCCGGCATCAGGGAGCGGAGAAGGCACCACGATGACGGACGCCTCGGCGCGGAGCGAGCGCGCGACGCAAGCGTCATCCCGAGGGACTTTCGGCCTGGTGGCCGCCTTCGGCGTGACGCTCTTCCTGAGCGCCTTTCTGCTTTTCTCCGTGCAGCCGCTCTTCGCCAAGCTGGTCCTGCCGCGCCTTGGCGGCGCGCCGGCCGTGTGGTCGGTTGCAATGGTGTTCTTTCAGGGCGCGCTCCTCGTCGGCTACGCCTACGCGCATGTTCTGATCCGCTTCGCCGGGCGCTTCGGCCTTTTCGTTCACGCAGCGCTGATGGCGCTCGCGATCTTCTGGCTGCCGGTCGCGATCGCCTCCGGCTTCGAGGCTCCACCCGCTGCGAATCTTCCGCTCTGGGTGCTCGCGCTTTTCGCCGCTTCGCTCGGCGTGCCGCTTCTCGCAGTCAGCGCCAATGCGCCGCTGTTGCAGGCGTGGTTCGCGCGCACCGGCCACGCGCACGCGCGCGATCCCTATTTCCTCTATGGCGCAAGCAATATTGGCAGCCTCGCCGCGCTTCTGCTCTACCCGTTTCTGATCGAGCCACTCCTGACGCTGCGCACGCAGTCCGAGGCGTGGTCGGTCGGCTATCTGGCGCTCTTCGTCGCAGTATTTCTCTGCGGTGCCGTCGCCTGGAAGGACCGCAGCGCAGCGGCCGACACGCTCCCGGCGGCCGGGCCGAAGGTGGCCTGGCGGACGCGCATCGAATGGGCGGCCTTCGCCTTCGTGCCGTCTGCGCTTCTCGTCGCCGTGACCGCGCATCTTTCCACCAACATCGCCGCTGCGCCCTTCCTCTGGGTGATGCCGCTGGCGGTGTTCCTTCTGAGCTTCGTCGTGACCTTCACGCTCCGTCCTCTGCTGCCGGCGCGGGCGATGCAGCTCATGCTGCCCATCGTGCTGCCGGCGGCGATGGCGACGGTGTCGTTCCCTGGCACGCTCGGCGGGCTCCTCGGGATCGCCGTCAACCTCTTCGCGCTCTTCGTCGTCGCCGTCGCGTGGAACGGCGAGCTCTACGCCCGACGCCCGGAAGCTTCGCGCCTCACCGATTTCTATCTTGCCATGTCAGCGGGCGGCGTCCTCGGCGGCGCCTTCACCAGTCTCCTCGCACCGGTGATGTTCTCCTCGGTGCTGGAGTTTCCGCTTCTTCTCGGCGCATCGATCTTGGCGATCCCCGAAATGCGGGCGATGCTCTTCCGCCGTCGTGCGACCCCCATGACGGCGCTCGGCGGTGCCTGCCTCGTTGGCCTCGTCGTCACGCTCTCGCCCGACATCGAGCATCGCGAGCGGAACTTCTTTGGCGTCGTCTCGACGCAGATCAGTCGCGACGGACGCTTTCGCCTGCTGATGCATGGGACGACGATACACGGCGCGGAACGGCTCGCCGACCTGGAACCCTCACGTGCCCGCCCCGAGCCGCTCACCTATTACGCGACAGGCGGGCCGCTCGCGGCCGGCATTGAGATCGCGCGCCGCGAAAAAGGCGCGCTTTCCGTCGGTGTCGTGGGGCTTGGCGCGGGAAGCCTCGCCTGCGAGGCCGAGGCGTGGGACGATTGGCGCTTCTTCGAGATCAATCCGGCCGTGATCCGGGTCGCCCGCGACCAGCGTTATTTCAATTTCCTCGCACACTGTGCGCCGAATGCGCCCATCTTGATCGGCGATGCACGACTGACGCTCAAGGGTGAGAAGGACGGCGCATTCGATGTGCTCGTCATCGACGCGTTCTCTTCCGACGCCATTCCCGTGCATCTCATCACCGGCGAGGCACTCAGGCTCTACGCGAAGAAGATTCGTCCTGACGGTGTCGTCCTTCTCCACGTCTCCAACCGTTTTCTGGAGCTCGCGAGCGTTGTCGCGGCGACGGCCAAAGCGGAAGGGCTGTTCGGCGCACGCATGGACCACGTCCGCCCGCAGCGCGAATACGCTGAGAGCTACAAGATGTCGTCGGATGTGATCGCGCTCGCGCGTGAGCCGGAGGCGCTCGCTAAGCTCCGCGCCGCGGGCTGGCAGACGCTCGCCAGCGACGGCGGCGTTGAGCCGTGGACCGACGACTACTCCAATATCGTCGGCGCCATGCTGCGTCTGCAGGGCCTGACGCCGACCCCGGCAGTGAGCCGCCCTTCGCGCTGAGGCGCCACGTTCCTTCCGCGAAATGTCGTCACTTCCGCGAGATCACGTAGGATTCGTCGAGGAACCAGAGGCCGCCGTGCTCCTTGAGCACGGCGTCGGTCGCTTCGAGGAAGCGGCTTCCCTTGAACGCCTCGGCGACGCGCCGGTCTTCCATCTGCGCGACGTAGATCGCGGCGTTCCATGCGGCAAGCAACGTCGAGGTGCCGATGGAGCCAGAAAGCTCGTTCGGCAGTGTGTGCATGTCGTAGCGGAAGATCGAGCGGGTATCGGAAAGCGCGTCGAACTTGAGGTCGTGCGCGCCCGGACCGAGCATCTTCCGCGCGGCGCGGATGATGGCATGCCGGTCGGTGACGAAAGGCATCTCGCCCGGCCAGACGCGCTGGATGATTTCGAGGCCCGGATCGCCGCCGCGCGAATGGATGCCGATCATCCGTCCGCCCGGCCCGATGGCGCGGGCGAGCGGCGCGACGACGTTCCTCACCTTGAACTCCACCGGCGTGCGCGAGCGGTAGGGCTGCGAGGCGATGACGAGATCGTAGTCGGCCTCCGAGGGACCGCGCTTCGGTATCACCGAATCGAGCAGGAACTTGTGGTCCTCGCGATAGATCACCAGCACGACCGGCCGGTCGTAGAGCGGATTGCCGGTCTTCTCGCTGGCGTGCGCCGTCCATACCTTGGAGAGGAAGGGCTGCAACGCGGTGATCTGGTCGCCGAAAGCATGGCTTGAATCGCCGCGGAGCGCGACTTCCTTCCACACCAGCTTCTTCGCCGCAGCGGGCGAGCTCGGCCAGAGCCACGGCGCTTCGGAATAATAGAGGTTGGTCAGAACCAGCACCGTCGCCGGGTGCTCGAAGAAGCGGTCGGGCATGCGCTCGAGCGTCAAGCGGATGTCCTCGAGGCTGATCTCCTTGCCGGTGATGTAGAAAGGCATGGTCGGAAAGCGCGCGTGCATCGCACGCATCACCCGCGCCAGCACCGTGCCGTCGCCGACGCCGGCGTCGAAGACGCGGACCGCCGGCGGATGCGGCTCGATATTCTTCAATTCGCGCGCCACCCGATCGGCGATCACCCACTTCTCGCTGCAGGTGTTGACGAAGAGCAGGTATTTCTGCCGGTTGTCGAAGAAGCGGAAGTTGGTCTTGCCGCCGCCCTTCGTATCGGCCTCGGCGTGCATCGCCCCGTGTTTACCCGCGGCCGGCTTTGGCTTCGGCGCCATTTGTGTGGTTCCCCTGCGGCCTGGAAACGCTACACGATCCGGCCGGGGGCCGACCACTAGGTTTGAGGTTGCAGGGGCGGCGGGTTGGACGGAATAGGCACCGCCGAGGGCAGCGGTGTGCCCGACGCGGTGGCGAGCGCGTCGGAGCGGACGAGCTCTGCGACGGCGCGGAGATCCCCTGTCAATGCGGTCGCGTCGTCTCGGCGCGGAGCGGCCTCACGGACGAGAGCAAGCGACTTCGCCGGACCTCCTTGGGCCGCGTCCTTGCAGCGGGCCGCCTCGATGAGCGCGATCGCAACGATCGTCGACGCGGTCTCCAGGATCGCGCCGAGCCGCACGATGCCGGCGGGATCGAGGGCTGGAACGCCGGCGCGCTTGCGGTTCTTCGCCGCCAGCGAGGCTGCTTTGCCGGCGGGGCCTTTCGGGCCGTCGTCGCGCGCGCCGGCCGCGATCAGTCCCGCCACGAGCTCGCCGAGCGCGGCGAGCGCGATCGCGATCAAGTCGGCGGCGAGCGCGACGGACGTGGTGTCCTCCGCCCCCGCGACCGCCTCTTCGCTCTGCCAGAGGATCAGGCGGTCCTCCGTGACGCCGTTGGCAGCCCGCTCTAGGAGTGCTGCGGCCTGGCGCAGGAGATCGAGCACGGCGCCGGCGCGGAAGATCACGCTGCGGTCGGCGTTCGCGCCCTCGCGGATCGGCGTTTCAGTCGCATCGCGTGGTGAGAGCGACCGGAGCGCTACGGCGATCTCCGACTGCCCGCGCTGGCGGTTGAGCCGATGCACGCTCGGATGGAAAGCGGCGTCGGGTGCGAAGACGGCGGCGGCGACGAGCGCAGATTGGAAGACGCGATCGGCCGCGAAGAGCGCAGCGAGCGTCGATGCGATGCTGAGCGCGGTGCCCGACAGAAGCGCGCTTCGCTCGCGCGGCCCGAGCGAGAAGGGTCGCAGGTCGGCGGCGCGCAGCATATCGCCCGCGCCGCGGATACGTCCGCCGTGAAGCACTTCGCCGGTACCGGTCACGGCGGCGAAGAGATGCGCGAGCGCGAGACGGTTGTTCGCGCTGTCCGGCACGGCAGGGAGGAGATCGTTGGCGAGAAGCGCGTTGAGCGTCTCGATCAGCTCCCAGCGGACGCCGGAGACGCCTTGCGCCAGCGAGGCGAGCTTCAAAGCGGTGAAGAGTCGAAGCTCTCCGTCGGGCAGGATCGCGCCGCGTGCCTCGACGAGCTGGGCGACGGAGGGCGCATTGTCCTGGGGATCGAGCGTCGGGTCGTCCTGCGTCACGATCGCGTCGAGCGCCGCCCGTCCCGCCTCGACGTCGATCCGCGCGGAAGGATCGAGCGCAGCTACCTCGCCATCATGAATCGCGCGCCAGAAGGCGAGGGGAGTTCGACCCGGACGGATAACGATGCTTTGGCTCACGCCCACCCCCGGACGCCCATGGCGGCGTGCGCGGGACGCCCCGCGCCTGCGTCGAAACGCAGCGAAACCGTTGGCAATCGGCAGCCAAGCGAAGCCCCGTCGAGCACGATTCTCTCCTGCCCGGTCCGCCGCGCGGGGAGCATAACGCACTGCCACGCAGCCCTGTCCACGCCGGTCGCCTGGTTTGGTTGACGGCGGCGCCGCCGGGCAAGCCCGCGCGAAAGGCGGCTAGAGGGCGCGCGCCGCGAAGTGGGCGCTCATCGAGGTGGCAGCACCTGGCGCGAGCACGCGCAGTCCGTTCGCCTCCGGCGTTCCCGGCTTGCAGAGCGCATTGTTCGGATGCGTCACCGGTTCAAAGCAGAAGACGGGGCAGTCCTCGCCCAGCGAATAGACTTGATAGTACCGGGTAGCGGAGTCGGCTTCCACGTCGAGCGCGACGCCGCGGTCGCTCCATACGATCCGGCCACGACCGTCCCAGCCCGCATAGCCGTTGTCGATGAGGTTGTCGGGAAGGTGGTGCGGCGCATTGAAGCTCCACTTCTCCGGTATCGGCGCCGGCTCCGTCTTGGTCGGGAAGGCCGGCGGCTGCTCCAGCCACATGCCGGTCGCCTTCGCCTCGAGCGTCACCCCCGGCGTGCGCACGAACCAAGGGTGCAGGCCGAGCCCGTAGGGAAGGGGAGTCGGCCCGAGATGGCGCACGGAAAGCTCGATATGAAGCGTCGCTCCGCTGAGCGCGATGACCTGCGTCGCCTCGTAGTCGAAAGGGGGGATCGCGCGGCTTCTGAGTCTGAGAACCACCTTGTCCGGCTTTGTCTCGACGATGTCCCAGGGGGTCATCCATCCGTCGCCGTGAATAGGCACGGGCTCGAGCGGATCGTTCGGCGCGATCGGATAGAACTTGCCGCCGAAGGTGAAGCCGCCGCCGGAGATGCGGTTGAACCACGGCACCATGGGGCTCGACGCGAGCGCCCGCGGGTTTTCCGATTCACCCGTCCACCGACGCAGGATCGGCATCGTCTCTTTGCCGCGCTTCACGTCGAAGGCGGCAAGCGCACCGCCAATCCTCGGCACGACTTCGACGCGCGCCTCGTCCGTCTCGATCGCGATCCGGTCGCTCATCTTCCCCCCTCGGGACTCCGCCTCTCTTGACGCAGGAGTGCCTGGAATTAAATCATACTAATAGGGCGAGCGCATCCGACGCGACTCGTTTCGCGAGGTTACTTGCCGCGCGGGCCGACACCAATCCCGCCCCCTGCGTCCGGGCGGCAAAGGTTGAGAAACGGCGCAAAGCCGAGGATAGAAGCCGGGAGGGGGCCGCGAGGGGCCGGGGAGGAAACATGCGTCTCATTCAATTCGTGGGCTCTGACGGAGCCCGCGCCGTTGCGGCGATTTCGAGCGACGGCGTGCCGAGGGTCGTAAGCGCTGCCCCGAGCGTTCGTGACCTGGCGCTCGAAGCGCATCGCGCCAAGCGCTCGCTCACTGCAACCGTCGAGGCGCACGGCCTTGGCGAAGAGGTCGACTATGACCGTCTGATCGCTGAGAAGCGGCTGCTTTTGCCGCTCGACCACCCGGAGCCGTCGCGCGTCGTCGTGGCGCTGACGGGGCTCACGCATCTCGGCAGCGCGCAGTCGCGAGACTCCATGCACACCAAGTTGCAAAGTGCCGACCTCACCGACTCCATGAAGATGTTCAAGCTCGGGATAGAAGGCGGAAAGCCGAAGCCGGGCGCGATCGGCGTTCAGCCGGAATGGGCGTACAAGGGCGACGGCTCGTGGCTCGTCGCGCCCGAGCAGCCGATCGAGCTTCCAGGCTACGCGGAGGACGGCGGCGAGGAGGGCGAGGTTGTCGGCCTCTACGTGATCGGCGACGACGGCGCCGTGCTTCGCGTCGGCTTCGCCGTCGGCAACGAATATTCCGACCACGTCATGGAGCGACGGAACTACCTCTATCTCGCGCATTCCAAGCTGCGGCAGTCGTCCTACGGGCCGGAGCTTTACGTCGGCGACCTGCCGGGCGAGGTGAAGGGCAGCGTGCGCATCCTGCGCGGCGGCAAGGAAACCTGGCGCGGCGAGTTTCTGTCCGGCGAGGAGAACATGTGCCACTCGGTCGCCAACCTCGAGCAGCATCACTTCAAATATGCCGGCTTCCGGCGGCCGGGCGACGTGCACGTCTATTATTACGGCGCCAGCGCGCTCTCCTGCGCGGACGGCTTCGCCACCAAACCAGGCGATCTCTTCGAGGTCGACGTGCCGCTCTTCGGGCGGCCGCTTAGAAATCCTCTCGTTGCGGGCGCGCCGGATCGGGCTATATCCGTCACGTCGCTTTAGAATTCTCCCCACATACAGCAGTTCACGAGGCCCGTAATGACCGATCTTCACCGCAATCTCGTCGCCGGCGAATGGATCGAGGGCGAGGACGCGACCGACGACATCAATCCCTCGAACACCGACGAGGTGGTCGGCCGCTACGCCCGTGGCTCCAAAGCCGACGCGGAGCGCGCGATCGCAGCCGCGAAGGCGGCGTTTCCGGCCTGGTCGAAATCCGGCGTGCAGCAGCGCTACGAGATCCTCAAGAAAGCCTCCGACGAGATCCTCGCCCGCAAGGACGAGCTCGGCCGGCTGCTTTCCTGTGAGGAGGGGAAGACGCTCGCCGAGGGGATCGGCGAGACGGTGCGTGCCGGCCAGATTTTCGCGTTCTTCGCCGGAGAGGCGCTGCGGCTCGCGGGCGAGCTCGTTCCGAGCGTCCGGCCGGGCGTGGAGGTGATGATCGAGCGCGAGCCGGTCGGCGTCGTCGGGCTGATCACGCCGTGGAATTTCCCCATCGCCATTCCCGCTTGGAAGCTCGCCCCGGCGCTTGCCTTTGGCAACACCGTGGTGATGAAGCCGGCCGATCTGGTGCCCGGCTGCACCTGGGCGCTTGCCGATATCCTCGACCGCGCCGGCCTGCCGAAAGGCGTGCTCAACCTCGTCATGGGTCGCGGCTCGGTTGTCGGTCAGGCGATCCTCGACAGCCCCGACGTGAACGCCATCTCCTTCACCGGCTCGGTGGAGACCGGAAAGCGCGTGGCGCAGGCCTCGGTCGAGCACATGCGCCGCTTCCAGCTCGAGATGGGCGGCAAGAACCCGCTCGTCGTCCTCGACGACGCCGATCTGAAGACGGCGGTCGAGTGCGCAGCCAACGGCGCGTTCTTCTCCACCGGCCAGCGCTGCACAGCCTCGTCGCGCCTCGTCGTAACCGAGGGCATCCACGACAAGTTTGTCGACGCGCTGGTCGAGCGCATGAAGGGGCTGAACGTCGACGACGCGGTGAAGGATGGCACGCATATCGGTCCGGTCGTCGACGCCAATCAGCTGAAACAGGACCAGGACTATATCGAGATCGGCCGCAAGGAGGGCGCCAAGCTCGCCTGGGGCGGCGAGCGGCTGAACCGCGCCACGCCCGGCTTCTACCTGCAACCGGCGCTCTTCACCGAGACGAAGAACGACATGCGCGTAAACCGCGAGGAGATCTTTGGGCCGGTTGCAACCGTCGTCCGCGTCAAGGATTACGACGAGGCGCTCGCCGTCGCCAACGACACGTCGTTCGGGCTCTCGTCGGGCATCTGCACCACGAGCCTCAAGCACGCCACGCACTTCCGCAAGAACAGCGAAGCGGGGATGGTGATGGTCAACCTGCCGACCGCGGGCGTCGACTACCACGTGCCTTTCGGCGGCCGGAAAGGCTCGTCTTACGGCCCGCGCGAGCAGGGCCGCTACGCGGTCGAGTTCTACACGATGGTGAAGACCACCTACGAGCTCGCTGGGTGAGACGCATGAAGAGCTCGGTGCGGTCTCCCTTCTCCCATGGCGAGAAGGTGGCTGCGGAGCAGCCGGATGAGGGGATGTCGGTCTGAACGCATCCCCTCACCCGTCGCCTTCGGCGACACCCTCTCCCGATGGGAGAGGGACGGCGGCCCCCGCGCTGATCGGGGTCGACTGGGGTACCAGCAACCTCCGCGCCTTCCTGCTCGACCGCGGCGGCGGCATCATCGACCGCCGCTCCGGACCGCACGGCATCATGACCGTCTCGGACGGAAAGTTCGGACCGGTTCTCGCCGCGAGCATCGGCGAATGGCTCGCCGACGGCGCTCTCCCGATTCTGATGTCGGGCATGATCGGCAGTCGCCAGGGCTGGGTCGAAGCGCCTTACGCGGCGACGCCGGCAGGTCTCGCCGATCTTGCCTCAGCACTCGCGCCGGTCCCCTTCAATGCCGCGGAGGTCAGTATCGTGCCTGGGCTCATGACCCGGCACGACGACCGCCATGACGTGATCCGCGGTGAGGAGACGCAAATCTTCGGCGCGCTCGCGCATCTCGGCGTCGGGGAGGGTCGCTTCCTCCTGCCGGGCACGCATTCCAAATGGGTGGTGGTCGAGGGCGGCAAGGTCGTCCGCTTCGCCACCTACATGACCGGCGAGATTTTCGCTGCCGCGCGCGATCACACGATCCTCGGGCGGCTGATGCACGAGTCGAAACGAAGCGACGCCGCGTTCGCCAAGGGCGTGGCGCTCGGCGCGTCGCCGGGTGGGCCGGGCGCGTTGCTGAGCCGTCTCTTTGCGGTGCGCACCGCCGGGCTCTTCTCGACGCTTCAGGGCGAGGAGCTCACCGATTATCTGAGCGGGCTTTTGATCGGCGCCGAGATGGCCGACGCCGTCACCGCGGACCGTCACGCTGTCGGTGTTATCGCGTCGGAATCGTTGGCGGAGCGCTATCATACGGCGGCTGAAATTCTTGGCGTTCGCGCCGACGTCGTCCCGGCCGATTGCATCGCGGCCGGCTATGCCGCGATCGCGCGGGCGGCCGGCCTGATCAAGGCGGCTTGAGGAGAATGGCGATCGATCTCTCACAGGCGATGGAGGAGCTGCCGCTGGTCGCCATCCTGCGCGGCGTTACACCGGCCGAGGCTCCCGAAATCAGCGCAGCGCTCGTCGCGGCGGGCTTTCGCATTATCGAGGTGCCACTCAATTCGCCCGACCCCTTCACCGCGATCGAGACGCTCGCCGACCGCTTCGGCGAGACGGCGCTGGTCGGAGCCGGCACCGTGAAGTCGCCGGATGACGCGCGCAGGACCGCCGATTCCGGCGGGCGGCTCGTGGTGATGCCGCATTCCGATCCCGCCGTGATCCGCGCGGCGAAAGAGACCGGCGCCTGGTGCCTGCCGGGTGTCGCCACGCCGACCGAAGGTTTCGCCGCGCTCGCCGCCGGCGCCGACGGGCTGAAGCTTTTTCCCGCCGAGACGCTACCTCCGGTCGCGGTGAGAGCGTGGCGGGCCGTGTTTTCGAAGGCGATCCGGTTGCTGCCGGTCGGAGGGATCACGCCGGAGACGATGGCGGACTATGCCGCTGCGGGCGCGTCCGGGTTCGGCATCGGCTCGGCGCTCTATAAGCCCGGGATAAGCGTCAAGGAATTGGCGACGCGCGCCGCCGCATTCGTTGCGGCGTGGCGAGAGATTGCGCGCTAGACTCTGCTCCGTACCGTCGTGGTCCGGACGCACGGCGGTGCTATGAATTCCGGCAGCCGGCGCCGCGGCGAGGAATCGCGACGCAGCCAAAAAGGCTGGGAGGAAGTCGTGCCGAACCGGTTCGACGCGGAGAAGAAGAGGCGGATCGCGGCCGCCCGCAAGCGCTTGTCGACGGAAAAGGACGGCAAGAAGCTCGTCGCATTCGCCGATCTTCTTTTCGAGCACGCCGCCGGCGAGGATGTCGTCGAATACGATGCGGAATCGCTCGCCGCCATTACCCGCGACGCCTATGCCTTCTTCCGCCGCCGCGAGAAGACGCCCGCCGTCAAGGTCGCCGACGTTGCCGGCACCGACGCCAGAGGGCGCGCGCACACGTCGATCGAGCTATCGACGCTGAACCGGCCCTTCATCTTCGATTCCGTGCTCGGGGAGTTGCAGGCGCTCGGTCATCCGGTCCGGCTCGTCGTCCATCCGATCCTGAACGTAGAGCGAAACGGCGCTGGTGAGGTTGCGAGCTTCGGACCGGGGAGGCGTAAGCCCGTCGCCGGCGCTCAGCGCGAGAGCTTCGTCCACGTGCATGTGCCGCTGATCCGAGATCCCGCCGGCCAAACGGCCCTGGCCGAGGACTTGAGCTCGCTTCTCCAGGAAGTGCGTGTCGCGACCGATGACTGGGCGGCGATGCGCGCGCGCATCCGCGATGCGATGAGCGATCTCAGTCTCGACCATCCGAACATTCCGAGGGAGGCGCTCGACGAGACGATCGAGTTCCTGCAATGGCTCGACGAAGGCAATTTCGTCTTCCTCGGCATGCGCGAATACGTCTACGACGAGCGCGCGGGCGACTCGCTGGAATCGTCGGAGGGGCGCGGCTTCGGGCTGCTGCGCGATCCGAAAGTGACGGTGCTTCGCCGCGGCGCCGAGGTCGTCACGCTGACTCCGGAGATCCGCGCCTTCCTGCTCGCGCCCGACCCGCTGATCGTCACCAAGGCGAACGTGAAGACGCGCATTCACCGGCGCGACTACATGGACTATGTCGGCGTCAAGATTTTTGGCGAGGGCAAGGTCACGGGCGAGCTTCGCATCGTCGGGCTCTTCACCTCCACCGCGTTCACGCAGTCCGCCGAGCAAATCCCGCTGATCCGGCGCAAGGTCGCCGAGATCGTCAAGCGCGCCGGCCTCGATCCTCTGAGTCATTCAGGCAAGGCGCTGCTCAACATCCTGGAGCACTATCCGCGAACGGAGCTCTTCCAGGCCGAGGTTGACCAGCTTCACGACTTCGCTACGGCGATCCTGAGGCTCGAGGAGCGGCCGCGCGTTCGCGCGCTTCCGCGCCGGGACCGGTTCGATCGCTTCGTTGCCGTCCTCGTCTTCGTGCCGCGCGACCGCTACACCTCCGATCTTCGTGAGCGCATCGGCATCAAGCTCGCCGAGCTCTATGACGGGCGCGTCTCGGCCTTCTTCCCCGACTTCTCGCTGCCGCATCTGACCCGCGTCCAGTTCATCATTGGCCGCAACCCGACCGAAGGCCCGAACCCGTCGCAGATGGAGGTCGAGGCGCGCATCCGCGACATCGTGCGCAACTTCGACGACGACCTGGAGGAGGCGCTGAACGCCGCCTATCCGCCGGAGCGCGTGACCGAGCTGCTCGACGACTATGCCGAGGCCTTCGGCTCCGACTATCGGGCGTCTTTCACCGCCGAGGATGCTCTCTCCGACATGGAGGTCGCCGAGCGACTTGCTCCCGACGATATCGAGGTCCGCTTCTTCCGCCGTGGCGAGATGAGCGAGGCGGAAGCGCTGATGTCGTTCCATCACCTCGGCGACCCCATACCTCTGTCGCGGCGCGTGCCGCTGCTCGAGAATTTCGGCTTCTCCGTCGTCAACGAGCGCACGTATCGGATCAAGCGCAAGGCTGGCCAACGGCTCTTCCGGCACGACATGACCCTCGTCACCGGCGAGGGGCACGGCGTCGATCCCGTCGCGGCGACGCGCCTCCACGACGCGGTTCTCGCCGTGTGGCGCGACAAGGCGAAGAATGACGGCTTCAACGCGCTCGTCCTTTCGGCCGGGATCGATTGGCGGCGTGCCGCGCTCTTGCGGGCAATTGCGGCTTATCTTCGCCAGACGGTCACTCCCTATACGACCGACTATCTCTGGGACGCACTCGGCCGCTACCCCGCCATCGCGTCGCTTCTCGTCGCCCTCTTCACGGCGCGCTTCAAGCCCGGCAGCGGAGAGCGCGAGCGGGTGGAAGCACAGGTCGCGCGCAAGATCGAAACGGCGCTCGAAAAGGTGGCGAGCCTCGACGACGACACCATCCTTCGCGCCTTCCGCCAGGTGATCGGGGCGGTGCAGCGCACCGATTTCTTCGCCACCGAAGGCTCGGAGGAGTCCGACGCGATCACGCTCAAGATCAAGCCGGACACGCTCGCCTTCGTGCCGCTGCCGCGCCCCTTCCGCGAGATCTTCGTGCACTCCCCGCAGGTGGAGGGCGTGCATCTTCGCTTCGGGCCAGTCGCTCGCGGTGGCCTGCGTTGGTCTGACCGCCCGCAGGATTTTCGCACCGAGGTGCTCGGCCTCGTCAAGGCGCAGCAGGTGAAGAACGCCGTCATCGTGCCGGGAGGCGCCAAGGGCGGCTTCGTGCCGGGCCGGCTCCCGGCGGGAACCCGCGAGCAGATCTTCGAGGCGGGACGGCAGGCCTATATCCGCTTCGTCGACCGGCTTCTCTCCGTCACCGACGATATCGAGGGCGATGATGTGGTGCCGCCCAGGGACGTCGTGCGCCACGACGAAGACGATCCCTACCTTGTCGTCGCCGCCGACAAAGGCACGGCGACCTTCTCAGATACGGCGAACGCCATCGCGCTTGAGCGCGGCTTCTGGCTCGGCGACGCCTTCGCCTCCGGCGGTTCCGCCGGTTACGACCACAAGGCCATGGGAATTACCGCGCGCGGCGCCTGGGAGGCAGTGAAGCGGCATTTCCGCGAGATGGACGTCGATATCCAGAAGCACCCGTTCACCGTCGTCGGCGTCGGCGACATGTCGGGCGACGTCTTCGGCAACGGCATGCTGCTTTCCCCGGCAATCAAGCTCGTCGCCGCCTTCGACCATCGCGACATCTTCATCGATCCGAATCCCCATCCCGCGGCGTCGCTCAAGGAGCGGCAGCGGCTCTTCGCCCTGCCGCGCTCGAGCTGGCAGGACTACGACCGCAAGCTGATATCGAAAGGCGGCGGCGTTTTCTCCCGCGCCGAGAAGCAGATCGCGCTCTCGCCGGAGATGAAGAAGCTCCTGAAGCTCTCGAAGGCAAGCGCATGGCCGGCGGAGATTCTTTCGGCGATCCTGAAGGCGCATGCCGATCTTCTCTGGTTCGGCGGCATTGGCACCTATGTGCGCGGGCCGCAGGAGACCGACGCCGACGTCGGCGACAAGGCGAACGACGCGATCCGCATCTCCGCGCTCGACGTCGGCGCCAAGGTGGTGGGGGAGGGCGCCAATCTCGGCATGACGCCGAAGGCTCGCATCGCCTACGGCCTGAAGGGCGGGCGTTGCAACTCCGACGCCATCGACAACTCCGCCGGCGTCAACACCTCCGATGTCGAGGTCAACATCAAGATTGCGCTCGCGCCTGCTGTGCGCGCCGGCAAGCTCAGCGAGGCAAAGCGGCTCTCGCTCCTGAAGGCGATGACCGAGGAGGTCGCGTCGCTGGTGCTTCGCAACAACTATCAGCAGACTCTGGCGATTTCGCTCGAGCACCGTCGCGGTCTCGACAATCTCGGCAACCAGATGCGTCTGATGGCGGAGCTCGAGGAGCGCGGGCTGCTCGACCGTGTGGTCGAGGACTTGCCCTCGGACGCGGCGCTCGAAGCGCGCGCCGCGAGCGGGCACGGGCTCACGCGCGCGGAGATCGGCACGCTGCTCGCCTTCGCCAAGATCGCGCTCTCCAACGATCTCGTCGGCAGCACCGTTCCCGATGACGCTTATCTCGGACGGGAGCTCTTCCGCTACTTTCCGGCGGAGATGCAGAAGCGCTACGCCGACGGCATCGAGAGCCATCGGTTGCGTCGCGAGATCATCGCGACGCAGCTAGCGAACTCGCTGATCAATCGCGGCGGACCGACGCTGCTCGTCGCCGCTCGCGACCGCACCGGCGCTTCCGTGGCCGAGCTGACGCGTGCCTACGCGGCTGTGCGCGACAGCTTCGGGCTGCAGGCGCTCCACTCCGAGGTCGACGATCTCGACACCAAGATATCGGGCCGCCTGCAGCTCGACCTCTACGCGACCGTGCAGGACGTCCTGGTCGATAGGATGAGCTGGTTCACGCGCAACATGGATGACACCGCCGGCCTCGCCGAGATCGTCGAGCACTATCGCAAGGCGCTCGACACGTTGGCCGGAATCCTCCCGTCGCTCTTGCCGCGCGAGCCCGCTAAGGCGGTGCACGACGCTGAGCACAGGCTGAGGCCGGGGCATGTGCCCGAGCCTCTGGCGGGGCGGCTGGCGATGCTTCCCACCCTGGCGAGCGCGGCGAACGTGATTCCGATCGCCGATCGCACCGGGCGTAGCCTCGCCGACGCCGCGAAAGCCTATTTCGCTGTTTCCGACCGCTTCGGCTTCGGTCGCATCGATCAGATGACGGAGGAGGTCGCGACCGGCGACTACTACGAGGGCCTGGCGCTCAAGAAGGCGCGCGACAGCCTGGAGACGGCGCACCGCGACCTCGCCCAGAACGTCATCGCCAACGGCGCCGGCGGCGACGTCGCCGCCTGGGAGGTGAAAGCCGGCGAGCGGGTCACCGCGACCGCCGAGCAGGTGGAGAAGATTCTCGCCGACCGCCGTCCGTCGATGGCCAAGGTCACCGTCGCCGCGAGCCTCTTGTCGGAGCTGGCGCGGGGCTAGGCGAAGCTCGTGAAGAAAAGCGCGCCGGCGAGGCCGGCGCGCTCGATGTCGTAGGCGGTTCTCCCGCGTGTTAGCGGATGCCCGCGTCGATCAGCTCGACGAGGCCGCCGATGGTGTCAGGCGTCACGGCGCCGGCGCCAGTGTTGAGGTCAAGGCCGGGCATCTTGTACTTGGCCGTCATGACGCACTGCACGACCGGCATGAAGCCCTGCAGGTAGAGCAGCTGGTCGAGGGTGGCGGAGACGTAGCCGGACTTCAGGCCGTCGATGGTGGCAGGCGCAAGGTCGATACCGCCAACGATGATGTCGCCCGGCTTCTTGCCGGCCTTCTTCAGGATTTCGGCGAGCACACCGGTGATGCCGCCGTGCTGAGTGCCGATCGCTTTCAGGTCCGGATGGCTCTGGATGTAGGACACCAGAACCGGAACGGCGAGCGACGTATCGGAGTTGATCTCCTGCGTGATTTCCAGGCGATCGACTGTGAGGCCCGCCTTCTCAAGCGTGTCGGCAAGGCCCTTCTCGGACTGGCCGCGCTCGGCTTGGCTGAACACGCCGTAGACCATCGCCTCGTCGCCGGACTTCAGGCCCTGAGCGAGCATGTAGTTGGCCGTGAGCGCGCCGCCGGCATAGAGGTCGACGCCAGCATAGCCCATGCCCATCGTCTTGAACTCGTCCTGCAGGTCGGTCATCGGCGAGTTGCCGACGGTCACCACGATGCCTTGGTCGACCGCTCCCTTGACGATGTCGTGGAAGGCGGTCCCGCCGGGATGGCCCATGATCTCGATGCAGTCCGGCTTGGCGGCGACCGCCTCCTTGAACTGGTTGATCATGGTCTCCGGTGCCCAGGCGGAGAACTGCTCCTTCAGCTCCACGCCGAACGCGGCCGCCGCCTGCGCGGCGCCGGTCTGGCGGGCAAGCGTGGCGCCGTCGCCGGGGTTGCCGCCCATCTGCATATACATCACCAAGCCCTCGCCGATCATGTCGGCAGCGGATGCTGCGCCGGCACTGGCGGTGATTGCGCTTGCGGCCACTCCGGCCAGCAGGAATTTGGTCACACGCATGTTCGTCTTACCTCCCTTTGCTTGCGACGCGCCGTTTCGGCGCACGCCTTTACTCGGCCGCGCGCATGCGGCCGAAACCCTTGAACGAGCCGACACGCGCTAAGAGGGCGCGGCGGCGCTGCGGCTCGTCGACATAAAGGTAGAAAATGATCGAGATCATGAAGACGAGCCCCTGCACCGTGCGCACCCAGGCGCCGGTCAGGCCCGTGGCAACGAGGCCCGCTTCGATCATCCCGATGATGAAACAGCCGAACACCGTGCCGACGATCGTGGCGCGGCCGCCGAAGATCGACGTGCCGCCGATCAGCACCGAGGCGATCGCAGTCAACAGATAACCCTGGCCCTGGTTGCCGAAGAAGTTCTTGTTCTCCAGCGTCAGCATGATCGCAGCGGTCGCACCGAGCGCACCCATCAGCGTGAATATCTTGATCTTCTCGCGGTCGACGTCGATCCCGACGACCCGCGACACGTCGTTCGAGTCTCCGATGAAGAGCGTATGCTCGCCGAAGCGATGTCGGTTCAGGATGAACCACAGGAAGACGACGATCACGATCGTCCACAGCGACTGCAGCGGCAGTTGATGCACCCAGTCGGGCATGTTCGTTCCGGCGAAGGGGCGGCCGACGATCACTTTCCACACCGAGCTCTCCTCAGCGCCGCGCAGCGCGTAGGACTTTCCGCCGGAAAGCACGGTCGCCATGCCGTACCAGAAGAACTGGGCCGCAAGCGTCGCCATGAACGAGGGAATCCCGACCTTGGCGACCAGGACGCCGTTGATGAAGCCGATCATGATGCCGGAGCCAAGCCCGGCGATCACGGCGATCCAGCCGAGGTTGTATTCCTTGAACAGCACCGCGAAGACGAAGCCGGAGAAGCCGATAATTGCCGGAAAGCAGAGGTCGATCTCGCCGGCGCCGATCACGAAGGTCAGTCCGATGGCGAGAAGGATGAGCGGCGGCAGCGTCGACAGGAACGTGGTGTAGATGAACGGCTGCAGGAATACTTCCGGCGCCGTGTACATGAACAGGATAAGCATGAACGCGAAGACCAGGATGATCGGCAGGCCTTCGATGCCGCGGATCACAGACGAGGGGGCGAGTTTGGCCATGCGCGTCCGTATCCTCAATGCTTGTGCTGCAACTGAATGAGGTATTCGGTTAGCTCTGCGACCGACATGTCTTTGGGCGTGAGCTCCGAGACGATGGCGCCGCGATCGAGCACCACCAGTCGGTCGGCGACTTCGTGAACGTGCGCCAGATTGTGTTCGATGTAGATGCAGGCGCGTCCGGAATCCTTGATGCGACGGACGAAGTCGACGACCTTGCGCACTTCGGCGACGCCGAGAGCGGCGGTGGGCTCGTCGAGAATGATGAGGTCGGCGTTGTAGTGCATGGCGCGCCCGATCGCGATGCCCTGGCGCTCGCCGCCGGAGAGGTTGGAGACAGTGGAGTCGACCGTGATACCGGCACCGCGGAAGCCGATCTCGTCGAGCAGGATCTTGTTGGCGAGCTCCTTCTCGCGTTTGATGTCGATGAAGCCGAAACGGTTGGTGATCTGGCGCCCGACGAAGAAGTTGCGCCATAGCGGCTGTTTGTCGGCGAGCGATTTGTCCTGATAGACGGTCTCGATCGACAGGTCGTGAGCGGCGCGCACCGAAAAGTCGCGCGGGTTGATCTCTTCGTCGCGGATGAAGAGGCGGCCGGAAGTCGGCGGCAGCACGCCGGTAATCACCTTGATCAGGGTCGACTTGCCTGCGCCGTTGTCGCCGATCAGGCCGACGATCTCGTTGCGGTCGATCGAGAGCGAAACGTCGCGGAGCGCGTGCACTGCGCCGAAATACTTCTCGACGTGCTCCAGCCGCACCATCGAAGCGTAGTCGCGGATCGGGGCTGCGGCGCCCTCCTGGCTGCTCATCGATCCTCCCCCGTGCGCATGCCCGCCGACACGTCGGACAGCGTTTTCATTGGTCGGACTACTCCGCTGCCTCTTTCGTTATCATCGCCGCGCCGTAGCCGGCACGCTCCAGCACGTCCTCCGTCATGTCGAGAAGCGCGATCATGTTGTTTCGCGCCGCCGCGGCATTGCCGTCACAGACCGCCTCGAACACGGCGAGATGCTTGTCGAGAGCGAACGGGCTGCCGACATTCGGGTCGGAGGTGATGCTGATCGATGCGCGCAGCGCCTCCTCGATACAGGCCCCGAGCCCCGACAGCAGCGCATTGCCGCTCGCCGCCAGCAACAGCCGGTGGAACGTCACGTCCGCCTCCGTGATCTCCTCGGTATGCTTCCCCTTGCCGCGGGCCATCTCGAGCACGGCGATCTGCATCTTGGCGAGCATCGCCGGCGTCGCGTTCAGCGCGGAGAGGGCGGCCGTCTCCGGCTCGACCATGCGGCGCACGGCGAAGACCTCGCGCAGGAATACCGGCTTCGGTACCACGCGCTGGCGCAGCCTCAGAACGTCGGCGTCGAGGAAGTTCCAGTCGTGCGGCTCGCGCACGAAGGTGCCGAGCTTCGGGCGCGAGCGTACCAGCCCCTTGGCGCCGAGCATCTGAAGCGCTTCGCGCAGGCACGTGCGGCTGACCCCGAACTCGCCGAGAAGCGCCGCCTCGTTGGGCAGCAGGCGTGCCGGCGGGTATTCGCCGCCGAGAATGCGTAGAGTGAGCGTCTCGGCGACGGCGCTTTTTCCGTGTGCGACGCGGGCTCCAGTCCCTGGCATCTCATCAGCCGATCTGCTGTCCAATTATCATATTTTTAGGGGCGTACGCTTCGAACCACAATCCGGGTTCGAAGTCCTGCCTTAGCCGATGTCCGCAGGGCTCCGTTCCCGGCAAGGAGATTGGTCATACGAAACGCGCCGATGGCGCGAGCCTTGTCAGCTCGGCCGCGCCCTCCTAAGAAGGCGGGCTTGACCGAATCCCGCCGTTTTCAGCGAGTCCCCCGTGACCGATCGTGCTTTCGCAACCTACCCGAGTCTTGCCGGAAGGACCGTCTTCGTGTCGGGCGGCGCGAGCGGGATAGGCGAGGCGATCGTGCGCGCCCTCGCCGGGCAGGGCGTCAAGGTCGGCTTCGTGGACATCCTGGAGAAGGAGGGGGCGGACCTCGCCGCGGAGCTTTCCGGCCAGGGCGCGACCGTACGTTTCGCGACCGCCGACGTCACCGATGTGTCGGCCTACCAGGCGACGATCAAAGAGACTGCCGATGCGCTCGGACCGATCACCGTCCTCGTCAACAATGCGGCGAACGACACTCGCCACGCTTGGGAAGAGGAGACGCCGGAGAGCTTCGACGCGCGGCTCGCCATCAACCTCAAGCACCAGTTCTTCGCCATCCAGGCGGTCGCCCCGGGGATGATCGCGGCCGGCGGCGGCTCGATTATCAATTTCGGCTCGATCTCCTGGCGGATCGGGATGGTCGGCCTGCCCGGCTACACCGCGTCGAAGGCGGCGATCGAGGGGCTGACCCGCACCTTCGCGCGCGACCTTGGACCCCATCGCATCCGCGTCAACTGCGTGCTGCCGGGCTGGGTGATGACGAAGCGTCAGCTCGAGCTTTGGGTCGACGAGAACACCGACCGCATTATCGAGGAGCGGCAGTGCCTGCCCGACCGTCTCCAGCCCGACGATCTCGCCCGCATGGTGCTCTTCCTGGCTTCCGACGAAAGCGCCATGTGCACCTCGCAGAACTTCGTCGTCGACGGCGGCTGGGTCTGATCCTGGCGGCGCCCCTCGCGCTCGGCACCGTCACGTTTCTCGTTCGCGACTACGACGAGGCCATTCGTTACTTCACCGGCGCGCTTGGCTTCGAGCTGATCGAGGACACGCCTCTCGGGGCCGAAAAGCGCTGGGTGCTGGTGGCGCCGCCCTCGTCGGAAGGCGCTGCGCTTCTTCTGGCGAAGGCCGCTGACGAGGAGCAGACTGCGTCGATGGGCCGACAGGCCGGAGGCCGCGTCTTCCTCTTTCTTCGCTCCGACGATTTCGAGCGCGACCATGCGGCGATGAGCGCGAAGGGAGTCAGATTTCTGGAGGAGCCTCGACAGGAGACCTACGGAACCGTGGCGGTGTTCGAGGATCTCTACGGAAACCGCTGGGATCTCGTTCAGCCCGCCAAATGAGAAGGGGCCCCGCAGGGCCCCTTCCAGTTCTTGAGACGATGTCGGTGGCCTACTTCTGGATGCAGGTGTCGACCGTCTCCTTGGTGCACTCGTCGAGGCCGGTGAAGACCGGATCGTCGACCGGCTTGCCTTCGATCAGGTCGATCATGACGCTCGGCGCCTTGTAGCCCATCTCGAACGGCCGCTGGCCGACGAGCACGTTGACAAGGCCCTCGCGAGCGATCGCGACTTCGTCGCCGATCGTGTCGGCAGCAGCGATATAGAACTCGTTGCTGGCGATCTTGTCGGCCATCGGCTGGAACAGCTGACGGTACGGCTGCGGCGCGCCGAACAGCGGCCAGCCGCCCATGATCCCGAAGGTGTCGAGGTCGGGGTTGGCGGCGAGGATGTCGGTCATCGCCTGCACGCCCTTGGCGCCGTCGTCGTTGGTGAAGACCGGGCAACCGGAGACTTCCGTCCATCCGCCTTCGCCGTTCAGCGCCTCGAGGCCCTTCTGGCCGGTCAGCGCGTCGCGGTAGCCCTGCGCGCGGCGCAGGATGTTGTCTGCCGCAGCATTACCCTCGATCGTGCAGGTCTTGCCGCCGTTCGGCAGGGCTTCCTTCGTATATTCGCCGAGCCGATAACCCATCAGGTAGTTGTCGGTGCCCAGATAGGTCTTGCGCAGGCCCGCGTCCTCGACCTTCAGGTCAGCATCCACCGTCATGACCGGAAACGACGGGTTGGCGGACTTGATCGTGTTCGCGATCAGCGGCGCGTTTGACGGTGAGATCGCGATTGCCGCCGTGGTGGACTTCGCCAGCATGTCGCCGACGATCTGCGCCTCGCCGGCCTCGTCGGAGGTCGACGCGGGGCCGGTGTAGAAGCACTCATATTCGCTGTCGGCGTTCTCGCTGTTCCACTTCTCGCAACCCTGGTGCATGGCTTCGAAGAACGGGTTGTCGAGGCCCTTGACGACGATCACCAGCTGTTTCTTCTGGGCCGCCGCCTGCCCGGCGCTCAGCGCGAGTGCCGCCGCGGCAAGCAACATCAATGTCTTTCTCATGGACTTTCCTCCCTTTCAGAGCTCTTTCACCACCCATCAGCCTGGATACCAGATGCGCCGCGGCTCCCCGGCGGAGCGCACGTAGTCCCAGGCCGAATCGATAAGTTTCTTCAGGTCGTAGCGCGGCCGCCAGCCGAGCTGCTGCTTCGCCTTCGCGTTGTCCATCCAGTTGGAATGGAAACCGCTCGGAATCTCCACCGCCGGAAGCGCGCGCGTCTGCGCGAGATAGAGCGCGACCTCGGCGTAATCGACCGGCTCATCCATACAGATGTTGTAGAGTTCGCCGCTCGTCTCCTCGTTGTCGATCGCGGCCAGGATCGCCGAGGCGAGATCGTCGACGTGGACGAAATTGCGCTTGAGCGGCCGCCGCTCGGCATCGAGGAGCACGGGCACCGTCCCGCTCTCGTGGTAGGACTTCGCCTTCTCGGCCGGGACCTCGTCCTTCCACACCGGCGCGCCGAAGACGTCGTCGCCGAAGGAGAGGGTGTACTTGAAGTCGTCCTTCTCCATGATCCACGGCGCGCGCAGGCAGCAGGCGTTGATGCCGTACTGAATGCAGTACTGCTTGAGCATGACCTCTTCGAGCACCTTCGACAGCGCGTAGCAGCCGGGGTAGGCGCGGTGCGGCGTTGCCTCGGTGATCGGCCCGTCATGGCGGTAATGGAAATGGCCGACGGCGGCGTCTCCGCCGATCAGGATGAACTGCTGCGCCGTCTTCGAGGCGCGGAACGACTCGAGCAGCCAGAAGAGGCCCTTCACGGTGACGTCGATGACGCTCTCGGGCGTCTCCTTGCACGTCGCGAGGTGGAGGACGTGCGTAATATCGCGCATCGCCGCCTCGACCGAGGCGCGCTCGGAGATGTCGCCGCGCACGGGCTCGACTCGGTCGCTTATGTCGAGCGTGCGGTTGTGGCAGAGGGCGCGCACACGCGCCGCGGAAAATCGCGAATCGTCGAGAAAGCGCGCAATGAAATGGCGCCCGACCTTGCCGGTCGCGCCGGTGACGAGAACCAGCATTGTTTCCTCCCACGATCAGCTAATATTGACCGCCGTCATTAGTCAATCGGCTGACCCTCGGAATAAATTGGGGACAAAGCGCCCCGACGGCGGAACCGCACAGACCGCGCCTGCCGCGGGTTGCCGGGGAACCGGCTTGATCTTGCGCCCGATTCAGGGCTTGCTAATCCTATCGACAAAGGACCAGGCCGCCGGTAACGGCAGGTGCGCGGGGCAGGAGACGCCGGGTGGCGGTGCTGGAGCTTTCCGGGATTTCGAAGAACTTCGGCGCCATCCAGGCGCTCGACGACGTTTCGCTGAGCCTCGGCGAGGCCGAGGTGGTCGGTCTGATGGGCGACAACGGCGCGGGCAAGTCCACGCTCGTCAAGATCATCGCCGGGAACTTCCGCCCCTCGCACGGGACCATCATGATCGACGGCAGGGAAGTGCATTTCAACCGGCCGATCGAGGCGCGGCAGCACGGGGTCGAGATCGTCTATCAGGATCTTGCGCTTTGCGACAACCTGACGGCGGCGGCGAACGTTTTCCTCGGGCGCGAGGCGCGCAAAGGCATCGGTCCGTTCGGCGTGCTCGACTACGCCGCCATGTACCGCCGCGCCGGCGAGATCTTCGCCGAGCTCAAATCGGAGACGCGACCGCGCGACCTGGTCAAGCAGATGTCGGGCGGCCAGCGCCAGGCGGTGGCGATCGCCCGCACCCGGCTTTCCGATCCCAAGATCGTGCTGATGGACGAGCCGACCGCGGCGATCAGCGTGCGTCAGGTGGCCGAAGTGCTGAACCTGATTCGCCGCCTGCGCGACACCGGCCACAGCGTCATTCTGATCAGCCACCGCATGCCCGACGTCTTCGCCGTGGCCGATCGGATCGCGGTCCTGCGGCGCGGCAAGAAGGTGGCAGAGAAGAAGATCGCCGATTCCTCGCCGGAGGAGGTGACCGGCCTGATCACGGGGGCTATCGCCGCGGCCTGACGGCCGCCGATTGGCCGGGGAGGGGAAGTTCAGATGAGCGTTTCGCTCGAAGACACGATCAAGGCGCAGACGCATAGTCCGCTGAGCTGGCTTCTCTCGCGGCAGACCTTCTGGGTATTCATCGCCGCCATCGTCGCTTGCGCCGCCCTTTCGATCGCGACCGATACCTTCGCCACGCCCAACAACCTCTTCAACGTCACCCGCAACTTCACCTTCACCGCCATCATCGCGCTCGGCATGACGGTGGTGATCATCACCGGCGGCATCGACCTGTCGGTCGGTTCCACGCTGGTCCTCTGCAGCATGATCCTCGCCGTCGTGATGCATGCCGGTTTCAGCATCTATATCGGCGCGGCGGCGGCGATTCTGACCGCGATCGCTGTCGGCGCCGTGAACGGAGTGCTCATCGCCTATGTGGGCATGCCGCCCTTCGTGGTGACGCTCGGCATGCTTTCGATCGCCCGCAGCCTGGCGATGGTCGCCTCCAACAATACGGTCGTGTTCCAGTTCGGGCCGGACCACGACAAGCTGCTTGCGCTTGGCGGCGGCGCGACTTTTGGGATCGCCAATCCAGTCATCTATATGATCGTGCTGGCGCTTATCACCGGCTTCATCCTGCGCTGGACGAGGTTCGGGCGGCACGTCTTCGCCATCGGCGGCAATGAGCAGGCGGCGACTCTGACCGGTGTGCCGGTCAAGCGCATCAAGGTGATGGTTTACGTGATCTCGGCGCTGTCGGCCGGCATCTGCGGTATCATCGAGACCGGCTGGCTCGGAGCGGTGACCACCAATCTCGGCTCCGGCATGGAGCTTCAGGTGATTGCCGCAACCGTCATCGGCGGCGCCAACCTCGCCGGCGGCTCCGGCACCGCCTTCGGCGCGCTGATCGGCGCGGCGCTGATCGAGATCATCCGCAACAGCCTCGGCCTGCTTGGCGTCAGCGCCTTCTGGCAGGGCACCTTCATCGGCAGCTTCATTATCATCGCGGTGCTCTTCGAGCGCATCCGCGCGGCGACCGAGCGCTAGGCATGATCCCCGAAAAGCCCCGGACTCCGATCCGGGGTGGAGCCCGGTTTTCGGACAAGATCATGCTGCAACAAGGCGATAGAGCCGCCATCTGATTCGATCAGAATGGAAGCGGCGATGGGAGCGTCGCCTCAAAGCGCCTTTGCCAGGACCGCGCCCGACCGTTCGGCCTTTGGCGGCGGGGCGATCGAGGCGCGCTCGATCAGCGGGCATTCGAGCTTGGTCACGGGATACTTCTCGCGCCGCTCGCCCACGAGCGACAGCCCGCGCTCGACCGCCCAGCGCCCCATCTCCCGGTGCGGCAGCACCAGTGTTGTGAGCTGCGGGCTCAGGTGGCGCGCTACTTCCTCGTCGTCGTATCCGATCACTGAAACGTCGCCGGGAATCGTCAGGCGGCGCTCCTTCAGCGCCTCGTAGCAGCCGACCGCCATGCGGTCGTTGGAGCAGAAGATCGCCGTCGGCGGGCGCGGCAGATCCATGAGCGCATGGGTGTGGTCGTAGCCGGCGCTCGGCTGCCAGTTGCCCTCGCGCACGAGCTCCGGGTCGTAGGGGATATCCGCCGTCGCCAGCGCCTGGCGGTAGCCCTTCAGCCGATCGCGCGCGGCATCCATCCACATCTCGCCGGTGACGATGGCGATCCGCTGGTGACCGGCGTCGATCAAGGCGTCGGTGGCGCGATGCCCGCCGGCGACCTCGCCGGGAACGACGCTCGGGAAGGCATGGTCGTCGGAATAGCAATTGAGGAGCACGACTGGCGGCTTGGTGGCATAGAGGCGGCGCGGGATCTCGACCTTGCGCGTCATGATCGTGGCGAAGACGAGAAGGTCGGTCTCGCTGTGCATGACGGCGTCGAGCGCACGCCGCTGCATCTCGGGATTGTCGAGCGTCTCGCAGATCGTCACCACGTGCCCGGTCGTCCATGCCGCCTCGCGCACGCCGTCGATGGAGACGACGGCTTCGGGGCTAGTGGCGATGCGATCGAAGATCACCGCGACCTGCAGCGGCCGCTCTCCTGGCATCGTGGCGCTGCGGGCGATCTCGTATTTGAGCTGGCGCGCGGCGGCGAAGACGCGCTCGCGCGTCGCGGCGGAGATATGGATGCCCGGGGTGTTGTTGAGCACGACGGAGACCGTCGACTGCGAGCACTCGGCAAGCCGCGCCACGTCGGTCATGGTCACCCGGCGCCGCGCCGCGCGTTCTCCCGCGGCGCCGGATCGCCCGCCGCCCTTTTGACTGGCGGATTTTTGACCGCCGGCCTTCTGACCGCTGGCCGGGCGCGCGCTCGCGTCCCGTTTGGAAGACCTGGTTTCCGGCGCTCTTTCTGGACGGTCCATCGGGCGGTGATATCAGCTAATATCTCTCGCGCAAAGCAAGCCGATTCGCGATGGTTGCCAGGCCCCGCTTCCCCCCGACGGCATGCGATATCTGCGCTCGCGGCAGTTGTCTGCCTCCGTACCGCGACTTGGGCGCGACGCACCGCTAATAAGGATTAGCTCGCGGAGCCTCCGCCCCTTCGGCGGGTGTCTTTCGTCGGCTTCGCATTCCGGACCGAAGGCCGGCGCGTCCGCGCCGGCTCACTCGTCGATCGTGTAGCCCGCATCGGTCAGCGCTTCCGACAGGGCCTCATGGCCGATCTTGGCGTATTTGAGCGGGTTCGCCTTCTTCGGATCCTGCTCGGCCTCGACCACGAACCAGCCCTCGTAGTTGATCTCCGCGCAGAGCCGCGCCACCGCCTTGAAGTCGATCATGCCGTCGCCCGGCACCGTGAAGACGCCGGCGAGCACAGCATCGAGGAACGAGGTGGTCCGCGGATCGATCGACCTCAGCACCTTTTCGCGAATGTCCTTGGTGTGGACGTGGTTGATGCGGTTTCCGTGCCGCTTCGCCATCCTCAGCCCGTCGCCGCCGGCGAACGCGATGTGGCCGGTGTCGAAGAGGAGCCCGACCGCCTCGCCGGTGAAGTTCATCAGCCGATCCACGTCGTCCTCGGTCTCGACCGCCGTGCCCATGTGGTGATGGAAGGCGAGGGGAACGCCCTGCTCATGGCAATGATCGGCGAACTCGGTGAGCGTCCGCCCGTAGGCGTGCATCTGCTCGTCGTCGAGGCGCGGCCGCTTGACGAGCGGCACGTGCTGCTGGTTCTGCACCGTGCCCGTCGTCTCGCCGTAGACGATGACGCTCGCGCCGTTCTCGCGGAACAGCTCGAGCTGAGAATGCGCACGGTCCTTCTCCGCGGCGAGGTCGTTCTCCAGCACCCGGCCCGAATACCAGCCCGATACGAGCTTCAAGTCGTGCGCCGCGAGCACCTCCTTCAATTCACGCGGCGTCTTCGGGAACTTTCCGCCGGTCTCCGTGCCGGAGAAGCCCGCTTCGCGGCTTTCCGAGAGGCACACTTCGAGCGGCGTGTCGCCGCCAAGCTCCGGCAGGTCGTCGTTGGTCCAGGCAATCGGCGCAATGCCAAGGCGCGCTTTCATGGCAGTCGTCCTCTCAATACTAGGGCGCTTGGATTTCTTTCAGCACGAGGCGGAAGGCCCGGTGCACGACCCGAAGCGCCGCGTCGAAGTCCATGTTGGCGACCGTGTCCGTGCATTCGTGATAGTGCTTGTTGTCGCCGACCAGCGTTTGCGCGCGCACTCCACGATTGGCGAAGACCTCGCCGTCGACATCGCAATCCTCGTCCTCGGGCGTACCGAGGTTCAACGGGTGCGTCTCCAGCTCGGCGCCTTCTCCGATCTGGTCGATGTTGAGGTTGTAAATCGTGTCCGCCAGCGGAAAGGACGGATCGCGATAGACGTATTGCTTGATTCCGGTGCAGCCGCACTCCTCGCCGTCGGTCGAGAGGAAGACCAGCGTGCGCTTCAGCTTGTCCTTGTTCGCCGCAAAGGCATGAGCCAGCTCCAACAGGGCGGCCGTGCCGGAGGCGTTGTCGTTCGCGCCGAATTTGATGCAGTTGCCTCGCCGCCCGTTCGGGCATCCATCGCTGCGGTTGCGGCCAAGGTGATCGTGATGCGCGCTGATCACGACCACCTCGCTGCCGACCGCCGGGTCGGTTCCGGGAAGATAGCCGATGACGTTGGTCGCGCTTGCGGTTCCTTCGAAGGAGTGCTCGTAGTCCTGGCGATAGCCGCCCTTGTAGCCGGGCAGAAGCCCGGCTTCGCGGAACTTGGCCTCGACGAACTGTGCCGCTGCCTCGCCCCCGGGCGTCCCGACCCTGCGCCCTTCCATCTCCTCGGAGGCGAGCGTCGAAACCACCAACCGGTAGCGGTCTGGAGAGATCAGGCTTTCGAGCGATGCGGCGGTCACGCTCTCCTCGCTGGCGTCGCTTTGCATGACTTCCACCAATAAAGCGGCGGCAACGGCGAAGCACGCCGCCACGATGACGACCGCCGCCCGAACGAGGATGCCCCGATGTGTCAAATGCGGCCCTAGACCCCCACGCGCTGCTTCTTGCGGCCCGCGGCGTGCTCCCTGCGAGCCTTCTTCACCGCGGCGCGAGTCGACACCTCCGGCACGCCGACGTCCCACCAGGCGTCGCCCGGCGTCCACGCATAGGCGTCGGTCTTGACCTCGATGAGCGTCGTGCGGTCGTTCTTCTTCGCCCAGCGGATGGCGTCCTCGAGGTCGGTCAGGCTTTCCACCTTGCGCGTCAGCGCGCCCATCGAGGCGGCATGCGCGGCGAAGTCGACGCGAAACTCCTCGATGATCTTGCAGTCCTCGATCTGGTTGTTGAACGACGGCACGCCCTTGTAGTTCTGCAGCCGGTTGATCACGGCGAAGCCGCCATTGTCGCATAGCACGATGATCAGCTTGTGGCCGGTGAGGACCGTCGAATAGATGTCGGAGTTCATCATCAGATAGGCGCCGTCGCCGACGAAGACGAGGACGTCGCGCTCAGGATCGGCCATCTTGGCGCCCCAGGCGCCGGCGATCTCGTAGCCCATCGTGGAGAAGCCGAACTCGCAGTCGAAGGTGCCGGGTGTCTTCACCTGCCAATTCTTGCAAAGCTCGCCGGGGAAGCCGCCGGAGGCGGTCAGCGCCAGATCGGTGGCGTCGGCGACGCGGTTCACCGCGCCCACCACCTGCGCGTAGGTCGGGACGTTGGTGTTGGTCGGCTTCGTCGCCTTCGCCACCATGGCGTTCCAGCCCGCGTATTCCTTCTCCGCGCGCCGCATCCAGGCCTTGTCGGCCTTCCACTCGCCGAGCGCCGCGCCAAGCTCCGTGATTGCCTCGCGCGCGTCGGCGACGACGGAGAGCGCGCGGTGCTTGGTGGCGTCGAACCGCCCGGCATTGATCGCAATGAAGCGCGCCTCCGGCGCGAAGGCCGACCATGAGCCGGTGGTGAAGTCCTGCAGACGCGTGCCGATGGCGACGACCACGTCGGCGTCCTCGGCAAGTGCGTTCGCGGACGCTGCGCCGATCACGCCGAGCGGCCCGACGTTGTTCGGGTGGTCGTGAACCATCGAGGCGCGCCCGGCGATCGTCTCGGCGACCGGCAGGTTGTGCTTCTCGGCGAAGCTGGTGAGCGCGGACTCCGCGAACGAATAGCGCACCCCGCCGCCGGCGATGACGAGCGGCTTCTTCGCCTTCTTCAGTAGCGCAGCAGCCCGCGCGATCTCGCCGCGGTCGGGTCGCTGCCGACGGATGTGATGGATGCGCTGCTCGAAGAACGCCTCCGGATAGTCGAAGGCGATCTCCTGCGTATCCTGGCAAAGGCCGAGGAAGGCGGGGCCGCACTCAGCCGGGTCGAGCATCGCGCCGACCGCCTGCGGCAGCGACGAGATGATCTGTTCCGGATGCGTAATGCGATCCCAGTAACGTGTCACCGCGCGGAAGGCGTCGTTCACCGTCGTCGTCGGGTTGCCGAAATGCTCGACCTGCTGCAGCACCGGATCTGGCCGGCGGTTGGCGAAGACGTCGCCGGCGAGGATCAGGATCGGGAGCCGGTTCGCCATGGCGCAGCCGGCCGCGGTGACAATGTTGCCGGCGCCGGGACCGATGGAGGAGAGCGCCACCATGATCTGCCGTCGGCGCTTCGCCTTGGCGAAGCCGACCGCGGCGAGCGCCATCGACTGCTCGTTCTGCCCGCGCCAGGTGGGAAATTCGTCCTTCACCGCCTCGAGCGCCTCGGAGAGGCAGGTGACGTTGCCATGCCCGAAGATCGCGAAGAGGCCGGGGAAGAGGGGGACGATGTCCCCGTCGACCTCGGTCTTCTGGTTGATGAGGTAGCGCACGAGCGCCTGCGCCATGGTCAGGCGAACAGTCTTCATCGTTTCCTCCCCGGAACGTCGGTGATTTTCATCCCTTCTAGCCAATCCTGCGGCGATCGGCGAGATATCGAAACAGCGAAACGTTTTCGGCTTGAGCAGAAATGTTTGCGGAGCCGGGCCGTCGGCGGCTTCGCGGCGGCCCGGACGCGGCGTTTAGGCGGCTTGTTCCATCTTTTTCTTTGTCGAGCGCGAAATAGGTGCCGTGCTCGTCCAAGGCTCAAGCGCGTGGACACGATCGAAGTAGGCGTTGACGTCGGGATAGCGCGACCAGTCGAAGGGAACGGCGGGCCGGTATGCTTCAAAGGTCGCCAGCGAATAGTCGGCCAGGGTGACCGCGTCGCTGACCGCGAAGCGGCGCCCGCTGAAGTGCGCTTCCAGAACGGGAGCGAAGCGCTCCAGGCTCTCCTGCGCCCTCCGCACGAGGTCGCCGTCCGTCGGGCCGATTCCCAGATTCGGTTTGGCGACGGTTTCGAAGGCGAGCGCGCCAAACGCCCGGTTGAAGTGGGCGGTCTCCCAGAACTGCCAGCGGACGACGTCGGCACGCTCCCTTGGTTCGCGCGGAAACAGCGACCCGTCGCCGGCTTTGTCGGCCAGGTACTGCATGATGGCGCTCGATTCGGAGAGCGTGAAATCTCCGTCGACGAATGTCGGGGACATCGCGTTTGGATTGAGCGCGAGGTATTCGGGTGTGCGAAGGCCGGTCGGAAAATCAAGATGCACGATTTCGACATCCATGCGCAGATGCGCGATGACGGCCTCCACTTTCCGGCCGTTGGGCGAGCCGACGAACGTATGAAGTTCCATGGTCTATCCTCCAATTGGCCGCGACGCGGCCGGTGGCGCGGATTTGAAGCGGTCCGCGCAGATGAGACGCCTGGAGGGAGGCAAAAGATTCCTCCCCACGTGGACCTGCAGCGAATCCTTTCGGCGCGGCCGTTCGTCTTTGCGTGGAGGAAGACTCTGGCTTTGAGGAAATGCGGCGATCGTGAGGAGCCGTTAGATGTTGGACACGCGCAGAGAAACGGAAGACGAGGCCCGCCGTCGCAGCTTTGAGCGCCTGCTTCGCGAGCTTCGGCCCAAGCTCCATCGGTATTGCGCCAGGATGACCGGTTCGGTTGTCGAGGGCGAAGACGCGCTGCAGGCTGCCCTTGAGAAGGCGGTGGAAGCGTATCCCACCTTCGAGAGCGTCAGGCACCCGGAAGGGTGGCTCTTCCGTATCGCGCACAATGCCGCGATCGATCTTCTGCGCCAGCGCGGTCGGATTGAGGCCGCCCAGTCTGAGGAGGATATCGAGGATCTGGCCGATCCGGACACGCCCATCCAGTCGCGCGAATTCGCGGCCGCGGCGCTAAGAACCTTCATGGCGCTGCCCGCCGCACAGCGCGGCTCGGTCATCCTCATGGATGTGCTGGGGTATTCACTTGAGGAAATCAGCAGCATTCTCGGAACGTCGGTCCCGGCCGTGAAAGCTTCGCTTCACCGAGGTCGTGCACGCCTGCGCGCGCTTGCCGCCGAGCCCGATCAGGCGCCGCTTCCGACCCTGAGCGAGCCGGCGCAGTCCCGATTGATCACCTACGTGGAGCGGTTCAATGCGCACGACTTCGACGCCGTGCGCGACATGCTGGCCGACGATGTTCGCCTCGATCTCGTCGCGCGCGCGCATTTGCGCGGCAAGGCGGGAGTCGGCACCTATTTCACGAACTATTCGCGCCTTTCGGATTGGCGCTTCGCCTGCGGCATTGTCGACGGGCGCGCCGCCGCAATCGCAAGCGATCCCCGGGATGCGCGGCGCTCGCCGACCTATTTCGTCCTCCTCGATTGGTCGGAGGGCGGGGTCGCCGCCATCCGCGACTTCTATCACGCACGCTACGCCGTTGAGGGCGCGGAAATAGTCTTCCTCGATTGAAGGCCACGATTGCCTGACCGTCGGCGAACCGGCTAGAGGTCGCGCCCGGCGGGAGGAATTGTGCGATGGAAACGAAGAGCGGTCGGCTCGGCATCGGGCTCGTGGGAAGCGGTTTCATGGGGCGCGCCCACGCCTTCGCTTTCAACGCTGTGTCGCAGACGTTCGACCTGCCGTTGAAGCCGGCGCTGGCCGTGCTCGCGGACCAGAACGAGGCGCAGGCGGCGGAGGCGGCGCGGCGGCTCGGCTTTGCGCGGGCGGTTTCCGATTGGAGGGCCCTCGTTGGCGACCCGGAGATCGATGTCGTCTCGATCACCACGCCGAACCACCTGCACAAGCCGATCGCTCTTGCGGCGCTCGAGGCCGGCAAGGCCGTTTATTGCGAGAAACCGCTTGCCGCCACGCTTGCAGACGCCAAGCAGATGGCCGAAGCCGCGCGGGCGTCGGGCCGCGTGACGCTCGTCGGCTTCAACTACCTGAAAAACCCGATCATCGGGCTCGCCCGCGAGATCGCGACCTCCGGCGAGATCGGCGAGATCGTCGCCTTCCGCGGCATCCATGCCGAAGACTACATGACCGATCCGGCAGCGCCGCACAGTTTCCGCACCCATCCCGTCGGCGGTGGCGTCCTCATGGATCTCGGCAGCCACATCGTCTCTCTCGCCCGCTACCTGGTCGGGCCGATCCAGGAGGTGTCGGCAGCGGCGGAGACCGTCCACAAGACGCGGCCGTCGGCGGACGGCCCGCGCCCAGTCGAGGTCGACGACCATGGCCACCTCGTCGCGCGCTTCGCAAACGGCGCGATCGGAACGATCTCGGCAAGCTGGGTGACACCCGGGCGGAAGATGCAGCTCGACTTCGAGCTCGTCGGCACGCGCGGCTCGCTGGTCTTCACGCAGGAGCGCTTCAACGAGCTGAAATTCTATGTCGGCGAGCAAAAGGGACGCGACGGCTTCAAGACGCTTCTCGCCGGACCCGACACGCCGCCTTACGGGAACTTCTGCCCGGCCCCCGGCCACCAGCTAGGCTTCAACGATCTGAAGACGATCGAGGTGGCTCATCTCGTCGAGGCGATCACCGGCGGAAAAAGCGCCAGCCCCGACTTTCAGGAGGCCTACGAGATTCAGCGCACGATCGCAGCGGCGCTGCGCTCCGCGAGGGCGCGGACCTGGATCGGCGTCGAGACCCTGTAGCCGGCGAAGCATGTCGCTCTTCCTGCGCCCCTTGCGGCGGCGGCCGGGCGCGAAGATTTGGCAAGCCTCTTGCTTTCTTTTGCCCGAGGGCGGCGCTGCCCCGGATTCGCGTCCCTGGAGCAGGTCGAACGTCTCGACCGCGCCGCCCTCCCCAAACCGCCTCTGCGCTTGTGTCTCTTCGCTCCCCTCCGCTGCTCTCCGACCCCCGTCTTCATGGTCCGGCGAGAGGCGCATTTGCCCAGAGCTTAGGCAGCTTGCGCATCAGATTCGGGCGTGACCAGATATGCGCCAGTCTTTAACCTCCTGAAAAACGGGATAGCGGAGTATCGTGGACGTTCAGGACAGTCAGGTCGCTGCAACGGAGGCGTTCAACGAGATGTTGGACGCCCAAGGGGCCGTCCGGCCCGCCTATTCGCTGCTCGCTGAATGGCTCGAGGATCAGTCGAAGCCGAGCCTCAAGCGCAAGCAGCAGGAAGCCGATGCGCTCTTTCGCCGGCTCGGCATCACTTTTTCCGTTTATGGCTCCGAGAACGCCCTTGAGCGGCTGATCCCCTTCGACCTCATGCCGCGCATCATCTCCGCCGCCGAATGGCGGCTCTTGGAGCGCGGAATCGAGCAGCGCGTGAGAGCGCTCAACGCCTTTCTCTACGACATCTATCACCGCCAGGAGATCATCCGCGCCGGCCGCATTCCGGCCGACCTCGTGATGGCGAACGACGCCTATCTCCCCGAGATGATCGGTCACTCACCGGCGCTCAACATCTATGCCCACATCATCGGCGTCGACATCGTGCGGGTGAGCGAGGGGGAGTTCTACGTACTGGAGGACAATCTCCGCACGCCGTCCGGCGTCTCCTACATGCTGGAGAACCGCGAGACGATGATGCACCTCTTCCCGGAGCTCTTCGCCCGCCACCGGATCGCGCCGGTCGCGCAATATCCCGAGCTTCTTCTGCGCACGCTGCAGGCGGTGGCGCCTCCCGCCTGTGACGGCGATCCGAAGGTCGCGGTGCTGACGCCCGGCATCTACAACTCCGCTTTCTTCGAGCATTCCTTCCTGGCCGACCAGATGGGCGTCGAGCTGGTCGAGGGACGGGACCTCTTCGTCGAGGACGGCTATCTCTATATGCGCACCACGCAGGGCCGCGAGCGGCTCGATGTGATCTACCGCCGCCTCGACGACGATTTCCTCGATCCGCTGACCTTTCGCTCCGATTCGACGCTCGGTGTCCCCGGGCTGATGGACCTCTATCGCGCCGGCCGTGTTACGATCGTCAACGCGCCAGGCGGCGGCATCGCCGACGACAAGGCAGTTTACGCCTACGTGCCCGAGATCATTCAGTTCTACACCGGCCAGCGTCCCATCCTGAAGAACGTGCCGACCTGGCGCTGCGCCATCAAGGAGGAGTTCGAATACGTTCTCGCCCATTTGCCGGAGCTGGTGGTGAAGGAGGTGCATGGCTCCGGCGGCTACGGCATGCTGGTCGGGCCGACCGCGAGCCGCCGCGAGATCGAGACCTTCCGCGCCAAGCTCCGCGCACGCCCCAAGAACTATATCGCGCAGCCGACGCTGGCGATCTCCACCTGCCCCGCCGTCACCCATACCGGCATTGCGCCGCGCCACGTCGACCTCCGTCCTTACGTGCTCGTGGGTGACCGCGTGCGCCTGGTGCCGGGCGGGCTGACCCGCGTGGCGCTGAAGAAGGGCTCGCTCGTCGTCAATTCCTCGCAGGGTGGCGGCACCAAAGACACCTGGGTGCTGCAGGACTAAGCATGATCCCGCACCGCCGAACCGCGACCTCCACTGCGCTCCAGCGGCGAAGCAAGCGCCTTAACCTCCCCCTCGAGGGGAGGGTTACACCTCGTACGACCCGCGTGCCCGCTTTCCGAGCGGATCGCTGATGCTCGGACGCACCGCCGAAAGCCTGTTCTGGATGTCGCGGCATATCGAGCGCGCGGAGAACATGGCGCGGCTCGCCGAGGTCGGCTTCCGCATCGCGCTGATCGCTCACGCCGGTGACGGCTATCGCGAGGAATGGCGCTCGACCCTGACGAGCGCCGGCGTGATCGACCAGTTCGTGGAGAAATACGGCGATGACTCCTTCGACAAGGCGGTCAACTTCCTGCTCTTCGACGACGACAACGAATCCTCCGTCCGCTCGTGCCTCAGAAGCGCCCGCACGAACGCCCGCTTCGTGCGCACCAAGATCACGCGCGACATGTGGGAAGCGATGAACTCCACTTGGCTCGCCTTCGACGCGCTGAAGCCGAAGGACAAGACGCCGGAGCAGGTCCCCGAGCTGATCGACTGGATCAGGCAGCGCACCGCGCTTTTCCGTGGCTCGCTGCTCGGCACCATCCTGCGCGACGACGGCTACTTCTTCAGCCAGCTCGGCGCCTTCGTCGAGCGCGCCGACAACACCGCGCGCATCCTCGACGTGAAATACTTCCTTCTCCTGCCGAGCAATCAGATGATCGGCGGCGAGGTCGATACCTACCAGTGGGAGACGATCCTGCGCTCCGTCTCCGGCCACCGGGCCTACCGGCACGTGTTCCATGAGACCTATCGCCCGTGGAACGTCGCCGAGTTCATGATCCTGCACGCCGAGATGCCGCGCTCGCTACGCTTTTGCTACGATTGGCTGAGCGCCGCGGTCGAGGGTCTCTGCTTGCTCTATGGAGAGCGGTCGCCTTCCGCGGATCTCGTCGCCGAGACCCGCAACATGCTGATGGCGATGAACATGGAAACGATCTTCCAGGCCGGGCTGCACGAGTTCCTGTCAGGCTTCATCGCGCGCAACAACCGGCTGACCGCGGCGATCCACGCCGACTACAATTTCAATTGAGCCGATGCTGGTCTCGATCCACCACGCAACCAACTACACCTACGACGCGGCAGGCTCCTTCGCCGTGCAGCGGCTTCGCCTCACGCCCTCCGACAGCCAGTCGCAGAAGGTGCTCTCCTGGACGATCGAGGCGGAGGGGATCGAGAACGCCGCGACATACATCGACGGCTTCGGCAACCGCGTGCACCTGATCACCTATACGAGGCCCTACGAGGCGCTGAGCTTCGTCGCCTCCGGCGAGGTCGAGACCTCTGACTGCAACGGCGTGATCGGCAATATCGGCGAGGTGGCGAATCCGCGCGTCTTTCTGCGGGCGACGCCGCGGACGGAGTCCTCGCCCGCCATCGACGCGCTCGCCGACGAGGTGCACGACCGCCGCCAGCTCGACCGGCTGCATCATCTGCTTGAGGCCATCGCGACGCGCGTCGTCTATGACACCGACGCCACGCATTCCGGCACCAGCGCTGCGGAGGCGTTTGCGGCGGGGCAGGGGGTCTGCCAGGACCACGCCCATATCCTTATCGCCGCAGCGCGGCGGCTCGATATCCCGGCGCGCTACGTGACCGGCTACATGCACGTGGAGGGCGAGGAGAGTGCCGTCGCCCACCACGCCTGGGCGGAAGCCTTCGTGGACGATCTCGGGTGGGTCGGCTTCGATCCGACCAATCACATTTGCCCGACCGAGCGCTACGTGCGGTTGGCCTGCGGCTTCGACGCCGCGTCCGCAGCGCCGATCGTCGGGGCCAGGAGGGGCGGCGGAACCGAGACGCTGAGAGTTGACGTTATGGTGCGCCAGCAGCAGCAATAGTGGCGCGGCGTTCAGGGGATTCGCGAGACATGACCTATTGTGTCGGTTTGCGGCTCGATCGCGGCATTATTTTCGCGTCGGACACGCGCACCAATGCCGGCCTCGACAACATCTCGACCTTCTCCAAGATGCATGTCTGGGAGCGGGTCGGCGACCGCGTGCTCGTCATGCTCTCGGCCGGGAACCTTGCCTTCACCCAGTCGGTGATCTCGCTCCTGAACGAGAAGATCGACCTGGGCCACGAGCACACGTCGCTCGCCAACGTCGAGACCATGTTCCAGGCGGCGCGCATAGTCGGCGAGACGGTGCGCGAGGTGCGGCGGGTGGAAAAGGAGGTGATCGACGAGAATCCGTCGCTCTTCTCCGCCTCCTTCATCCTCGGCGGGCAGATCGCCGGCGATACGCCGCGCCTCTTCCAGGTTTACCAGGAAGGCAACTTCATCGAGGCGACCAAGGACACCGCCTACTTCCAGATCGGCGAGCACAAATACGGCAAGCCGATCCTCGACCGCGTGGCCAAGCCCGACATGCGCATGGGCGTCGCCGCGAAGCTGATCCTGATCTCTTTCGACTCGACGCTGCGTTCGAACCTCTCCGTCGGCATGCCGATCGATCTGCTGATCTACCGCAAGGACGAATTGAAGGTCGGCGAGCAGCGGCGCATCAGTGAGGGCGATCCTTATTTCGGCAAGCTCTCCAATGCTTGGTCGGAAGCGATCCGCGACGCCTTCGCCCATATCGACGAGTATGGTGAGGGCGGCGAGCCGATCCAGATCATCGAGACGACCGGCTCACCGGACTTCAAGGCGCCTCCGCCCGAGCCCGTTGCGCAGGCCACGGCAGGCTGGATCAAAGACGTCGATCGGTGAGTACGAGGGTCGGCACCCCGCCGCCGGACGCCGCCGAGAGGCGCCGTGCGAAAGTGGTCGTCGCCTATCATGCGGAACGCCTGCCGCCCTTCGATGCGGGTTTTTATGAACGGGTTCGCTCCACGCTGACGAAGGACGCCGAGCTGACCATTCCGCCTCGCGACGCGCGCGCCTTCAGCGTGCCCGCTGGCCACATCTTTCGCATCGTCAGCGTCGAAGGACCGCAGGTTGGCGATTTGAACCTATGGAACGAGCACGATCTGTCCGAGCGCTTCTTCAGCGGCAAGACACGCGCGCTGCACGCGACGCACGTGACGACGGGCGACAGGCTGTGGAGCACTCTGCCGACGCTGCGTCCCATGGCGACCGTCACGCATGACACGCTTGGCTGGTACGGATGGGACGAGGACGGTGCAGGTGTGCATGACGTGATCGGCACGCGCTGCGACCCCTACACCAACCTGCTCCTGAACGGGACCGAATATCATCACTGTTGCCATTCGAACTTGGCGCGGGCCCTCGCGGCGGCGCGCGACATGCCCGTGACTGAAGCCGAGCTCCATGTCCACGACGTGCTGAACGTCTTCATGTGCACCGGCTTCACGCGCGACACGCATCAGTATTTCATGAAAGCAAGCCCGGTGCGGCCGGGCGATTTCATCGAGTTCTTCGCCGAGATCGATCTCCTGGCTGCGCTCTCCATATGTCCGGGCGGCGATTGCAGCGCCAGCCACTCCGACGATACGGCTCGCTGTTACCCGTTGAAGATCGAGATTTACCGCCCGGCGGAATCCGCGCTGGCTGGATGGCGCTCTCCGCCGTCGAGCGCCTACTCCAGGAGTCACGGTATTTGAGTGCGGCGTCCGAAGCCTACTCCCCGCGTTTTCGGACCTCGTCGGCCCGCTCATCCGCTGCCGCGTCCGGCGGCCACCGTCGCCTGTGGAGCCATCTCACCAGCATGTAGCTCGCCATGGCGAGGCCGAAGGCAGCCGCGCGGACCAGAGAATCGCCTCTCGTCGCGATCGTATGCTCCATCACCGCAAGGGAGGCCGGCCCGACGACGAGCACCGTCGTCAGGCCGATCAGCGCTTCCCAAGATGTCGCGCGTCGGTCCCAGTAGCGCGTGGCCGGGATCGCGACGGCAAACAGCAGAGCAACCATGATCGTGAATGCGACCGCGTCGACGACGAGCCGCCCGACGATCAGCGGGTGCGGCGGGTCCGCCGACGGCAAGGTCTCGATGAAGAAGCCGATGGCTGTTCCGAAGACGGCGGAGACGGCGAGCGTGGCCAGCGCGAGCCAAAGCCGGTTCCGCGTCGTCCTGGGGCCGCTCGGCTTCATCGTCGCTCCATTGGACGAGCTCTACGCAAGCCCGGAGCCGCGAACGTGACAGTCCGCTGCTCGGCGCTAGCCGGCCGCAGGAGTCGGCACGGGCACATCCGGGAGGGCCAAGTCGGCGCCGATGAAATACGGCCACAGGATGATCGCCAGAACGCCCCTCCAGAATGACAAATCGAGGTAGCCGATGGTGAAAAGCCAGCCGGCAAGCCAGAGCAGCCCGATACCGCTGTGCTGCTCGATCCGAATCCTCTGCCTGTCCATCTCTCGCCTCCGTCGCGCGCCTTCTTTCTTAGCGAAGCAGTGCCAAGAGCTCTTGATGTATCTCAAGCGTCGCCGCGGCGACGACGGCGCCGTCGGACGTCAGGCCGAGCTTCTTGCCCTCCCAGTCGGTGATGATCCCGCCGGCGGCTTCAACCACCGGCACGACGGGCAGATAGTCGTAGGGCTGGAGGTCGAAGTCGACCACGACGTCGATCTGCCCCATCGCCAGGAGCGCGAAGGCGTAGCAATCGTTGAAAGCGCGCTGCGTGTGGCCGAACGTCAGCAGTCGCTTGAGCTTCCCCGGCGCCTTGTCGTAGATACGATTGGCTTCGTTGATGAAGATGCGCGCCTGGTCGACGGACGCGATCGTGCGGCACTGAATGGACGCGCCGTTCATCGTCGCGCCGCCGCCGAGAGAGCCGCCGAACGTCTCGCCAAGCGCCGGCATTCGGATCACGCCGGCGACCGGTTTGCCGTTGTGCAGCACGCCGAGCAGCATGCCGAAGAGCGGCACGCCACAGATGAAGGAGCGCGTGCCGTCGATCGGGTCGATGATCCAGGTGTACTTCGCGTCGGCGCGGCTCTTTCCGAACTCCTCGCCGAAGATGCCGTGGCCCGGGAAGCGCCCCTCGATCTCCGCGCGGATCGCCTGCTCGGTCTCGCGGTCCGCGATGGTGACGGGGCTCTCGTCCGCCTTGTCCTCCACGACGAACCCGCCGCGGAAATAGCGCATCGGGATATCCGTGGCGGCCGCGCTGATCTCGATCGCGGCTTTGAGGAGGTCTGCGGGGGAAGGGTTCGGCATGGGGGAACGCTATCACTTTCGTGCAACGAATGTCTCACGCTGAGAGGCTTACCAGCGCCCGCCGGAGCGCCGGAGTTTCAAGCCGCGCTGCGATTTCCTCGAAGACTCGCACAGCGTATGCCGGGAAGTCGGCGGCGCGATTGCCATGCGCATCCTGGATTAAGGCCCACAGCGCCGACATCAGCGCGATCGGTGCCTTCATGGCGACCATCCGCGCCGCCTCGGCGGCCTCCGGCGCGCGCCGGAGATACGCCGCGAGTAGCCTCGCGTCGGCTTCCTCCGGCAGACTCGCCTGGAACGAGCAATAGGAGAGATCCCACCAAGGGTCGTTCATGCCCGAATATTCCCAGTCGACCAGCCACACGCGCTCGCCGGTATCCAGCAGGTTGCGGCCGGTCGGGTCGCAATGGCAGGAGCGGAATGCGACCGGCGCGGCGGCGAGCGCCTCGCGCACACGTTCCGCTTCCGCGAGGATCGCCCGCTGGCGTGCCGTCAGCGCCACGCCGCGATCTGCGAGGACGTGCGTAAAGGCATCGATGGTGGCGAATGGGCCGAGGCGCGAGACGAAGGCGGGGACGCGATCGTGCAGCCGCCGCAGCGCCGCGCCGATGCGCTCCAGCGCGCCGCGCTTCTGCAGAATTCGTTCCGGCGAAAGCGGCTCGCCATCGACGAAGCGCGTCAGCATCACGCCGTCGGCGCCGAAATGGAGCACCTCGGGCGCGATCCCGGCCTCCGCTGCGGCGTGGGCGTTCGCCTCCTCGGCGCGCCGATCGATGATGGCGGCCGTGCCTTCGCCGGGGATGCGCAGCGCGAAACGGCCTTCGGGAAGCTCGACTCGGTAGACGCGGTTGGTAAGGCCGGGAAGCCGCTCGATTCGGGCCGTTTCGGCGGCTTTCGCGGTGAAGCCCGGGATTGCGGCAAGCTGCCGCCGCGCCTCGTCCTGTTCGTGTTCGGCGAGCTTTTCCATCGCGCGGGACCATATCCGATTTCGCGTCGGCGAAGAGCGGGACTCGACCGCTCGCCCTTCCGGCGGCACATTTCATCTTGGCGGCAGAATCGGCTCGGGAGCGGCGGAATTGGCGATGACGGAGGCGCGAGACGCGCGACACACTCCTGAAGGCGTGGCTATCCCCGCCTTCGAGGCGGACTACGCGCCGGCCGACGAGGCGCTCGTTCCCGCACTTCTCATCGAGATCGCACATCCGCCGGGCGAGGACGAGCGCGTCGCCTCGCGCGCCAAGCGTTACATTGAGGCGATTCGCCACGCGCGCGGCGGCATCGGTGGGCTCGAGGACTTCATGCATGATTACAGCCTCTCCACCAAGGAGGGGCTGGCGCTGATGTCGCTCGCCGAGGCGCTTCTTCGCGTTCCCGACGCCGCGACGCAGGACCGCCTGATCGAGGACAAGCTCGCGAGCGGCGACTGGGAGCACGCAGCGGCGCGCGACAGCGAGAGCTGGCTCGTCTCGGCGACGACCTGGGCGCTCGGCGTCACCGTCCGCATCGTGCATCCGAACGAGACGCCGGAAGGGATCATCGCCAGGCTCGGGCAGCGCCTCGGCATGCCCACCGTCCGTACCGCGGCGCGACAGGCGATGCGGCTGCTTGGCCATCAGTTCGTGCTCGGCGAGACGATCGGGAGCGCGTTGTCGCGTGCTGCCGAAGCGCGCCGGCGCGGCTACCGCCACTCCTTCGACATGCTCGGCGAGGGCGCCCGCACATCAGACGATGCCGGGCGCTATTTCGAAGCCTACGCGAAGGCGATCGAAGCGATCGGAGCAAGTGCCGAGGGCGCGTTGCCGGGGCGCCCGGGTATCTCGGTGAAGCTTTCGGCTCTCCATCCGCGCTATGTCGCCCGTCAACACGCGCGCGTCATGGCGGAGCTCGTCCCGCGGCTGATCGAGCTCAGCCGCGCCGCCAAGGCACACGACCTGAACCTCACCGTCGACGCGGAGGAGGCGGACCGCCTCGAGCTCTCGCTCGATGTTTTTGCAAAGCTCCTGGAGGAGCCGTCGCTGGCCGGTTGGGACGGGCTCGGGCTCGCGGTGCAGGCCTATCAGAAGCGCGCCCCGCACGTGATCGATTGGCTGGCCGACGCGTCCCGTGCCGCGAACCGGCGGCTCATGGTGCGGCTCGTCAAAGGCGCCTATTGGGACACCGAGGTGAAGCGTGCGCAGGAGCGCGGGCTTCCGGACTTCCCGGTCTTCACGCGCAAGCCCGCGACCGATCTTTGCTTTCTCGCCTGCGCCAAGCGACTGCTTGCGGCGCGTCCGCGCCTCTACCCGCAATTCGCCACGCATAACGCGCTGACCGCAGCCGCGATCGTCGAGATGGCCAAGGAAGGAAAAGGAGGCGACCGCGAGTTCGAGTTCCAGCGCCTTCACGGTATGAGCGAGGCGCTCTACGAGGAGGCGCACGGACGCGACGGATACGATTGCCGCATCTATGCGCCAGTCGGCAGCCATAAGGAGCTGCTCGCCTACCTCGTGCGTCGGCTTCTGGAGAACGGCGCGAACTCCTCCTTCGTCAACGCCGTCAACGACCACAGCGTCCCGATCGAGAGCCTGCTCGAATCGCCGTCCGAGAGCCTCGCCGGACGCTCGCCGCGTCATTCGGGCATCGCGCTACCGAAGGATATCTTCGCCGCGCGCAAGAACTCGCGCGGCCTCGAATTCGGCAGCCGAGAGGATTTGGCGGCGCTGGTCGACGGCGTCGCATCCGCGCGCGAGGTCGCGCCCGTCGCCGATGCGAGCTTGGAGGATGCGAGGGCGGCGGTCGATGCCGCGGTTGCCGCCCATCCCGCATGGGAAGCGACGCCGAGCGAGGAGCGCGCGGCGATCCTGGAGCGCGCAGCCGATGCGATCGAGGGGAGCTGCGATAGTCTCGTCGCGCTTCTCGCCCGCGAAGGCGGCAAGACGCTCGACGACGGCATTGCCGAGATCCGCGAGGCCGTCGACTTCGGCCGCTATTACGCGGCCGAGGCCCGCCGGCTTTTTGCTCGCGACACCATCCTCCCCGGCCCGACCGGCGAGGAGAACCGCTATCGGCTGCGCGGGCGCGGCGTCTTCGTCTGTATCAGCCCGTGGAACTTCCCGCTGGCGATCTTCACCGGCCAGGTCGCAGCAGCACTTGCCGCCGGCAATACGGTTCTCGCGAAGCCGGCCGAGCAGACGCCGAAGATCGCGCGCGAAGCGGTGGCGATGTTCCACGCGGCCGGCGTGCCGCAGGACGCGCTCAAGCTCGTCCCCGGCGACGGCAAGATCGGCGCGGCGCTCGTCGCCGATCCGCGCATTGCCGGCGTCGCCTTCACCGGCTCGACGGAGGTCGGTCAGATCATCAACCGCACGCTGGCGGGGAAAGACGGGCCGATCGTCCCGCTCGTCGCCGAGACCGGCGGCATCAACGCCATGATCGCGGATGCGACCGCGCTTCCCGAGCAGGTCACCGACGACGTGGTGACGTCGGCGTTCCGCTCCGCCGGTCAGCGCTGCTCCGCCGCCCGCATCCTGTTCGTGCAGGCGGATGTCGCCGATCATATGCTCAAGATGATCGCCGGCGCCGCCGCCGAGTTGCGCCTCGGCGATCCCGCCGATCCGACGACCGATATCGGACCGGTGATCGACCGCGAAGCCAAGCAGGCGCTCGAAGCGTGGCTCGCGAAGATGCGCCGTGAAGAGACGATCCTCTTCGCCGGCAAGACGCTGCAGGCCGGAAACTTTGTCGCGCCGCATATCGTCGAGCTGAAGAGAGCCGACGCGCTGACGAAAGAAGTGTTCGGCCCGGTCCTGCATGTCGTCCGCTGGCCGGCGGGCCGGCTCGACGATGTGCTCGCCTGGATCGGCCGCACCGGCTACGGGCTGACTTTCGGCATCCACACCCGCGTCGGCGGGCGCGCCGAGCGCGTCGCGCGGGCGCTTCGCGTCGGCAATATCTACGTCAACCGCAACACGATCGGCGCGATCGTCGGCTCGCAGCCCTTCGGCGGCATGGGCCTGTCCGGCACCGGCCCGAAGGCCGGCGGCCCGAACTATCTTCAGCGCTTCGCGCATGAGCAGGTCGTCTCCACCGACACGACGGCAGCGGGCGGCAATGCCAGCCTGGTCACGATGGAGGATCGCGCGGAGCCGGGCGCTCGCTCATGAGGCATCGGCGGCGTCGCCGGCTCCTTCGCCGGATCGCGTGGATCGCGCTGATCGTCCTGGTGCTCTATCTGGTGGTCGCCTACGTCGTGCTGCCGCGCCTCTGGACGCATTACGAGCACGAGCCGGGCCTCGAGGGCCGGCCGATGGTGACCGTCACCACCGACGGCATCCCCGGCGATCCGCTCAATGTCGGGCTTGTCGGCAGCAAGGACGAGGCGATCCGCGCGCTCGTTGAAGCCGGCTGGTATCCGGCCGATGCCGTGACGTTGAAGACGAGCATCGAGATCGTCGGCAGCGTTCTCTTCGACCGGCCGTTTCGAGACGCGCCGGTGAGCCCGCTCTTCTACGAGGGCAAGAAGCAGGCCTTCGCCTTTGAGAAGCCGGTCGGCAACAGCGCCGACAGGCGCAACCACGTGCGTTTCTTCGAGACGCCCGGCGAATGGCGCGGCGGGCAGCCGATCTGGCTCGGCTCCGCGACTTACGACCGCGGCATCGGCGTCAGCCACTATACCGGCGAGATCACCCACCACATCGCGCCCGACATCGACGCGGAGCGCAATCTCCTGATGCGCGACCTCGCGGCGGCCCGCGTGGTGATCGAGATATTCGACGTCACCGGCGTCGGTCCGACGCTCTTCGGCCGGAACGGTGGCGGCGATCCCTACTACACCGACGGCGAGCTCGGGATCGGCGTAATCAGCCCGGACGCGGCACCCGTTGACCAACCGCCGCGGATTCTACCGGACCCACCCGTCATCGCCGCCAAGGATGCGCTCTTCGCGGCGGCGAAGGGACTTGTCGGACAGGATGCAGTGCCGCAGCACTGATCGCTTCGGGCAGGCGCGGCGTGTCCATGCGTGACGTCTGCAACCTTTGCGGCATTTTGATCGGGTGCAGTTGCGACGCCGCGCGGCTGGATCAGCCTTTTAGCTGGACAAGCGTAGCTGCTTTCCGGTCAAACCAAATGTCTAACCAAGAACTTCGCCGAGTCCGATCGCGGACCGGCGATCAGGAGGAAGCCCGATGAAGAGAGGTTTGCTTTTTGCCAGCGTTGGACTTGCGGCGCTGGCCGCAACAGCCGGCGTCGCGCTCGCCGACGAATACGTGGACGAGGCGAAGGCAGTCGTTGACGCCGCAACGAGCCGCGTCGACAAGTGGGACGGTCCCACCACCGGCCCCAAGGCTACCGAAGGCAAGACCATCATCTACGTCGCCGGCGACATGCGCAACGGTGGCATTCAGGGCGTCGCCGACGGCGTCCAGGAAGCCGCCAAGGTAATCGGCTGGGACGCACGCGTCATTGACGGCCAGGGCTCCATCGCCGGCCAGTCGACCGCGCTCAACCAAGCGATCGCGCTGCAGCCCGACGCGATCATTCTCGGCGGCTCCGATGCCGTTCAGCAGAAGGACGACCTCGAGAAGGCCGCAGCGCAGGGCATCGTCGTCGTCGGCTGGCATGCGGGACCGAAGCCTGGCCCGCTCGACGGCACGCCGATCGTCGCCAACGTCACCACCGATTCCAATGAGGTCGCCAAGGTCGCCGCGATGTACGCGATCGCGCAGTCCGACGGCAAAGCGGGCGTGGTGGTTTTCGCCGATTCCGCCTACGCGATCGCCATCGCCAAGGGGCGCGCCATGGAAGCGGTGATCAAGAAGTGCTCCGGCTGCGAGGTGGTGTCCTTCGAGGACACTCCGCTCGCCGATACCGCCAACCGCGTGCCGCAGCTCACCACGAGCCTGCTTGCGAAGTTCGGCGACAAATGGACCTACTCGCTGGCGATCAACGACCTCTACTACGACTTCATGGCGCCGTCGCTGACGGCGGCGGGCAAGACCGGCGACGGCGCGCCCTATAACATCTCGGCCGGCGACGGCTCGATCTCCGCCTACGCGCGCATCCGCGACAAGGACTATCAGGCGGCGACGGTGCCCGAGCCGCTCACCATGCAGGGCTGGCAGCTGGTCGACGAGATCAACCGCGCGCTCTCCGGGGAGAAGTGGTCGGGCTACGTGCCGGGCGTGCACCTCGTGACGCCGGAGAACATCGCTTACGACGGCGGCCCGCGGAACGTCTTCGATCCCGACAACGGCTATCGCGACGAATACAAGAAGATCTGGGGCAAATAAGTCTTCGATCGAGGGCTGAGACAACGAGGCGGGGCAGGCGACTGCTCCGCCTCTTTTGCTATCCGCGCCTGACCGCGTCGAGGTGGCCGGCAAAGGCCGGATCGCGCATGAGCGCGCGGCAGCGCTCGAAGCGGTTCACCGAGTAGGCCCAGAAATCTTCCGCCGGGTTCTTGTTGGCGTGTTGGATAAGCCCCCAGAGCGTCCACAAGAGATCGCACATCGCCTTGTAGATCACCATGCGGCCGAAATCGAAGGCGCTCGCCGGCTCGCCGAAATAGGCCTCGATCAGCTGTCGGTCCTGGCCATCGTCGAAGCTCGCTTCGACCGAGAGATCGCCGAGGTCCCACATCGGGTCGTTCATCCCCGAATATTCCCAGTCGACGATCCACATGACCTCGCCGGTATCGAGGAAGTTCTCCGACAGCGGATCGCAATGGGAGGGCTTCAGCGGAACCGGATGCGCCGCAAGCGCCTCGCGCACCGCGCCGGCCTCCGCGACGGCCTCGTGATAACCCTCGGGCAATTGCGCACCGAGCTTGTCGAGCACACCGAGATAGTCGTCGATCATCGCGAAGAGCTCGAAGCGGAAGGCGAAGTCCGGCGCGTTGTCGTGAAGCATGCGGAAAGCGCGCGCGGCGCGCTCCAACGCGCCGTCCCGCTCCTTGAAGAGCGCGGGGGACATGGTAACGGCGCCGTCGATGAAGCGCGTGACCATCACGCCGTCGTCGCCGAAATGGACCACCTCGGGCGAGACCCCGCCTTTCGCAGCAGCGCGGGCGTTCGTCGCCTCGACCTTGCGTTCGATGTAGTCCTCGGTGCCCTTGCCGGGAAGGCGCAGGCAATAGCGGTCGGTGCCGGTGTCGACCTTGAAGACGAGGTTGGTGAGCCCGCCGAGGCGGGTGATCTTCGCCGAGGGTACCGCCGCGAGGGAAGGGATGCCGGCCAGGGCCTGACGTGCTTGGTCGATCTCGCTCATTGGCTCTCTCGCGGCTTCATAGTCGCGCGTGGTTCGTGGCTCGCTTTCGCTCGCACCTCACCATGAGGAAGGTGGGGTGGGCCGTCGAGGGGAATGGGCAGCGGCATCAAGTGTGGCGCGCCGGAGGTTTGCGCGAGTCACCTAACACCCTCATCCTGAGGTGCGAGGCCGAAGGCCGAGCCTCGAAGGACGCAGGAGGCTGGTGCGAACCCATCAACTCCTCAGCCTCTCGCCTTTCGGATCGTAAAGGCTGCGTGGCCCGCGTGCAGCCGCGTAGCTCTTGCCATAGGCTTCGATCATAAGTGCGGCATCCTTCGACAGCGCCGCCGGCAGATAACCAAAGGCGAGCGTCTTGCCGACGGTGTACCCGTAGCCCGCGCTCGTCGTCGTCCCGACGACCTCGCCGCCATCCGCCAGGATCGTCTCGCCGCCGATCAACGGTGCGAAGCCGTCGACGGTCAGCGTCGCGAGCTTCCGCGCAGGTCCCTCCGCCTTGATCTTCGCCAGAGCTTCGCGCCCGATGAACTTGCCCTTTTCGAGCGCCACGGCGAAACCGAGCCCCGCCTCGAAGGGGTTGGTGTCGGGCGTCACGTCCGCCGACCAGTAGACGTAACCCTTCTCCAGCCGCAGCGAATCGATGGCGCGGTAGCCGGCGTCGATCAGCCCGTGGTCCACGCCGGTCTCCATCAGTCGCTCGTAGACGTGCGCGGCATATTCGCTCGGCACGTGCAGCTCCCACCCGAGCTCGCCCACATAGCCGACGCGCGCCGCGCGCGCGCCGGTCGCCAGGCCGACTTCGATCTCGCGCATTGTGAGGTAGGGGAACGCGGCGTTGGAGAGATCGTCGTCGGTCGTCGTCTGCAGGATGTCGCGGGCGCGAGGGCCGACGATGTTGAGGACGGCATAGGCGGAGGTGACCTCTTGGATCTCCGCCGAGCCGTCCTGTGGAAGATGCCGCGCGATCCAGCCGGCATCGCGCACGCCGAACTGGCTGCCGGTTACGACGTAGAAGCGGTCGTCGGCAAGCCGCATGATCGTCAGATCGGCTTCGATGCCGCCGCCCGCATTGCAGAGCTGCGTGTAGACGCAAATGCCCGGCGACCGGTCGAGATCGTTGGCGGCGATCCGTTGCAGCGCCGCAAGCGCGCCTTTGCCCGTCACCTCGAACTTCGAGAACGATGTCTGATCGAAGAGCGCCGCCGTCTCGCGCACCGCCTTGTGCTCCCGCCCGACCGCCTCGAACCAGCCGGGCTCTTCTTCGAAGCTCGGCGTCTCGGTTCCCGCGACCTCGCCCGTGTCGAACCAGAGCGGACGCTCCCATCCGGCCCTCGAGCCGTAGACTGCGCCGCGCGCTCTCAGCGCGTCGTAGAGCGGGCTCCGCCGCGCGCCGCGCGCGGAATGAAGCTCCGCCGCCGGCCAGTGGATCGAATAGTAGTCGCCGTAAGCCTCGGAGCTTCGCACCGCCAAGGTGTGTCGGTTCGCCTGGTGCTTGGAGAAGCGGCGGATGTCGAAGGGCCAAAGGTCCATACCCGGGTCGCCGTCGACGATCCAATGCGCCATCGCCTCGCCGGCCCCGCCCGACGCGGCGATGCCGGCGGTGAAGCCGCAAGCGACGAAGAAGTTCCGAAGCTCCGGCGCGAGCCCCATCACCGGCTCGCCGTCCGCGGAAACCGGAATCGGCCCGTTGATCAGCGTCTGGATGCCGACCTCGTTCAGCACCGGTAGCCGCTCCGCAGCACCCAGCATGATCGGCTCGAAGCGCTCGAAATTCTCGGAGAAGAGCTCGCGCGCGAATGCGAAGGGCACGCCGTCGCGCCAGCAAGCCGGAGCGTTCTTCTCCCATCCGCCGATCGCGAACGCGCCGACATCGGGCTTCAGGTAGAAAATGCGATCGGGGTCGCGGAAAGTCGGCGTCTCGTTGGTCGTGTCGAGCTTCTTCTCGGTGACGACGTATTGATGCTCGACCGCGCCGGCCGCGATGGCGACGCCCGCCATCTCGCCGATCCGCTTCGCCCAGATGCCGGCGGCGTTGACGACGATCTCGCATCCGATCGTGCCGTGATCGGTGACGACGGCTTTGACGCGGCCGTGCTCGATCTCGAAACCGGTGACCAGCACGCCTTCGCGGATCGTCACGCCGCCGCTGCGCGCCGCCTTGGCATAGGCCATGGTCAGCGAATAGGGGTCGATGTAGCCGTCCGAGGGAATCCACGCCGCGCCGACGACGCCGTCCGTCGTCATCCAGGGGAAACGCCGCTTCGCTTCCTCAGCGCCCACTTCGTGCGCCTCGAAGCCGAAGCCTTTCGCCTGGGTCAGCGAGCGGCGGATTTCCGCGAGCCGCTCCTTGCTCGACGCGACTCTGAGCGAGCCGGCCTTCTTCCAGTCGATCGCCTGTTCCGATTCCGCCTCCAGCCGGTCGAAGACCGCGACGGAGTTCTGCATCAGCAGAGTCAGGTTCTTCTTCGATCGGAGCTGCCCGACGAGCCCGGCCGCGTGCCAGGTCGAGCCGTGCGTGAGCTGCGCTTTCTCCAGCAGCAGCACATCGCGCTCTCCGGCGCGCGCCAGGTGATAGGCGATCGAGGTGCCGATCGCCCCGCCGCCGACGATGACGATGCGGGCGGATGCGGTCATTCCCCTCCCCCTTGCGGGGGGGTTAG
>Ga0315553_10000152_pt1 | contig 59852 bp, 49 predicted proteins | sample SalMarSW160140MG_FD_203099 | JGI IMG/M metagenome (GOLD analysis project Ga0315553, IMG submission 203099) | Salt marsh sediment microbial communities from the Plum Island Ecosystem LTER, Massachusetts, United States - Salt Marsh Sediment SW1601-40 ...
GCGAAGCGCGCCGTGATCCCCGCGACCGGGATCAGGATCACCATGATTCCCATGATGACCGCCACGATCCCGGTGACGTCGATGGGGAGGACGGGCACCGGCTGCACGGCGGCGGGAATCAGGGCCGACATCGACATGAACGCTCCGCTCGGTTCGACTCCACCCGTGACGCTCGATCGAGCGGAGGGGCAGGAAGAGTGACGCAGTCCACGATCGACCGCCTCGTCCGAAGCTCGAAGATGTGACGACAGGGGCCGTGATGCCACCGGATTCCATGACTTGACCGCCGGTCGCGGCGGAGGTCAGACTCCCACCCCATGCGGAGCTTCGTGGTGTTCCTGCTCCTGCTCGCGGTAAAGCTCGCGAGCCGGGCGTCGTTCCGGGTTCGTCTGGAATGGATCGCCGACGATCCGGACCCGTGGTCGGACCTCCGCGTCCTCGCGCTGCTCAACCATACGAGTCTGTTCGAGCCCGTGTTCGCGGCCCTCGCCCCGAACCGGCTACTGGGGCAGATAGCCGCCCATGGCGTCGCGCCGATCGCGGACAAGACGGCGAACCGCCCCCTGGTGGGCCGCTTCTTCCGCTTCGTCGCCCACCAGGTGGTCCCCATCACCCGCGAACGCGATCACACGTGGGCGGAGTTCCTGCGCTGCATCGAGGACCCTCGCGCGCTCATCGTGATCCTGCCCGAAGGACGCATGAAGCGGCGCACCGGGCTCGACGCGCAGGGCAATCCGATGACCATCCGGGGCGGGATCGCGGATATCCTGCTCGGCGTGCCGGACGGGCGGCTGCTTCTCGGATACAGCCAGGGGCTTCATCACGTGCATGCCCCCGGGGATCGATGGCCCCGGCTGTTCCGCCGGGTTCGCCTGCGGGCCGAGATCCTCGACATCCCGGCCTACCGATCCCGACTGCTGGAGCGGTACGGGCGCGAGGGATTCAAGGCCGCCGTCGTCGCGGACCTCACGCGAAGACGCGACGAGCACTGTCCGACGCGGCCGGGAGCGGGGAGCGCGCACGAAGCGGTCGTCGTGTCGGCCGGGACCGGGTCGCCATAGCCCGGCACGACGATCGGAACGCGCGGGCTCCCGACGTCAGCGACGCTCCGAGCCGGCGCCACCGGGTGAGCCGGACCGCGGCGTCGGAGAAGCGGGACCGCCGGGCTTGAATCGAAGCCGCTCGAAGCCTCCCTTGGCACGCGGTCGCCATGGATCGCCGCCCACCACGAGGAAATCGACGCGGCGCGCGTTCCGGATGTCCGCCACGGGATCCGCTGCGAGGACGACGAAATCGGCCCGCTTGCCGATCTCCAGGGTGCCGCGGTCGTGGAGCACGCCGAGCGCCGCCGCCACGTTTCGCGTGGCCATGGCGAGCACATCCACGGCGGGGATCCCGGCCGCGGCGAGCCGCTCGAGCTCGTCGTGGAACCGGTCAGCGCTCCCGGTCGGGCCGGAACCCACCAGCAGGCGGACGCCCTGGGCGTGCAGTCGGCGGACGAGCTCCTCGGCCGTCGACCACGATACTCCGCTGCCCGGCGCTCCCGCGGCGCTGGCGAGCAGCGGGATGACGGCCGCGTCCCGAGACAGGAGCGCCGTGATGGCGCGCTCGACCTCCGGCCCGGACGGGTCGAGCGCCGCCAGCCAGGTCGCGATCTCGGGCGCTTCGGCCCTGTCGAGCTGCCCGGAATACATCGCGCGGGCGCCCTCCGGCAGCATCTCCGGATCGCCAGAGATCAGGCCGCTCGACACATCGACGCCGGCGCGCAGCGCGAGGAGCCACCCGCGCGCCCGGGGGTTGGCCCACACCGCTGCATCGAGCCGTCGCGCGTCGCGCGCGATGCGCGGGATCCACTCGGCCGGCACCTCACCGGAGATCGAGACGAACCTCGCCCCCTCCTCCTCGACGATCCGCCGGACGGCCGCGTCCACCTCGTCCTCGCTCGACAGCGCCAGACCCGGCGCGCCCGGTCCCGAATCCAGTACGGGCCCGCCGATGAACACGCTCGGTGCGGGGCTCGCCGCGTCCACGGAACGCCCGTTCCGCTCGAAGCGGGCGAGCGGTGTCGCCGCTTCGCGCACCCCCATGATCCCGGCCGCCAGACTCCCCGCGAGCGTGGCCGAATCCTCGACCGACGCGTACGCATCCAGGTAGCCCGGCACCACGACGGCGCCCGACAGGTCGACCACGGCGGTGCCCTGGGGGATCACCATCTGGTCGCCTGCGCCGATGGCCTGGATGCGGCCGTCCCACACGAGGATCGCGGTCTGCGGGCGGGGGGGGCCTCCCCGTCCGTCGATGACGGTGCCGTGGAGGTACAGCTCGGCCGTCCGCCCGACGAACACATCGGGCTGCTGCGCGGCGCCCGGGGGCGCCCACGCCGTCGCGACCGCGACCCAGAGCGTCAGCCGCGCGCGCATCGCGGCTCCTCGATCATTCGGGTCTCCCCGGCGCGCCGTCGGGCGCGCGCGGCGCACCTGCGATTCTCCCGGGCGCAGGTTCCATCTCTCGCACGTAGATCTCCCGTCTCGGATATGGAATTCGAATCCCGCCCTCTGCGAAGGCGCCCATCACGCGCTCGGTGATGTGATCCGCGATCGCCCGCCGCTCCCGTGCCTGTTCTATCCACACGCGCAGCTCGAGGTTCACTTCGGACGGACCGAAGCCCCGCACGATGACCACCGGTGGGGGCTCCGGCTTCACCCCGGCGGTGGCCGCCGCCACCTCGCGGATCGCCCGTTTCGCCGCCTCCAGATCCGACTCGTACTCGACGGCGAACGGGATGCGCAGCCGCATGTGGTCCCCGGAGGCCGTGTAGTTCACGATGTCACGCCGCATGATCTCGTTGTTGGGGACGACGATGACCAGGTTGTCCGGGTTGCAGATCTTGGTGGCGCGCAGGCCGATCTCGATCACGTCCCCCCACGTCCCCGTCTCGTTCGGCGCGCTCCACAGCTCGATCCGGTCCCCTACCTGGAACGGCCGGTCGAGGATCAGGAGGACACCGGCGATCAGGTTGGACAGCGTGTCCTTGGCGGCGAGCGACAGGGCGAGACCGAGGACACCGGCTCCGGCCAGCAGCGGGGCGACGTTCAGCCCCAGCCGATCGAGCGCGAAGATCCCGCCGACGGCCACGATGCCGAACCGCACGATCCTGTTGAGCAGCGGGAGCGCCGTATCGTCGAGCGTGGTCTCCGTGTGGTGCACGACGCGGTGCTCCACGACCTCGAGGAGGTCGCCGATGAAGCTGGCGAGCGGGATCGCCAGCGCCCCGAGCCACAGTGCCTCGACGACCGCGGCGGCCCGCGGCGCCGACCACAGCCCGAGCACGCGCCAGACCGCCCACGCGAGGGCCGACAGCTGGAGGGTGCGTCGCACCAGACGGACGAGATGATCGTCGAGCTGCGTGCTCGTCCGCCGCGCCAGTCGGGTCTCGATCTTCCCCAGGGACCAGCGCGCGACGTAGAACACGATGGCGGCCAGGAGCACGACGCCGACGGTCGGCAGCAATCGTGGCGCCACGAAATCCCGCGCGCCACGCCACAGCCTCGCGACGTCGATCGCCCCAAGATCGAATCCCAGGATCTCCATGCCTCCTCCGCGTCAGCGAGCCAGCGGCAGACGGTCAGTGTCGGGTGCCCGTCCCTCGAGCGCCACCCGTTCCCGCCACGCCCGTCCGGGTGTCAGCCGGCGAGGGCGCCGCGTAGATTCCGGCCGTCGGACCGTCCGAGAGTCGACCGAGGGAGGAGGAAGCATGTCGCGCACGAGGTGGAGCCTGGGCGCCAGCTTGGCCGCAGTCATCGCGCTCGGCTGCGCCGCAGACGCGGAGCAGGGGCGAACGGAGGGGATGCAGGCGACGCTCGTCTCGGGGGAGCTCGCGAACGCGGTCGTACACGTCTACAAGTCGCCGAGCTGCGGCTGCTGCGCCAGCTGGGTGGAGCACCTGCGAAGCGCCGGCTTCACGGTGGAGGTGGAGGACACCGACGCGCTCGCCGCGGTGAAGGCCGAAGTCGGAGTACCTCCGGCTCTCCAGTCCTGCCACACGGCGACCGTGGGGGATTACGTGTTCGAAGGACATGTCCCCGTGGAGGACATGGTGCGCTTTCTCGAGGAGAAGCCTGCGGCGCGCGGTCTCGCCGTACCGGGAATGCCGGTGGGCGCGCCGGGGATGGAGGTGGGGGACCGGGTGGATCCCTACGACGTCATGATCTTCGACGCGGCCTCGAGCTCGGTGTACAGCAGCCACCGCTAGACGTCCCATACAGCGCCCCGCTGTCCGGGACGGTCGAATCGGGGATCGCGCTCGTCGGCGCGCCGGACCCGGCCACCCCCGCCGTGTCGACGGTAGCGGAGGTGTCCGCGCCCACGGCGGGCGTGCTGTCCGTGGTCGCGGCGTCCGTGGTGTCCGCGGCTCCGCCCGGAGCGGTGCGTACGGCGCCCGGGCCGCCCCCCTCCACCGTCCGGCGGGCCTTCTTCACGCCTTCGAAGTCGGGGTCCTCGATGAATGGGTCGTAGTCCCGCGCGGAGATCGTGACCGTGTCGCCCGGTTCCACGAGCTGGGCGATCTCGGTCACCCGGTGCGAGAAGCTGGCGATCAGGGCGCCGGGCGCCGTCTCGATCGTGAGCAGCAGCCGATCGCCATCCCGCTCCTCGGCGAGTACGGGCCCGGACAGGGCCTCTCCCCGGCCACTGAATACCCCGGGGAGATAGGGGCCCAAAAAGCGCGGCACGAGGATCGTCCCCGCCACCCCCAGCACGAGTCCCGCTGCGAACCACGGGAACCGTCGGGCGCCGCGGGACCGCTTCAGGTCCTTCTCGAGGTCGTCCATCGAGAACGTTTCTTCGTTCGAATCGGTGTCGACCATGGTGTCCCCGGGGCCGTGGGTGTGGTGACGGTGCGTGCTCCTTGCGCCGAACGAAGCTGGACCCCCGATTTCGCCCCCGCAAGGAGCGACGACCGGGTCGCGCCCCCCCCCGCTCGCCACCACCTCGAGGAGACGACCATGGGATCCGACCTTGGAGCCATCGCGCTGTGCGTCCTCGCGCTCGCCCACGCGGCGCCGCTTCCCGCCCAGACGCCCGAGCAGGAGGTGATCGACACGCTCGAGGCGATGTGGGCGGCGATCGAGGCGGGCGACCTGGAAGCGTACGCACGCCACGTGCATCCCGCCTTCACGCAGTTCGGAGAAAACGACGCATATCTCGCCGAGGGCAAGGCGCTCGAGGTGCGTACGCTGGCCGACTACCTCGGTCGCGCCCGCGACGTGCACACCGAGATGCACCAGCCGTCGGTGACCGTGCACGGCGACGTCGCCTGGATCACCTACTACTGGACCGACTCGGGGTGGGTCGACGGCGAGCGTTTCACCAGCCGCGGCAAGTCGACGCGCATCTTCGTGCGCGAGAACGGCCGCTGGCTATGCATCCACGGACACTACACCGCCGTGTCGTAGCGGACGCGCGTCACATCGGGCCCGGCGAGGCAGGAGCCGGGGATGAGGAGAGGGTGCGGCCGGCAGGCCACACCCGTCCTCGCGAGGAGCTACGTCTCTTGTTGGACGGAGGGCCGGGCCGGACGCGCGTGAGTGCGCCCGCCCGCGACTCCTCGTCCAACCCGCCTCAGGAAGCGGTGGTCTGCGAGTTCAGCGTGTTGCTGGCGTTGCTGAACGCGCCGTTGATCCCCGTGGCGAGCACCGTCATCCCGGCGGTGATCGCGAGGGCGATCAGGACGACGAGCAGGACGTACTCGGTGGCGTCCTGACCGGTCTCGTCGGTCCACAACTGCTTGAGGAAGTCGCGCATGATAGAGTGCCTCCTGTTGGTTCCCGACTGGGTCAGGACCTTTGAGTGTCTGTGCAGGCAAGCATTCCTGATATGAAAGGAGTGTACCCCGGTAGAACCCGCCGACTCGCTCGAGATACGATGCCATGTAAGTCATTTTTTCGAAACGATTTATGAGCACATGACGATCCGAGGGGCTCGACATCCGGGCTAACCGGGAACCCGTTCGGTGTGGTACGCGTACAACGATTCGTGATCGTCTGTGACCATCGGGACGACACCCGGAGCCCCGATCGACTCGATTCCCTCCGCGCCCCCACGGGCGCGCGAACACGCAGGAGCGCCGCATGTCGTATGCAAATCCCGACTCGCTCGTGTCCACGGAATGGCTGGCCCAACACCTGGACGATGCGTCTGTTCGGCCGGTGGAGGTCGATGAGGACGCGACGGCCTACGCCGGCGGACATATCCCGGGCGCCGTCGCCTGGAACTGGAAGAAGGACCTGCACCACGGACTCCGTCGGGACTACGTCGGGCAGGCCGAGCTCAAGGAGCTGCTCGAGCGCGCGGGCGCGGGAGACGACACGACGGTCATCCTGTACGGCGGCAACAACAACTGGTTCGCCGCCTACGCCTATTGGCTCCTGAAGTACCGCGGGTTCGACCGCGTGCGGCTCCTGGACGGCGGTCGCAAGAAGTGGGAGCTGGAGGGGAGACCGCTGGCCACGGACGTCCCGACCGTGGAGCGCGCGGCGCGGTCCGATCCGGGGCCGGAGCACCCGGACCTGCGGGCGGTTCGCGACCGCGTGATCGCGTCGGTGGGCAGCGCAGGCTTCGTCGACGTACGATCCCCCGAGGAATACACCGGCGAGAAGCTCGCACCCGACCACCTGCCCCAGGAGCAGCCCTACGTGGGCGGCCACATCCCGGGCGCGTTCAACATCCCGTGGTCGAAGGCGGCCAACGAGGATGGGACGTTCCGCTCCCCGGACGAGCTCCGCGAGTTGTACGCGGAGGTCCTCCAGGCGAGCGAGATCATCCCCTACTGCCGAATCGGAGAGCGCTCGAGCCACACCTGGTTCGTGCTCCGTGAGCTGCTGGGGCACGGGAACGTGCGGAACTACGACGGTTCCTGGACCGAGTACGGCTCGCTGGTGAACGTCCCGGTCGAACGCTAGAGGGCCCTGGGAGCCCGGTCTGGCCGCCCCTCCGGCGTGACGCGGCCCGAGGGGCGGAAGTCGGGGCACCGGATCCGGGGAGCCCGGTCAGCGATGTCCGCCGCCGCTCTCGATCCGCACCGGGCGACGCAGCCGGCGTGCCCCCTCGCGAAGCCAGCGTGCGGCGTCCTCGAGCACATCGGAGTCTCGCCCGCGGCGATCGAGGAATCCTCCCCGGCACGCGTCCCGCGGCTCGGTTCCGACGAGGAACAACTCCGGATCTCCGTCGCACCGCCACCCGCGCCGCGCATCGGCATCTCGAGGCACGTCCACCCATTGCACGCCGTCCGGGAAGCGGAAGTCGGACTGTCCGTCGGGCCCCAGCGCCTCGCGCAGGAAGCTCGTGAAGATCGGCAACGCCGCCTGCGATCCACTCAGACCGAGGGGCGTCCCGTCGTCGAATCCAACCCACACGCCGACGGCGAGCTCGGGGGTGTACCCCACGAACCACGCGTCCCGGGACCCGTTGGTCGTGCCGGACTTGGCGGCCACCGGTCCGCGATAGCCCAGATCGCGCACCGCGGTGCCGGTCCCTTCATCCACGACGCCCCGCAACGCGGATGTGAGCAGGTATGTCTCGGCCGGAGTGAACGCCCGCGTCGTCGGGTTGGCCTCCGGGTCACCCGCCCGCCCGCCATCGCGGCCGAGCACGGTGCGAATGGCGTGCGGCGGCGTGCGCTCGCCCTCCGCCGCCAGCACCGCGTACGCGGAGGTCAACTCGAGCAGAGAGACCTCCGAGGCACCGAGCGCCAGCGCCGGTACGGGGACGAGCCGGCTCTGGATGCCGAGCCGGCGAGCCGCGTCCACGATGCGTTGCGGGCCGATCGCGAGACCGAGGCGGGCGAACGGGACGTTGCGCGACGCCTCCAGCGCTCGTCGTAGCGTCACCGGCCCGAGGAACTCGGCATCCGCGTTCGATGGGCTCCACACGCCCCCGGGCGTCTCGACCCGCAGAGGCTCGTCGGCGAGGGGCGAGGCCAGCGTGTAGCGATGGTCCACGTCCCCCGTGAGCGCCGCGAGGGCCACGATCGGCTTGAACGCGCTCCCGGGCTGGCGGTGTGCCGTGGTGGCACGATTGAACTGCGAGCTGGTGTACGATCGCCCGCCCACCATGGCCACGATCTCACCGGTCCACGGATCGACCGCCACCAGCGCGGCCTGGAGGGGAGCGGCCTGACGCGCGAGCCGGGGCCGCAGGCGCTCCAGACGCTCGATCTCGGCGGTCACCGCACGCTCCGCGATGCGCTGCAGATCGGGCTCGAGGGTGGAGATCACCGTGAGCCCCGTGGCACCACGCGCCCCGGGCATGGCCGACAACTCAGCGCGCACGTGGTCCACGTACCACCGACTCCCGGCCGCCCCGTGCTCGGGGACGTGGATCCGGAGATCCGCGGCCAGGGCGACCTCGAGCTCCCCGTCCGTCAGGTAGCCGGCCTCGTGCACGAGACGGAGCACCAGGTCCCGACGCGCCTTCGCCCGACCGGGGTGCCGGTGCGGCGCGTACAGGCTCGGACCCCGGATGATCCCGACGAGCATGGCCGATTCGCCGACGCTCAGTCGGGAGACGTCCTTGTCGAAGAAGAACTCGGCCGCTCGCCCCACGCCGTGGATGGCGGAGCCGCCGTCCTGTCCCAGGTAGATGTGGTTCAGATACGCCTCGAGCAGCCTGCGCTTCGGAACACGTCGCTCGAGTGCGAACGCGATCGCGGCTTCCCGGATCTTGCGGAGGACGCGACGCTCCGGGCTCAGAAACAGGGTGCGGGCCAGCTGCTGCGTGAGGGTGCTCCCCCCTTCGGCCAGACGTCCCCGGCGCAGGTTGGCCACCATCGCCCCGATGATGCGACGCGGATCGAGTCCGTTGTGATCCAGGAAGCGTCGGTCCTCGGTCACCAGGAGGGCGTCGATCAGATGCGCGGGCACTTCCTCGAGGCGGACCGGAATCCAGTCACGGCCGCGCGGCCCGTAGAAGGAGGCGATCCGCTCGGGATCCAGCGCGATGCCGGGCAGGACGCGCCTCTCGCCGTCACGGATGTCGCGGATCCGCCCCGACCGATCGAGGCGAATGGCGACCGGTCCGCCGGGATCGAAGAACGCGCCGAGGCGAAGTGGCCGCCGCCCGATACGCCATTCGGACGCGGACAGTCGATAACGGCCGATGGCGGGATCGCGGTCGGTGGTGGGGCGATAGCCCACCCGCTCGAGGTGCCGACGGACGCGCACTTCCGAGGGTCGCTCTCCCGGACGCAGAACGATCGGCCGCGCGAACACCCGCGTGGGGACCGACGCGCTCACCGCCCCGAAGGCGTGGACTACGCGGGCCTCGAAGGCGGCATAGGAAAGCGTGAAGGCGGCGGTCGCCGCGAACAGCACTCCCAACGCCCGCAGGGTCAGGAACCGACGGAAGATGGATCGAATGCGCTTCACGTCTTCTATGACGCATCCGATCCGGAGATGGTTTCCTCGCGGGGGGCGGGATCGCCCCCCCGTACGACCCCCGCGGGTCTTGAGCCGCAGCCGCCGAAGCGGCACTGTGGGGCGCCCGGCACCGCCGTCGGCTGAGCGCGGACGGGCCGAGTCGCTCCGTACGTCTCGAGCCGATCGATGAGGAGGTCCGCTGCTCTACCTGGAGTTGGCGGCCGGGCTCGTGCTCCTGCTCCTGGGGGCCGAGGGCCTGGTCCGGGGGTCGATCCGTCTCGCGGCCAGGCTTGGCGTCAGCTCGCTCATCGTCGGCCTCACCGTGGTCGCGCTGGGAACCTCGTTCCCGGAGCTGTTCGTGAGCGTCATCGCGTCGGCCCGGGCGGAATCCGACGTCGCGCTGGGCAACGTCGTCGGGTCCAACATCTTCAACATCACGGTCATCCTCGCCGTCACGGCTCTCGTGCGACCGGTGCAGATCCAGCTCCGACTGCTGCGGCTCGAGATTCCGTTCGTCCTGCTGATCACCGTGTTGACCACGGCGCTCGCCCTCGACGGTTCGATCGGGCGGCTGGATGGGTCCTTCCTCCTGATCGGCCTGGTCGGCTACCTGTACACGCTGCGTCACACCGTGCGCCGCGAGGGCGCGGAAGGCGGGAGCGTCGCGCGCCCGGCCTCCGAGGACGCGCGTGGATCGGTCTGGGTGCCCATCCTCATGGCTTCGCTGGGGCTCGTGGTGCTGCTGTACGGAGCCCGCTGGCTGGTGGACTCCGCGACGTCGATCGCCCGCGACCTCGGAGTGTCCGAGCGCGTGATCGGCCTGACGCTCGTGTCGTGCGGCACCTCGCTCCCGGAGCTGGCCGCCACGCTGGTGGCCACGCTCCGGCGGGAGTCCGACCTGGCCGTCGGGAACCTCCTCGGCTCCAACATCTTCAACATGCTGGGAATCCTCGGCGCCTCCGCGCTCATGCGCCCGCTGGCGCCGGTCGGGCCGTTCCTCAGGCTGGACCTGCCCGCGGCGATCGTCGTCGCAATGCTCCTCCTCCCGCTCGCGCGATCCGGCTGGCGGCTGTCACGCTGGGAGGGCGGGTTGCTGTTCGTAGTGTACGGCGCCTACCTGTGGCTCCTGTTCGGAGGACCCGGTCCCGTCTGAGCCGATGGCCGGGCGATTGCATGATTCGGGGGCAGGGATCGGGCGAGGGGCCTGCGGTCTCGGGCCGATTCCGGTGGTGTTCGAGAGTGCGGTGGACGTGGAGGCGGAGGTGAGAGTCATGTAGAAACGGTACTTACGAAACCGGAGGTCCGATGCGCGCCAAGACAGGCACTGCCGTGTGCTCCCTCGCTCTCTCTCTCCTGATCTTCCTTCCGGGTGTGGCGCATGGGCAACGCGCGGTCGGAGAGCTGATCGGAGAGATCAACGAGGCACTCGCCCGGAACCCGTCCCCGGGCGGGGGGTTCCAGCTTCGAGTCGAATCGAACGGGGTTCTCGTCGCCGAGAAGCGTGACGGGACGGGCGTCGTGTCTCGCTGGGAGATGTACCTCGAGGACATCGAGTCCGTCGAGCAGACCCGCGCGGGTCAGGCGTACGTCCGCTGTTCCGGGGACCTCGGACGCTGCGTGCGGGAGACCTGCACGGGCGAGTACGTGAACTTCGAGGGGTGTGTGCGTGGTCGCGGTCCGGCGATGGTCGCTCCGCGTTACACGGACGCCCTCGAGATCCAGTATGCCTACGATACCCGCGCCCTGCGGACGATCGAGGCCGCGTTCGACGAGCTCCTCATGCACGATCTCGGACCCCGCTAGCGCGATCCGCGCGCCGTGTTCGGCGGGCGGCCCACGAGCACGCCCGCCGCACACTCTCCCCGACACCCATCGTCGAGCCGGACGTGGCGGCGGGCGGATCACACACCGCCGGCCGTCCGCCCGGTCGGGAGACGCCCGGCCCGACGCGGGTCAGAGCCGAATCCCCAGCCCCTCCTCGAGTCGCTTCTTGCCTCCCCGGCTCACCGGACGCTCCGTTCCATCGGCGAGCAGAACGCGCCAGCGGCCATTCTGCCCCGCACGGATCTTCTCGATCGCATCGGTCCTCACGATCGTCGAACGGTGCACGCGGATGAAACGGTCCCGATCGAGCCGCGACTCCATCGCGCCCATCGTCTGGCGCAGCAGGTACGAACCGTCCTTCGTGTGGAGTCTGACGTAGTCACCAGCCGCCGCGACCCATACGAGATCGCGCGCACGCACGAAGGAAACGCCGCGGTGCGATCGGACCGCGAAACGGAGCGCTGATGGCCCCCGCGGGAGCTCCTCTTCGTCCACGCTCGAGGCGAAGCGGCGCAGGAGCTCGACGAGCCGGGTCGAATACTCCCGCTCCCGCTCCGCCCGAATCCGGGTCCGCACGCGATCACACGCCTCGTCGAAGCGCGCTTCGGACACCGGCTTGAGGAGGAAGTCGATGGCGTGTGCTTCGAACGCGCGGACCGCGTACCGGTCGTAGGCCGTGACGAACACGACATGCGGGAGCGCGCCCGTCGCCACCTCCGACAGCGCCGTGAAGCCGTCCATCCCCGGCATCTGGACGTCGAGGAGAACCAGGTCGGGGCGAAGGCCCCGGATAGCGGCGATCATTTCGGATCCGTCGGCGCACAGACCCGCGATCTCGAATCCCTCCCGATCTTCCAGCAGAATCTCGAGGCCCCGTCGAGCGGCGGGCTCATCGTCCACGATCAACGTGCGGATCGGTCGCATCTTCAGCGCACGCTCGTCGCCGGCACCGCGGAGGCGGCCGGGCGTTCCGGCTCGGCGGGCACCACCCCGGGATTCCGGAGCGGCAACTCCATCCGAGCCTCGGCCCCACCGGTGTCCCGGGTCCTCAACGTGAGGCTCGCGGCCCCGCCGTATGCGCGCGCCAGCCGCTTCCGGGTGTTCCGGAGGCCGACCCCACGGCCGTCGGGGCCGGCGTGGCACCCGCTCCCCCGGACCCCCGGCCCGTCATCCCGCACCAAGAGGGCGATCCGTTCCCCCTCCCGACGCGCCTCGATCTCGATCGTTCCGGTGCCGGGGCGCGCCGCGATCCCGTGTCGCATGGCGTTCTCCACCAGAGGCTGCAGAATCATGGCCGGAACGGGCACCTCTCCCAGACCCTCGCCTACCGAGATGTCGACGCGGAGGCGATCCGAAAAGCGCCTCTTCTCGATTCCCAGGTACTTCGAAATGAACGCCAGCTCGTCCCGGAGCGGGATGGTGGGGCGATCGAGACTGTCGAGGGAGCGACTCAGGAGATCCCCCAGATCGGTCAGGAGATCGACCGCCTCGCGGGGCCGGCCATCCCGCACGAGCACCGTCGCCGTGTTCAGCGTGTTGAACAGGAAGTGCGGGTGCAGTTGCATCCGCAGGGCCTGAAGCTGGGCGCCCGTCAGATGCTCCCGCAACTCCGCGGCCTCCAGCTCCCGCCGCCGGGACTCGGCGGTCGCCTCGACGGCATGGGTCGCCACCGCGATCACGAAGTAGAACAGCAGCGCATAGGGGAACCAGGCGGACAGCGTGTACCAGAACACCGACCCGAAGCTCTGCAGGCTCGTGGGCACCAGAGGCGCGATGAACCGCCAGTCGAGCAGGGAGAAGGTGAGCTGCTCGACCAGGGTCACCGCACCTCCCAGCGCGACGTGGATCCCGATCCCCTTGACCCAGCGGCCCGCGTCGAGGGGAAAGCGGCGCACGAGGTGGACGATGGCCGGTACGAGGAGCACCCACAGCGACCAGTCCATCAGGAGCTCGAGCGCGAGGAGTGGGGAACGGGACAGACCCGCGGCCTCGCGGCCCACGTACGCCACGATCACCGCGACCCCCCACACGGGGATCAGGATCGCGAATCCGAGGCGCCAGAGACGGAAGGCCCATCGGGGGCCGATGCGTGCGGGGGCCGATGGGGTGTGTTCCACGTACGTCTCCAGGGCTCCGCAGACTGAATCGGGCCGACGCCCGGAACGTCCCGCGACCCGCCCGACCCCGCAAGGTCGCCGCACCACGCCCTCGGGAGAATGCCGCCCGACCGCGGCGCCGACGGCCGAACCTCGCCGCACCCCGCGGTCGATTCGTCGCTTCGACCCGCCGATCCATCGCTCCGGCTGGTCGCCGACAGCCGGAACGGCGATAACATCGAGACATGAATCCAGCGGCAGCCCACACACCGCGAGGCGTGAGCGGGCGGTGTCGGCGTGGACGTCCCGGGTCGCGATCGGGGGCGCGGGCGCGGCGGCCCGCACGCGGCGGACGGCGGGTGGCGCGGCGAGCCGCGATCGCCTTCGCGCTCGTCCCCGCGGCCTGTCTGGGGGGCGCGTCCACCCTCCCGACGGGGCCACCTCCGCCGTCCGCCGCCCGCGCCATCCTGTTCATCGGCAACTCGTTGACGATCGCCAACGGGCTCGTGCCCATGCTCGGTGAGCTCCTGGAGCTCGGGAGTCCGGAGCGGTTCGCACTCGATGTCGTCGCCTATCCCGGCTTCGGCCTCCAGGACCATTGGGTGTACGGACTCGCGAGGTCTCGCATCGCCCGGGGGGGCTGGGAGCTCGTCGTCCTCCAGCAGGGCCCTTCGGCCACCGAGGGCCGCCCCTCGCTCCTCGACTACACCCGGCGTTTCGACGATGAGAACCGCCGCGTGGGCGCGACCACCGGTCTGTTCATGGTGTGGCCGGACGCGACGAGGCCCTTCGACTTCGACGGGGTGTCGGACTCGTACGCGACGGCGGCGCGCCTCGTGGACGGGGTGCTGTTCCCGGCGGGCGATGCGTGGCGCGCAGCGTGGGCGCGCGACCCGGGCATACCGCTCTACGGGCCGGATGGATTCCACCCCGGCCTGCTGGGGACGTATACTGCAGCCCTCGTAATGTACGAACGCCTTTCCGGTCTGCCCCCGACGGACCTCCCGCCGCGGATCCCGGCGGCCACCGGTCCCATCGATATCGATCCCGACCTCGCGACGCTGCTGCAGGAAGCCGCGCACGAGGCGAACGTGGCCCATGCGCCGGCGCCGTAGCCCGGGACACGGCATGGCCGCCGCGCTGCTCTTCCAATGCGCGGCGGCATCCGGCTGCCGCGACCGTGCCCCCGAGCCCGCGGAGACGGACCTGGAAACGAAGGGGCTCCTGGCGCGCGTCGAGGAGTCGCGCGGCTTCGAGCGGGAGGCCGGCGAGGCGCTCGAGCGGGGGGACCCGCCGGCCTATCTGGAGAACATTCGCGCCGCGGCGCGACTGCGCCCGCATCACCCGATCCTCCTCTATCATCTGGCACGGGCCTCCGCGCAGAGCGGCGATGAGGCCGGGGCGATGGCCGCCCTCCATCGCCTGGCCGCCATGGGGGTCGCCCGGGACGTGGGCCCGGACTCGGCCTTCGCGCCCCTCGGAGGCTCGCCGGGCTTTGCGGCCCTGCTGGCTCGCTTCGACAGCAACGCAGCACCGCTGGCCCGGAGCCGCCTCGCGTTCGAGGTACGGGACTCGAGCTTTCTCCCGGAGGGCCTGACCCGCGATCCGACGAGCGGCGCCTTCTTCGTGAGCTCCGTCCATCTGCGACGCGTCGTGCGGGTCGAGGGCCCTCCCTCCGGTCGCGGCGCTGCGCCGGCCGTCTTCGCGGGCGATTCGCCGTGGAGCCCGATGGGGATGGTGGTCGACACGGCTCGCGGGCTCCTGTGGGCCGCGACCAGCGCGGTCGCCGAGGGGCGCGGGACGGATTCGGTCGACCTGGGACACGCCGCGGTCGTCGCGTTCGACCTCGGGACGGGGGAGCGGCGCGGAGCCTACTCGTCCCCCGCGGACGGTCGTGAGCACTGGTTCGGAGATCTCGCCCTGGTGCCCGGAGGCGACCTGCTCGTGTCGGACAGTCGCGCGCCGGAGCTGTACCGACTGCACACCGATTCAGGCTCGCTCGAGCCCGTGCCCATGAGCGAGCCGCTCTCCTCTCCGCAGGGGGTCGCCGTATCCGCGGACGGGTCCGCCGCGTATCTGGCCGATTACGCACTCGGCGTCCTGAGGATCGATCTCGCTTCGGGCGCGACGACCGCACTCGCCTACCCCGACTCGGCGACCCTCCTCGGGATCGATGGACTCTACCGCCGGGGCCGATCGCTCATCGCGGTCCAGAACGGAGTCCGGCCGACCCGCGTCCTTCGGCTGGCGCTCGACCCGGGAGGAGCGTCCATCACCCGCGTCGAGGTGCTGGAGGCCGGACACCCGCTGCACGACGACCCCACCCTGGGCGTGATCTCGGGGGACACGTTCTACTACGTGGCGAACAGCCAGTGGGCGCGGTTCGCGAACGGGGCGGACCCGCGGGTGGCTCCGCCGAGGATCCTCGCCCTCCCGCTGGCAGGGCCCGATCCATGAGCTCGGGCGTCGACCGCGTGTGATCGTGGCCGCGGGCCTCGATGGCCCCGGCCGCGCGAGGACGACCGGCGGGCGCGGAACCGCGCGGACCCTCACAGCGCCCCGGCCCTTCAGCCTCGCAGGCGATACATGCCGTCGAACACGGTCCTCCAAGTGGCGCCGCTGTCCGGGGACATGTCCCAGGTCTGCTGTACGCTCCCATCCTCGCGGGGCGTCCAGACGATGCGGTTCACGACCTCGTTCCCGCGCGGGTCGACCCCCGGACCGCTCAGCACCATCCGCCCCTCGCCGTCGAGCCCTCCATCCAGCTTGAGCACCAGACCCGTGTTGTCCACCCATGTCTGGTGCCACTGGCCGGTGGAGGCGTCGTACGCGTTGAAGCTGTGGCCGGCATACCCGGTGGGCGTCGAGTAGCTCTCCATGAGCACGCAGCCGTCGAGGATCGAGGTGATCTCGTTTGTCCCGGCCAGGCGGCCGTCGGCCACGGCGCGCACCTCCCAGTCGCCCAGCCAGAAGTCGAACTGGCGATGCTCCGGACCGTTGCAGGGGGCCTCCTGGAGCGGACCGTCGGGGGGTCGGGCCGTCGTGGCCCGCGGGGCCGCTCGGCCACCGGCGGTCAGCGGCAGGACGGCGGTGACCACCGCGGGCACGAGGATTCCGTACGAGCGTAGCGACATGGGCCTCCTCCTTGGGCAACCGGTTGGGTACGACATTACGGGGGGGCCGACTCCCCCCACGACAGCTTCAGGACGCGGCCGCGCGGACCCACGGCCCACGCGGTGACTCCCGCGGCGCCCACCGCCCACCAGCTGCCCCCATCGAGCAAGCGCCAGACTCCATCCGACCGGCGCTCGGCCACACCCCCCGGCCCAACCGCCACCAGGGACGAGATCCGCCGCGGGGCCGCGGACCCGTACACCGGGCCAGCAAAAGGGGGCCCCCCGGCCGTCCGCCAGCTCACGCCGCCGTCGGTGGTCACGGCCACGTTGGAGGTAACCCCGGCGGGCGTGCCCAGATCCCCTCCGAGCACCATGCCCCGGTTCGCGTCCCGGAACACGATCGTGAACGCCCCGGCCTGCGGTCCCGTGACGAGCGGCACGTCGGTCGCGCTCCACTGGTGCCCGAAGTCGTCCGTACGGAGGACGCGCGGGCGGCTGCCGGCCCCCGTCGCGATCCACGCCCGGCCGCCGGGGCCCGTGGTCACGCAGGTCCCGGACGCGGCGAAGCCTCCCTCCCCCTCGAGGGCCGCCGGGAGGCGTCCGTCGGGGACCCGCTCCCACGTCGCTCCACCATCCGAGGTGAGGAGGACGCGGAGTCTCCCGGCCACGGCGTCCCCGTACAGCACGCCCCGGCGCGCGTCCCAGAAGTCTAGGCAGTCGTAGAAACCCTCGGGCTCGGGGTTCATCCAGCTCAGCGTCCACGTGGCGCCGCCGTCCTCGGTCCGGTAGACGCGGGAGGCGTCTCCCTCGCCCGCGCTCAGGATCACGGCCCGCTCGGCATCGAAGCCGTGCACGTCCCGGAATTGGAGGGAGTCGCCCGCCGGGGCCGGCCGGCGCTCCCACGTCTCGCCACCGTCCAGCGAGCGGAGCACCACCCCCTCGTGCCCGCTGGCCCACACGGTCCGCTCGTCGACGGCGCTCACGGCCTGGAGCAGCGCCCTGGTGCCGCTCGGCAGCTCCCGGGCGCCGGGCGGCGCCTGGGCCCTCGCCGGATCGCCCGGGAGCTGTGCGACGCAGAAGGCGGCGGCGAGCCGCACGAGGCGGCGGAATCCGCGGACGACGCGGCGGCCACCCCGACCACCGGCCGCCCCGGACGTCGCGGGCATCCTCACGCGGTACCCCCGCCGTCGGCCTCGCCACGGGTCAGCAAGCTCGCGAATGTGGCCCGATCGATGTTCGAGCCCGACACCAAGAGCGCGACTCGCGCCCCGTCGAGGCGCTCGCGGAGGGGGCCGGCGAGGGCGGCGAGCGGCGCGGCGGAGGCGGGCTCGGTGACGAGCTTGGCGTCCGCGAACAGGAGCCGCATGGCCCGGCACAGCGCGTCGTCGTCCACCCGGACCACGTCATCCACGTAGCGTCTCACGAGCGAGAACCCGTACGGCGCGGCGTGGGGCGCTCCGAGACTGTCGGCCACCGTTCGCACCTCGTCGATCGACACCGGCTCGCCCGCGGCCAGGCTGCGCGACATCGAGTCGGCCCCTACCGGCTCGACGCCGTACACGGCGCAGCGCGGCGTCGCGGTCTTGACGGCCGCGGCCACGCCCGCGATGAGCCCGCCACCACCCACCGGCACCACCACCGCATCGAGCTCCGGCAGCTGGTCGATGAGCTCGAGCCCCAGGGTCGCGCTCCCGAGGATCGTGGCCTCCCCCTCGAACGGGTGGATGAACAGCCGGCCCTCCCGGCTCGCGATCTCCCGGGCGCGGGCGAACCCCTCCGCGCCCGTGCGGGCGAGGTCGATCCGGGCTCCGTAGCTCCGGCAGCGGGCGACGCGACCCGGGTTGGCGGACTCGAGCATCACGACGTGCGCGGAGGTATCCAGCGTGCGGGCCGCGTAGGCCACCGCGATCGCGTGGTTGCCCGCGCTGACCGTCGTCACCCCGCCCGCCACCGCTTCGGCGGGCGCACCGAGCAGGTTCGTGAGCGCGCCGCGCACCTTGAACGTGCCGGTGCGCTGGAAGAGTTCGAGCTTCAGGTGGAGATCGCAGTCGGGAAGTCGTGCGCCGGCGTCGTCCGGGGTCCAGGCCCGCACCGGAGTACGCTCGATGTGGCCGGAGAGGCTCTCGAGGGCCCGCTCGATGGCGTCGGGGGACGGGGGCGGGGGCAGGTCGGCGGCGTCCATGCCCCCATGCTCGCGGGGCACGAGTCGGCGCTCAAGGGCACGGACGCGAGTCAGCGACGCAGCGGAGCCCCGGCGTGTGGCGGTTCCGGTGCGTGGATCGAGATCGGGACGCCGCATAGATTAGCCGCGCCGTCGCCCGATCTCCCCGCGAGCGTAGGCTCGCCCCACGTCGCCCGGTGCACCTGACAGGCACGCGTGCAAGCGCTCATCGTCGTAGAGAATCCGAAGCACTGGCCGGTCGCGTTCGAGGGGGCGGAGGTGGTCGCGGCGCGCCACTACCTGACCGACCGTCGCTTCCAGGAGCTGCGGCGTGCCGCCGTGTTCAACGTGTGCCGGAGCTACGCCTACCAGACCGTGGGCTACTACGTGTCGCTGCTCGCGGCCGCGCGGGGCCACCGCACCATCCCTTCGGTCTCGACGCTCCAGGACCTGAACCTCGCCTCCATCGTGCGCCTCGCCGGGGAGGACCTCGACGATCCCATCCAGCGGGATCTCGCGCGCCTCAGATCGGACGAGTTCGAGCTCAGCATCTATTTCGGCCGCAACGTCGCGAAGCGCTACGATCGGCTGTCGCGCGCGTTCTTCAACCTGTTCCCCGCCCCGCTGCTCCGGGCGCGGTTCGTACGGGAGCCATCGGGAGCGCGCGCGCAGGGGCGCTGGCGGCTCAAGTCGATCCGGCCCATCCCGGCCTCCGAGGTGCCCGACGAGCACCGCGACTTCGTGGTCGAGCGGGCGAGCGAGTACTTCCGACGACCGTCGCGTGCCAGCGCCACGCGTTCGTTCCGCTACGACCTCGCGATCCTCTGGCAGGCCGACGATCCGTTCGCCCCCTCGGACGAGCGCGCCATCCGCCGTTTCATCAAGGCTGCGGAAGCCGTGGAGATCGGCTGCCAGATCATCGGGCCGCAGGACGCGGGGCGGATAGCGGAGTTCGATGCGCTGTGGATCCGCGAGACCACGCAGGTCGACCACCACACCTATCGGCTGTCGCGGCGGGCGAACGCCGAGGGCATGGTGGTCATCGACGACCCGCTGTCGATCGTACGCTGCGGCAACAAGGTCTACCAGGCCGAGGTGTTCGCGCGTCACCGGATCGACTGTCCCCGCACCCTCGTCGTGGGACCGGGGGGCGAGGAGGAGATCGCGCGGGACATCGGATTCCCGTGCGTCGTCAAGCAGCCCGACAGCTCGTTCTCGAGGGGAGTCACGCGCATCGAGTCGGGAGAGGAGCTGAAGCCCGCGCTGGACGCCCTGTTCCGCGATACCGAGCTCGTCGTGGTGCAGGAATGGATGCCCACCGAGCACGACTGGCGTGTCGGCGTGCTCGACGGTGGTCCGCTGTTCGTGTCGCAGTACCACATGGCACGTGGCCACTGGCAGATCGCCGTGCACGATGTGGGGCGGAAGACGCGCTACGGGCGTGTCGAGACCGTCGCCATTCCCGACGCGCCCGCGGGCGTCGTGGATCTGGCCGTGCGCGCCGCCCGCCTGTTCGGCGATGGCCTGTATGGGGTCGACGTCAAGGTCGTGGACGGCAAGCCGCTGGTCATCGAGGTCAACGACAATCCCAACCTCGAGGCGGGGGTGGAGGACGCGCACGACCGCGACCGTATCTACGGGGAGCTCGCCGGCCTGTTCCGCCGGCGCCTCGACCAGCGCGGCGATCGGCCGGGCCGGGGCGCCGGGTGACGCCCCCCCTCCACCTGTTCGAGGCCTTCGGCGTCGAGATCGAGTACGCCATCGTCGACGCCGACACGCTCGACGTACGGCCGCTCGCCGATCGGTTGATGGAGTCGGTGGCCGGCCGGCCCGCGTCGGAGTTCGTGCGGGGCGGGGTCGGCTGGTCGAACGAGCTCGCCCTGCACGTCCTCGAGCTCAAGACCGACGGTCCGGCCCCGGAGCTCGGACCGCTTCCGGACCGGTTCACCGCCGAGCTTCGCACGGCGGATGCCGCCCTGGGTGCCCTCGGAGCCCGACTCATGCCCGGCGCGATGCACCCGTGGATGGACCCGGCCACCGAATCCAGGCTGTGGCCGCACGAGTACAACGACGTGTACCGGGCCTTCGACCGGATTTTCGGGTGCTCCGGCCACGGCTGGACCAACCTCCAGAGCCTGCACCTGAACCTGCCGTTCCACGGCGACGAGGAGTTCGCGCGCCTGCACGCGGCGATCCGGCTCGTCCTGCCCCTGACGCCGGCCCTCGCCGCCTCCTCGCCGGTCGCCGACGGCCGACGGAGCGGAGCCCTGGACACGCGACTCGTGGCGTACATGGGGAACTCGCGCCGCATCCCCTCCGTGGCCGGGCTCGTCGTCCCCGAGCCGGTGCGCACCCGCGATGAGTACGAGCGCCGCATCCTCGCCCGGATCTACGACGACCTCGCGCCGCACGACCCGGAAGGCGTGCTCCGGCACGAATGGGCCAACGCGCGCGGCGCGATCGCGCGCTTCGAGCGCGGCTCGATCGAGATCCGGCTCCTCGACTCGCAGGAATGCGCCTCGGCGGACATCGCCCTCGCGGCGGCCGTGACGGACGTCGTCCGCCGGGTTGCCGAGGAGGTGGACCCGTCGGCCGCCAACCGCGTGCCCACCGAGCTCCTCGCGCACGTTCTCGAGGCGACCGTGCGCGAGGCCGATGCCGCCGTCATCCCGACGGAGATCCGGCACCTCCTCGGCGTGAGATCCTCGGACGGCGCGGGGCGATTGTGGGGCCGTCTGCTCGACCGGGCGGCGAGCCTCGCGGCCGACCCGCGGCTCGCGCCGAGCATCGAGCGCACGCTGCGGGATGGGCCGCTGGCCCGCCGGCTGGTCGCGGCCCTTGGCGAGGGACCCACGCGGGAGATCCTCCACACCGTGTACGCGCGGCTGTGCGACTGCCTGCGCGCGGATGCGCCCTTCGAGTAGGCGGGGGCGCGTGCGCTCGGGGCCGGGCTGGGTCGTGTCGTGCGAGCATGCCGGCTGCCGCGTCCCGCCCCGGTACCGGCAGCTGTTCGCGGGGCACGCGGAGCTCCTGCGCTCACACAGGGGGTGGGACGCCGGCGCGGCCCCGCTGGCCCGCGAGCTCGCATCGGCGCTCGGACGGCGGGCGCTGCTCCACCTTCCGACGCGTCTCCTGGTGGACGCCAACCGCTCGCCGACCCACCGCGCCTGCTTCTCGGAGCTGTCGCGCGGGCTCCCCGCGGCGGAGCGCCGACGCGTCCTGCAACGGATCCATGCGCCGCACCGGCGACGCGTCGCGGGCGCGGTCGAGACCGAGATCGCTCGACACGGCGCGTGCGTGCACGTCGGCGTCCACACTTTCACGCCGCGGCGGGACGGGGTCGAGCGCACCGCCGAGGTGGGCCTCCTGTACGATCCCGGGCGTGCGTGGGAGCGCGATCTGTGTGCCTGCTGGCGGTCGATCCTCGAGCGGCGGGCGACCTCGGCAGGCGAGGTCGGGGGAGGCGGCGAGGCGTGGCGGATTCGGCGCAACTACCCCTACCGCGGCGTCGCGGACGGCCTCACCACCACGCTCCGCGGGACGCTCGGCGGGGACGCCTACGCCGGGATCGAGCTGGAGGTCAACCAGGCGCTGCTCGGAACGCCCGGGGCGATCCGACGTGTGGGACGCCTGCTGACGGCCGGGGTAGGGGCGCTCGTCGAGTGGGCGGCCGCCACCGCTACGTCTTCTTCTTCCTCTGCAGCCCGTCGAGGGCCCGATCTACCACCTCCTTCGCCGAGGCCGTGATCCCCCCTCGCTCGTACTCCTGGACGACCAGCTGCTCCATGCGCTCGACGAGACGGTCCACGCCCGGTCCGGACGCGGCGGCGAGCGGATCGTGGTGCTCCCGCGCCCCGAACAGGTTGATCCACTCATCGGTGCGGTGACCGAGCTGGAGGATGCGATAGAACTGAAGGCCCGGACGCGGGCCGACGCCGAGGAGGTCGAGCACGACGGCGCCGGTCGAGATCGGCATCATCAGGAAGTCGCGCACCCCGTCCAGGAACAGCTTGAGCTGGAACACGAGGGCATCCCGAATGAGCGTCCAACGCGAAGGGCGCAGTTCGGTGCGCGCGGGCTGGCGGCGCGTCGGCGTGGTCTCCATGGTCTGTCTGTCTTCTCCCCCTGCGGTCTTGCGGGACGGCCGGGCGGACACCGGTGCCCGTGAGCCCGAGCGGCCCGCTTTCCTGTTCAGCACAGTGTACGTTGGAACGTGTCGCTCGCGGCACCGGATTCCGTGCGCGCCCGTCGCCGCCGCGCAGTCGAGTACGGATTCTGTTCCGCCACAGATTCGGGAGGAAAGATGACGGCCAGGACTTCACCGCTCGCGATCTTCGCGCTCGGTCTCGCGATCGCCGCGTGCGGCACCGCCGGCGCCGAGGACGGGAACCACGACCACGTCGCCGCCGATGGCGGGGACCATCCCGCGCACGCCGCCACCACGGCGGAGCCCGGTGGCGCCCCGTTGTACGACAACCTCGGCGACCACGGACACGCGATCACCACGGCCTCCGCCGGGGCCCGGGACTACTTCGACCAGGGTCTCAGGCTCCAGTACGCCTTCAACCACGCCGAGGCGATCGCGTCCTACCGCGCCGCGCTGGAGCGCGACCCGGATTGCGCCATGTGCTGGTGGGGCATCGCGCTTGCCAACGGTCCCAACATCAACGGGGAGATGGAGGAGGACGCCGGCCGGGACGCCTACGCCGCGATCGGCGAGGCCCGCTCGCGCACCGCGGGGGCGAGCGAGCTCGAGCGGGCGCTCATCGATGCGCTCGCAGCGCGGTACGGCGCCGACCCGGGCGCCGATCGCGCGGCGCACGACTCGGCCTACGCGACGGCAATGGCCGCGGTGGCGGAGCGCTTCCCCGACGACACCGACGTGCTCACGCTGTACGGCGCGTCGCTCATGAACCTGCGCCCGTGGGACTACTGGTCGGGCGACTACGGCGCCCGGACGCCCAACGCGGGCACCGACGGGATCCTGGCGGCGCTCGAGCGCGCCATCCAGCTCGACCCGCGGAATCCCGGCGCCTGCCACTACTATATCCACGCGGTGGAGGCCGCCCACCCCGAGAAGGCGGTGGCGTGCGCCGATCGTCTGGCCACCCTCATGCCGGGGGCCGGGCACATCGTCCACATGCCCGGGCACATCTACATCCGGGTGGGACGATACGCGGACGCCGTGCGGGCCAACGAGCACGCGGTCCATTCCGACGAGACCTACATCGAGGACCGCAACCCCATGGGGTTGTACCCGGCGGCGTACTATCCGCACAACTACCACTTCATGGCGTTCGCGGCGACGATGGCCGGCATGTCCGGGAAGGCGATGGAGGCGTCGCGCATCGTGTCTCCCAAGGTCCCCAAGGACATCGCCCTCCAGGTCCCGTGGATCCAGAACGCCATCGTCTTCCCGCACCTCACCGGGGTGACGTTCGGGCGCTGGGACGAGGTGCTGTCGCTTCCGATGCCGGACCCGGAGCTCCACCAGGCGACGGTCATGGCCCTGTACGCGCGGGGCGTCGCGCTGGCGGCGACCGGCGACCGCACAGCGGCGGCGGAGGCCCTCGACGAGATGGAGAGCGTCGTCACCGACGCCGATCCCGAGGGCGAGAATCCGGTGCTCGCGATCGCGCTCGACGCCCTGCGGGGCGAGATCGCGCATCGCGGAGGCGATCTCGAGGGAGCCGTCGGATACTTCCGGGCCGCGGCGGACCACGAGGACGAGATGCTGTACGAGGAGCCGCCCCTGTGGTACTACCCGATCCGGCACTCGCTGGGCCGCGCCCTGCTCGAGGCCGGTCGGGCCGCCGAGGCCGAGACGGCCTACCGGGAGGATCTGGCCCGCTTCCCGGCCAACGGCTGGTCGCTGTTCGGGCTGGCGCGGAGCCTCGAGGCACAGGGGAAGGACGCGTCGGCGACCTGGGCCGACTTCGAGGCCGCCTGGAAGGACGCGGATGTGACGCTCGCCGCGTCGCGCTTCTGAGGGGCGGCTCCGCCGAGCCTGGCCTTGCCCGGACGGGTCCCGGCGGCTCCGATCGGAGCCGCCGGGGGCCGTCGTGGACTCGACGGGCCGTCGGACCGACCCCGGTACGAAACGCTCGCTGCGGTTCAGCACCCCCGGGTCGGATACCACAGCCACGTCCCGCGCTCGTCGTCGCGCCACCGGATCCAGCCCTCCAGCGCCTCGCCTTCCCACGTCTCCCCCAGACACCCCGCGAGATACACGCCCGGCCGGTACGCCCTCACCCGCGCCCAGTCGCCGCGGACCTCGAGCAGCTCCACCTCATCACGCGGCTGGAGCCACGCCGTGCGTTCGGCATCGGGCGCCGGACCGGTGCGGAGCGCGTGGCGCGACTCGTCGCGGAACGACAGAGGGGGCGCATCGGCCCCCGCGAACCGCTCGCTCCACAGGACGACGTCGAGGGCGAGCTCGCCCGACCCGAGCAGACAGCGTCGCGTCCACATGCGCCCGGATGTCTCGCCGGGGCCGAGCGGCCCCGGGTCCACCCACAGCTCGATCCAACCGTCCTCGCGCGTCGAGATCACGATCGGGCGGGCCGCTTCGTAATCCGTCTCCACCATGCCGCGGTAGGTCAGCGCGAGGCGATCGCGAGGGGGGTCGATCGGAATCCACCAGCCGCGATGGATCCACACGCCGGCATCGTCCTCCGCGGGCGTCCAGAAGAGCGGCAAGGTGACGTGCGGCAGCCAATCCCCATTCGAGGGCGGCGTCGCCGCACCGGCATCGTCGCCCGTCTCGCGCGGCTCCAGATAGCCCACGCCGAGATTCCGACGCTCGAGCCCGTTTCCCCATGCCCAGTAGGCCTCGGAGCGCTGGCTGGAGTCGGGGGGGGTCACGCCCTCGAGGAGACCCTCGTCACCGGGGCGCGGGCACGCGGGCTCCTGAGCGGCGAGGGAGGCCGCGGCGAGCGCCGCGCACGCGAGCGCGAGCGCCGTGGGGGCGTCGACGCCCCCGCGGGCCTTCATCGATCCCCAGAATCGAATAACATGCATCCTCGATGGGTACCCCTGCGAAACGGCGACAGCTTCCGGTGACGCACGCGCCATGGAACGAGCCCTGAACGGTAGCGAGGTGACCGACCGCGCGCTGGTCCTGCGGGCGCAGGGCGGCGAGCGCGCCGCGTTCGGCGAACTCGTCACCCGGTACATGCAACGGGCGTACTTCGCCGCCCTCGGGCTGGTCGGGTCGCACGACGATGCGCTCGACCTCTCGCAGGAGGCGTTCGCGCGCGCCTTCCGGGCTCGCGCGAAGATCGATCCGGAGCGGCCGTTCTTCCCGTGGCTGTACCAGATCATTCGGCGTCTGTGCTTCAATCACACGCGTGACCGTTCGAGCCATCGCCGCAAGCTCGAGCGGGCCGGCGCGTGGCTGGCCGACACGACGATGGGCGAGAGCCCGGCGAACCCCGACGCCGAGACCGAACGCCGGGAGCTGCGCGACATCATCACCCGCGCCATCGACCGGCTGTCGGTCCGGGAGCGTGAAGTCCTCGTATTGCGCGAATTCGAGGGCCTGAAGTACCGGGAGATCGCGGATGTGGTGGGCATCCCGGTGGGGACGGTGATGTCGCGGCTGTACGCGGCCAGGAGGGCGCTGGCTCGAGAGCTGGAGGCGGGGGGCCTGGTGCGGCCCCCAGCCTCCGCTACGGACGAAACGAGACGACCCGAGGAGGGCTCCCCGTGAAGGACGAGTCGGAACGGGCCCCGACGGAGAAGGAGCGGTGGCGCCGCCTGATGATGGCGGCCGTCGACGGCGAGATCTCCGACAACGACCGCGCGACGCTGGAACACGCCCTGGCAGGGGACGCGGGCCTGCGCCGTGAATTGCGCTCCTTCGAGAGGCTCAGGGAGGTGACGAGCACCATGACACCAAGGCGACCGCCCCCCGAGGTGTGGGATACGTACTGGCAGGGCGTATACCGACGGTTGGAGCGGGGGCTGGCGTGGATCCTGGTCTCGGTGGGCGCCATCGTGCTCACCGTGTGGGGCGTGTGGACGTGGGTGAGCGAGTTGCTGGCAGACACGACCCTGCCCGTGTTCGTACGCTGGTCCGTGCTGGTGCTCGCCGCGGGGCTCGCGATCCTGTTCGTGTCGGTCGTCCGCGAACGCTGGTTCCTGCAGAGGGATGACCCCTACAAGGACGTGGTGCGATGATCGTCACTCCGTCGAGCCGCATTCCGGGCCGAACGGTCTCCACGGACCTCGGGCTCGTGCGCGGCAACACGATCCGGGCGAGGAACCTCGGCCGCGACATCCTCGCCGGCCTCAAGAGCCTCATCGGCGGCGAGATCCAGGAGTACACGAAGATGATGGCGGAAGCGCGCGAGCAGGCGATCGACCGCATGGTGGAGGACGCCGAGACGCTGGGGGCGGATGCGGTGCTCAACGTCCGGTTCTCGACCTCCTACGTGATGGGCGGCGCAGCGGAGATCCTCGTCTACGGCTCGGCGGTGACGCTGGAGAGCGAGTGACCCCCTGCGCAGCGCGTGTGCCCGTCACGGTGTGCGTCCTCGCCGGGCTGTGCGCCGGCGAGGGCAAGCCCGGCGCGAGCGACCTCGCGGCGCAGGAGACCGATCCGGCCGCGGAGGGCGGCGTGTGGACGGGATCGCTCGCCGTCCTCGGTCAGGACCTCGGGTTTCGGGTGGCCTTTCGCCGCGAGGGAGACTCGCTGCGGGCCACCATGGACATCCCCGCGCAGGGCGCCCACGAGCTCGAACTCATCCACGTCGCGGCGACGTCGGCCCGCGTCCACTTCGAGCTCGAGGCCGGGCCGGGGCTCGCGGTGTGGGACGGACGGATGGTCGACGGTGTCGTCGAGGGGGAGTTCACGCAGGGGGGCGCCCGGGGGACGTTCCACATGGCGCGCGGCGAGGCGCCGCCACCGCCCGCGACGGCCGTCGAGACCCGGCCCTACCGGAGCGACGAGCTCGAGTTCGCCAACGGTGACGTCCGCCTCTCGGGCACCCTGACGGTGCCGGAGGGGAGCGGTCCGTTTCCCGCCGTCGTGCTCCTCTCGGGCTCGGGGCCCCAGGATCGGGACTCGGACCTGCTCGGCTTCCCGGTGTTCCGCGTGCTGGCGGATCACCTGACCCGGAGCGGGATCGCGGTGCTGCGCTACGACGACCGCGGGGTGGGCGGCTCGACGGGGAGCGTGTTCCTGTCGACCACCGACGACTTCGCGGACGACGCGCTGGCGGCGATCCGGAGCCTCGCCGGTCTCCCCGACATCGATCCCGACCGGATCGGCCTGTTCGGTCACAGCGAGGGGGCCGTGGTGGCGCCGCTCGCGGCCTCGCGCTCGGAAACGGTGGCGTTCGTGGTGCTGCTCGCCGGTACCACGGTGCCGGGCGCGGAGGTGATCTACGAGCAGGGCGCGGCGATCGCGCGTGTCGCCGGCGCCAGCGAGGCGGACATCGCGTCCGGCCGCGATCTCCAGCAGCGCATGTTCGAGACGCTGGTGAACGGCGGCGACCTGGCACCGTTCCTACCCGAGGTGGAAGCCTCCATCCGCGAACGGATCGCGGCGCTTCCGGCGGCCGAGCGGGACGCGATCGTCGATGTCGACGAGTACGTTGGGCGCCAGGCGGCCGCGCAGATCCAGCAGATCCAGACACCGTGGTTCCGCTTCTTCCTGGCGTACGATCCGATCCCGGCGCTGCGGGCCACGACCGTCCCGGTCCTCGCGTTGTTCGGCGAGCGCGATCTGCAAGTGACCCCGGCGCAGAACATGGGTCCGATGACCGATGCGCTGCGCGACAACCCCGACGCGACGCTCCAGGTCGTGCCCGGCGCCAACCACCTGTTCCAGAGCGCCGGGACGGGGAGCCCCTCCGAGTACGCGACGCTCGACAGCCGGTTCGCGCCGGGCGTCCTCGAGACGATCTCGGACTGGATCCTCGCCCGCTTCTCTTCCTGAGCATGGGGCCCGGCGCGGCGCGGTCCGAGTATGGGAGCCGCCTCGAAGCGCGCGAACTCGTCGCCGGGCGCGCGGCCGCGAGCGAGCGTCGCATCGCCGATCTCAGGCTCGCGCTGTTCGTGCTCGGGGCCGCCACCGTGTGGCTGCTTCGCCAGCGTGTCGCCCCGCTCGCGTCGCTCGCGGTTCTCGCGCTCCTGTTCGCCGCGCTCGTGCTCGTGCACGGTCGCGTGAAGCGTCGCCACGCGCTCGCTCGTCGCTCGGTCGTCTTCTATCGGCGTGCGCTGGACCGCCTCGAGCACCGCTTCGCCGGGGGCGGCCCGATCGGGGACGAGTGGCTCGACCCATCCCATCCGTACGCCACGCACCTCGATCTGTTCGGGATGGGCTCGCTGTACGAGCTCCTGTGCGGGGCGCGGACCGCGGCGGGTCGTGAGACGGTGGCGCGCTGGCTGCTCGAGCCGGCCTCCGCGGCGGAGGTCGCGGCGCGCCAGGACGCGGCCCGCGAGCTGGCCCACCACCTCGACCTGAGGGAGGACCTCGCGACGATCGAGGACCGGGTCCTCGCGGCGTTCGGCTCCACGGAGCTCGTGGCGTGGGCCACCGCACCGGCGCTGCTCCCGTCGGGTGCCCTCCGCATGGCCGGGCTGGGGCTGGCCGCGGCCACCGCGGCGGCCGCCGTCGCGGTCCCCTGGCTGGGGACAACGCCCCTGGCGTGGCTCGTGGTCCTCGAGATCGGGCTGTGGTGGCGCCTCCGTGGGCGCGTGGCCGCGGTCCTCGAGGCGGTCGAGCACCCGGCCGTGTCGCTGCATCTCGTGCGCTCCGCCCTGGAGCGGATCGAGCGCGAACGCTTCGAGGCTCCCCGCATCCGGGCTATCGCGCCCGCGCCCGGCGACGGCGGCATGCCGGCCTCCGGGCGGCTGGGCGACCTCCTGCGGCGGGTGGATGCGCTCGAGTGGAGACGCAACCAGCTGTTCCTGCCCGTGTCGGCCCTCCTCCTGTGGGGCACGAACTGGGCGTTCGCGATCGACCGCTGGCGCCGGAGGCACGGGGCCGAGGTCGCAGGCTGGATCCGGTCGGTGGGAGAGCTCGAGGCGCTCCTCGATCTGGGACGGCTGACGTACGAGCGCCCCGAGTACGTGTTCCCATCGGTCGAACCGGGGGTGGCGCGTCTCGACGCCACGGAGCTAGCGCACCCGCTGCTCCCGGTTTGCACCCCCAACGACGTGTCGCTGGACGCCGACCGCGCCCTCCTGATGGTCACGGGGTCCAACATGTCCGGAAAGAGCACTCTGCTCAGGACGGTGGGGATCAACGCGGTGCTCGCGCTGGCAGGGGCCCCGGTGCGCGCCCGGTCGCTGGCCCTCGGCGACCTCTCGGTGGGCGCCTCCATCCGCACCGTCGACTCGCTCCAGGACGGAGCGTCCCGCTTCTACACCGAGATCCGGGCCATCAAGCGGGCGATGGATGCCGCGGAGACCTCGCCACCGGCGCTCTTCCTCCTCGACGAGCTCCTGCACGGCACCAACTCGCACGACCGCCGGCCGGGCGCCGAGGCGATCGTACGCGCCTTTCTCGAGCGGGGGGCGATCGGGATCGTCACCACGCACGACCTCGCCCTGGCGGAGATCGCCGAGCGTCCGGGGGCGCGCGCCGTGAACGCCCACTTCGAGTTCGCGCTCGAGGGAGACCGGGTCCGGTTCGACTACCGGCTGCGCCCGGGGGTCGTGGAAGCGGGGAACGCGCTCGCGATCATGCGGGCGGCGGGGCTCGACGTCTAGCAGGGAGGGAGGTGCGACCGCCGCGCGCGGTTCCATGGGTCAGGCGGGATACCGGGGTGGGTCTCGCCCGCGACGATCGCGTTGCCGGAACCCAGCCCCGGCTCACTTACGGACGGGAGGACCGCCGGTGGCCACACGCGCAGTTTGGGGCCCGCGCCTCACCGCGCGATCAGGGTCCCGAAACGCGTGTGTAACGGCGGTCCGGTCGCTACCACACGGCCGCGCCCGCGGGGGCCGGCGGCGCGCCGCTCTCACGTCCGCGCGGACCGCGCGTTCAATGCCGGGTGGCGCGCGATTGCGTCCTTCCGTTCGCACCGACTTCCTCGCACCGACCGACGCGCCGACATGACCGAATCTCCGGCCCCCCCGGGCAAGGTGGCCCTCGCGTTCGCCGCCGTGTACGTGATCTGGGGCTCCACCTACCTGGCGATCCGTTTCGCGGTCGAGACGCTCCCTCCGCTCCTCATGGCCGGGGTGCGGTTCGGCGTGGCCGGCCTCACCCTGTGCATCGTGCTGCGCGCACGCGGCGCGCCTCGCCCCGACGCCCGTCAATGGTGGGCTGCCGGCGTGTCGGGCGCGCTGATGATCCTCGGCGGGAACGGCGTGCTGAGCTGGGCCGAGCTGTACGTGCCCTCCGGGGTGGCCGCGCTCATCGTCGCCACCGTCCCCCTGTGGTTCGTCGGACTGGTGTGGCTGGGTCCGGATCGAGAGGCGCCCGCACCGCTCGAGCTCGCGGGCGTCGGCCTCGGGTTGTTCGGCGTCGCCCTCCTGGTCGCCGATTCCGGCCGCTCCACGTCCGCGGCGGGAGGCGGGATGGTCGTGTGGGGCGCGCTCGCCGTGGTCGCGGCATCGGGGAGCTGGGCCGCCGGCTCTCTGTACACCCGGCGTGCTCCGCTTCCCTCTCCACCGCTGTACGCGACGGCACTCACCATGCTGGCGGGTGGAGCGCTCCTTCTCGCGGCCGGGGTTGCGCGGGGCGAGGCGGGCCGATTCGACCCGGGGGCCGTCTCGGGCCGCTCGGTCGCCGCGCTCGCCTACCTGATCGTGTTCGGATCGATCGTGGCGTTCTCGGCCTACGCCTGGCTGCTCAGGGTGGTGCGCCCGGCGCTCGTCGGCACGTACGCCTACGTCAACCCCGTCGTGGCGGTGCTTCTGGGGTGGTGGCTGGCGGGCGAGACGCTCACCGCCAGGATGGCGGTGGGCGCTTCGATCGTGGTGGTCTCGGTCGCCCTCGTGCAGCGGGGGCGCGCGCGGATGGCCCGGCGGCGGACGAAGGCCCCGGAGGGGGCCTCCGCCTGACGGGTCGGGGCGGTGCCCCGCGACGGCCCGCCACCGGGCGTGTGGATCCGCACGCCATCACGCCGGGGAGCGTTCGGGCGGAGGCCGTCGGGCCGCGCGTCGCTGCCGGAGCTCCCGGAACGTCTGCATCTGCGTCTCGTCGAGAACCTCGGCCAGGAGGGTGTCGGTCTCTCCGCGGATCTCCTCCATCGCGGAGCGCATCGCGCTCCGGTCGCCCGCGGCGGCCTGCATCGCCTCGCGGCGCCGCTCACCCTGTTGTTCGAGGATCTCGCGCACCGACACGGCCTGCTCTGCGGTGAGCTGGAGCTGCTCGGTGAGCATCCGCATCTGCCGGTCGAGACCCGGCCCGCGCCGCGGCGGACCGCCCGGACCCTGCTGTGCGGCCACCGGAGCCGCCATGACCGCCGCGAACAACACCGCCGCGGCAGCGAAACCCGCCCTGTCTGTCCACATCGGAACGCCCTCTCGTTGTCGGTCTGTCGTCCGTCCGCCCCGCCGGGGCACGACCCCGGCACGACGTCTCGTCCGCTGGATACGACAGCCGGCGCGAGCGTCGCGTTAGCGGCCCCATCTCCCGGCCGCACGCCTAACATTTCGGAGCCGTGAAGTGTCTATCTCATCGCTTCGACAGTCGTTAACGATACCAGAGGCATCCATGAAGAGACTCATCCTCGGGCTGGCGGTGGTCGCGGCCGTGGCCGTCGGGATCTTCTTCATCACCCGATCCGGGAGTGCCGAGACCAGCTCGTATCGATTCGTCACCGTCGAGCGCGGCGACATCGAGGCCGTCGTGGCCGCGACCGGGCAGCTGAGCGCGGTGACCACCGTCCAGGTCGGCACGCAGGTGTCGGGTCAGGTGAACGAGATCTTCGTCGACTTCAACGATCACGTGAAGCGCGGCCAGCTCATCGCCCGCATCGATCCGACGCCCCTCCAACAGACCGTACGCGACGCGGAGGCCAACATCGAGCGCATCACGGCGGAGCTCGAGCGGAATCGCTGGGAGCTCGAGCGCACGAAGGAGCTGTTCGCCATCCAGGGCGTCACCGAGAGCGAGTACAAGGACGCCGAATACCAGGTCGCCGTATCCGAGGCCAACTTGAAGGCCGCCCAGGTGAGCCTCGAGCGCGCCCGGAACAACCTGGCGTACAGCGAGATCTACGCGCCCATCGATGGGGTCGTGGTGGAGCGTAACGTGGACGTGGGACAGACCGTGGCGGCCAGCCTCTCGGCTCCGCAGCTCTTCCTGATCGCGAACGACCTTTCGGAGATGGAGATCCTGGCCCAGGTGGACGAGAGCGACATCGGGCAGATCGAGGAGGGGCAGGAGGCCCGGTTCACCGTCCAGGCGTACCCGGACGAGAGCTTTTCGGGCACCGTGCGGCAGGTCCGGCTCCAGTCGGTCACGCAGGAGAACGTGGTCAACTACACCGTGGTGGTGAGCGTGACGAACCCCGACGGCCGCCTGCTCCCCGGGATGACGGCCACCGTGGACTTCATCGTCCAGCGCGTGGAGGATGTCCTCAAGGTGCCCAACGCCGCGCTTCGGTTCCGTCCCAGCCAGGCCATGCTGGCCCAGATCCAGGAGCGCATCCAGGCCCGACGCGAGGAGTTCCAGCGCGCGCGGCCCGAGGGCGACACGGGCGCCGCGCCGGGGGCCGCACGGTTCGGCGGCGAGGTCCCGGACTCTGTCCGTGAGCGCTTCCGCGCCATGCGGGAGGCGAACGGAGGCCAGAGGCCCGGCGGCGGGGCCGGTCCGGGGGACGGGCTCGGAGGGGCGGCCGTCGGCGCGCGGGGCGGCGGCACCCAGCTGTGGTACGTGGACGCGAGCGGTGCGCTCCAGGTGGCGAGGGTGCAGGTAGGCGTCACGGATGGCCAGTTCACGGAGGTGCGTGGACGGGGTCTGGAGGAGGGGCTCGAGGTGATCGCCGGGGTCGTCGTACAGGCCGAGAGCGGCACGACCGTCAATCCGTTCCAACCCCAGCGCCCGGAGCGCGGCTTCGGCCGTGGCTTCTGAGGCGATCGGCGAGGGAGTGACGATGGCCGGAGGCGAGCTCGCCGCACTCGCGGCCATGGAGCTCGCGGCGCAGTCGGACGCCGATCGCGTCGTGATCCGCACGTCGGGTCTGTCGCGGGTGTACGCCACGGGGCGGACCGAGGTGCGCGCCCTCAACGGCGTGGACATCATCATCCGCGCGGGAGAGTTCGTGTCGATCATGGGTGCCTCGGGCTCGGGAAAGTCGACGCTCATGAACATCCTGGGCTGCCTCGACCGCCCCACCACCGGCACGTACGAGCTGGACGGGATCCGGGTGGAGGGGCTGGACAGGAACGCGCTGGCCGATATCCGGAACCGGCGCATCGGCTTCGTCTTCCAGAGCTTCAACCTGCTCCCGCGCACGGCGGCCATCGACAACGTCGAGCTGCCCCTGCTGTACGACCGCTCGAACCGCGGGATCGACGGGCGGGCCGCCGCCGTCGATGCGCTCGAGCACGTCGGTCTCGGTGACCGCCTCGATCACGAGCCGAGCGAGCTCTCGGGCGGCGAGCAGCAGCGCGTGGCGATCGCGCGGGCCCTGGTCGGTCAGCCGGCCATGATCCTCGCCGACGAGCCCACCGGGAACCTCGACAGCCGGACTTCGGTCGACATCATGACCTTGTTCCAGGAGCTCAACGACCAGGGGATCACGATCGTGATCGTCACGCACGAGTCGGACATCGCGCGCTACACCAAGCGGATCATCCGCATGCGTGACGGCCGGGTGATCGCCGACGAGCCCGTCGCGCATCCTCGGACCGCGCGCGAGGACCTGGAGCGTCTGTCCGAGCTCGACGACCGGGACGCGGGGGAGGCGGCGCCGTGAAGATGACCGTCCTCACCCGGGTCGCGGCGCAGAGCATCCTCAAGAACAAGCTGCGCACTCTGCTCACGATGCTGGGGATCATCATCGGCGTCGGCGCCGTGATCCTCATGGTGGCCATCGGTCAGGGCGCCCAGGGCCAGATCCGCTCGCAGATCGAGAACCTGGGCACGAACCTCATCGTGGTGTCGCCCGGCTCGAGCGACCAGGGGGGCGTGAGCCGGGGCGCGGGGAGCTTCAATCGCCTCAGGCTCGATGACGTCGAGAAGCTGCGGCGCGAGTCCGTGCTTCTCTCCGGGGTGTCGCCGGTGATCTCGACCGGAACGCAGGTGATCGGGGGACAGGGCAATTGGCGCACCCGGATCAACGGCGTATCGACCGACTACCAGGTCATCCGCGACTGGCCGCTCGCCAGCGGGACGTTCTTCGACGAGAGCGACCAGCGGTCCTCGCGACGCGTGGCCATCCTCGGTCAGACCGTGGCCCGCAACCTGTTTCCCGACACCGATCCGGTCGGCGAGCAGGTGCAGCTCCGGAACGTCCCGTTCCGGATCATCGGAGTGCTCGCCGCCAAGGGTCAATCGGCGGAGGGAAACGACCAGGACGACGTGGTGCTGGCCCCGTACACCACCGTTCAGACGCGGCTCTCGGGACGGAGCTTCATCCCGCAGATCCTCGCCTCCACCTTCTCGCCCGGCGACATCCCGGCGGCACAGGCCGAGATCACAGCGATCATGCGGGAATCGCACGAGCTTCCCGATTACGAGGACGACGACTTCACGGTCCGCAACCAGTCCGACCTCACCGACGCGGCACAGGGCACTACCCAGGTCATGACCCTGCTCCTGTCGGCCATCGCGGGAATCTCGCTCCTCGTGGGGGGCATCGGGATCATGAACATCATGCTCGTGTCGGTGACCGAGCGGACGCGGGAGATCGGCATCCGACTCGCGATCGGAGCCCGTGGCTCGGACGTCCTCAAGCAGTTTCTCGTGGAAGCGGTGGTGATGAGCGCGATCGGCGGGCTGCTGGGGGTGGGGCTCGGCTTCGGAAGCGCGCGGGCGCTGGGCGGGGTCACGGGGTGGAGCACCGCGATTTCGCCGGCGACGGTGTTCATCGCGCTCGGCTTCTCGGGCGCGATCGGGATCTTCTTCGGCTTCTACCCGGCCCGGCAGGCGGCGTCGCTCGACCCGATCGAGGCGCTCAGGTACGAGTAGCCCGGCGGGGCTCCTCGCCCGCCGCTCCCGGGCGTGCGCGTCGCGATCGGGCGCGTCCGGCTGCACGCACCCCGGTGGCCCGGCCCCGGCCCGACGGCCACATTCCTCCAGGTGTCCACTCAGGAGGAACACCATGAGGCCCGCAACCGCCCCGACCCGCACCCGCCACACCTCCCCGTCCGTTGTCGGCGCCGTCCTCGGCGTCCTGCTGGTCGCCACCCCGCACGCGATCGTCGCGCAGGCCCCGGCGACCACGGGAGTCGAGGTCGACCCGGCCGAGGTGCGGATCCACACGGCCGCCATGGCCGCGCACCACCTGTGCGCCGGTGTATTCGTCGTGGGACGCGACCACCCGCGGGACCCCGATACGGTCGTGCAGAACGACATCGCGCGCTTCCCGATGTTCAACTGGCAGGACGACTTCTCGTACGCGGTCGATCGCGAGAGCCGGACCGCGTCGGTGTGGGGGGAGGGAGTTCCGGCCCGGAAGGCCGAGTACAACGGGGATCAGGGGTGCACCATCCTGCCGGAGGGCATGGACGATGTCCGTTTCCACCCCACACCGGTGCCGCGCCACGTGCCGGACCCGGAGACGACGCCATGGCCCATGGGGGACGCGGACGCACACCACGATCCCTTCCCCGCCGACGTCGACTACGACCGCTTCCAGGCCGCCCTCGACTGGGCCATGGCCCAGGAGGAGCACCACACCCGGGCCCTGGTGGTCGTCTACGGGGGGAAGATCCTCGGCGAGCGCTACGCCGAGGGCTTCGGGCCGAACACGCCACAGATCTCCTGGTCACAGGGGAAGAGCATCGCCGCCACGCTTCTCGGCGCCACCATCCAGGCCGGTCTGCTCGACGTGGGGCTGGACGATCCGGCGCCCGTCCCGGAGTGGCACGGCGAGGGCGACCCGCGGAACGCGATCCGGGTGCGGGATCTGCTCAACATGAGCTCGGGGCTGGACTTTCAGAACTGGGGCATCGGTCCCCCGCGCACGTGGATGAGCCAGAACGAGCACTTCCGGATCTACTTCGACGGGCTCGACGTGTACGAGCACGCGATCGACCAGCCCATGGACCTGGCGCCGGGCGAGCGGTTCCGGTATCGGAACTCCGACCCGCTCGCGGTGGCTCGGATCGTCCGCCGGGCGGCCGAGGCCGCCGGCGCGGACTGGCTGACCTATCCGCAACGGATCCTGTTCGATCGGATCGGCGCGCGGAGCTACGTCCTCGAGCCGGACGCGTGGGGCAACTTCATCATCACGGGCTACGACTTCGGGAGCGCGCGCGACTGGGCCCGTTTCGGGCTGCTCCATCTGTGGGACGGCATGTGGCGGGGGGAGCGGATCCTGCCGGAGGGGTGGGTCGAGTTCGAGCGCACGCCGGCACCCGGCGATCCCGACCGCAACTACGGCGGCCTCTTCTGGCTCAATCGCGGCGGCCACCTGCCGCGTGCGCCGGCCGATACCTACTACGCGGCCGGGTTCATGGGGCAGTTCACGGCCATCATCCCGTCGCTCGACATGGTCATCGTGCGGCTGGGTCCGAGCGCCGGGGACGTCACGACCTACCTGTCCGACATCATCGGCGAGGTGACCGCGTCGCTCGACCGTTCGCCCTGAGCGGGCGAGGCCGCGGAGCGCTCCGACCCGTCATCCGACACCCGGGCCGGTCTCACCGGTGACCCGACCGGGCGCCTCGAGGGCGGGCAACGGGAAGCTCAGGATCGCGGGAACCGGATCGTGGGCGATGGCCAGCAGACGGTGTCGATCTTCGTCCAGGGCGATCGCGAACACATCCCGATCGGCGCGCAACACGGCCACCAGCGACCCCTTCCAGTCGAATACGTGGATGTCGCGGGCGTAGTTGTCGCGACCCGGGAAGTCGGCCTCGCTCCGACCCGAGAACAGCCCGAAGATGAAGTCGCGGCCGGCCGTCGCGTCGATATAGCCCAGCGCGCTCTCGGGCGGGAACATGGCCACGGGGAAGCTGCCCTTCTTCCCGACCACGAACTCCGGCTCGAAGGGGATCGGCGCGCTCACCTGGCCGCGGGACTCCCCCTGACCGCTCACGATGTCGATGCGGCCTGCGTAGCGCGCCGCGACCGCGAACAGACGTCCGTCGGGACGTCCCGCGATCCGCGACTGGAACGCCTGCTGGCGGAGCACCGTGGGCAGGTCGCCCGGCAGGCTCGGGAACGCGCCGACCTCGCGCGTGAGCGCTCCGCTCCGGTCCAGCAGCCCGAAGCGCGCGTCGAGAAAGGCGCCGCCAGCGAGCAACCCGGAGCTCGAGGTCCACGACAGGTCCGTGACCAGGGCGCCGTGCAGCTGGAACGATGAGTCCGCCCACCCCGTCGCCTCTCCCAGTCTGGCGAGATCGATGCGCGTCATCCGCTGCGTCGTCGTGTCGAGGATCCACACCCGACCGTCGGCATCCCGCGTGATCGTGGCGGGCGCCATGAACTCCGCCGGCCCTTCGCCGGGGTTGCCGACCGACGCGATGAGCGTCCCCCCGGCCGCGTCGATCAGGTGGAGGTTCTTCTCGCCGTGCCGATCGAGGACGACGACCACCCCGTCGACCGGGGCGAGGTCCACGGGCACGCCCAGATGATCCCCGGTGTGGAACACCTCCCCCTCGAGCGGGATCGGCTCCAGTCCATACTCGTGCGGACGCTGCCGGATCACCGTGCGGAGGAGGGTCCCCCCTACGAAAATGGCCGCCAGCCCCGCGGCCAGCATCGCGATGTGCTTCCTGGATGTCACGATTCGCCCCTTGTTCCGTGGCGGCGTCTGTGTCGTTTCGGGGCAACGTCCCGCCGTCGACCGGCCGGCGAGCGGGGAGTCCACGAGCGGAGCCCCCTGTGGTCGGATCCTCGCCCGACCGACCGGTCTTCGAAGGAACACGGTTCCGACTCAGTCGATCTCGATGATGGCGCGCTTGGAGTCGGGCCGGACGGAGCCCTGATCCCAGCAGTACGACGCGTAGTGCGGCTTGCATTCGACCGAGGCGCACACGCCCTCGAGCTCCACGCTCCCGGCCGGCGAGACCGACACGGGGATCAGGAACAGGGTGGCCACGAGCGCGGCGACGAACGTCCAGCGGATGCTTCGAATGGCGGTCATGATGTTCTCCTTGTGTGTGGTTGGAAGTGCTCGCGGGGGCTCCGCGCGCCGCCGACATTGCGGTCGACGGCCTTTGCCGACCGCCGCTCCGGTCGGCCCGATGACACTGGCGGGATGGGGAGTGGATGAAAACGGCGGCGCCCCGGCGGGGACGCCGCCGCGTCCACCGGAAGCGATCGCGACTGCCCGGCTACCCGATCGCCGCCAGCGCGAGGGCGGCCCGCAACACGTCGCCTGCCCGGACGAACCGGGCCCGCACCTGGCCGCCGGCATCCAGCACGACGGCCTCGGAGAAGGTGGCCGTGCGGAACGACAGCAGCGCCTCCTGACCCGTGTCGACCAGGACGTCCAAGGCGGGACAGCTCTCGGCCCCGTCCGGCACATCGGCCGGCGTGACGCGGTCGACCGACACGGCGATCAGACGCACGCCCGCGGACTCCAGACGCGGGCAGCTCTCGATCAGGGTCTCGAGCTTGTCCACCGAGCCCGGGAGCAGCGGGGTCCAGAACTGGACGATCGTGGTCCGGTGCCCCAGCCGGGAGCCCAGGTCGCGCGGCCCTCCATCCAGCGCCCGAACCGGGATCGGTCCCTGCGGGTAGATCTGGTTGCGGCCCGAGCCGAGAAGCTCGCCGATCATCTCCACGCGGGCCGCGGCGAGACGGGTATCGAACGTGGCCCGATCGAGCCCCGTCGCTTCCTCGATCGTCCGACGGTCCGCGTCCCCCAGAAGCGGATCGGCCGCCTGCAGGAGGCGGTACCGCTCCGCCGCATCCGGTCGCCCCAGCGTCTCCGAGAGGCTGGCCAGCCGCACCAGGAGCTCGGGATCCCACACGAGCGCCGAGGCCCGGTTGAGGGTGTCGGCCGCGGATCCCAGCGACCCCTCGGCCTGGAGGAGCTCACCCAGGGTCTTGAGGAGTGCAGCGCGTCGACGGCCTACGGCGGCCAGATAGCCCGAGCGGGTGGTGCCGAGGGCCCGGGGGGGCGGCCGCTCGTCCAGACGCCTGAGCTCGGACCGCAGCCGCTCCATGGAGGTAGACCGCAGCGACGGGAAGCTCGCCAGCTCGCGCGTCAGCATGGCGGCCGCGGAGGGATCGGTGGCCGCCCAGCGGTCGGCCCACCGGAGGGCCGCCTCGTCATCCGCAATCGCCACGGCGGTCCCCAGACCCGCCTCGAGGAGAAGCCCGACCGGCTGTCCGTGGCTCCGCCACTCGGCCTCGAGCGAAGCGGCGAGCTGACGGGGGTTCCCACGGAGCTCGGCGGACAGCTTCAGCACCCGATCCCTGACGACGCTGGGGTGTCGCGGAGCGATCTGCTGGAGGCGCGATAGAAGCCGGGCCGGCGTCGCCGGGTCACCGGTATGGCGGGCATACTCGATGAGCTCGGCCAGCTCGTCCGGATCGGGATTCGCCGGAAGCGCCTCCACGAACCGCTCCAACCGCTTCTCGCTGGCCACCGGCTCGGCATCGCGCCCGACCCGTTGGCGATGCGACGCCAGGTACCCCCACCCCTGTGGCTGATCCGGGTACAGGCGGACCAGCTCCCGGGCCGACTCGAGCGCCCCTCCGGGGGCCACATCCTCGAGCACGAGCGTCCGCTGCCACAGCGCGTCGAACGTCGGGAGACCGTCCGAGCCCTTCTGGAGGTACTCCCAGCGTTCGCCGTAGTCGCGGTCCACCACCTCGCCCCGCAGGTCCTCCACCACGAAGCGCGCGTACGCGGCCGACGAAGGCAACGGGAGCTCGCCGCGGAACTCCCCGTCGTGCCGCGACTCGAGGTCGCCCTCGATCACGACGCCGGGACTCGTCGCGCCGGACGACTGCTGGCCGGGGTTGTAGTACTCGCCGCGGACGCGCAGGGCCGGCTCTCCCGACAGCACCCCCGACGTCGAGAAGCTCACCTCGAGCGGGCGGGCGGCGCCGCGAGACTCGATCTCGAACGTCCGCGAGCCCGCGCGGATGGGGTTGGCTCCGAAGATCAGGAAGCTCCCCAACGCGAGCGCCATGACGATCGACATCACGGCGACCCCTTGCCACGCGCGGCGTCTCCCTCCGGATGGACCCTCCACATCTTCGAGCGGCAGGACGCGCCGCTCGCCCGCCTCGCGACGCTCGAGGAGGTCCGGCAACAGGGAGCTCGGCGGGCCGGGCACCGCCAGCTCGCGCAGCCGGGCGCGCAGCTCGATCATGAAGTCGACTTCCTCGCGACAGCGCTCGCAGCTGGCGAGATGACCGTTGATGTCGAGGGTTTCCCGAGCCGTCAGGTCGCCGTCGGCGAGCCGGGAGAGCTTCTCGTATGACGGGTGTGTGCGGAAGAACATGCGGCTATCGACGGAACGAGATTTCAAGCGAGCGCGCGCCGCAGCTGCTCCCGGGCCCGCATGAGACGCATGGCCGACGCCGCGGCCGTGATTCCGAGGAGCTCGCCGATCTCGGTATGCGAGAATCCCTCGATCTCCTTGAGCACGACCACCACGCGGAGCCTCTCCGGCAACGCATCGATCGCCGACTCCAGGTCGATGCGCGTCCCATGCCCCGGTGTCCTGCCCGGCAACCAGTCGGGTTCGAAGGCCACCTCCCGCCGTCTCTGCCGGCAACGGATCCTGTAGAGCGCCACCCGCACCGTCGCGGTGCGAAGCCAGGCGTGGAAGCTGCCGCCTCCGCGGTACGGACCGAGCGCCTCCGGGAGACCGAGAAACAGATCCTGAACGATGTCCTGGGCGTCCTGGACCGAACGCGTGAGCCGATAGGCCAGCCGATAGACCCGCTCCGCGTACGCCCGGTAGATCTCCGCGAGCGCCACGACATCGCCGGTGGCCAGCCGATCGAGCGTCGCATGCAACGCCGCCGTGTCGAGGTCGGTCGGAGCTTGTTCGTCTCGAGCATTCGCGCGCTGGTCGAAGTCCACGGGCGCGTCCGGCCCTCCGTTTCCCAGTGTATAGGGTACACGAGTGGGCAAAATCTAACATCCGGGTTCGAGACCGGGAAACCGGAGCGAGTCGTTGAAACCCCGGATGTTAGATTTCGTCGACTCGTGTACCCTTAGCAGGAGGAGGGGTGTGCGCGGACGCGGTGTGCACCCGAGCGACACGGACAAGGGGGGGGCGGGACGTGGCCGAGGAGCCGGGAACCACGAGCATGGAAACCGAGATCGAGCCGGATCAGCCGGACCCCGTGGCCGTGCGTGCGGAAGAGTGGGGGCCCGATGACCAGGTCGCTCCTCTCACCATCCTGCTCGTCGAAGACAATCCCGCCGATGTCCGTCTGTTCCAGGATCTCGTCGGCCGCGCGAAGCTCGGGCGCGCGACCCTCAAGCACGCCGCGAGCCTGACGCCGGCCCTCGACGAGATCGGGCGCTCCGGCTGCGACATCATGTTCCTCGACCTGTCGCTTCCGGGAGACGGAGGGGTCGCGACCATCCGCAAGGCCGTCGAGGCTGCCTCCGACACTCCGGTCGTCGTTCTCACCGGTGCCCTGGATGAGGATCTCCCCCGTCTGGCGCTGCGCGAGGGCGCCCAGGATTACCTCCGCAAGGGCGCCTTCGAGCCGAAGGACCTGCGCCGCACGATCCGGTACAGCATCGAGCGCTTCCGGTGGACGCGTGCCGCCGTCGCCGGAGAGCTCCTGTACCGGTCGATCGTGAACACATCGCGGGAAGGCATCCTGGCCCTCGACGAGGAGGGGCGCGCGACGCTCGTCAATCCCAGCCTGGGTCGGATGCTCGACCGCGAGCCCGACGAGCTGATCGGCCGTCTGGTCGGGGAGTTGTTCCACGTCACGGATGGGAACGGCGAGTTCGGCGATCCGTTTCCCGATTCGGGAGACGTGGAGCTCGACTTCCGACGCGAGGACGGGGCCTCGATCTCGGTCCACGCCTCCTGTTCGTCCCTGAAGGACGACTACGGTCGCAAGCGGGGCCGCGTGATCCTGCTCATGGACGTTACCTCTCGGAAGCGCACCGAGGTCGAGCTTGCACGCGCCGCCTTTTCCGACCCGCTCACGGGTCTCCCCAACCGCATGCTGTTCGAGGACCGTCTCGATCACGCCATGAAGCGGCGGGCTCGCATGAGCACGCCCGTCGCGGTGCTCATGCTCGATCTCGACGGATTCAAGGCGATCAACGATTCCTTTGGACACCCGGTGGGAGACGCGTTGATCTCCATGGTCGGCCAGCGGCTCGTCGACCTTACGCGCGCCGACGACACCGTCGCGAGAATGGGAGGAGACGAGTTCGCGATCCTGCTCGACAAGGTCACCGACGAGCAGATCATCCATACGGTCGCAGGCAGGATCGCCACGGCGTTCGAGAAGCCCTTCGAGGTGATGGGTTCGCCGATCCAGGTGAACGCGAGCATGGGAATCGCGCCCCTGACGAGCGAGCAGGAGGGCCCCGAGGATCTGCTGCGCTTCGCCGACGTGGCCATGTATCGGGCCAAGGAGAAGCCGGGGACGACCTACGAGATCTTCGATCCGCGCGAGGACTTCGGCGCGACACGCCGCGTCCAGGTACAGAACGAGCTCCGCGAGGCCATCCGCAAGCGCCACCTGCGCGTCCATTTCCAGCCGATCGTCGAGCTGGCGACGGGACAGATCGTGGGTGGCGAGGGCCTCGTGCGGTGGGAGCACCCCAGGCGGGGGTTCATCTTCCCCGGGGAGTTCATCGCCCTGGCGGAGGAATCCGGGCTCGTACGGGAGCTGGGTGAGTCGGTGCTGCGACAGGCCACCGAGCGCTGGCGCGATTGGATCAGGGTCGATGCGACCCGCTCCAGCCTGACGCTCGCCGTCAACGTGTCGGCGCGGCAGCTCGGCGACCCCGGCTTCGTCGCGATCGTTGCCGAGGTGCTCGAGGAGACCGGGATCGAGCCGCGCATGCTCCAGCTCGAGGTGGAAGAGGCGGCCGCCATCCGCGCGGCACGGCACCTCGCAGGGTACAAGAAGCTCGGCGTGTCGATCGCCCTCGACGACATCGGGAAGGGCCACGCATCGCTGGAGAACATCACCCGGCTGGAAGTGGACGTTCTGAAGATCGACCAGACGTTCGTGGGCGGCCTCGGCACCAGCTCGCGGGACACTGCCGTGGTGGAGGCGATGATCGTGCTGGGCCGGCGCCTCGGCGTGTCGGTGGTGGCCGAGGGGATCGAGACCGAGGATCAGCTCCGACGTCTCCTGGACCTCGGGTGCGACGTGGGTCAGGGATACCTGTTCGCCAAGGCGGTCACACCGAGGGCGTTCGAGCGCCTGCTGGAAGGCGGGCGCCTCGGCCCGCCGCCCGAGGCGCTCGCGAGCCCCTCTCCCGCCGGCGGTTGAGACCGAGCGGGCGGCGGGACGGCCGGCGCAAAGGAGAGGTGATGGGCACCCTCGGGGGGCGGACCGCCGAGATCCTCCTGGTGGAGGACAACGAGGGCGACGCGTTCCTCATCGAGTCGGCCCTCCGGGAGGCCGGGTTCCCGAGCCACATCCGCCATGTCGCGGACGGGCCGGCAGCCCTCGAATACCTGCATTCGGCCTCTGGCGGAAGTCGGGCTCCCGACCTCGTGCTGCTCGACCTGAACCTCCCGGGGATGGATGGCCGCGAGATCCTCGCCCGGCTCAAGGGGGACGCCGAGCTCAGGCGGATTCCGGTCATCGTCTTGACTACATCGGACAACCCGCGAGACATTCAGTCGAGCTACGATCGATTGGCCAACTGCTACGTGACCAAGCCGGTGCAGATCGACGACTTCTTCGAGTCGATCCGCGCCATCGCGGAGTTCTGGTTTCGCGTCGCGACGCTGCCGGGGGCGAACTGACGCTGTGAAGCCCCCGTAGCCGAGCCCGAGGGGGGGTGCGGGGGGTGAAGACTGCGACGGTTTCGAACGGGGCGACGGGGCTCGTTCCCCTGATCGGCGGCTCGAAGCGAGACGTCCCACGAAGCGCCCTCCTGGTCTCCGTCCTCGCGCTCGGGACCGCGGCGACGGGCAACATCTTCTTCCCGGAGCAGCTCGAGAACTACTTCGCACTCCTGTGGCTGCTCGCGCTCATCCCGCCCTTCCTGCTCGCCTATTACAAGGGGTGGGAAGGCGCGACGCTCGCGCTGTCGATCGGCATGGTGCTCCTGGTGGGCGTCGAGGTCGGAGGCTCCTACCTCGCCAACCGCGAGGTGCGCTGGTGGGTCGTGAGCGGGGTGATCGTCATCCTGATCACGGTCAGCCTCGGGGCGGGCGTGATCTCCGAGCGCCTGCACCGGGAGCGATCCAGCGCGCTCGATCTCGCCTACCTGGACCACCTGACCGGGCTGCCGAACCGTCGCACGCTGGAATGGTTCCTGGGGAAGGAGTTCGCCGAGGCCCAGCGGGGCCGGGGGCTCGCCATCGTCCTGTTCGACATCGACGGCTTCAAGCGCCACAACGACGAATCCGGCCATGCGGAGGGCGACCGCGTGCTCAAGGTCGTCGCGGACGTGCTGGGTCAGAACACGCGCGCCTCGGACCTGTCGGGGCGTCTGGGGGGCGATGAGTTCCTGTCCATCCTGGGCGGCGAGACGGCCGACACGGCGTTCGTGTTCGCCCAGCGCGTGCTCCGGGAGCTCGAAGCGCGCACGGACCTCGTGGGTCTGAGCGCCGGGATCTCCTCCTACGGGCCCGGCGTCGGGAGCACGGCAGAGCTCCTCGAGGACGCGGACCGCGCCCTGTACGAGGCGAAGTCCGAGGGCGGCGGACGCGTCGTTCGCCGCATGCCGGCCGAGGGAGTCACCCCCTGAATCGACGGTGAGCGACCGGGCCCGACGGGCCCGGTGCGCTACGGCGAGCCCCCTCCTTCCTCCCCGGTCGCGGCGCTCTCGACGAGGCCGAGGCCGAGGTCGCGGCCCTTGGCGACCGCCGGCACACCCGTCGCCATCCATTCGGGCGCGGGGGCGCCCTTCAGGTGATGGTCGAAGAACTGCTGCATGCGGATCGCCCAGTCCTCCCGGTTCGCCCTGCGTCCCAGCCCGTGGTCCTCTCCGTTGTAGTCGAGCAGGTATGCGGGCTTCCCGAGCCGGCGCATGGCCACGAACATCTCGATCCCCTGGTACCAGGGCACCGCCCCGTCCGCGTCGTTGTGCATCATGAGGAGCGGCGTGCGGATCTTGTCGGCGTAGAACACCGGCGAGTTGTGCACGTACTCCATGGTGGATTCCCACAGCGAGCCTCCGATGCGGCTCTGCGTGCGCTCGTACTGGAACATGCGGCTCATCCCGCTCCCCCACCGGATCCCCCCGTAGGCGCTCGTCATGTTGGCCACCGGGGCGCCCGCCTCGGCGGCCGCGAACAGATCCGTCTTCGTGATCATGTAGGCGATCTGGTAGCCTCCCCACGAGTGCCCCTGCACGCCGATCCGGTCCGGATCCACGAACCCGTCGTCGATCAGCGACAGCACGCCCGGCACCACCGCGTCGAGGGCGCTCTCGCCCGGGTATCCGATCTCGTACGGGATGTCGGGGATGAACACGAGGTATCCGCGGCTCGCGTAGAACGCGTAGCGGATCGAGGCCCGGTTGGGGACCGGGGACTGATAGCGGTTGAGGTCGTCGGACAGACGCTCGTAGAAGTACACCATCATCGGGTAGCGCTGCGACGGATCGAAGCCATCCGGCTTGATGAGGATGCCCTCGAGCGGGGTGCGGTCCGCCGACAGCCACGACACGAGCTCCGCGCTCCCCCAGCGATACTCGGCCTGCTGGGGGTTGGCGTCGCTCAGCCGGCGCGGCGACCCGAACGCGGGGCCGCTCACCCACAGATCCGGGAACTCCACGAAGGTCTCGCGCGTCCACAGCAGCAGCTCCGCATCGCGGGCCTTGCGCGGCGTGCCGAACCACGCGTCCGCCTCGATCAGCGTCCGCGTGGCGCCCGCCCGGTCGTCCCGCCCCGCGGCGAAGCCGGCGGCGCGCGTCCTCGTATCGAACGTGGACAGGAGGATCGGACCTTCCGGCAGGGTCGGGTCGTCCGGATCGAGCTCCACGGCCCGGTATCGCACGCTGTCGTCGCGTCCGTCGGTGAGGCGAAGCGGGGCGGAGCGGCCGCTCGGGTCGATGCGCCATGCGTCGAAGCGGTCGTAGACGAGGAGCCCCGCGTCCCCCTCGATCCAATCGGGCGATGCGTACGGCGGGGGACCCTGCGGGTGATCGTCCAGCTCGTCGTGGAAGGCCTGCGGGATGGCGGCCGTGAGGCTGTGCGGCTCGGCGCTCCCGTCCACGGGGGCGAGCTTCCAGTCGCGGTCGCCATCATCCCACCAGTACGCGTACCGTCCGGCCGGCGACAGACGCACGCCGCCGAACCCGCGCACGCGTGAGGTGACGGGGCGCCGGGCCCCGGTTCGGACGTCGATGGCCCAGGCGTCGCGGTACTGCGCATCCCACGACAGCTCCTGGCGATACGGAGCGTCTGTCGTGCCGAGGACGAAGTCGCCCGATCCGTCGAGCGGGCGCTCCACGTCCGGTGTGTCCGGGGAGCCGAGCTGGACGATCCCATCCTCGCCGTCGCGCGCGACGGCCGCATACGTCCGCTCGCGGTCGCGCTCCGCCCGGAGGAGCTGCATCGGCTGCAGGTAGTCGTCCCGCCAGTTCCACACGTCGACCCGCACCTCGTCCTCGTCGAGGATCTTCTCGGGCTCCGGACCGGGCCGCGGAGCGGTGCCGAAGAAGAGTCGCGAGCCGTCCTCGGAGAACTCCAGCGGGCCGTGCGGGCCGACCCACCAGCCGGGGGGCATGCCCCTGGTGCGGGAGTCCGCGACCGTGCGCGTGCTCCACCCGGCGCCCGTCGCCACGTAGAGGACGTACTCGGGGCGCTCGTCGTCCCAGCCGTCGCGGTCGCTCAGGAAGGCCAGACGCCGGCCCTCGTCGTCGAAGGCGAGCTGCGTGTAGTGTCCCGTCCCGGTGAGCACCGGGGTGGCGGCGCCCGAGGAGGGATCCACGGCGCGCAGCCCGTCCCGATCTCCCTCCTCCGTGGACACGACGTACGCCAGCGCGGACCCGTTGGGCGCCACGCCGTATTCGAGCACGGACTCGAAGCGCCACTCCGAGCCGCCCGCCAGGTCGCGCAGGACGAGCGTCGTCCCATCCTCCTTCTCGTGGCTCGCCTCCCAGGTCGGCGAGCGCTCCTCCTGCGGTGTCTCTCCCTCCGTCGTCTCCGCTTCGCCCTCGCTCTCACGGCCCTCGCCTTCGGCCTCGGGCTCCTCGGCCAGGCGATAGACCAGCCACACGCCCCCGTCCTCGGGCACGGAGAACGACTCGATCGGGCCGTCCCGGAAGATCCCTTCGTCCGGGGGCACACCCGACACGCCGATCACCTCGAGATCGACGACGGCGATCGAGTCGCCGGGCAGCTCGTCGTCCTTCGTCCCCGCGAGCGCGAGCGAATCCACGACCGCGTCTACCGGCGGAACGCGGAACGCGACGTGACGCGAGTCCCGTGTGAACACCGGCGCCCGGCCCCGAAAGCGCCGCTCGAGCGAGCCGTCCGTCCTGGTCACCACGAGGGTCGGATCTCCATCCCAGGGGGCGAGGACGTACGCCAGCCACGCGCCGTCGGGGGAAAGGGCGCGGTCATCGATCTCGCTCCAGCGGTACGTGTCCTCGTGGTCGAGAGCCGGCCGAACCTCCTGCGCCCCGGCGCGCGTAGGGCTCCACGAGGCGACCAGGGACACCGCCAGGACGGCGTGTCGGGACGGGCGGAATCGGAGCGTGGGCTTCATGCGACCTCCTGGGTGGCAGCTCGGAAGGTCACAATGTGACGGCGAGACGGAGCCGCCGGCCACCCGGGGCACCGTTTCCGGACGCGCCCCACCGGGACTCATCGCACCATCCGGCAGCGAAGCGTGTCAAATCGAGCGGTCCCTGCACGTTGCAGGGGGCGGGTCACTTCGGATCCGTACGAGGAAGAACACAACTGGAGGCGGTGCAAGCAAATGAGACTCCATCGTTTGTCGCTGGCGGCCCTGTTCGTCGGGGCCTTGTCGATCGCGCCCGCGAGGCTCCTGGCGCAGGACGTCATCCTGGGTGTCAAGGGCGGAATCAACATCGCCGACCTCCATGTGACGGGGGCGGACCTCGGCGATACGTCCACGCGCACCGGGCTGGTGGGCGGCGTGTTCGCCGAGCTCGGGCTGGGCAGCGTGTTCGCGATCCGGCCCGAGGGGCTCTACTCCCAAAAGGGGTTCTCCGAGACGGATACCGGCATCGACGCGGACCTCAAGGTGGACTACATCGAGGTGCCGCTCCTCCTGGCCGCCCGCTTCGGACAGAGCTCGGTCCGGCCCGTGGTGTTCGCCGGTCCGGTCGTCGGTTTCGAGGCCTCCTGCAAGCTGGAGGGCTCCTCCGGCGGCGTGAGCGTCAGCGCCGACTGCGCGGATCAGGATGTCGACACCGAGAGCACCGACTTCGGGGTGGCGTTCGGAGGTGGCGTGGAGGTGGATGCCGGCGGCGTCGTGCTGCTTCTCGACGGCCGCTACACGCTCGGGCTGCGGGACATCGATGCGATGAACGGCTCCGAGGCGAAGAACCGGGTGTGGTCGGTGATGGCGGGTCTCGGGTTCCACCCCTAGGCCCGGCGTCCCCCGACGAGGTCGGGGGCGCGGCGAGCGGGCGGGGAGACCGCCGGGGCGCCCTGCCTCGGTGGTCTCCCGTCTGATCCGGGGGCGAGCGCCCCGATCGGCGAGGCACGACGCGCATCGCGCTCACCGCGATTTGACGGCGTCGCCGAGCCGTGGCAGGGTGAGCCGGGCCACGGCACCGCGTGCCTTCTCCCGATTCGAGAGACTGAGGGAGCCGTGGTGGGCCTCCGCGATCTCGCGACACAGGACCAGACCGATCCCGGAGCCGGACTCCTTGGTGGTGTAGAACGGTACGAACAGGTTCGAGGTGTCGGCCAACCCCGGACCCTCATCCTCCACCCACACCTCCACCTCGCGGCGCGCGACGCGCCACCCCACGCGCACCACGCCCCCGGTCTCCTGCGCCGCATCCACGGCGTTGTCCACCAGGTTGATGAGGAGCTGATCCAGCTGATCGCCATCGGCGCGGATTCGGGCCTCGGGGCCCGGACGCAGGTCGACCTTCATGCGCGTCTCGAGACCGACGGCTCGTCGCACCCACTCGCCGACATCCAGCGGAGCGAGCCTCGGCGGGGGAAGCCGCGCCAGCCGCGCGTACGAGGACAGGAAGCGGGCGAGGGCTTCCGCCCGATTCGAGATCACGTCGAGGCCCTGCTCGAGATCCTCGTGCCACGTCTCGGCGTCACCGTTCGTCGGGTGGCCGTCGTGACGCGAGGCCGACAGCGAGCTCAGGCTCTGGGCGATGGACCGGATCGGCGCGAGCGAGTTGTTGATCTCGTGTCCCAGCACGCGCACCAGCCGCTGCCAGGCAGAGCGCTCCTCCTCCCGCAGCACGCGACTCAGGTCCGACAGGACGAGCAGGCGGTGCGGTCTGCCTTCCTGACGGAAATGACTCACCCGCACTTCCCAGCGGCTCGCCCCGCCCGGGAACACCATGTCCGCGACGCGGCGGGACGGTCCCTTGAGCAGGTCCTCCAGCCCCAGGGATCCGGCCCTCCGGCCGATCATGCTCTCTTCCGAGCGCTCCACCAGCCGCTCGGCGGCGCGGTTCGCCAGCACGAGGCGATCCTCGTCGTCGAACGCGAACACGGCGACGTCGATCTCGGACATGACGCGACGCAGGAGCGCGGTCGCCTCGAGGACCTCCAGGCGCTGCTCGCGCAGAGTCTGGCCGAGCAGGTTCACCTCGTGCGCCACCAGACCCAGCGCGTCGTCGGGTCGGCCCAGCCGGGCCCGGATGGTGTAGTCGCCCTCCTGGAGGGCCGCGATCATGTTCGACATCGTCTGCAGCGGCCGCACGAGCCGCTCGCGCAACACCAGCCAGAACCCGAGCCACCCGCCGACGGTGACCAGGGTGAGGGTCCATTGGAGACGGAGGGCGAACTCCCGTGTCCACACGAGGACCAGGGCGACCACGAGCGCCGGCAGGGCGGAGAGGAGCGACAGGAGGGGAACGCGACGCTCGTAGCTGATCCGGGCGCTCTTCACGACCCTCCCGGCTCTCGACGCGGCACGCGCCCCGTCGCCCCGCGCCACTAGTGTCCCGTCGAAGACGTACGGTGCGTCGCGTGCACGGCTAGGCCTCGATCCCGTGGCGCTCGAGACGACGATACAACGCGCTGCGACTCACGCCCAGTGCCTCGGCGGCCTGGCTCACGTTGCCGTCGAAGCGTCCCAGGGCGCGCTGGATGAGGATACGTTCGGCCTCCTCCAGCGTCAGCTCGTCGAAGCGGGCCGCGGCATCGGGCGCCGGGCGCAGCCCCAGATCCTCGCCGTCCACGGTGGCGCCCTCCGACAGGAGCACGGCCCGCTCGACCGCGTGTCGCAGCTCGCGCACGTTCCCGGGCCAGGTGTGTGCGAGCAGGGCGCGCATGGCCGCCTGCGAGAAGTCGAGCTCGACCCCGTACCGTGCCGTCTGCTGTTTCAGGAAGTAGGCGGCCAGGGCCGGGATGTCCTCGCGCCGCTCGCGGAGGGGCGGAATCGGGATCTCCACGGAGTTCAAGCGATACAGGAGATCCTCGCGGAATCGGTCCTCGGCCACCCGCGCCGGCAGATCGGCGTTGGTGGCCGCCAGCACCCGGACGTCCGCCCGCCGCGCGCGCGACGAGCCCACGCGCTGGAACTCCCCCGTCTCGAGCACGCGCAAGAGCTTCGCCTGCTGGGCGGGGGACAGGTTCCCCACCTCATCCAGGAACAGGGTCCCCCCGTCCGCGAGCTCGAAGTAGCCTACCCGGTCGGTCTTGGCATCGGTGAACGCGCCCTTCACGTGGCCGAACATCTCGCTCTCGAACAGCGTCTCCGACAGCCCGCCGGCGTTGACCGCCACGAGCGGCCGGTCGGCGCGCTCCGAGCGGGCATGGAGCCAGCGTGCCACGACCTCCTTGCCGCTGCCGGGCTCGCCGGTGATGAGGACGCTCGCATCCGACGGCCCGACGCGCTCGATGAGCCTGAGGACGGGCTGCATGGCACGGGAGGTGGCGATGAAGTCCGGAACATCGCGCTCGCGCAGGCGCTGGTTCTCGAGCTCGAGGTGCTGGGCGCGCCGCAGCGCGCGCCCGAGCTCGATCTGGGTGCGCAGCGTCGACAGGAGCCGCTGGTTGTCCCACGGCTTCTCGATGTAGTCACCCGCCCCCTTCCGGATCGCTTCGACCGCCCCCTCGATCGAACCCCACGCGGTCATTACGATGACCGGGAGGATGGGATCGACCGACTTGATCCTCGGAATGAGGTCGAGGCCTTCCCGCCCCGAGGTCGTGTCGCGCGCGTAGTTGAGATCCATGAGGACGCCATCGAAGTCGTGCGACTCGAGGGCGCTCATGATCCCGGGCGGCGACGTCGCGGTCTCGAGCTCGAAACCCTCCCCCTTGAGTAGGAGGCGCAGGGCCCTGAGCACGTCCTGCTGGTCGTCCCCGATCAGCACGCGCGGAGGTGAGGGCTTGTCGGTCACGGCAGGAAAGCTAGCACGTCGTCCGGATCCGAGCCCGTCCGCGCGTGCCGTCGTGGCGTCGACCGGCGGTCCGGGCGCGCGGGTCCGGGCGGCGGGCGCGCGCGCTCGATCCGGGACTAGTCCTCGACGATCCAGCCGTCCGCGAGGTTGATCACGCGATGGCCGTAGGCCGCGACCTTGGGGTCGTGCGTGACCTGGACGATCGTCGTCCCCGCCTCGTTGAGCTCCTTCAGCATCTGCATGATCTGCTCTCCCTGCGAGGAGTGGAGGCTGCCGGTGGGCTCGTCGGCGAGGATCAGCCGGGGCTCGGAGATCACCGCGCGTGCCACGGCCACCTGCTGCTGCTGTCCCCCGGATAGCTGGTTGGGGAACAGGTCCTTCTTCCCCACGATGTTGAACCGGTCGAGGATGTCCGCCACCAGAGCCTGTCGCTCCGACCGCTTCACGTCCCGGTAGGAGAGCGGGATCTCGAGGTTCTCGTACACGGTCAGATCGTCGATCAGGTGGTACTGCTGGAACACGAACCCGATGTACGCCTTGTGGAGCTCGTTTCGGTGCTTCGGCTTGAGGGCGTGTACGGGCTCGTCCATGAACCAGTACTCGCCCTCGAACGCCCCATCCAGCAGCCCCATGATGCCGAGCAGGGTGGACTTGCCGGCGCCGGACGGACCCATGAAGGTCAGGAATTCGCCCTCACGGACCATGAGGCCGATGCGGCGCAGCACCCAGGTGCGACCGCCCTTGTACGGATAGCTCTTCTCTACGTTTTCGAGACGGATCATCGCTCGCCGTTCGTTTCTTTCGTCGTTCTCGTCACGGGAAAGGACCGGAACACTCGCACGCAGAACCTACGTCGCGGCGGCACGCGCGGGCATCCGGGTTCGAGACGCGGCCGGTCGCCGGGCCGGTGGCTCATTCGGCGCGCAACGCGACGATCGGGTCGACCCTGGCCGCGCGCCGTGCCGGGAGAAGCGAGGCGGCGAGCGCGGTGATCAGCAGCAGGAGCGGCACGACGAGGTACACCTGCGGATCCGTCGGGCTCACGCCGTGCAGGATGCCCGAGATGAGCCGTGCGAGCCAGAACGCCGCCACGAGACCCAACCCCACGCCGAGCAGCGTGAGCTCGAGCCCCGCGCGTACCACATCGCCGAGCACCCGCCGGACCGGCGCCCCGAGCGCGATGCGAATGCCGATCTCGCGGGTGCGGTCCTGGACGGTGAGCGCGAGCAGCCCGTACAGCCCGATCCCGGCCAGCAGGGCCGCGAGCGCCGCGAACGCGCCGACCATCGCCGCGTTGAAGCGCGCCGGCGCGACCTGCCGCGACACGGTCCGCGCGAGGGGCTCGACGTCCACGAGGGGGATGTCGGGATCGAGCTCGGCCACCTCGCGGCGCACGATCCCCACGATCGACTGCGGGTCTCCCGTGGTTCGTACCACCACCTCGAATTCGCGCGGGTACGGCTGTTGGGCGTGGGGCATGTAGATCTCCGGGCGCGCCGGCTCGTCGAGACCGAAATGGCGCACGTCGCCCACCACGCCGACCACCGTCCGCCACGGGTCCTCGCTCTCGGGCCCACCCCACCGGAAGCGATCGCCGATCGGATCGATCCCGCCCCAGTACTCGCGGACCGCAGCCTCGTTCACGACCACCACGGGCTCGGATGTCGGGCCATCGTCGTCGTCGAAGCCGCGGCCGCTCGCCAGCCGCATCCGCATGGCACGAAAGTACTCGCCCCGGATGATGCGCTCCTCGGCGCACGCGTCCGGCCGCTCGACGCCGTCGTCGAGCGTGAAGCCGGCACAGGAGGCACCACCGCGGAGCGGGATCAGCTGCCCGCCACCCACCGCCACCACCTCGGGCCGCGCGTCGATGCGCTCGAACAGGCGGTCGAAGAAGGCGTGCGAGGCGACCACGTCCGGGTAGTCGGCCGGCGGCGTCTCGACGCGGAAGGCGAGCACGTGCTCGGGATCGAACCCCGGGTCGATCGCTTCGAGGCCGATGACCGTACGGACCAGGAGACCCGACCCGACGAGGAGCACGATGGAAAGGGCCACCTGCACCACGACCAGGGCCGAACGGAGCCCGGTGCCGGTCCCTCCGGCGATTCCGCGCGCGCCGCCCGCCTTGAGGGCCGGCACCACGTCGACGCGGCGGGAGCGGAGCGCCGGGATGAGACCGGACAGCGTCCCCGTGAGAACGGCGACACCGAACGTGAACGCGAGCACCCAGCCGTCGATGCGGATCTGGCTGGCCCGCGGGAGCTCGGCCGGAAGAACCGCGGTCGCGGCCCCCAGGGACCAGCTCGCCACGACGAGCCCCACCACCCCGCCGAGCGCGGCCACGATGAGGCTCTCGATCAGGAGCTGCCGCGCGATGCGCCCGGTGCCGGCGCCGAGGGCGGCGCGGATCGCGAGCTCGCGGCGCCGGCGCACGCCCCGGGCCAGACCCAGGCCGGCCAGGTTGGTGCACGCGATGAGCAGCACGAAGGCCACGGCGCCGAGCAGGATCACGAGCGGCTCGCGGGCCGTCCCGGTCATCGCCCGCGTGAGGGGCTCGAGCGAGATCGTGCGGCCCTGCTTGAACGGATAGTCCTCGGAGATGGCTCCGAACAGGCGATCGAGCTCCGCGCCGGCCCGGGGAAGATCCGCCCCGGCGGCCAGCCGGATCATGGCCTTCATGAAGTGACCGCCACGGTTCGCGGGGTCCACGACGTATGGCACCCAGACGTCGGGCTGCGTCCCGGTGATCGGATCCTCGAAGCCGGGGGGCGCCACGCCCACGAGCTCGTGCTCGACGCCGTTCAGGGTGAGCGTCCGACCCACGGCGTCCGGGTCGCCCGCGAGGAGGGTGCGCCACATGGCGTACGAGACCACGGCGACGCAGGGCGCCCCGGCCCGGTCCTCGGCGACGCGGAACAGCCGGCCACGAGACGACGTCACTCCGAGCACCGAGAAGTAGTTGGCCGACACGAGCCCGACGTCGAGGCTGTGCGGTCGATCGAGCCCGGTGAGGGTGCGCGCCGTCTCCGTTCCGAACGCAAGGCCCTGGACCGACGCGGCGTTCGCCAGATCCATCAGATCGGCCGGGTTCAGCGGGCCGTGCGGCTGGCCCTGCGGCGTCGAGAGCCACACGCGCGCCAGCCGAGCCGGGCTCTCGTAGCGCGGCGCTCGGAGGACGACGCCCCGCACGAGGCTGAACACGGCCGTGTTCGCACCGATTCCGATCGCCAGCGTAGTGACCGCGACGGCCACGTACCCGGGGCTCCGGGACAGATGACGGAGCGCGTATCGCACGTCCTGCCACAGTCGGTTCAGCATGTCACGCCGCCTACTCCGTCCGCAGCGTGATCATCGGGTCGACGCGGGTGGCCCGCCGGGCGGGCCAGAAGCACGCGAACAGGGCCGACAGGCCGAGCAGGAGCGTGACGCCCCCGAGCGTCAGCGGATCGGTCGGGGCCACGCCGAACAGAAGGCTCGACAGCGCCCGACCGGCCGCGATCGCCCCGCCCAGGCCGAGGACGATGCCCAGACCCGTCAGGATGGCCCCCTGACCCATCACCCGTCCCAGCACGTCGCCGGGGCGCGCGCCTAGGGCCATCCGGATCCCGATCTCCCGCGTCTGCCGAGACACCATGAACGCCATCACGCCGTAGATCCCGATGACCCCCAGGACCAGCGCGAGCCCGGCGAACAGCGCCAGGAGCAGGCTCACGAAGCGCTCCGACGCGATGCTCGTGGCGAACACCTCGTCCAGAGTGGCCACCTGCGAGACCGGCATGTCCGGGTCGAGGTCCCAGACCGCCTCGCGGAGCGTGTTGGCGTAGGCGGACGGATCGCCGCCCTCGGTGTGCAGCACGATATTGAGCGCGCGCCCCGGGCGCTGGGCGTACGGGATGAACATCTCGGGACGGGGGGTCGCCGCCACCCCCCGGGTTCGCACCGTCTCGACCACGCCGACGATGGTCCACCACGGCGAATCGGGGTCCCGTACGCCTCCGATCTTGATGCGCTTGCCGATCGGGTCCTCGTCGGAGAACTGCTCATCGACCATGGACTGGCTCACGACGACGGTGAGGAGTCCGTCGGGACGATCGCTATCGTCCACGTAGCGCCCCCTCAGGAGCGGGATCCGCATGGCCTCGAAGAACCCCGGGGTGGCTCGCCAGAAGTCGCCGGCCGGCTCCTGTCCAGGCTCCGGAAGCCGTCCCTCCACCCCGAAGCTCACGTCGTTGACGTTTCCACCCAGCGGGAGCAGTGACGCGCTCCCCACCGCGCGGACGCCCGGAGATGTCTCCAGACGATCCTCGAGTTGCCGGACCAGCTCCGGGAGAACCGACGCATCCGGATAGTCGGCACCGCTGAACGTGATCTGGCCGGTCAGCGCGTCATCGGTCCGGAATCCCGGATCGACGTGCTGCAGCTCCTGGAAGCTCCGCAGCAGGAGACCCGCCGCGACGAGGACCGCGACGCCCAGCGCGAGCTCCCCGACCACGAGCGCGCTCCGCAACCGGCTCCCCGCCGCGGCAGTGGACCCGCGCTCCCCCTCGCGCAGGGTGAGGCTAGACGCCTCGGAGGCATACCCCAGGGCCGGAGCTAGACCGAACAGGAGCCCCGTAAGCACCGAGGCGCCCAGACCGTACAGGAACACGGCGGCGTCGAGACCGATGGCGGATGCGCGCGGCAGACCCGACGGCGCGAGCTGGACGAGGACGTCGGTGCCCCACACCCCCAGGCCGAGTCCGAGCAGCCCCCCCGCGATGGCGAGGACCATGCTCTCGGTGAGGAGCTGCCGGGCGATGCGGATCCGTCCGGCTCCCAGCGACGCCCGCACGGCGAGCTCGCGCTCGCGCACCGATGCGCGTCCCAGGAGCAGATTGGCCACATTGGCGCACGCGATCAGCAGGACCAGGCCCACCGTGGCGAGGAGCACGAAGAGCGGCGTGCGCACGGGGCCCACCACTGTGTCCCGGAGCGGCTCCAGGGTCACCCCGACGTCGCGATAGTCGACCGGGTTCTCCTCGGCGATCCCCGCCGCGATCCGCTCCATGTCCGACAGCGCGGCCTCGCGCGTGACGCCCGGGGCGAGCCGTCCGATCACCCGCAGGTAGTAGTTCCCGCGGTCGTCCCGCGAGCGATCGATCGGAAGGACACCCCAGATTTGCGCGTTCGAGATGATGGGCCCCTGGAACCCGGGCGGCGCGACTCCGACGACGACGTGCGGTTCGCCGTTCAGCGTCAGCGATGTCCCGATGATGGCCTCATCGCCGCCGAAGCGCTCCTGCCAGAAGTCGTGTCCCAGCACCACGACCCGGTCGTTGCCGGGGGTCTCCTCCCCGGCAGCGAAGCCGCGTCCCTGCCGGGGCTCCACCCCGAGCACCGAGAAGTACGACGGGCTCACGAGCGCCCCGTTGAGGACATCGGGCCGCTCGCCAGCGGTCAGGTTGGGCTGCCACCCCGTCAGGGCCGCCATGCCGGAGAAGGTCCGGTTCCGGTCGCGCCACTCGGCGAAGGTCGTGCGCCCCGTCCACTCGTTGGCCGGCCCTCCGCGAAGCTCCTGGTTCTCCCACACGGTCAGCAGTCGACCGGATTCCGGATACGGCAACGGCTCTAGCAGCACCCCGTTCACGACGCTGAAGATCGACGTGTTCACGCCGATCCCGAGCGCCACGGTGAGGAGCGCGATGGCCGTGAAGCCGGGATTGCGCCGCAGGGCGCGGAACGCGAACCGAATGTCCTGTCGCAGCGTTTCCATGGTGCTCCTGTCGGGTACGCGGGCTCGTCCGTCCTCTATTCGATGCGAAGCGCGCACGACGGATCGACCGACGTCGCGCGACGGGCGGGGAGCCACGTCGCGAGCAGCGCGACGGCCATGAGGACCGTCGCCACGACGAGCAGCGTGAGGGGGTCCCGCGGTCCGACGCCGTACAGGAGCCTCGCCATGAGACCCGTCAGACCGAGCGAGCCCGCCAGCCCGATGAGGATCCCAGTGCCGGCCAGCCCGAACCCCCGTCGCATGACCTCGCCCATGATGTCCGCGCGGCCGGCTCCGAGCGCCATGCGAACGCCGAACTCGTGCGTGCGCAGGCGGGTGGCGTAGGCGACGACGCCGTAGATCCCCACCACCGCGAGGACCAACCCGATAGCCGCGAAGGTGGCCAGGATCCAGAGGGTGAAGCGACGCCCGGCGACCGACCTCGCGAGGAGTTCCTGTAGCGTGGCCGCCCGATACACGGGCTGGTCGGGATCTACCGTCCACAGCTCGGTCTGCATGCGTTCGAGGCTCGGCCGCGGGGCGGTCCGGGTCCGCGCGACGAACACCATCCCACCGCTCGGCGCCTGCGCCTCGGACAGGAAGAGCTCCGGCCGCGGGTCGCGGTCGAGCCCCTCGTGCCGGACCTGCCCGACCACACCGATCACCTCCCACGACACTGCTCGCCCGTCGGCGTCCCGATACCCATCGATCGCCAGTCGCTCTCCGATCGGGCTCTCGCCAGGCCAGTAGCGCCGCGCCAGCCCCTGGCCGACCACCGTGACGCGCACGGATCCGTCGCGATCGCGCGCACCGAACGCCCGGCCCTCTATGACCGGGATCCCCATGGTCTCGAAGTAGTCGACCGTCGCCTGGGCCACGAACGCGGTCGGGCGATCCTCGGGGCGCGGGTCGGGGCGGTCCTCGACGACGAAGCTCCGACGGATCGCGACATCGGCCTCGATGAACGGCAGGGCCGAGACCGCCCCCGCCGACACGACGCCCGGCAGCCCGCGGATTCGCTCCAGCACTTCGTCGAAGAACGCCGCCCGCTCCCCGGGCGTCTCGCCTTCCGGATAATGGAACACCTGTAGCGCCGCGACCCGCTCGCCATCGAAGCCGGGGTCGACCCGCAGCAGCTCCACGAAGCTCCTCGCCAGGAGACCAGCGCCCACAACCAGCATCAGCGACAGCGCGATCTCGGCAACCACCAGCCCGCCCCGGATCCGGCTGCGGAGGGTTCCCGAGGCGCCGCGCCGTCCCTCCTTCATGGCCACCCGGAGATCCGGCCGCGAGAAGTGGATCGAGGGCACCAGGCCGAATGCGAGCGCCGTCATGAGCGATGCCCCGAGCGCGAAGCCCAGAACCCGGCCATCGACGGCGACCTCGTCGAGCCGCGCGATCTCCGGAGGTCCGATCGCGACGATGAGATCGAGGCCCCCGTACGCGACCAGGACTCCCGCCGCTCCACCCAACACCGCGATCGCCACGCTCTCGGTGAGGAGCTGACGGACGAGACGCCCGCGCCCGGCCCCGAGGGCGGCGCGCAACGAGAGCTCTCCCTCCCGCTCCGTTCCGCGTGCCAGCATGAGGCTGGCGACGTTCGCACACCCCACGAGGAGCAGGAAGAGGACGGCGCCCTGGAGGACGAGAAGCGCCGTACGCGCGTCGCCCACGAGGTGGTCACGCAGGGGCACGACGCTGGCCCGCATGCCGGCGTTCGACTGCGGGTGGTCGACGGCCAGACGCGCCGAGACCGCCG
>Ga0315553_10000153_pt1 | contig 59752 bp, 57 predicted proteins | sample SalMarSW160140MG_FD_203099 | JGI IMG/M metagenome (GOLD analysis project Ga0315553, IMG submission 203099) | Salt marsh sediment microbial communities from the Plum Island Ecosystem LTER, Massachusetts, United States - Salt Marsh Sediment SW1601-40 ...
CAAACTTGCCAAGCTGATCCCGATGCCAGCGCCGAAACCGGCCTGAAGGACCGCAGCCTCCGTTCGTCCGCAATCGAAAACCACTGGCCTCATCGTGGTCAGCCGACTTCTTCAACGGTATCTGCCACCAGCGGACATTCAAGCAAGCCACCCTTTGCGAGGCCAGTTACATCTCACCGATGCAGGCGAACGGGACGCGGCTTCAATTTCAGAGCCCGCATTGAGCGAGCCGCTCGCGGCCTTACTGCACAGCCATGAGAGCCTTCGACAGCTCCTTACGCAAACGTTCCCTTTCCTCGTCGCTCAGCTTCTCCGGTTCGAGAACCACGGCAAACTTCTTAAGAGTGCCCGTGAACGCATAGGGCATCTTGTCCGCATAGTCCTCGACCACCGGAGTGCCTGCGTCCTCACCGACATCGAAGGTTTCATCAAGCGAGAAACGAACTCCGATCGTTTGCGGAATTTTCCCTTCGGCGATTGGCTTCTCGTCCACGAGCAACGTGCCCGTCGCGCCCTTGCCGATGCCTCCGCCCTCATAGTCAAACTTAAAGCGCACGACGTGATTGCCGGGCGCGAGAACCTGATCGGAGGCGATGCGGAACTTGTGCTGGGGCTGGTTAGAGAAGGCGTAGACAAATTCTGGCTTGCTGTCGTTTAGGAGGAGCGCCCAACCTCCGAAGCGACCTCCGATTGTAGCGATGACCCCGCTCGCGCCATCGTCCGGAATTGTTACGTCAGCCGCTATTGTCCACGACTTGTTCTTGAAGTCGGGCGCCGAGCCTTCCGGGATACGGATCATCTACAATTTCGGCCAGCAGCCGGTGCAGTTCGCGGTCGGCGGGCGCGTCTACGCCGACAGTCCCGAGGGCGGTCCCGATTGGGGGCTGCGCGGCGCGGTGACCTTCCTGTTTCCCACGGGAGGCTGATGTTTGTCAGGTACAGGCGCGGTGGTGGATCTATAGGCCCTATCGAGGTCCGCTTCGGGTCATTTCCGGCCCTGGCAGTCTGATTGTCACCCGCCGCAGAGGCCAGAGCAGGCCGAAAGCGGACGTGAACTCGCTCATCCAAAGCTCAGCCCTACCCTTGGGCGCGTTTACCTCGCATTAAGCAAAGTCTCAGAGATAGTTTGAGAGTGTCTTTCGGCCGTCCGCGAAGCGAGGTCTGATCTCTTTTTATTGATTGGGTGGGGCTTTGCGTTTGGTGTTTCGACACCTACATCTCGGTTAACGAACGTTAGTGGAGATTTGCCATGACCGCCGCAAGTTGGGCACTTCAGCGGAGCATCTACCAGGCTCTTGCGGGCTCTTCTGAGCTTACGTCGCTGCTTGGCGGTGAGCGCATCTACAGCAACCCGCCGCCCGCGGCCGAATTTCCCTTCATTACCCTCGGGCAGACCGTGAACCTCGATTGGAGCACGGGCACCGAGGACGGGACCGAGCACAGCCTCACGCTGCACATATGGTCGCGCGCCGACAACTCGGTCGAGGTGCACGAGATCATTCAGGCCATCCGCACGGTGCTGCACGATCAGCCGCTTACGCTGGACGACCACTCTCTCGTCAACCTCCGCCACGAATTCACCGAGGCGCGGATCGATCCCGATGGGGAGACCTTGCACGGTATCGTGCGCTACCGCGCCGTGACCGAGCCGGCGCAGCAGGCTGCGGCCTAGGACTTCAATATTTCCGTCATGATGCGGCCAAGCGCGCGCGCCCAAGGACTCGCGTGCATGGGCCTTGCTGCGCTATACGGGCTTCGCGAAAAGCGCAAAAGGAGCCCCGATGACGCTGTGGACCAAGCTCAAGGATCTCGTTGAAGGCGTGGATAGCGGTACCTCGCGCGCCGCCAATTTCCGCGAAGAGGAGCTGCAGCTGTCCGCGGGCGCACTGCTCGTCACGGCGGGATCGATCGACGGCAATTTCGACCCCGATGAGCGCCGCAAGGTGAAGGCGCTGCTGAAAAAGCAGTTCGGCCTCGAAGACAAGGAGACGAAGCAGCTGTTCGAGGCGGCCGAGGCGCGCGAGCGCGACGCGGTCGACCTTTACCGCTTTACCAGCGTGCTGTGCCGCGAGCTCGACCAGGACGGCCGCAAGCGCATCGTCGAGATGTTGTGGGAGGTGGTGCTGGCCGACGGCGTCGTGGACGAATTCGAGTCGAACCTGGTGTGGCGCGTGGCCGAGCTGCTCGGCGTCTCCACGCGTGACCGCGTGACCTTGCGCAAGATGGTCGAGGCGCGCGTGCTAGGGTGAGGCCTGGCTCAAAACACGATGCGATGATGGCAAGGGCGGCTTTGGCCGCCCTTTTTGTTTGTCCCAAAGGCATGAGGACAAGCATGACGGCGCAGGCGGTTTCGGACTCTGAGGGTGTCTCCGACGCCGGAGCTTGCTCTGGCTCGGGGGCTTGGGTTCCGGCTGCGGCAGAGGCTATTGCGGCTGCGGGAAGTCGCGGATGTCGACGGCGGCGTCCGGGTATTTCGCCGCGAGCGCTTCCGCATCGCCGAGCTCGACGTCGCGCGTGGGGTCCACGCCCGGCCATTCCGTACTGCCGCCCAGGAACCAGCGGCGCGCTCCTGCGATACGCGCAGTGTGGAACGTGCCGCCGGGAATGAAGAATTGGACGCGCTGGCCGTCGAGGACGTCGGGGCCAACGACGACGCGCTCCGTTTCGCCGCTCAAATACATCAGGCGCAGCTCGATCGGGTCGCCCAGATAATAGTGATAGAGCTGGTCGTTCCTGATGCGGTGGAGCCTCACCGGCGCGTCCGGCGTCATCATGAAGAACAGCGCCGTGCCTAACGGCCGGCCAGCCTCGAACGGCGCGGGCAGACCGTCCGGCGCGACATCAAACGTGCTCCTATAGGTATTCCGCACGAAGCCACAGGTCTGGTTCGGCTCGAGCTGAAGCGCCTCAAGAATCTCGGCGACGGTCGGGTGCTCAGCCATGGCCGCCCATTGTGGGACGCCGCCCTTACCACATCGTTTCCGATCATGTTGCTTCGCGCAGCGTCAGGGACGGCGCGATGCAGCGCCGCGGCGGCTTCGCCAAGGGCTATCGCACCCAGGTCCTTGGCGTCACGAGGGTGCTCTCGACGGTCGGGTTGTGGGTCGTTGGCGATATGTCGCTTGCCGATCTCATAACCAAGCTTCCCGTCGTGCTCGGTGGTCTCGGTCTTGCGGCGCTCAGCGCCAAGGTGGACGATGCCGCCGCCAAGCCGGGCGCGGGCAAATCCGCCCGGCAGAAGTAGGCCGGGGCAACCGTTCATGCGTCATTCATTGGGGTTCCCTTAGGTTACCCCCAAGAAGGGATAGCGGGACTGAGATGGTTTGTCGGGCGATGAAGCGAACGGCCTTTGCGGCGCTCACTGCGGTCATGCTGGCCGCGGCGGGCGCGTCTGCCCAGGCCGGATGTGTGCCGTGGAAGTCGGCCGGCGCGATCATCTCTCAAAACTCGCTGATCCCCGGGAACGTGATTTACAACATGGTCCAGTCCAAGACGGGCGGTAAGGTCATCTCCGCCACCTTGTGCCAAAACGGGTCGCAGTTCATTTATAAGATCGTCGTGCTGGGTCAGAAGGGCGATGTGCAGAACCTCAACGTTGACGCCCGTACTGGGAAATTTTAGGAGGGCGCGGGACGCGTCCTGAACCCTTGGGAGGGTATTTTGCGGCTTCTTGTCGTCGAGGACGATCCGGATCTCAATCGCCAGCTCGTGACCGCGCTCGGCGATGCGGGATACGCCGTGGATACTGCCTTCGACGGTGAGGAAGGCCATTTCCTCGGCGATACCGAACCTTACGATGCTGTCGTGCTCGATCTCGGCCTGCCTAAGAAGGATGGCTTGAGCGTGCTCGAGCAATGGCGGCGCGACGACCGCAGGATGCCGGTCTTGATCCTCACCGCGCGCGAGCGTTGGAGCGACAAGGTGGCCGGCATGGATGCGGGCGCCGACGACTACGTGGCCAAACCCTTCCACATGGAGGAGGTGCTGGCGCGGCTCCGCGCGCTGCTCCGGCGCTCGGCCGGCCATGCCCGCAATGAGATGGAATGCGGGCCGCTTCGTCTCGATACCAAGACCGCGCGGGTCACGGTCGACGGTCAGGCGATCAAGCTGACCTCCCATGAGTACCGCGTGCTTCATTACCTGATGATGCATCGCGAGCGCGTGGTCTCACGCACCGAGCTCGTCGAACATCTCTACGAACAGGATTTCGACCGCGACTCCAATACGGTCGAGGTCTTCATCGGGCGCTTGCGCAAGAAGCTGCCCGTCGATCTCATCACGACCGTCCGCGGGCTAGGTTACCGCCTTACGGACGCCGAAGATGGGGCTTAAGTCTCTCGCCTTCAGGCTGTTCGCCTCGGCCGCGGCATGGACCCTCGTGGTCATCCCCGTCGCCGCCATTCTCCTTGTCTCCCTCTATCGTGAGGCCGTCGAACGGAATTTCGACGCGCGTCTCAACGTCTACATGACGAGCCTCGTGGCCTCGACCACGGGAGAGGGCACAAGCTCCCCCGAAGAACCCACCCATATCGGCGACCCCGTCTTTACCCTCCCGTTCTCGGGCTGGTATTGGCAGATCAAGGCGCTCAAGGGCGCCACGCGTCCTCTCTATGTCTCCGACTCGCTGCTCGATCAGCAGCTTATGCTGCCAAGCCAGGAGGGCGTTCCCGCCGACGACACCTTGACACGGCGGAGCTATGAGCCGGGGCCTGATGGGCAGAACTTGCGCGTTGTCGAGCGCGAGATCAGGCCCGGCGGTCCCGACTCGAAACCTTACTCCTATGCGGTGGCGGGAGACGCCGCCGAGATCGACGCCGATCTCTCGCAGTTCACCACCATGGTCATTCTCGCGCTCGCCTTGCTCGGCCTCGGCCTCGTCATAGCGACGTTCTTCCAAGTGCGGTTTGGTCTCCTTCCCTTGCGTGCCATTCGCCAGGATCTCAGCGCGATCCGCTCGGGCGATGCGGAGAGCCTCGAAGGTGAGCTTCCCGACGAGATCAAGCCGCTCCAGCAAGAGCTGAATGCCCTGATCCAATCGAACCGCGATATCGTGGAGCGCGCCCGCACCCATGTCGGCAACCTTGCCCATGCGCTCAAGACTCCGCTCAGCGTGATCAGCAACGAGGCGCGCACCCACAAGGGAGCGCTTGCCGACAAGGTGGTCGAGCAGGCGGAGATCATGCGCACCCAGATCACCCACCATCTCGACCGGGCGCGCGTCGCTGCGCGGTCGGGCGTGATCGGCGATGTGACGGATGTCACGCCGGTGCTCGAGGCGCTGAAGCGGACGCTCGACAGAATCTACGGTGAGAGGGGCATCGCGCTGAGCGTCCGCACAACCCCCGGCTTGAAGTTCCAGGGGGAGAAGCAGGACTTCGAGGAGATGGCCGGGAACCTGATGGACAATGCCTGCAAATGGGCGAAAGCGCGCGTCGTCGTCGAGGTCGAGCCAGTTCCGGGTGGCAACAGCTTCGCCGTGGTCGTCGACGATGACGGCCCCGGGCTCACGGACGCCGAGCGCAAGCGGGCGATGAAGCGCGGACAGCGACTCGACGAGACCAAACCGGGCTCGGGGCTCGGCCTCTCCATCGTGGCCGACCTGGCTCATCTCTATAAGGGGCGTTTCGAGCTTGAGCCCTCTCCGGATGGGGGCTTGCGGGCCCGGCTAAGGCTGCCTGCGGCCTGATTTTCACCGCTCCACCCGGTGCAACCTATTTTCGACAGATTTGTTATTCTTAAGAGCCTGTAGGGACGCTAAACTTCACCAATTCAGTCTCTCGCCCAAGACCGACTGGTTAATTCTAGGCGGAGGGGGATACCCATGAGAGTTAAGCCGATTATCGCCATTGCGCTTGTGCCGTTGTTTCTGCCGGCCTGCGGGCCCGGCAATAAGCAAGGCACGGGCACCATTGTCGGCGCCGTCGCCGGCGGCGCGGCCGGCGCGGCGATCGGGGGCAAGAACAACCGCATTCCCGGGATCGCCATCGGTGCGATGGCGGGCGGCCTGCTCGGCAACCTGATCGGCGCGGATATGGACGAGCGCGACCGTCAGCTGGCGGCTGCCGCGGAATACCGGGCGCTGGAATACGGCCAAGCGGGCCAGGTCACGCCCTGGAACAACCCGTCCAATCAGCATCGCGGCCAGATCGTGCCGGGTAAGCCCTATCAACAGGGCAGCTCGTTTTGCCGGCCCTACACGCACACGATCTACATCAGCGGCCAGCCGCAGACGGCCCGTGGCACCGCCTGCCGGTCGTCCGACGGCACCTGGAAGACGGTGGGCTGACGGCCGTTTCTCGCGCGTGGCGGCGCTGGTCCGTTGATCCTTGCGGCAAATTAATGTCCTGCCGCCCCGGGGACCTTGCCCCGCTCAGCGCCTTTCCCTATGCCTAGCCTTCGTTTGGCTTCCAGAGGTTAGGGCCCCTTCGTGGTTCTTTGGGTCGTTCTCGCCGGGCTCACGGCGGTTGTGCTGTTCTTCTTGTTGCGCCCGCTTGCGGGCGGGGGAGGCCCTGCGCCCGAACGCGAGGCGTTCGACGCCGCCGTATATCGCGACCAACTCGAAGAGATCGAGAGCGACCGGGCGCGGGGACTGATCGGCGAAACCGAGGCCGAGGCCGCCCGGCTCGAGGTGGCACGCCGGCTGCTTGCCGCCGACACCAAGATGGCCGAACGCGAGGCGGCACCGAAAACCACGAAGCCAGCGCGGGCGGCGCTGATCGGTATTGCGCTCGCGCTGCCCCTTTCTGCGGTCAGCCTCTACCTCCTTTACGGCTCTCCCCGTCTTCCCGATCAGCCGCTTGAGGCGCGCCTGCAAGATCCGGCCGCCGAGACGAACGTCGCGGCGCTGGTCGCCCGGGTGGAGGCGCGGCTTCGCTCGCATCCCGACGAAGGCCAAGGCTGGGACGTGATCGCGCCGGTCTATATGAGTGAGCAGCGTTACAGCGATGCGGCCGAAGCGTACTTGCAGGCCATTCGCTTGCTTGGAGCTTCGGCGGCGCGCCTATCGGGCTACGGTCAGGCGCTCGTGCTGGAGCAGGGCGGCTTGGTGAGCGACACGGCGAAGCACGCGCTTCAGAAAGCTCTTGAGCTCGATGCCACCCTGCTCGAGCCGCGCATCCTTCTCGCCCTTGCCAAGGAGCAGGACGGCAACTTTGCGGCTGCCATCAACGATTGGCGCGGCCTGCTCGATCGGCAGGGCGGCAACGAGGCTTGGCGGGCGATGGTCCAGAAGCGCATCGCCAATGCCGAGGCGCATCTCTCCGGCAAGTCGGGCGTCGATACCGCGACGGCACCATCTGCGGGTGCACCGGGGCCGAATGCCGCCGACGTTGCCGCGGCGCAGAATATGAGTCCTGCCGACCGCCAAGCCATGATCGAAGGCATGGTGCAGAAGCTTGCGGGGCGTCTTGCACAGCAGGGCGACGATCTGGCGGGTTGGCTCCAGTTGGTTCGAGCCTATACGGTGCTCGATCGCAAAGATGAGGCGCTTGAAGCGCTGGCGCGTGCCAAGACCCAGTTCGCCGGCAACGCGCAAGCCATCGAGCAGCTCGACACGCTTGCGGCAGAGCTTGGATTGAAGTCATGACACGAAAGCAGCGCAGAGGCGTTCTGATCGGCACTTGCCTTGTGGTGCTCGGCGTTGCCGTCGGGCTTGTGCTCTACGCCATGCGGGATTCCATCGTCTTCTTCTACAGCCCGAGCGACGTCGCCGATATGCATGTCGCTCCGGGACAACGGTTCAGGCTCGGCGGCTTGGTCGAAACAGGAAGCGTCGAGCGGGACGCGGGGACGACGGTCCGCTTCGTCGTCACCGACCGGGCGAAGACCTTGCCGGTCACCTATACAGGGGTCCTGCCCGACCTGTTCCGCGAAGGGCAGGGCGTCGTGGCTGAAGGCACTTTGGGCCCCGATGGGGTATTTCATGCCGACAGCGTGCTCGCCAAGCACGACGAAAAATACATGCCCCCGGAGGTCGCCGCGAAGCTGAAAAGCGAGGGCGTGTGGCGCGGCGGCGCCGATGCTGGCGGCACGGCGCAGAGCGCAACAAACTAGGGAGACGTCAGGACCATGATCGCCGAAACCGGCCACTATGCCCTGATCCTCGCGCTTGGCGTCGCTATCGTGCAGATGGTGCTGCCGGTCATCGGCACGCGCTTGCGCGATCCGCAACTCACGGCGATCGCCGTGCCTGCCGCGCAACTCGAGTTCGTTCTTATCGCCATTGCCTTCTTCGCTCTGATGACCGCCTACGTCACCTCCGACTTCTCGGTGTTGAATGTCTGGCAGAACTCTGCCGCGGCGAAGCCGATGCTCTACAAGATCTCGGGCGTATGGGGGAACCATGAGGGCTCGATGATCCTCTGGGTGCTGATCCTCGCGCTGTTCGGCGCGGCCGTAGCGACCTTCGGCACCAATCTGCCGCGCCAACTCCAGGCCAATGTGCTCGCGGTGCAGGGCTCGATCGCAGTGGCGTTCCTCCTGTTTATCGTCATCACGTCGAACCCCTTCATCAGGATCGACCCGGCGCCATTCGACGGGCAGGGGATGAACCCCGTGCTGCAGGATCCGGCGCTCGCTTTCCATCCGCCGTTCCTCTATGCGGGCTATGTCGGCTTCTCCATGGCGTTCTCCTTCGCCGTCGCCGCCCTGATCGACGGGCGCATCGACGCCGCCTGGGCGCGCTGGGTCAGACCGTGGACGCTGGCCGCGTGGATGTGCCTCACGCTCGGCATTTCCATGGGCTCGTGGTGGGCTTACTACGAGCTGGGCTGGGGCGGCTTCTGGTTCTGGGACCCGGTCGAAAACGCCTCGTTCATGCCATGGCTCGCCGGCACGGCGCTGCTCCACTCCGCGCTCGTCATGGAGAAGCGCGATGCGCTCAAGGTGTGGACCATCCTTCTCGCCATCATCACCTTCTCCTTGAGCCTGATGGGCACGTTCCTCGTGCGCTCGGGCGTGCTGACCTCGGTGCACGCCTTCGCCGTCGATCCGGCGCGCGGCGTTTTCATCCTTGCCATCATGGGCGTGTTCATCGGCGGTTCGCTTGCGCTGTTCGCGTGGCGGGCGCCACTCCTGTCGCAGGGCGGACTGTTCGCGCCGATCAGCCGAGAGGGCAGCCTCGTCCTCAACAATCTCCTGCTGACCGTCGCCTGCGCTGCCGTGTTCGTCGGCACGCTCTATCCGCTCGGGCTCGAGGCCCTGACCGGCGACAAGATCTCGGTCGGCCCGCCGTTCTTCAATCTCACCTTCGGACCGCTGATCGTCGCGCTGCTGATCGTGGCTCCCTTCGGGCCGCTGCTCGCCTGGAAGCGTGGGGACCTCCTCGCCGCGGCGCAGCGGCTCATGGCTGCCGCCATTGTCGCCCTTCTCGTCATGGTTCTGGTGCTAGCCTTCACGCAGAAGGGGCCATGGCTCGCCCCGCTCGGCGTCGGTCTTGGGGTTTGGCTCATCCTCGGCGCCGTCACCGACATCGCCAGTCGCGTGAAGCTGTTCGAAGCCGCAGCCGGGGAAGCGTGGCGCCGCGCGCGTAATTTGCCGCGGGCGGCCTATGGCGGCGCGCTGGCTCATGCCGGCCTAGGCCTCGTGGTCATCGGCATCGTCGCCACGACGGCGTGGCGCGCGGAACGGATCGAGGCGCTCGCGCCTGGCCAGACGATCGACATCGCCGGCTACCAGCTATTGTTCGGGGGCGTGGAGCCGCGCCAAGGTCCCAACTACCGCGCGCGCGTCGGCATGTTCAAGGTCACCCGCAACGGCTCCCCGGTGACCGAGCTCGCGCCGTCGAAGCGGGAATTTACGGTGGAGAAGAACACCACCACTGAGTCCGCCATTCACGTCAGCTGGCGCGGCGATCTCTACGTCGTACTGGGGGATCAGCTGAAGAACGGGGCCTATAGTGTCAGAGTCTACTTCAACCCTCTGGTTCGTCTCATCTGGCTCGGCGGTCTGGTCATGTTCTTCGGTGGCGGAGTGTCGCTGTCGGACCGCCGCTTGCGGGTCGGCGCGCCGAAGCGGGCACGCGCCAAAACCGTGGTCAAGGCCGAGGCCGTGCCTGCGGAGAAGTGACGATGACACCGCGCTCTCTTGTCAGGACCTGGATATTTTCTCTGGCGGTCGTGCTTTCGGTCGCGAGCCCCGCATTCGCCGTCCAGCCCGACGAGATGTTGAAGGACCCCGCGCTCGAGGCGCGCGCACGCGCGCTCTCCGAAGGCTTGCGCTGCCTCGTCTGCCAGAATCAGTCGATCGACGATTCCGATGCGCCGCTCGCCAAGGACTTACGGATTCTCGTGCGCGAAAGGCTGAAAGCAGGCGACAGCGATAAGCAAATCATCGACTTCATCGTGGCGCGCTACGGAGAGTTCGTGCTGCTCAAGCCGCGCTTCGAGCCGCATACCTGGATCTTGTGGTTCGCCACGCCGCTCGTCTTGTTGGCGGCGCTTGCCGGCATCATCTACGGGTATCGGCGGCGCGAATCGACCGCCCAGGCACCTAAGCCCTTGACCGCGGGTGAGAAACGCCGCTTGAAGCACCTGGTGGGCGAAGGCTGATCGGAAGCCACTAGGGGGTAAAAAACTCCTTGGAATCCAGGGCGTTCGCGGCGGTGAACCTTACCGAAATTTAATGCCGTCGAAACCGCGGCGTAATCGGTGAAGGCCTATATCTAAAACCCTGGATGTTTGCCGATTCACGCGGGCAAAACGATCAACGGGATTCTTCCTCAGGAGAAAGCTGACCAATGAAAACTGACCAGAACCCTGCTGCGAACGAGAGCACGCGGTTGCGGAAACTGACCCGCAAGCCGGCGCTCCTCGCCGCTGCCGCCCTGATCGCCACCGGCGCATTAGGGCTTACTTTCGGTACCGGCGTGCCGTTCGCCGCGGCAGAGACCTCTCAGGCGGCGCAGACCGTCGAAACGCCCTATGGCCGCGCGCCGATCACTTTCGCCGATCTGGTCGCCAAGGTCAGTCCGGCGGTGGTCAGCATCAACGTCAAGAGCGAGACGAAGGTCGCGGACAACAACATGGAGATCCCCGGCATGCCCGACCTGCCGGAGGACAATCCGCTCTACGATTTCTTCAAGCAGTTCCGGAAGGGCATGCCGCAGCAGCCCTCCAAGCCGCATCCGAGCCTTGCCCAGGGCTCCGGCTTCTTCATCTCTGACGACGGCTATGTGGTGACCAACAACCACGTCATCGAAGATGCCGAGGACATCACGGTGACGATGGAGGACGGCGAGAAGTACGAGGCCAAACTCGTCGGCACCGATCCGCGCACCGACGTTGCGTTGATCAAAGTGGTCAACACGAAGGGCAAGACATTCCCCTTTGTGAAGTTCTCCCAGAAGGACCCGCGGGTTGGCGACTGGGTGCTCGCGGTGGGCAATCCCTTCGGTCTCGGCGGCACAGTGACGGCCGGCATCATCTCGGCGCATAACCGAGACATCGGCTCCGGGCCTTACGACTACCTGCAGATCGACGCTGCGGTGAACCGCGGTAACTCGGGCGGTCCGAGCTTCGATCTCGACGGCGACGTCGTTGGCGTGAACACCGCCATCTTCTCGCCTTCGGGCGGCAATGTCGGCATCGCCTTTGCCGTGCCGGCGGCGCTTGTCCAGGAGGTGGTCGGCGAGCTGAAGAGCCACGGCACCGTCGATCGCGGCTGGCTCGGTGTCGTCATCCAGAACGTGAACGACGACATCGCCGATTCGATCGGTCTCAAAGAGGCCAAGGGCGCCATGATCACCAAGGTGACAGAGGACGGCCCGGCGGCGAAAGAGGACATCAAGGCCGGCGACGTCATTGTCGAGGTGAACGGTGAAACGGTCGAGGATTCTCGTGACCTTGCCCGCAAGATCGCCGAGCTCCAGCCCGACTCAGAGGTCAAGCTGTCCATCGTCCGCTACGGCGACAAGCGCGAAGTCGACATGAAGCTCGGGGCCTTCCCGAGCGCCAAGAAGTTGGCCGCGCTCGAGCAGGAGGACGAGCCCGCTGATCAGGCCGAGCAGATGAAGGACCTTGGACTGTCGCTGGCTCCGGCGGCCAAGATCCCCGGCGCCGGCGAGGAGGGCGTCGTCATCACCGAGGTCGATCCTTCGAGCGACGCCGCCGACAAGGGCCTGAAGCCTGGCGACGTCATCCTTCAGGTTGCGGGTGTCGACGTGTCCGAGCCGAGTGATGTCGCTGCCGGGATCAAGAAGGCAATGGAGGGCACCAAGGCGGAGAAGGACAAGGATACCGTCAAGGTGCTGATGCAGGTCAAGACCGGCGATCAGACGCGCTTCGTGGCGCTTTCACTGAAGAAGGCATAAATAGCCTTCTACGCCGGAGGGCGGCGCGGTTTTCCCCCCGATCGCGCCGCCCACCCCTTATCCAACCAAATACCAACAGCGCTTTTCAGGGAGGCCCGACGATATGCGTGTTCTGGTGATCGAGGATGACCAGGAGACCGCAGCCTTCCTCAAGCGGGCGCTGAAGGAGTCGGGCCACGTCGCGGAACATGCGGCGGACGGACAGGCCGGGCTCGATCTCGCAAGAACAAACGCCTACGACGTTTTGATCGTCGACCGTATGCTGCCGAAATGCGACGGGCTTGGCGTTATCAAGTCACTGCGTACCGACGAGATCCGGACGCCGGCTCTGATCCTCTCCGCGCTCGGCGAGGTCGACGATCGCGTCAAAGGCTTGCGGGCCGGCGGCGACGACTACCTCACCAAGCCCTATGCCTTCAGCGAGCTGCTCGCGCGCATCGAGGCGCTGGCGCGGCGCACCTCGCCGGAAGAGGGCTCAACGCGCTTCGTGGTAGGTGACCTTGTGCTCGATCGGCTGTCGCATAAGGTGACCCGGGCCGGCGAAGCCATTATATTGCAGCCCCGTGAGTTCCGGCTGCTCGAATACCTGATGAAGCATGCGGGCCAAGTGGTGACCCGAACCATGTTGCTCGAGAACGTATGGGACTATCACTTCGATCCGCAGACCAATGTCATCGATGTCCACATCTCGCGGCTTCGGTCCAAGATCGACAAGAACTTCGCCAACCCCCTCCTGCACACGGTCCGCGGCGCCGGTTACACCATCCGTGACAGCGCTCACTAAGCTCTTCCGGACCACGACCTTCCGTCTGTCGCTGACCTATCTTGCGCTGTTCAGCGCGGCTGCGATCGTCGCCATCTTCTACATCTACTGGAACACGACGGTCCTGCTGTCGCGGCAACTCAACCAAACGATCGATGCGGAATTGAAGGGTCTTGCCGAGCAGTATCGCGCCGGCGGTCTCGACCAGCTCGTCCGTACCGTCGCCGAACGTAGCCAAACGCCGGGCAACAGCCTCTATCTCGTCGCCGACAAAGACGGAACGCAACTCGCCGGCAATCTCAGCGCGGTATCGCCGCAGCTCTGGGACAGTCTGGGACCCGTCGAGTTCGATTATCGGCGCCCGGCACCCGGTGGCGTCGAACGGCGCCTCGCTTTCGCCAACGTGTTTCGCCTACCAGGCGGCTACCGGCTCATCGTCGGACGCGACATCGAGGACCGAAGGGATCTGTCGCGCCTGATCCGGACCACGATGCTCTGGGGGCTTGGCTTCATGGCGCTCGTCGGCATCGGCGGCGGATATTGGGTGAGCCGCAGACTGCTCATGCGCATCGATAATCTGACAGCCACGACGCGTACGATCATGGAAGGCGACCTGGCGGGCCGCTTGCCCGTGAGCGGCTCGGGCGATGAGCTCGACCGCCTGGCGCAAAGCCTCAACCTCATGCTGGGGCGCATCGAGCAGCTCATGGCGGGCTTGCGCGAGGTTTCCGACAATATCGCCCACGACCTCAAGACGCCGCTGAACCGTTTGCGCAACCGGGTCGAGGAGGCGCTGCGCGAGCCGTATGACGAGGCCGCCTATCGCGAGACGCTGGAGCACACCATCGAGGAGGCTGACGGCCTCATAAAGACGTTCAATGCGCTGCTCTCCATCGCGCGGCTCGAAGCGGGCGCCGCCGGCGAAAACCGCGAGACGCTCGACCTTGCGGCGCTGGTGAGCGACGTGGCCGAGCTTTACGAACCGGTGGCGGAGGAGCGCGGCATTGCGCTGAAGGCCCAGGCGTCTACGCCGATTATTATTCACAGCGATCGGCAGCTTCTCGGCCAGGCCATCGCCAACCTGATCGATAACGCCCTCAAATACGGGGCGCCAAGGGCCGACGGCGGTAATGGCTGGGCACCCGAGGTCGAAGTGCGCGCAGAAACCCATGACGGCGTTGCCCAAATCGTCGTGACCGACCGGGGGCCTGGCGTTCCCGAGGCCGAGCGGCAGCGGGTTCTCGCGCGCTTCGTCCGGCTCGAAGCGAGCCGGTCGGAGCCGGGGAGCGGACTCGGCTTGAGCCTTGTCGCGGCGGTGGCAAGGTTGCATGGTGGCGGCTTGAGGCTCGAGGACAACGAACCCGGCCTCCGCGTCGTCCTCGCTTTGCCCCTGGAGGGGGATGCGCTCGTCAACGGGGTGGCACCAGAGCCGCCCGCGGGAGCAGAGCTGAGACCCACGTGACGGCGTTCGCCGACCGCATCACCGAGCTTCCGAAAGTCTACGACGCGGCGCGCGGCGCCGACGTGCTCCAGAGCGTATTGGAAGCCTTGCGTGACGTGCCTGCGCTGGCCCCGGCCGCCGGGTTGGTGGTCATCCCTAAGCTCGCCGCTCTGCTCGAGGCGGTCTTCTCAGCCTCTCCCTATCTCGCTGCGCTCGCCCAGCGCTCTCCCCACCTCCTCGCCGATTGCCTGATGCGTGATCCAGACGTCCACCTCGCCGAGGCGCGCGCCGTGCTCGCCGCGGACGTGGCACAAGCGCCAAGCGCGAAAGAGGTCATGGTGCTTCTGCGCCGGTTCAAGCACCGCACGGCGCTACTCACCGGGCTTGCCGATCTTGGCGGCGTGTGGCCGACGGAGACGACGCTAAAGGTGTTGAGCGCGGCGGCGGATGCGACGCTTCAAGAGGCTGTCACGTTTCTGTTTCGCAAGGCGCGCGAGGCGGGGCAGGTTACGTCGGCCGAGGAGGCGCGCGGCTATTTCGTCATCTCCATGGGCAAGCTCGGAGCGATGGAGCTCAATTATTCGAGCGACATCGATTTCATGGTGTTCTACGACGCAGAGCGGGCAGGTCTTGCCGAAGGCGTGGAGCCGTCCGACTTCTTCGTGCGCCTGACGCGCGAGTTGGTCCGGCTCCTCCAGGAGCACACAGCAGACGGCTACGCCTACCGCACCGATCTGCGGCTGCGTCCCGACCCTGGCGCGACGCAAATCGCGCTCTCCACCGATGCGGGTCTTACCTATTACGAGAGCTTCGGTCAGAACTGGGAACGGGCTGCGCTGATCAAGGCGCGGGTCGCGGCGGGCGACATCGCACTTGGGCAGGAGTTTCTCGATCAGCTCTCACCCTTCATCTGGCGCAAATATCTCGACTTCGCCGCGGTGGCCGACATCCACGCCATGAAGCGGCGCGTGCATGCCTTCAAGGGCCATGGCGCCATCGCCGTGGAAGGACACGACATCAAGCTCGGCCGTGGCGGAATCCGCGATATCGAGTTCTTCGCCCAGACCCAGCAGTTGATCGCCGGCGGCCGGCACCCGGAACTTCGGAGCCGTGGCACGATTGAGACGCTGGAGCGGCTTGCGGAAGGGGGCTGGATCGAGAAGACGGCGGCTGAGGATCTTACGCGCGCCTATCTCTTCCTGCGCCGGATCGAGAACCGGCTGCAAATGGTCGGTGATCTACAGACGCATATCATTCCCGACGACCGGGCGGAGCTCGACCGGATCGCCAGGCTTTCCGGGTTTGAAGACACCGACGCGTTCGGCGACGCGCTCATCGCTCAGTTCAAGCTGGTCGAGACCCATTACGGCGCGTTATTCGAGAAGGTCCCCGCGCCACCGACGGCGGCGCCTGGGATCGTGGTTGCCGATGAGAGCGACCCGGCGGCGCTCGCCGCGCTCGAACAGCTCGGCTTTACCAATCCGACCGCGGCGGTCGCGGCGATCCGCGCTTGGCAGTCGGGACGCTATGCTGCGACCCGGAGCGCCAGGTCGCGGGAACGGCTGACTGAATTCTTGCCACTTCTGCTCGATGCCTTCGGCCGAACGGCCGAGCCCGACCTTGCGCTTGCCACGTTCGACAAGGTGATCGCGAGCATGCCGGCGGGCTTGCAGCTCTTCTCGCTGCTCGCAGCCAATCCAAGCCTGTTGCGTCTTGTCGCCGACATCATGGGCACGGCGCCGCGGCTCGCCCGAATCATCGGCCGGCGCCCCAAACTTCTCGATGCCGTGCTCGACCCCGGGTTCTTCGGTGCTGTGCCGTCGCCGGTAAAGCTCAAGGAGCTCGTCAGCACGGCCCTCGCCCAAGCGGGCGATTACCAGGATACGCTTGATCGGGCGCGCATTGTCGGCCGCGAGCAAGGCTTCTTGATCGGCGTCCGAGTGATATCGGGCACGATCTCGGCGCGGCAGGCGGGCGCGGCCTATGCGGGCCTCGCCGAGACGCTGATCGAGGCGCTGTCGAACCGCGTTGGCGACGAGCTCGTCTCCCAGTACGGGCGCTTGCCGGGCGGTGCGGCTGCGATCCTCGCCATGGGCAAGCTCGGCGGAAGCGAGATGACCGCGCCGTCCGATCTCGATCTCATCATCGTCTACGACTTCGAAGGCACCGATGCCCAGTCCGACGGCGAAAGGAGCCTGCCGGGTACACAGTATTACACCCGCTTCACCCAGCGGCTGATCGCGGCGCTCTCGGCGCAGACCGCCGAAGGCGCGCTCTACGAAGTGGACATGAGGCTCCGGCCCTCGGGGAGTCAGGGGCCCGTGGCGACCAGGCTCTCAAGCTTCATCGACTACCAAACGAGCTCGGCGTGGACCTGGGAGCACCTGGCGCTCACCCGCGCCCGGGTGGTGGCCGGGCCTGCGGCGCTCCGCAAGGCGATCGGTGACACGATCAGGGCGGTGCTGACGCGGCCGCGGGACCGTGTGGCCGTGGCCGAGGAGGTCCGGGTCATGCGGGCGAAGATTGCGGACGAGAAAGGCACGGAGGATATCTGGGACCTGAAGCAGGTCCGGGGCGGGTTGATCGATCTCGAGTTCATCGCGCAGTTCCTCCAGATCGTGAGTGCCGCGGAGCACCCTGATGTGCTCGACCAGAACACCGAGATGGCGCTCACGAAGCTCTCTGCCGCGGGCGTGCTGGCGCCGGGCGATGCCGAGATCCTGATCCCGGCGGCGCGGCTCTATCACACGCTGACGCAAGTGCTGCGGCTTTGTCTCGACAAGCCGTTCGCTGCGCCAGAGGCGCCGCGTGCGCTGCGCGACCTGCTCGCACGCGCCTCCGACATGCCTGATTTCGCTACGCTGGAGGTAACGCTCGAAGACACGGTTGCTGCCGTGCGCGAGGCGTTCGACCGGATCGTCGTGTGAAGCTGGAAGTTGCTAGGCGCTCGCCGCGAGCGGCTCTTCGTCGGCAGGCGCGACGGCGCGCGTGGGCAGGATGCAGGTGACGGTCGTGCCCTGACCTTCGCGGCTCTTGATCTGGAACGAACCGCCGTGGAGCTCGATCAGGGCGCGGGAGATGGCGAGGCCGAGCCCGCTGCCCTGATGGCTTTTGGTGAACTGATTCTCGACCTGCTCGAAGGGTCGTCCGAGCTTGGCGATATCGCCGTCGGCGATGCCGATGCCCGTGTCCTTTATGGAGATCTTCAACTGGCCACGAATGCGCGCGAGATGCACGTCGACGCGGCCTCCGTCGCGGGTGAACTTGACGGCGTTCGATAGGAGATTGAGGAACACTTGCTTGAGCGCCCGGCGGTCGGCCTCGATCGCCATGTGCGCGGGGCCGTGGCGCTCCAGCGTGATGCCCCGGTCGGCGGCTGCCTGGCTCACCACTTTCATGCTGTCCTCAATGATGTCAGCCACGTCCACGTTGCCGACGTCCAGGGTCATGCGGCCGGCCTCGATCTTTGACATGTCGAGGATGTCGTTGATGACCTCGAGCAGGTAGGCGCCGCTCGCGTAAATGTCGCGGGCATATTCCTGATATTTCGGATGACCGAGCGGGCCGAACAGCGCCTGCTGCATCACCTCGGAGAAGCCGATCACAGCATTCAAGGGGGTGCGCAGCTCGTGGCTGATATTGGCGAGGAACTCAGACTTCGCACGGTTCGCGGCCTCGGCGCGGTTCTTCTCCAGTGCATATTTCTCGGCGAGGTCGACGAGTTGCTGCTTTTGGTGCTCAAGCTCGCGGCGCGAGAGTCTGAGCTCGGCGACGCTGGCGCGAAGCTGATGCTCGCTCTCGCCAAGCCGGGTCTGGCTCTCCTTCAGCACGGTGATGTCAGTGCCGACGCTGACATAGCCGCCGTCGCGGGTGCGGCGCTCATTGATATGCAGCCAGCGGCCATCCTCGATCTGCGCCTCGTAGGTGCGGGAATCGTCGGCATCCTTGCCGGCGACGGCGATGCGCTTGGAGACGATGGGCTCGGAGGCGGCGGCAATGACCTCGTCGTAGGAACTGCCGGGCTGCACCATGTCGTCGCTAAGGCCATGGAACTGTTGATACTTGCTGTTGCACATCACCAGACGGTTCTGATTGTCCCACAGCACGAAGGCCTCTGAGATGGTCTCCACGGCGTCGCGCAGTCTGGCGTTGGCATCGGCCGCGCCGGGCACGGCGTCCTGGTCGGCGAGCACCGCCATACCGGTCAGGTAAGGCTCGCCATCGGTCAGGCTGCGAGTGATGTGGCCGCGCAAGCGCAGCGTAACCCAATGGCCCTCGGCATGGCGCAGCCGGAAGCATTGATCGAACTGGGTGCTGCCGTCTCGGAGCTGGTGGTCGAGATCCGCGCGTAGGTCATCGTCAGGATGCAGGGCCTTGGCCAGAATACCGAACGGCATGGCCTCGGCGGACGGCTCCAAGCCTAGCAGCCGATACATCGGCGCCGACCAGTGCACATGGCCGCGCGCGAGGTTGCAACGCCAGATGCCGCAGCCGGGCAGGGCCTCCGTCAGCTCTTCGGTCAGGGTATCGGTTGCCTCGGCCCCCGTCGCGTATGGCACGAGATACCACAGTCCTCCGGCGACCAGGGCGAGCACGAGGCCGGCGCAGACGAGCAACGTGATCTCGATGAAGGTATCGCTCCGCCAATCGGCTAGCGCCCCGCCGACGGGTTGCACGAAGGCCACTTGCGCATCGGTGTGCGGCACGTTGCGCACGGTGACGATGGCATCGGTGCCGTTCAGAAGGGTCAGACGCAGGACGCCGGCATCGGCGCCCATGATGGTCAGAGGCTGCTGCGGCCCGAGAATGGTGAGGAGGTTGCCCTCATAGGGGCTGTCGATCGGGGCGCGGGCCTGGATATTGCTCTCGGCGTCGGCGAGAAGGACGACGCGGCCTTTGCGGGTTGCGCCGCTTGGCAGGCTGTTTGCGAGCGCACTCTGCCAGCTGGTGCTGGAGTTCAAGGTCTCGGCGCTGAGGTGCAGGGCCGTGACGTCGGCGGAGAGCGCGAGCTGCCGTTCAGCCGCTTGAAGGGCCGCCTGCTTGCTATTGCCGATCTGGTAGGCGAAGCCCCAGAAGGCGATGGCCGCGAAACCGATCAAGAGAAGGGGAACGAGGCGGCGCAGAACCTCGGTTGACGGGAGACGGCAATCGACGATCGCCCGCAGGTCCTGCCATTGTGGCCCTGCGAAAGAGAAGACTCCCTCGCCTCGCGCAGAACGCGCCCGCGCCATTCGGTCCCCCTACTTCTCGCGTCGTCGTCCCGGAGAAGTTGCCGCATCTCCGAATCGCTTTCCGTTCATTGGAATCGATGACGGAGGCGTCTGTCCAGAGGAAACCTGTGGAAATTGGGTTAATAACCCGTTGACAGTCTGTGCGACTCTAGGCGCCGTCGAGGGTTTTGGTGACGATCTCGTAGCTGTCGGTCGACAAATTTTGGCTCGCGAGAGCCGTCAATGCGGCCTTGGCATGGGACTGGCGGCCGGGCTCCAGCGTCCGCCAGCTCTCGAACGCGCCGAGCAAGCGCGCGGCCACATGCGGGTTGAAACGGTCGATCTCAAGCGCCTGGTCGGCCAGAAGCCGATAGCCCTCGCCGTCGGCGCGGTTGAAGCCGGAAGGGTTCGCTTGCGCAAAGGAGCCGATGAGCGCCCGCACCCGGTTGGGATTCTTGAGCGAGAACTTCGGGTGACCAAGGAGGGTGCGCACGATCTCCACGGAATCGGGGCGTGCCGCGCGCGCCTGCACGGCGAACCATTTGTCGAGAACCAGCGGCTCGTCCTCCCAGCGCGCATAGAAGTCGTCGAGCGCCGCGTCGCGCACCGGCGATTGCACGTGAGACAGGATAGAGAGCGCGGCGATGGCATCGGTCATATTCGACGCTTCGCGGTAATGGCGCTCGGCGCGGGCGATCTCATCTGGCGTCTCGGTCGCCACTAAGAGATCGAGCGCGGCGTTGCGCAGGGCACGGCGCCCAGCGCTCTCCGGGCCCGGCGAGTAGGGGCCCTTCTCCGCGGTCGAGGCGTAGAGCTCGCCCAGCGTATCGCCGATGGTCTCGCCGAGCTTGCCGCGCAGGGCATCGCGGGCCCCATGTATGGCGTCGGTGTCCACATTGCGCCCAAGCTCGCGGGCGACGTCGGATTCGCTCGGCAGCTTCAGGGCTTCGGCGCGATAGGCGGGTCTTAGCGTCTCGTCCCGAACGACGGCAGCCAATGCCTGGGCGAGACGGCCCGCTTCCGTGCCCGTTACCAGGCCCCGATCGAGGCCCTTTCGTGCCGCCGCCGTCATCAGATTGGTGGCATAGGTCTGAGCGGCCTGCCAGCGGTTGAACGGATCGCCGTCATGCATCATCAGGAACTCGATCTGGTCGGGATCGAGGCTCGTTGTGAGGCGCACGGGCGCGGAGAAGTCGCGCAGCAGCGACGGCGTAGGTGGTGCGGGCACGTCACGGAATTCGAAGACCTGCTCGCGCTCCGTCACTTCGAGAAGCCCGTCTGACAGGCTCGCGCCGCCATTCAGCTTGAGCGGCAACTCATCGCCGTTCGGGCCGATGAGTCCCACTCTGAGCGGGATCAGCATCGGCTCCTTGGCGGTTTGACCCGGGGTGGGCGGCACGACCTGGCTGACGCGGAGCTTCGCGGTCTTGGCGTGCGGGTCGTAATCGAGCGAGCAGGCGAGCTCCGGGGTACCGCTTTGCGTGTACCACAGCATGAATTGCGACAGGTCGCGGCCCGAGGCGTCGGCCATGGCCGAGACGAAATCCTCGACCGTCGCCGCCTCGCCGTCGTGGCGCTCGAAATAGAGATCGAGGCCTTTGCGGAAAGTGTCCCGCCCGAGCAGCGTCTGCAACATGCGGCAGACCTCGGCGCCCTTCTCGTAGACCGTGGACGTATAAAAGTTGTTGATCTCGATGTAGGAGCCGGGCCGCACGGGATGGGCGAGGGGGCCCGCGTCCTCGGGAAACTGATGCGTCTTCAACAAGCGCGCGGTGATGATGCGCTCGACCGGCCCCATGCGCACGTCTTCGGTGAATTCCTGGTCGCGGAACACGGTCAGCCCTTCCTTCAGGCAGAGCTGGAACCAGTCGCGGCAGGTGACGCGGTCGCCGGTCCAATTGTGGAAATACTCATGCGCGATGACGCTTTCGATGGAGGCGTAATCGGCGTCGCTCGCCGTGTCGGGGCGCGCGAGCACGAGCTTGTCGTTGAAGATGTTGAGGCCCTTGTTCTCCATCGCGCCCATGTTGAAGTCGCTGACGGCGACGATGTTGAACACGTCGAGATCGTATTCGAGGCCGAAGCGTTCCTCGTCCCAGCGCATGGCGCGCTTCAACGACTCCATGGCCCAGCCGCAGCGGTCCTCCTTGCCCGGCTCCACATAGATGGCGAGCGCCACCTTGCGGCCCGAGGCGGTGGTGAAGGTGTCATGGATCGATGCAAGGTCGCCGCCGACCAGCGCGAAGAGATAAGAAGGCTTGGGGAAGGGGTCGTGCCACACGGCGTAATGCCGGCCGTTGCCGGGGATGTCGCCGGATTCCACCGGGTTGCCGTTCGACAACAGCACCGGGGTCGTGTCGCGATCGGCCTCGATCCTGACCGTATAGACGGCGAGTACGTCGGGCCGATCCAGAAAATAGGTGATGCGGCGAAAGCCTTCCGGTTCGCACTGGGTGCAGTAGGTTCCGCGGGAACGGTAGAGGCCGGAGAGCTCCGTGTTGGACTCCGGATGGCACAGCGTGACGATGTCCAAGGAGAAGGGCTGCGCCGGTACGCGAGCAATGGTCAGCGCCCCCTCGGACAGCACATATTCGCCTGGGGAGAGATCCCTTCCGTCCAGGGCAATGCGCTCGAGCGTCAGCGCCCTGCCGTCAAGCACCAGCGGCTGCCCGGTGGCCGCCGCTTTGGGATTCGGGCGCATGCTGAGCCGTGAGACGACACGGGCCGCTTTCGGCGCCAGGCTCACGTCGAGCGCGACCTCCTCGATAAGATAACCGGGCGGCGCATAGTCCTTCAGGAACTTGGTTTGACGGCTGGAGTCATTCATCGCGGCAAGACCATCCTCTCCGCTCGCTCTTAGAGACCTAAACGCGCGCTGCCAAGCCCGAACCGTAGTGGATTGCCGGGTGAAAGCCATGAAACCGGGAGCCGTGTGGCGTGTTATCCTGGACAGGCCTCAAAGCGGAGATGTCCGATGGCAACCAGGACCGAGGCAGAATCGTCCCCCTCAGCGCGGACGCCGCCGCAATCCTACCCGGCGGAAAAAGCGCGGCAGGGCGAGATCATCCTTAAGACCAAGCGATCGCGGGTGATTTTCCTCGTCGGGTTGTTTGGCGGGCTTGTGGTTCTCGCCGTGTTGGTGATTTATTTGGGAATAATCAGCTAGGAGAACCAGCGAGGAGAACCGGTATGACTGAGACCAACGTGGAATCGTCGACCTCGTTGCCTAGCCATCAGGTTTCTGGGCGTGACTATCCGGGTGAGTGGGCCCGGAACATCGAGCTCGACCTGGACCGCGAGCAGCGGCGCCTCGTTTTGTATGGCGGGCTGTTCGGTGTCTTTGTCCTGGCCGTGGTGATCGTGGCGGTCATCGGTGTCATCGGCGACAAACCGCCGATCTAGACCGCCGGAGCGAACGTCTACTCGTCGACCTCTTCGAGGATGCGCCGGGCGACCTGCGCGAGCTTGGTGAGGTTCTCGCTCAGATTCTCAGCGTCCCCGTCGGTGTACTGCACGAACTCCTCGAGGAGCTTCATGAAGACCGGCGCCCGGGCAATCACCTGGGCCTGATGCTCGATACGCTGGGGGTCGTGATCATATTCCGCGCCGGGAACCCGCCAGCCGCCCCAATCGCGATCGGACGTCACAACAGTCGGATGGGTCCCAGGGTAGGGATGATGGCCGCATTGCTCGGCGCTTTTCCACCGGTTCTGGCCCCGGAGGACGCGCCACGTTGCGCCGGTGCCGTTGCCGTCGGCAAGCTGGAGACCCTTGGACTCTTCCTCGAGCTCCTCCTGTGCGAACTCGCGGCCCATGCCGCAGTCATAGGCGATCTTGATCGGCTCGTCGCAACCCTTGACCCATTTCGGAACCACGGCCTCGACATAGGCCCAGGTGCCGACAGGCTTCACGAACACCCGTTGCGCTTTGTGATATTTGGCCTTTGCCATGATCCAACGTCCTGTTTGGGAACCGATGCTGCCGCGGAGCTTCGACCAAAGAGCGACGCTAGGTGGAAGGCGTTAAAATTCGCCTTCGTGAAAGATGCTTACGTGGTCTTGCTACGTGCGGAGGTTTGTCGCAGGGCTTTAGCGCTTTGCTAACCGAGATCGACGTGGCGCAGGCGGAGCGCATTGCCGACCACCGAGACCGAAGACATGCTCATGGCCGCCGCGGCGATGATCGGCGACAACAAGATGCCCGCGACCGGATAGAGCACGCCCGCCGCGACCGGCACGCCGATCGCGTTATAGAAGAAGGCGAAGAACAGGTTCTGCTTGATATTGCGCATGGTCGCGCGGGCGAGTTTGACGCCGCGCACCACGCCGCGAAGGTCGCCCTTGAGCAGGGTGAGGCCTGCGCTCGCCATGGCGACGTCGGCGCCCGTGCCCATGGCGATGCCCACATCCGCCTTGGCCAAGGCGGGCGCATCGTTGATGCCGTCGCCCGCCATGGCGACGACGTCGCCCTTCTTCTGCAAGCCCTCGATCAGGGTGAGCTTCTCTTCGGGCCGGAGTCCAGCATGTACCTCGTCGATGCCGAGCTTGGAGGCGACCGCCTTCGCGGTCGTCTCGTTGTCGCCCGTCGCCATGACGATGCGCAAGCCCAACGCGTGAAGTTTGGCGATCGACTCCGCGGCGCTTTCCTTGATGGGATCGGCCACGGCGACGATACCGGCAAGCTTGCCGCCGGCGGCCAAGAACATCACCGTCTCGCCGTTCTGCCGTCGCGTCTCGGCGGCATCCGCAAGCGGCGCGACGTCAATGCCGGAGGCCTCCATCAGGCGCGCATTGCCGAGAAGGACCTCGCGGGTCCCCACGCAGCCTTTCACGCCTTGGCCGGTGACCGCCTCGAAGCCCTGCGCCTTGTCGATCTTGAGCCCTTTCGCCTCGGCGCCGTGCAGAATGGCCTCGGCAAGGGGATGCTCGCTGCCGGCTTCGAGCGCCGCGGCGAGACGTAAGACTTCATCTTCGTCGAAGCCGTGCGCCGCCTCGACGCCCGTCAAGCTCGGCTTGCCTTCCGTCACCGTTCCGGTCTTGTCGACAACGAGCGTGTCGACCGCGGCGAGCCGTTCTAGTGCCGCGGCGTTGCGCACCAGAACGCTGGCCTGTGCGCCCCGCCCGGTGGCCACCATGATGGAGATAGGCGTCGCCAGCCCGAGCGCGCAGGGGCAGGCGATGATGAGCACGCTCACGGCGGCGATCAGGGCATGGGGCAGCTGCGGCGCGGGCCCAAAGACCATCCAGACGATGAAGGCGATCACCGCCACGGCGATCACCGCGGGCACGAAATAGCCGGCGACGACGTCCGCCAGAGCCTGGATGGGTGCACGGGAACGCTGCGCGTCCGCGACCATGTTGACCACTTGCGACAGCGTGGTCTCAGCGCCCGTGCGGTCGACGCGCATGTCGAAGGAGCCGGAGCCGTTCAGCGTGCCGCCGGTAACCGCATCGCCTTCCGTCTTCTCGACCGGGACTGGCTCGCCGGTGAGCATGGACTCGTCCACGGCGCTTCGGCCCTCGATCACGGTGCCGTCGATGGGGATCTTGTCGCCAGGGCGCACCCGCAAGATGTCCCCCACCTTGACCTCGGCGAGCGGCACGGTCTCGGTCTTACCGCCTTTCAGCACGCGGAGCGCGGTCTTGGGCGCAAGATCGAGAAGTGCGCGGATGGCGCCGCCGGTCTTCTCGCGGGCGCGCAACTCGAGCACCTGGCCGAGCAGCACCAGCGCCACGATGACCGCCGCAGCCTCGAAATAGACCGGGACGAGGCCGTGCGCGTCGTGCATGGACACGGGGAATACGCCCGGCGCGACCGTCGCCAGCAGGCTGTAGAGATAGGCGGCGCCGGTGCCGAGCCCGATCAGGGTGAACATATTGAGCCAGCCCGAGCGGAGCGACTCGATGCCGCGCACGAAGAACGGCCAGCCGCACCACAGCACGGCCGGCGTCGCGAGCGCGAGCAAGAGCCATTGCTCGGCGTACGGGGACAGGAAGGGCAGGAGATTGACCCCGAACACATGCGCGCTCATGTCGAGGACGACGATGATGAGCGACAGCGGCACGGCGACCATGAGACGCCGGGTGAAGTCGATCAGCTCCGGGTTTTCGGCGTCCTCAGCGGGCACGCCCATGGGTTCGAGCGCCATGCCGCAGATCGGACAGCTGCCGGGGCCTTCCTGCACGATCTCGGGGTGCATGGGGCAGGTGTAGAGCGTGCCGGCCGGTGCCGGTTTCGGTTCGTCGCGCTTGTCGAGATAGCGCTTCGGGTCTGCGGCAAATTTCGCCTGACAGCCCGCCGAGCAGAAATGGTAGGTGTGGCCCTGGTAGTCGTGGGTCGGTTTCCCCACATGCGGATCGACCGTCATGCCGCAGACGGGGTCGATTGCGTGCTGGTCTATGGTGGAGGCTGCTTCTGTCATGCTTTCAAGACTGTACGGGGTCAAACTTCATATAGTGATTCATGCTGCCGGGCGCACGCGTGCCTAAACCTAGATCAAGTTCGTTGGGGGGCCATTTGCGAACGATCATCTTCGAGATCTTCATTGCGCTTGCGGCCGTGGCGGGCTTCGGCGCCGGTTATCTTCTATGGGACAAAACGGGGGACTACTATGCGGCGGATGTTTCCACGCTCGGCCCAGGCCCCGAGAATGATCTGATCCGATATGGCAGGGCGCTGGTTGTCGACACCCCGCGCTATATCGGCAAGAGCGCGGAAGACCCGGACATGGCCTTTGCCGGCAACGACCTCGCCTGTCAAAGCTGCCATTTGAAGGCCGGTCTCCAGCCTTACGCCGCACCGTTCGTCTCCACGGCGGCCACCTTTCCGATGATGGTCAACAATGAGGTCGTCACGCTGCCGGGGCGGATCAATGGCTGCATGGAGCTCAGCATGAACGGGCACGACCTGCCTGAGGACAGCCGGGAGATGGAAGCGCTGATCGCGTATATCAAGTTCCTCGGGAAGGGCACGCCGGAAGGCGTGCGCCTGCCCGGCATGGGGCTCATGCCGATCGCTCTGCCGGCGGTGGTGCCGGATGCCAGGCGCGGTGCCGAGGTCTATGCTCAGCATTGCGCCAGTTGCCACGGGGCGGACGGGCAGGGGCAGGCGAAAGCAAGCCCGCAGGTCGGCTATGCCGTGCCGCCGCTGTGGGGCGATGGCAGCTATAACGGCGGTGCGGGCATGGGGCAGATCGCCTACGCGGCCTCCTTCATCCGCTCCAATATGCCTCCGGGGAGCAACATTCAGGCGCCTGCGCTTAAGGTGCAGCAGGTATGGGACGTGGCAGCCTACATGAACTCCCAGCCGCATCCGCTCGCGCCGCCGGAGAAGGTCAAGGTGCTGCCGGCCTCGACCGATGAGGCCGCGCCCGAAGCGGGCGACGCCGCGCCGAACTAGGCGCTTCTGGGTTGCCAGTGATCGAAGAGATAAGACGTCAGGGTCAGCGCGAAGCCAAATCCAACGATTGCGAACAACACCAGGAACAATGGATCACGCGTAAGCCAATAAAAGGCAGCAAGACACACCAAAAAGAATGGTCGGATGATGAGCGTAGCCGGATATATCGGCTCCGACCGGTGTAGATGATGGCAAAGACGGCCGTGCCAAGGCCGGCCAATGCCATGCCTGCCATTCTGGGAAAGACGTCTCCGTAATCTCCAGTCGATAGGAAGATTCTTGGGGCTTCCGTCGGGAAAAACAGAAGAAAGAAGCCCCGAGGAGAAGGTAATCGCACAGGTAATAGAGACTGAGACGCGTCCGGTTCGTCGATCCCTCCATCGGGTCTTGAAGTCCGTAGCTTGTCAGGTCAAGGCGACGCAAAGCGGACGATTGCGTCGCTCACCTCCTGCGGCCTGTCGAAGGGCAGGAAGTGTCCGCCGCGCGGGAAGGTCGTCATCTGCACGTTCGGTATGAGCGTGCGGTCATGCTCGCGTTCGGCCGGCTTCGCCCAATCCTGCTCGCCCCAAACGAGCAGGGTGGGGACGTCGATGCGGCCGTAGGTCTTGGCTGCCGTCTCCCAGCTTTCGGCATTGCGGAGGAGGCTGAGGAAGGCGCGATAATGGCCCGGGCGGCTCCCAACCTTGTACATCTCCTTCAATAGCACCGGCGGGATGCTGCGTGCATCGGCGACGCCACCTTGCAGCACCGCGCGCATGATCAGGTAGTTCCTAAGCCGCATCACCGTCTCTCCGGCCACGGGGAGGAGGGATGCGTAGGTGATGACCCAGCCCAATAGCGAGCTGCGCGCCATGCCGCGGCCTTTGGCGTAGTCGTAGGGATTGATGGCCACCACGCGGACCACGCGCGGGTTGCGGCGCGCGGCGACGATGAGGGTAATCGAGCCGCCGATCGAGACGCCGGCGAGAGTGACGTCGCGCAAGTCGAGCTTGTCGAGAAAGCCCTCGACCGCGCGGACGAAGAAGTCCGCGTCATAGCGCGCCTTGGGAATGTCGGAGTAGCCGTGGCCCGGATAGTCCAGCGCGTAGACGGTGAAATGCTTGGCGAGCTCGGGCACGACCTTCTCAAACAGATCAAGTTGCGTGCGCAAAGTGTGCAGAAGGACGAGCGCAGGACCCTTGCCGGTCTTGATGTAGCGGAGCCTGTTGCCGTCGACCTCCACGGAATTGATCGGGATGTTCGGCGCCCAGCGCAATTTGGTGGGCGGCTTCGGCGCTGGACGGAGAGCCTCGATCACGAACGAGACAAGCCACATACCGATCCCAATCGCGGTGAAGGCAATCAAAGCGCACAGAACAGCGTTCATTTGACCATACTCCCTATTGCGCCGGCAGGTAACTACGATTATAATAGTAACTTGTCAATAACTAGTCACTTGCAATTCCTTCGATGGTGGCTAAGCAGCTGACATGGCAAGCGGATATGGCCAGGAAGATTGCCCGGTCGCGCGGGCGCTGGACGTGATTGGTGAGAAATGGTCGCTGCTCATCCTGCGGGACCTGTTTCGCCAGGGACCGTTACGGTTTCAGCAACTGGAAGCCGGACTCCCTGGCGTCGCGCCCAATACGCTGTCGGCGCGACTGAAGACCCTCGAAGCCCAGGGCGTGATCGCCACGCGGCTTTATGAGACCCATCCCCCGCGCTACGAGTACCTCCTCACCGACAAAGGCAGGGCGCTCGGCCCGGTGTTGAAAGCCCTGCATGCGTGGGGCGAAAATCACGGTTAGGGTGCTTGCTTGCGCGGACTGCGTTCCGTCGCCATGTTCAGAGACCGATTCCTGCTAGAGAGCCTAAGCTTTGAATTCAGACTCCCACCGCTTCTGCGTCGCGCCGATGATGGAGTGGACCGACCGCCACTGCCGCTATTTCCTGCGGCTCATCTCAGCCCACGCCTTTCTCTACACCGAGATGGTCACGGCCGAGGCCGTGCTGTACGGCGACCGGGAGCGTGTGCTCGGCTTCGACCCAGAAGAGCATCCCGTCGGGCTTCAGCTCGGTGGCAGCGATCCGAAGAAGCTCGCGGACGCCGCGCGGGTTGGTTCGGATTGGGGCTATGACGAGATCAACCTCAATATCGGGTGCCCGTCGGACCGCGTGCAGTCCGGGCGCTTCGGCGCTTGTCTCATGGCGGAGCCGGACCTCGTGGCCGAATGTGTCGCGGCAATGGGCGCGGCCGCGTCCGTGCCGGTTACCGTGAAGTGCCGTATCGGCATCGACGATCAGGACGCGGAGGACAGCCTCGACCGGTTCATCGACACGGTCGCCTTGGCCGGCTGCCGGACCTTCATCGTCCATGCGCGGAAAGCCTGGCTGGATGGGCTGAGCCCCAAGGAGAACCGGGATGTGCCGCCGCTCGATCACGACCGGGTTCATCGCTTGAAGGCGCGCCGGCCCGACCTTGCGATCGTCATCAATGGCGGAATTGGCTCGCTCGAGGACGCCGCGCCGCATCTGAGCCATGTCGACGGCGTGATGCTGGGCCGTGCGGCCTACGCCGATCCCTATCTTCTCGCCGCGGTGGATCGGGCGCTCTACGGCACCAACGTGACCCCGCCGACACGGGACGAGGTGCTCGATCGATTCCTGCCTTACGTTGAGCGGGAGCTTGCCCGCGGGGTCCGGCTCAACGCCATGACCCGCCACATCCTCGGGCTCTATCACGGACGGCCACGGGCGCGGGCCTTCCGCCGTCATCTCGCCGAGAACGCCCATCTCGACGGCGCCGGCGTTGCGGTGCTGAAGCAGGCGCGGGACATCGTGTCGGGTGAGAGTTACCGCGCTGTAGCTGCCGAGTAGCGGCGCCGCTGCTGTAACCAATCTCGTCATGCCGGGCACCCCGAATCTGAATGTCGATCCGAGCCTGTGCCCGGTCATGACGAATTCAATTTCCCAACGTTCGAGCGGCGCGCCGGCTCAGCCCGTTTGGCGCGACGGCTTCTTGCGATCGCCTATGGCCAGGATCAGACCTTGAAGATCGAGGAAGCGGGCGGTGCGCTCGCAATAAGCGCGATAGCTCGCGCCATAGTGCTGCTTCAGCCAGTCCTCCTCCACCAGGGACATGAGGACATAGGCGCCGATCATCACGCATGACAGCACGATGGTGAGAATCGAGTTGGCGCCGATCGACAGGCCGATCAACCCGACGATCGAAGCGGTATATTGCGGATTGCGGCTGAAGCGATAAAGGCCATGGCTCACCAGGCCATCCGAACCGCAATAGGTGTTGCCGAGACCGAGATTGAAATAGCCGCACACGGTAATGAGCAAGCCGCCAAGGCCGAGCGGCAGGCCGACGATGAAGCGGGTCCAATCGAGCAGGGGCGTCGCATTCCAATCGAGGATGGCGACGACGAAGGTCAGGACCATCCCGCCGCGAAACAGCCCCCAGAAGGTGAGGCTCTGCCAGCTTCCCGGTTCGGGCGTGGGCCAAATGCGGAAGGGGGGCGCGAGAAGCGTGCGCAGCAGGAGAAGGTCGAGCGTCACGCCGACGATGAGGCCTGCTGCAAAGACGACGCTGGGGTAATCGAGGTTGATCATCACAGACCGGCAAAAGAGCAGATTCGTTTTGCAGATTTGCGACAGAGATCTGACGGTTCTGTTGCGTTCGATCGCATGAAACCTCCCTAGATCTTCTGATTGTACTCCCCGACTTCAGGTTGCTTGGCGAGCTCTTTGTCGATCTCGGCGAAGATGGCGCGCATGTTCGCTTCCGACGTGGGGCTCTCGACCACGACCACGAGCTCCGGCTTGTTGGACGAGGCGCGCACCAGGCCCCAAGTGCCGTCGTCGAGCACGATCCTGATGCCGTTGACCGTGATCAGGTCGCGGATCTTCTGACCGGCAAGCTTGCCGCCGTTCGCGGCGACGTCCTCGAAATGCTTCACCACGCGATCGACCACCTCGTATTTCACCTCGTCGGCGCAATGCGGCGACATGGTGGGCGACTGCCACGTGCGCGGCAGGGCGTTCTTGAGATCGGCAAGGGTCTTGTCCGGATTGCGGTCGAGCATGTCGAGCACCGCGAGCGCAGCAACAAGACCATCATCATAACCCCGGCCGAGGGGCGGATTGAAGAAGAAATGACCGGACTTCTCGAAGCCGACGAGGGCGCCGGTCTGGTGGCTGTAGCGCTTGATGTAGGAATGGCCGGTCTTCCAATAGACCGTCTTCGCGCCGTTTTCCTGCAACACGGGATCGGTTTGGAAGAGGCCGGTCGACTTAACATCGACGACGAAATGGGCGTCCTTGTTGAGCGCGGAGATATCGCGGGCGAGCATTACGCCGACCTTGTCGGCGTAGATTGCCTCGCCCTTATTGTCGACGACGCCGCAACGGTCGCCGTCGCCGTCGAATACGAGCGCAAGATCGGCCTTATGCTCGAGCACCGCATCTCGCGTGGCATCGAGCATGCTGAGGTCTTCCGGGTTCGGGTTGTGGGCGGGAAAGGTGTAATCGAGGTCGCAATTGAGGGGGATCACCTCGCAGCCGAGCTCGGCGAGGACGCGCGGCGCAAACGCGCCGGCGGTGCCGTTGCCGCATGAGACGACGACCTTCAGCATGCGCTTCAGCTTCGCGTGCTTGAGCAGGTCGGCCATGTAGCGCTCGGGCATGTCCGGCACGTAGATGTAGCGGGCGCCTTCGTGGTAGGGCGCGAACTTCGCTCCCATCACGATTTCCTTCAGCGCCGTCATGTCCTCGGGCGAGAAGGTGAGTGGCCGCTCCATGCCCATCTTGATGCCGGTCCAGCCATTGTCGTTGTGGCTGGCCGTGACCATGGCGACACCTTCAACGCCGAGATCGAACTGAGCGAAATAAGCCATGGGAGAGAGCGCCAGCCCGATGTCGTGGACCTCGGCGCCGCCGGCGAGCAGCCCCGTGGTCAGCGCCGCCTTGATGGCCGACGAGTAGGAGCGGAAGTCGTGGCCGACCACGATGCGGATCGGAACGCCGCGCTCGCGCATCAGCGTGGTCAGCCCTAGGCCCACGGCCTCCATGCCGAGCAGGTTGATCTCTTGCGGATAGAGCCACCGCGCGTCGTATTCGCGAAAACCGGTCGCCTTGACGAGAGGCAGGCGCTCGAATTCGGCAGTATTGGGAACGAGGTCTTGGCGCGGCTTGGGAAACATTCTTCCCCCCCTGAGTTTTCGAGTTTCGGGCTTATATAACAATCGCGGCGCGTGGCGCGAGGTTCCTATAGCAGGGAACGTCCCTACGCCACGCTTCCAATGCAAGCGAGTTGCAATCGAAAAGAGAGGGCTTGCATAGGGCCTTCTGGACCCCTAGGAGCCTCTGCACCACTTGCGGGTCGCCCCAGAGTCGCCGCACCCGCGCAGTCCGAACGAGCCGCCATGAAGAAAGTGATCAAACTCGCGTTCGCGGGTATCGGCATCGGCGTTCTCGTCCTCGCGCTGAAATATGCGGCCTACCTGTTCACGGGAAGCGTCGCGTTCTACTCGGACGCCCTGGAGAGCATCGTTAACGTGGCGACGGCGGTTACGGCCTTCATCGCCATACGCGTCAGCGCACGGCCACCGGATGCGAACCACCCTTACGGCCACCATAAGGCCGAGTATCTTTCGGCCGTTGTCGAGGGCGTTCTGATCGTAATCGCCGCGATCGCCATCCTCCAGAAGGCCTATTTCGGCTTCATCGCGCCCCGGCCGATCGAGGCGCCTGCCATCGGTCTCCTGTTCAATGGCGTCGCCACGGCCGTCAACGGGCTCTGGTGCGCTGTTCTGTTCCGTGCCGGACGCCGCAACCGATCCCCCGCACTGCTTGCGGACGCGCGTCACCTCTTAACGGATGTCGCGACCTCGGTCGGCGTGTTCGTCGGCGTCGCGCTCGTGACGCTCACCGGCTGGCTGCTCCTCGATCCTCTGATGGCGGTGATCGTCGCGCTGAACATTCTGTGGTGGGGATGGGTCCTGGTGCGCCAGTCCATCGGCGGGCTCATGGACGAGGCGGTTCCCGAGGACGAGCTGGAGAAGATCCGTCAGGCGATCTCGGCGGGAGCGCAGGGTGCGATCGAGGCGCACGACCTCCGGACCCGCCACGCCGCGCGGGCGACCTTCGTGCAGTTCCATCTCGTGGTGCCCGGCGACATGAGCGTCGCCGAGTCGCACGCCATTTGCGACCGTATCGAGGAAGCGATCAAAGCCGACGTTCCCGATGCTGTGGTCACCATCCATGTCGAGCCCGAGCACAAGGCCAAGCATCCAGGCGGGGTGCCTGTCGTTTGAAGCCGGGCCTTGTCCGCGCCGCTATTGGACGAGGATGAGCTCGTTGCCTTGGATCTGAAAGCTCTTGAGGCGCCCGAGAAAGCTCATGCCGAGAAGATTGGTGCCGAGCACGCCTTTCTCGGCGACGGCGGCCGGAACGTTGCGGACCGTGATGTCCTCCACACGAACGCGGTCCAAAGTCACCGGTGCGACGCGGGCGATGCCGTTCGCGGTCTGGACCGGAGCGGAGAAGTCGAGGCTGTGCGGTGACAAGCCAAGGCGCTCGGCATCGTCGTAGGTCAGCACGACATAAGTGGCGCCCGTGTCAGCCACAAAGTTGGCCAGGCGCTCGTTGACAGCCGCTTTGAACACGAAGTGACCGTTGGCGTCGGCCCTCAGCCTGACCTTACGGTCGAAGCCCCCCTTCCTCTCCTCGCTGTCGGCTGGCTGGTCCCGCGTGGCCTCGGCGAGGCTCGGCAGGCCGGCCGGACGGACGACCGCGCGCAGGTCGTCGAAGAAGTAGACGAAGGCGACAATGCCGAGGGCGAGAGCGCCCCACTGCATGGCCTCCAGCAGCATATGTTTGGTGGACGAACGCAAAACGCCTCGCTCCGGAATCAACTGTTTTCCGCGGATTTCAGCCGCGCAGGGTCAGGAAATCGCCGGAAAACTCATAGGAGCGAAGGCGGCTTAAGAAACTCATACCGAGCAGGCTCTGGGTCAGCGCCCCGGGCTTTGCCACCAGGGCTTCGACCTTGGTGCGGTCCAGGGGTCCGATCCCGACCTTATCGAGGCGGATCCTCGCCGCCATTGTACGGCCGTTGGCCGTCAGAACCGGAATCCGATAGGTGAGCTTATCGATATCGATGCCGGCCTTCTTCGCGTCCGCGGGGGTAAGCACGATGGACGTCGCGCCGGTGTCGACGATCATCGAGATCGACTTGTTGTTGACGTCCACGGTGGCGGTGAAATGCCCGTCGAGCCGGCGTCGGATCTTGACCTCGGTGAGCCCATTGGCGCTCTCCTCGACTGTCATCGCCGTGCCGGGCAGGAGCTCGCCCACCACACGCGCGGCAAGGGGCGTGAGCTCCTCCTTATAGGCGTAGAGCGTGACCAGGCCGAGCCCAAGCGCCAGCCAGGTCACCGCATCGCGTATCATCGCGCTCGCGCCGCCGGCATAGCGCGTCATGAGCGCCCCCCCGACATAGACAAGCAGGGCAAGCATAAGCACCAAATAGCCGAAGGTCGTCGCGTCCAGCCCCGCGATCATGCCGCTGTCGTCGCTCACCAGCATGATGGCGCCGAGGGCGAGAATGAACAGGGCGATCCAAGTGGTCACGCGCGCGAACTTTCCGCTTCGGCCAGACGCTCCAGGCGCTCCAGGCGTTCGGGCAAGACCGCCATGATGGCACGCCGGGCATCGGGCGTCATCTCGACCCAGCGCGCGATCTCATCGCCGGTGCGGCCGCAACCGACGCATAGCCCCGACGTCTCGTCGAGCAGGCAGATATTGACGCAAGGCGTTTCCAAAGGCGGCGAGATTCCGTGGCTATTGGGCCCCGGACCTATGTAAGCGGTCTGGCGGGGTAGGGCAAATACCCCACCGGAACAACGCAGCGAGGCTAGCTTGCGCGCTTGTCGCGTGCGCTTCGCCACGGCGCTTGCTGCGGCGTCTCCGGCTCCTCCTCACCGGGCTCGGCAAGGCGTGGCAGCGCCTCCATGACGCGGCTGCGGGGGAATGTAACGGTCACCTCGGTCCCGTAGCGCAGCTTGCTCTTCAGCTCGAAGGTGCCCTTATGCAACTCGGTGAGCCCCTTGGTGATGGGCAGGCCAAGCCCCGTACCGCCTTCCGCCGTCTGGTGGGCGAGGGACCCTTGGCCGAAGCTCCGCAGCACACGGGGGATCTCGTTTTCGGGGATGCCGGGGCCCGTATCCTTCACGCTCAGGAACTGGCCCCCGAGCGGGGTGCGGCCGATCTTGAGCGTGACGGTGCCACCGCTCGGCGTGAACTTGATAGCGTTTGACAGGAGGTTGAGGCAGATCTGCCGGACGGCCCGTTCGTCCGCCCAGAGCTGCGTCAGGTTCTCCTCGAACGACTCGACGATCTTGAGACCTTTGTTCTCGGCGCGGAGCCGCATCAGACGGTGACAATCCTCGACGACATCGGCTAGCGCGAGGGGCGCTTCGTGCAACTCGTAGCGGCCCGCCTCGATGCGGCTGATGTCGAGGATCTCGTTGATGAGGGTGAGCAGGTGTTGGCCGCTCTCATGGATGTCGCTCGCATACTCCTTGTAGGTCGGGTTGGCGTGCGGACCCAGAATCTCGCCTCGCATGATCTCCGAGAAGCCGAGGATGGCGTTGAGCGGAGTGCGCAGCTCGTGGCTCATGGTGGCGAGGAAACGCGACTTGGCGAGATTGGCTTCCTCGGCGCGCAGCCGCGCGTCGTCGGAGATCGACTTCGATTGTTCGAGCTCGGCGATCAGCGCGTCCTTCTCGGCGCGGTATTCCAGCATGGCGAGAACGGTGGAGTTGAAGCCGTTCATCAGCCAGATGAAATAGATGTGCACGCCGACCGCCATGGCGGCCATCGCCCAGTAGAAGGGGTTATCGAGGAGCGCAAAGCGGATGACGATGGCGACAGTCATCGGCAAGGTGCCGGCATAGACGATCGGCATAACCGTCGATGCGAAAAGCATGCGCATCGAAATGACGACGAGGAGCGAGGCGAAAATGAAGGTGTGCGCGGCCTCGCTTTGCGTGTCGGGACTGATGAAAGCGACGGTCGCCCAGGTCACGCCGTAGAGGAATTCGGCGGAAGTAATCTTGGCGCGCCACGCGGGTGTGGCTGAATCTTCGCGCGGCGCTTTGGCAAACTGCCTGCAAAGCGCAATCAAGATGCCCTTGGAAATGAAGATGGCACAGAGCCAGAGAAGAAGCGCGCGGGGCGGCGCCCAGAACATGGCACCCATGGCGACGATGACCGCGAGCAACGGCGTCGTCACAGCGGCCGACAGCTCGTTCTTCACGAACATCATCAGGAGTTCGTATTCGAACTCCGGCTTGTGGCCTGACTTGTAGGTGAGCTTTTCGCGGGCTTCTTGGACGCTGCGGTAGGCGCGCCGTTTCTGGTTTTTGACCGATCCCGAACGGACCCGCGGGGCTTCGGCTGACGCGCCTCCTGACATGACTGAATAGACCCGCAACTGTCCCACTACAAAAGCCGTTGAGGGTCAAAGACATAGCGCCCGAGCTTGGCCGGGTCCGATCCCCCAAATAGGCTTAACGAGAACTATCAGCGGAAATCCCTAACGGCACGTTTACTGTCGCCCCGGGCTGACACGGGACCTTGAACCGCGCCCAGGGGGCGCTATTTGCAGGCCATCAAGACGCTCGCGAAGGCGAGCGGGCTTTGGCTAAGATGGGACCTCCATGCATCTGACCATCATCGGCTGTGGCGACGCTTTCGGCGCAGGCAGCCGCCTCCAAACCTCGTTCTGCGTCCGATCGCGCGCCTCGACGTTCCTCATCGACTGTGGGACCACGTCGCTGATCGGCATGCGCCGGCTTGGGATCAGTCCGAACGATATCGATACCGTATTCGTCTCCCATCTCCACGGCGACCATTTCGGCGGTCTTCCCTGGCTCCTGATCGACGCCAAGTATGTGAGCAACCGCACGCGGCCTTTGGTGGTCACGGGTCCCAAAGGCATCGAGGACCGGTTTGTCACGGTGGCGGAAGCGCTCTATCCGAACGCCACCACGGCGACGCGGGACTTTGACTTGGTCTTCGTCGAGTACGAGGAGCAGACGCCGATCGAGGTGCAACGCATCACGGTCACGCCCTTCGAGGTGCATCACCCGTCCGGTGCGCCGCCCTACGCGCTCAGATTCGAAATCGACGACAAGGTGCTCGCGTTCACCGGAGATACAGGCTGGGTCGAGGTATTGTGCGACGTGGCGCGCGATGCGGATCTCTTCATCAGCGAATGCTTTCAGTACGATGTGACGCTTCCTATCCATCTCGATTACAAGACGATCGACGCTCATTACGGGAAGCTCGGCGCCAAGCGGGTGCTCCTCACGCATATGGGCGAGGAGATGCTTGCCGAACTCGGCAAGGTGGATGCATCCCGCTATCTGGTCGCCGAAGACGGTATGGTCCTCGATCTTCGATCGCCGCCGGGTTGATGGGCTGCCATGGCTGAGCTCGATCATGTGCTCGCCGCTATCCGCGCTTGCCGCGTTTGCGTGGAAAACCCTCGCGGCAAGCCGCTGCCGCACGAGCCGCGGCCTGTCTTGCGTGCGAGTGCGACGGCGCGCCTTGCGATCTGCAGTCAGGCGCCGGGCACACGGGTGCACGCCTCGGGCAAACCGTTCACCGATCCTTCCGGCGATCGTCTGCGAGACTGGATGGGCGTGACGCCGGACGAGTTCTACGACGAGGCGCGCGTCGTCATCGTGCCTATGGGCTTCTGCTTCCCGGGACAGGATGCGAAAGGGGGCGATCTGCCGCCGCGGCGCGAATGTGCCGGGCTGTGGCACCGGCAACTGTTCGCGGCGCTGCCGGGGCTCGAGCTTGTGCTCGCCGTCGGCTCCTACGCCCAAGACTTTCATCTCGGCGCGGCGAAGGGCAAGACTCTGCAAGAGACGATGCTGCGCTGGCGGGAGCATCTGAAGACCAAGGTGCGGCCGCGGGTGCTACCGCTGCCGCACCCCTCGTGGCGCAACAATGCGTGGCTTACCAGGAACCCTTGGTTCGAGGCGGAGCTCCTGCCGGTCCTGCGGCGCGAAGTCCGGAAGCTTCTCTAGTCTTGCGGGATTTGGAAAAATAATCTATCTATAAGCGAAAGAGACGGGGAAAAGTGGAACGAGTTTCCCTGCTTCGCGGAAATCTATCGATATCTTTCTTCTGGCCCCCGCAATGCTCGACCGCATGGACCGCAAGATCCTCGATATCTTGCAGAAGGACTGCACTCTACCCGTAGCCGAGATCGGCAAGCAGATCGGGCTCTCGACGACGCCGTGCTGGCGCCGCATCCAGAAGCTCGAGGAGCAGGGGGTGATCGAACGGCGCGTCGCGCTGCTCGATCCCAAGAAAGTCAATGTCGGGGTGACGGTGTTCGTGTCGATCACCACGAGCCACCATACGAAAGAATGGCTCGAGCGGTTCCACGCGGCTCTCGAGGACTTTCCCGAGGTGGTCGAGTTCTACCGCATGAGCGGGAAGGTGGACTATCTGCTTCGCGTCGTCGTGCCGGACATCGAGCGCTACGACGCGTTCTACAAGCGGCTGATCGCCAGGATCGAGCTATCCGACGTGAGCTCGGCCTTCGCCATGGAGCAGATCAAGTTCAGCACGGCGTTGCCGCTCGACTACGCCGCCGAAGAGAAGCGGGCCCAGCCTATTTCCGCTCAAGCCGTGCGATAAGGCTCGACGTATCCCAGCGCCTTCCGCCGATCTCCTGCACCTCCGCATAAAACTGATCGACGAGTGCCGTGACGGGTAGGCTCGCGCCATTGCGACGCGCCTCGTCGAAGCACATGGCAAAGTCCTTGCGCACCCAATCGACAGCGAAGCCGAAGTCGAACTTGCCTTCGACCATGGTTTGCCAGCGATTGTCCATCTGCCAGGACTGTGCGGCGCCTTTCGAGATGGTGGCGATGACCTTCTCGATGTCGAGCCCGGCGCGCTTGGCAAAATGAAGCGCCTCGGCAAGCCCTTCGATCAGGCCGGCGATAGAGATCTGATTGACCATCTTGGTGAGCTGGCCGGAGCCCGCGGGCCCGATGAGATTGACGGCCCGGGCGTAAGCTCCGATCACCGGCTTCGCGTTGGCGAAGGCCGGTTCGTCGCCGCCGGCCATGACCGTAAGCGTGCCGCCTTCGGCGCCGGATTGCCCGCCCGACACCGGCGCATCGAGGGCGTTGGCGCCGCGTTCCTGTGCGGCCGCGTGGAGCTCGCGGGCGATGATCGCCGAGGCGGTGGTGTGATCGACAAAGACGGCGCCGGCTTTCAGCGCATGAAAAGCGCCGTCCTGTCCTAGGGTCACCTCGCGGAGATCGTCGTCGTTGCCGACGCAGGTGAACACGAAATCGGCGCCGTCAGCGGCTTCGGCCGGTGTGGGGGCGTGCGTGCCGCCATAATCCGCAACCCAAGCATTTGCCTTCTTCTGGGTGCGGTTGAAGACGGTGACATCGTGGTGTCCACGCGTCTTGAGGTGGCCGGCCATGGGATAGCCCATCACGCCGAGCCCGATCCAAGCGATTTTGCTCATGCGTTACGCCTCCCGTCGTTACTGTCGGTGGGTGACAATAAATGAAATGGCCGGGACGAGCCCGGCCATTTGCAATTCGAATTCTTCACGCGACGCGGTCAGGCGATCGGCGCCTCCGGGAAGGCAAGCTGCTCGCGGGCGCGCCACTCGTCGGTGACGTAGTTGATGATGAGCGAGACGCGCACTCCCGGAATCGGCCGCTTCTCGAAGCCGTGATAGGTGTCGCTCGACGGGACGAAGACCATCGCCGCATTGGAGGCGAAGGGCGAGCGCCCAACATGGTTCTTGTCGGCGTCGTAGATGTCGGTGCCGAGATTCTTGTGATCCTCGTCCCGGGACAGGTAGAGCAGCATGGTGAAGGACTTCACGCCGAGATCGGTGTGGGGCTCGAGCCAGAAGCCGTCAGTGTCCTGGGCGAACTCGATGCGCAGATAGGTGCCGTCGAGTTTGGTGCCGAACGTCTTCTCGATCAGGTCGGTAACGCGCTTGTCCTGGAAGGCTTCGGCCACGGCCTCACAAACCGGGAAAGCCTCCCGATTCTCGGCATCGAAATATTTGCGCGTGTTGTTGTGGAGTTCCCGCTTGCCCGACACGCCCTCGAGAGAGGGTGCAGGGAAGGGAAGGGCGAGGATGTCCTCGATGGTGTCGCCCGGGAAACATCCCTTCAATACCCAATGGGGATAAGGCTGATCGGAGTGATCGCCGTTTGCGACGCTTTGCGAGAACGTCCGGACGATATCCTCCGCCGAACTCTTCGCCACCTCAGCGTCTGAGTGCTTTACCGCCACGCTTTCCCTCATGGTGTAGGTCAACTCCCTCGAAACAATGCGAAAATGCTGGTCGATCCAGCGCCCAGGCAGACCCATCCAAACGTTCAAATAGCACCCCGGCGCCCTTGCACGCAAATGCCAAGGTCATGCCCCGCCCCGGCCAAGTCCGCGAAGTTTGGCCTAAATCAATCTGGGGCGCACACCTTGATAAGGGTCAATTCTGCCGAAGCGGTCAGTTGACGCTCACCCAGCGAATTCGGCTGTGGTCCCGATCCTCTTCGCCGTCTTCGCCGGTCAACACCTGCTTGGAGCGCAGGCACTTGGCGAGCAGTTCCAGCAGCGAAGCATGCAGCTCGCGCTCGGCTTCGAGGTGTGGCGGATTGTCGGCGAGAAACGCCAGGATTTCCCCATAATCGGGCATCAGAACCCCCGCTTTTTCCCCAGCGGAGCGAGGGTGGCGGAGCGGTGTGTCAAAACTTAGGCCCGCGCCGAAACTGCCTGCCAGACGGCAGGCCGGTCTTAGCCGCCGAGGCGGTAGCGCCCGATCATGCGCATGGGAGTGCGGCCGCCGGTATCGCCGAACAGGGAAAGTCCGTCCACGGTGACGCCGTCGGCACAGATTTCCTCGATCACGGGCCATAGCGCTTGCGACACCCGCTCCAGGTGACTCGTGTCGAGCGGGCCGGTGAGCGTGATGGAGAAACGATACTCGCTCATCACGTGGGGGTGGCCGAAGCTCTTCAACAGAAGCCGTTGATAGGGACTGAGATGCGGATGCTCGTCGCCATCGGCTTCGTTGGGATCAGCGGCGAAGTCCTCGAAGGCGCTGACGCATTGTGTAGCGAGCCAGTCGAATGCCGCCATCGGCTCGATGGGACGCAAGACGAGGTAGCGGCCGCAGCGCGCGAGTGTGAGCGGTCCGGTCTCGACCGGCTTGCGGCGTGCGGCGAACGTAATGAGCCGCGCCTTCAAGTCATCGAGACCGACACCGTCGCGCAGGCCGAATGGCGCCCGGAAGAGTGCATGCAGGCCGGTATAGCGGCCCGGCACCGAGGCAATCTTCGCGAAGCCGGAGCTCGGCAGGCCCGTGGTGGAGAACGCCTCCAACGTTGCGCCGTCATTGGCGCGGCCGAACCAAGAGCGTCCGAATGCCGCGAGTGCGGTTCCGGGTCGTGGCGTGAAGTAGATGGCGTAGCGGGCGAAGCTCGTTTGGCTCGGCGCGGCGCCCTTCTGGTTTTGATTATCGAGATGGGCACAATTGAGCATCGGTTCCTCCCCTCCGCGCACGCATCGTTCTGCGACGCTCGTGATTCTTGGCTAACACCCCGCTGTGGCGCCGCCGCGACTTGATCTGGGCGATAGGGAGGCGGGAGAATGAAGACTGGATGAATCAAATTTTCCGCAACTGCGAAGTAAGACATTTGCGCTGCAGTGCACTCTTTGACGGCGCGGCCGTTTCTCGTGCAGATGATCGCAGTGCAACAAAAGTTTGAACGGGGAACGAGGGAATGATCGAGCTCTACACATGGATGACGCCCAACGGGCAGAAGATCTCGATCATGTTGGAGGAGGTCGGGCTTCCTTACCGCGTTCATCCCATCGACATCACCAAGGACCACCAGTTCCATCCGGACTTTCTCAGGGTGTCGCCGAACAACAAGATTCCGGCCATCATCGATACCGACAACGGCCTCCATCTGATGGAGTCCGGTGCAATCCTGCTCTACCTCGCCGAGAAGACCGGGAAGCTCTGGAGCCAAGACTTCCCGGCCAAGTGGCGCGTGGTGGAATGGCTCATGTGGCAGATGGGGGGCGCCGGTCCGTTCCTCGGCCAGGTGCATCACTTCGTGAAGTTCAATCCTGGCAAGAGCGCTTACGCCGAGGCGCGCTACTCCAAGGAGGCGAAGCGCTTGTGGCGCGTGCTCGATGCGCGGCTCGCCGAAGTCGAGTATGTCGCCGGCGACTATTCGATCGCCGACGTCGCCATCTGGCCGTGGATATCGCGCTTCGAGTGGCAGACAGTGGACTTCGCCGACTACCTCAACGTGAAGCGCTGGTACGTAGCGATCGCCGAGCGGCCCGCCGTGCAGCGCGGATGGGACGTGCTGGGCGAGGGGCGCGAGATGCCCATGCCTTGAGCCGTGCGAGCGGCTGTGGAAGGCTGCGGCGGACAGAGTGCGACTCTCTTTTGAAGGTTGGGCGATCCGGGAGAACACGCCTTGCGCAAGGGACTGCTGGCGCTGCTCGCGCTCTTCGCTGCTGGCGCGATCGCCTTCTACCTACTGACCATGCCTCAGACGGTGCCTGCCTCCGCGCTTCCCGACCATGCGCCGGACCTCGCGAACGGGAAATATATGTTCATCGCCGGCGGCTGCGCCGAGTGCCATGCGGTGCCGAAAGGCGCGTGCGACGATCTCGATATCAAAGATGAGATGGTGCTCGCAGGTGGGCGCTGTCTCAAGACCGGCGTCGGTACCTTCTACGTGCCGAACATCTCGCCGGACAAAGAGACGGGTATCGGCAAGTGGACGACGCTCGACTTCGTCAACGCCATGAAGCGCGGTATCGCGCCGGGCGGCGTCCATCTCTATCCGGCGTTCCCCTACACCTCGTATCAGCGCATGACCTATGAGGACCTGATCGACCTCAAGGCTTATCTCGACACGCTGCCGGTGGTGAACCGCAAGCCGCCGCCGCATGCGCTCAAATTTCCCTACAACATTCGTCGCGGGATCGGCCTGTTCCAGAGGCGGCATGTCGACGGCAAGACCTTCACGCCCGATCCGCACGCGAGCGACGCGACGAACCGCGGCGCCTATCTCGTGCTGGGTCCAGGCCACTGCGCGGAGTGCCATTCGCCGCGCGATATATTCGGCGGCATCATCCCGTCGAAAGGCTTTGCTGGCGCGCGCAGCCCTGACGGCGATGGCACGGTGCCGAACATCACGCCGAGCGACGACGGCATCGGCGATTGGTCCCAAGAGGACATCGCCTATCTGCTGGAGACCGGGAACACGCCCGACTTCGACACGGTTGGCGATGCCATGGTGCCGGTGCAGGAGAATATGGCGAGACTGACGCCGGAGGATCGCGATGCCATCGCCGCCTTCCTCAAATCGCTGCCGCCGCACCCGAATAGCGTAAAGAAATCGAAGACCACGTCGGGCGACGATGATAGCCAAGACTAGCGTCTGACGTTCATCCGGGGTTCACTTGGACCCTCTTACAGGGGACGGAAAAGATCCGGAGTCCGGCCCAGGGAGGTCTTCATGACGTGGCGCTCGCGCTTGGCGCTTGTCACGCTCGCCGTGCTGGCAGGCATGGCGGCGGTCTTCGGTCGTCCGGGCGCCGCGGAGACAGCCTCCACGGAAGACACCGGTAGCACTGGTATTGCCGTGCCCCAGGATGCGTTGGCGCTGGCCGCGTTCGATGCGCTGAAGAAGAACTGCGCCCGCTGCCACCAGGCCGGCCCCACGTTGCGGCGGCAAAAGCCCGCCAAGAACTTCGGCAACATCCTCAAGCTCGATGAGATCGCGCGCGATCCCGATCTGATCCTTCCGGGCAACCCTGACGGCTCGGGTCTCTTTATCCAGATCGCCAAGAAGGACATGCCGTACGACTGCTACCAGGAGTTCGAGTGCGACGCCGACCCCACGGAGGCGGATGTCAAAGCCGTCTACGATTGGATCAAGGGGCTCAGCAACACGGTCGTTGCGGCGTGCGCGAGCCGCGAGCCGATCGACGAGGCGGCGGTGGCCGCCGCGATCGCCAGGGATATCGCCGCGCAGGACGAGCGCCGGCGCCAGGGCATGCGCTACGTCACGCTGACGCACTTCTATAATGCGTGCGCTTCGGATGCCGATATGGCGCGCTACCGCCAGGGGGTGGTGAAACTGCTCAACAGTCTGAGCCGCCAGCCTGACGTCCTGAGGATGCGCACGATCGATCCACAGCAGACGATCATCGCTCTCAATCTCGCCGATCTCGCCTGGAGCGCTGAGGACTGGGCGCGCATCGCCGGTCTCTATCCCTATGGCATGCAGCCGGATGTGCCGGCCTACGACACCGTGGCGGCGATCACCGGCACGAAGCTCCCTTGGGTGCGGGGCGACTGGCTCGCTTTCACGGCTTCGCGGCCGCCGCTCTATTACGATCTGCTCAAACTGCCCGAGACCTTCTCCGAGCTTGAGCGTCTCGAGGGCGTCGACGTCAAAGCCGATATCGAGACGTCGCTTGCCCGGCGCGCGGGCTTTCAGAAATCGGGTGTCTCCAAGCACAATCGTCTGATCGAGCGCCATGCCGTCCCCACCGGCTATTTCTGGACCTCTTACGACTTCAAAGGCGACAAGCCAGAGCAAAGTCTGTTCGTCCATCCGCTGGGACCCTACGGACACGACGCCTTCAAACATGACGGCGGCGAGACCATCTTCAGCCTGCCGAACGGATTTCAGGGCTACTACCTGAACACGAATGACGGCGAGCGTCTCGTCAAGGGCCCGACGGAGATCGTGCTCGACGATAGTCAGCGCGACCGCGCCGTGACGAACGCGATCTCGTGCTTCGGCTGCCACAATCAGGGCATCCGCCAGGCGACCGACGACATCCGCGCGCAAGTGCTGCGGGATCGCAGCTTCCCCGAGGACGTTCGCAAGAAGGTCGAGGCGCTTTATGCGCCGCACGAGGAGATGAAGATGCTCCTCGACAAGGATGCCGAGCGGTTCCGCACGGCGATGGTGGCAGCCGGTCTCGATCCAGAGCTGGACTCCCAAACGCAAGGGGTGGAGAGCATCAACTTCCTGTCCAGGGCCTATGAGAAGTCGGTCGATCTTAGGATCGCGGCGGCGGAGTATGGGCTGACGGCAGAGGCGTTGGCCCAAGGTCTGGCCAGGGCCGGCGATGAAGCCGGCCGCATGAAGCGGCGGCTTGAACAGGGCGTGCTGCCGCGTCAAATCCTCGAGGCCGAGTTTGGCGACCTCGTCGATAGAGTCTCCGACAACAAGCCGATCCGGGTCGCCGCCCTGACGCCGACGGCCGTGGCGAAAACCAAGGACGAAAGCGAAGCGACGTTCGACGATTTCGATCTCGCGCTCACCTCCGACAAGAGCGCGTACCGCGTGAACGATTTGCCGGTGTTTAGCATCACGTCGAGCGCGCCCTGCCATCTCACGCTGATCAACGTGGAAGCTGACGGCAACGGCACCGTGATCTTCCCAAATTCGTTCCAGCAGGACAATTTGCTGCCCGCCAACAGGGAAGTGAAGTTTCCGGGCGAGGATGCACCGTTCCAGTTCCGGCTCAAGGATCCGGGCACGGAGACCGTCATCGCCATCTGCAACGCGACCGGGGTCGGGGCCGACGGGATCGAGCACGACTTTGCGACGCGGCAATTCACGCCACTCGGGAATTATCGCGAGTTCCTGACCCGCCAGATCGTGGTGGAGGGCGCATCGAAGGTCGCCGCCGGGCAGAAAGCGAGCCAGGCGGCGCTCGAGGCCGGCGGGGGCGGGCAGGAAGACGACGACTCCGAGGTTTTGGCCCGCACGGCCATCAAGCTGGTGGTCCGCTGAGCGGAGTTTAATGGCGGCTCGCCAATCTCTTGCCGCCATCGCCGGTTAGCGTTGATGGGGTGGCTGCCTGAATGGTGCGGCTTGGCCTGGCTCTTGCTGTCGAGTTGAGCGAATGTGTTGAAGCGGCGCGCGCATTCTTGCGCGATCGCGTATGTTTTGCGTTGAGGTATTTCATGGCGGGGAGTTTGAGACGCGGGCGGTGCCTGATATTCGGGCTCGTCCTGGCTGTGGGCGCGGCGGCCTTCGCTTGCGTGTCCTACGCCAAGCCGTTGCCGGGCGGTGCGGGAACGGCACAAGCGGCGCCCCGTGCGGTTCCCGCCCCGGCACATAGCCACCCCGCGACCCGCGCGGCCCGCACCGCCGTGGTGACGCCGGAGACGGAGGCGGCGCCTGCGGCCGAGCATCAAGACACGAGAGCAGAAGCGATTGCACGGGTGCAGCGCTGCTTCGCCAAGCTCGGCTACTACAAGGGGCCGATCGACGGCAAGGCGAACGAGGAGACCTGGACCGCCCATTGGTACTTCAAGAACGACCATGGGCTGAAGGCCTACGGCGATTTTCTGGCCGAGCCGGTGCAGCGCAAGCTCGACGAGCTGTGTAAGGAGAAGCCGGTGACGGAGGCGGCGCAGGCGAAGGAGCCTGAGAAGCCTGTCGAACCCGAGAAGAAGCCTGCCAAACTCGAGAAGCCTACTGAACTCGAGCCCACTGAGAAGCCTGCGCCCGCAGCAGACGCGAAGGCGGATGCCGGCACGGCAACGGCGGTCCTTGCGCCCGCAGCCCCGCCGGAACCCGTGGTCGAGGAAGAAGCGCCTGTACCGCTAACCCATCTCGAGATCGACTGCCTGCCAGAGGACCTGATCGGCGTCTTGCGCCATGCGCATGGGGACAGCGTCAGCGCGCGCGCATGTCATCCTGGCTGCCTGCCGCCGCCCAAGGGGCTCGGCCAGGCCCAGCTCGACGATTTGCAGAACCATTACGGGGTGGTTTGGTGCCGCTCCTGCGTCCAGATCCAGGGGCATTTGTCACTCGACGACGTGCGGCGCATCGAGCGTGAGGGACATTTCGAGCTTTGCAGCGTGCCGCCGCGCCAGCTTCCACGGCCGGGAAGCGGCAACGGCAATGTGGTGAAGTCCTTCACCCGTATCCGCGAGCTGTACCGGGCGCTGCCGTCCGCGGCCGAGGATTCCTCGGCCATCGCCGTGATCATCGGCAATAGCACTTACGAGAATCTGCCGCCGGCCGAGACCGCGCGGAGCGACGCCGGCGCCATGTATGCCTTCCTCACCGAGCATCTCGGCTACCGTCAGGACCGCATCATTGACGTGCGGGACGCGCGCAAGGTCGATCTCGAGCGCGTGTTCGGCCCGGTGCCGGGCTCCGACGGAGAGCTCGCTCGTCTGGTCCGCGCCCAGCCCGACGCAAAGGTGGTCGTCTACTATTCGGGCCACGGCGCCACCAATTCGAGCCACAGCGAGACTTATTTGTTGCCGGTCGACGCCGAGCCGTATCGCGAGGAGCAGGGGGGCTACCCGCTCTCGACCCTCTACGCAAATCTCGCCGCGCTGAAGGCCAAGTCCGTGCTTGTCCTGCTCGAGAGCGAGTATGGGCGCGACCACGGCAACTTCGTGTTGCCGCCCAATCTGCCCGAGACGACAAAAAGTGTATTGCCGGCCCAGCCGCTTTCGACGGTGACCGTGCTGTCCGCCACGGACCACGGCCAGCGCGGGCTTCTCGACACGACCTACGACATCGGCCTTTTCACCCGCTATGTGATCGAGGGGCTCGCTGGCAGCGCCGATCTCTATCCGGTGGGCAATGGCGACGGCATGGTCGATAGCGCGGAGATCTACGCCTATACGGCGGCCATGGTGCGGCTCTCGGCGCGCAAGACCTTCGGGCTCTTGCAGGAGCCTGTTTACTCCAGTGTGGCGACGCCGGTCCTGGCGGTGGCCGCTAAGACCAACTGATGGGGCATTTTTCCGCCGACCGCGCCGCCTCTGGGCCGCGGCGAGGGGGCGGGGCGCCTAGATCGTGCGCATGCAAGGATGGTCAGCCCACGAAAACTCCTTTACAAGGGGGCCAGGATTCCTTAGGGACCACGCCGGCTCGCAAGCGGACTCGCCCAAGGGCAGCACTGACATCGGCAATCTCGTGTGGGAGTGCGCATGGGATGGACGTTTTCACTTCTGCCGCGGAGCTTCTCCGTCATCGCCGTCCTGAGCGGCCGGTTTTAGCTCTCAGGCCCCATACCGCGCATCGCGCGGCGAAGTGGTTTCTCGCGAACTTTCCGGGCCGCGTGCTTTATGCCGCCAAGGCCAATGACGCGCCCCAGGTCGTCGACGCCCTGGTGGAGGCCGGGATCCGTGCCTTCGACGTCGCCTCGCTGGTGGAGATCGAGCGCATGGCGCCGATCAAGGGCGCCGAGCTCTATTTCATGAACCCGGTGAAGTCGCGCGGCGCCATCGCTCGCGCCTATCACGATTTCGGCGTCCGGCGCTTCGCCTTCGATTCCAGCGACGAGCTCGACAAGGTGCTGGAGGAGACCGGTGGGGCCGACGACCTCACCCTGTTCCTCAGGATCGCCTGCCCCAACACGCATAGCCTCATCCCGCTCGAGGGGAAGTTCGGCGCTTCGCAGGAAGAGGCGCCGGCGCTTCTGCTGAAAGCCCGCCAGCGCGCCACGCGGCTTGGCATTACCTTCCATGTGGGCTCCCAGGCTGTCGTCCCGGCCGCCTTCGGGGAGGCGCTGCGCCAAGTCGGCCAGCTGATCCTATCCTCGGGGGTATTGGTCGACGCCATCGACATCGGCGGCGGCTTCCCGAGCCGCTATCCGCATTCCGATCCGCCGGAGCTTACGGACTACATGGCGGAGGTCGTGCGGGCGGCGGACGAGCTCGCGGTGAAGCATAATTGCGAGCTGCTTTGCGAGCCGGGCCGGGCGCTGGTGGCCGAAGCGGAGTCGGTCATCGTGCGCGTCGACGCCCGCCGCGGCAACGCGCTCTACCTCAATGACGGGGCGTTCGGCACGCTGTTCGACGCCGCCTATTCCGGCTTCCGCTTCCCCGCGCGCCTCCTCACGCAGCCGGAAAGCAAGGCCGCGCCGGACGCGGAATTCGTGCTTTACGGACCCACCTGCGACAGCTCCGACTATCTGCCGGGCCCGTTCATGCTGCCGGATTCCGTCGACGAAGGCGATTATCTGGAGATCGGTCAGATCGGCGCCTACGGCCGCGTCTTGGCGAATCGTTTCAACGGCTTCGGCTATTACGACGAGGTGGTGCTGACGGACGAGCCCATGCTCTCCATGTACGAGAGCGCCGCCGAGGCGGACGCGCCGGCCGCGCGCAAGACGGCTCGCGGCTAAGCGCTATATCCCGCGCTATCCACGCGCATCAGCGCAGAATCCCGCGCAACGATACAGCCATGCGCGCAGAATCCCGCGCAACGATACAGGCATGCGCGCAGAATCCCGCGCAACGATACGCGCATTCGGGCAGAATCCCGCGCCAACGAAAGAGGGCCGCGCTTCCGAGAAGCCGGCCCTCTAACGTCTCGCGGGTCGTTTGCGAGCGAGGCTCGCTTTGCCAGTGTCATCAGTTCTTCCGGGCGTTCTCGGCTTCCCGGATCGCCTGCTCGTGATACCAGGCGCCGCCCGAGGTCACCTTGGGCATGCGGGCTGCGAGGTCCGCGGCGGGCTTCGTCCCGTGCCGAGGACCGCTCAGACCCGCGCGGCCGCCCGCGGGGAACTGATAGATCTTGGCGGATCCCTGAAGAGAATTCGCCGTCATGTTGGTCTCCATTCGAATGTTCGTCAGTTGCGTAAAGCTACCGACGAGAGGTTTGGTATTCTCTATATCGTGATTCATGAGTCGATCTGCACAACAAAATGGCGGAATGACTATTATTTCAGCGGTGTGCAGTCTTGCTTGATCGGTCGGCATGACCGGTTTCGGCGCGCGGGCAAGCAACGCGCGCACGCTTCGTGCGATGGCACGACCGCCACGCGACTCCGCCAAGTCCCGCTAATTGTTACCGAAAAATGAATGCGCCTCGGCTGGCGCTGTCCCTGGTGCGGGCGCGTTTGCATTGGCGCCGCCGCCCTCCGTCACGTTGGCATATTTGATGCTTCGACCCCGGCTATTGGCCGCGAGCCTCCGCGGCCAGATCAGGCATGCCTAACTGAATTTTCCGGTCATTCCTCATGAGGGGTACGCAATGACAAAGTACAAGCTCGAGTACATTTGGCTCGACGGATACACGCCCACGCCGAACCTGCGTGGCAAGACCCAGATCAAAGAGTATGCAAGTTTCCCGACCCTTGAAGATCTGCCGCTGTGGGGCTTCGACGGAAGCTCCACCATGCAGGCCGAGGGCAGCAGTTCCGACTGCGTCCTGAAGCCGATCCGCGTTTTCCCGGACGGTGCCCGCAAGGACGGCGTGCTCGTGCTCTGCGAAGTCATGATGCCGGACGGCGAGACGCCGCATCCCACGAACAAGCGTGCGACCATTCTGGACGACGAGGGCGCCTGGTTCGGCTTTGAGCAGGAGTATTTCTTCTACAAAGACGGCCGTCCGCTCGGCTTCCCGCCCGAGGGTTATCCGGAGCCGCAAGGCAAGTACTACACCGGCGTCGGCTACAAATATGTCGGTTCGGTCGCGCGCGAGATCGTCGAGGAGCATCTCAATCTCTGCCTCGCCGCCGGCATCAATCACGAAGGCATCAACGCCGAGGTGGCGAAGGGCCAGTGGGAGTTCCAGATCTTCGGCAAGGGCTCCAAGAAGGCCGCCGACGAGATGTGGATGGCGCGCTATCTGCTCCAGCGCCTCACCGAGAAATACGGCGTCGACATCGAGTATCACTGCAAGCCGCTCGGCGACACCGACTGGAACGGATCGGGCATGCATGCGAACTTCTCCACCACCTATCTGCGGGAAGTGGGCGGCAAGGAATATTTCGAGGCCCTGATGGCCGAGTTCGAGAAGAACCTTGCGGAGCACATTGCTGTCTACGGCCCAGACAACCACATGCGGCTGACCGGCAAGCACGAGACGGCGGCCATCGACCAGTTCAGCTACGGCATTGCCGACCGCGGCGCTTCGATCCGTGTGCCGCACAGCTTCGCCAGGAACGGTTACAAGGGTTATCTGGAAGATCGCCGGCCGAACAGCCAAGGCGACCCCTACCAGATCGCCTCGCAGATCCTGAAGACGATTGCCTCGGTGCCGACGAAGGTCAGCGCCGCGGCGTAAGCGTAGGTTTCTTCCCAGAAAGCCTCAGGGGGTCCCGTTCGGGACCCCCCTTTTTGTTTGCGAGTCGTTTCAGGAGGTTCCGCGCGCCGCTGACGGCGTGGCTGAGCTTCGCTTGCCATTTGGCGGCCTCCCGCGAGGGACTTCTCCTAACGAGAGCGTGTGCTGACGGCAAAGCTCTTCGCGGCTACACTCGCGGCTCCAGAGCTCGATCAAGAAGCCACGAGGGGGGACCACAAGCCATGACCGCAGACAGCCTTCAGACCGTTTGGGCGCCGCGCGTCCTCAGCATCCTGCGCATCGTCGCGGCGCTGATCTTCATGGAGCACGGAACTTCGAAGCTGCTCGGCTTTCCGCCATCGGCGCATTCGCCCGAGATGTGGACGCTGTCGTGGAACGCCGGACTGATCGAGTTGGTCGGTGGGGCTTTGCTCGTCCTCGGACTGTTCACGCGGCCGGTCGCCTTTGTTCTCTCGGGCGAGATGGCGGTCGCCTATTGGATGGCGCACTTCCCCCAGAATCCTTTTCCCGTCGCCAACGGGGGCGATGCCGCGATCCTCTACTGCTTCGTGTTTCTCTATATCGCCTTCGCCGGCGGCGGGCCGTGGAGCGTCGATACGCTCGCGAGGGGGAAGAGCTAAAGCCCTAAAAGGATGCAGGCGGCACGCGCGCCGCTTCACCATGGGCTCGAAATGAGGGCGCCGCGGAATCAAGCGCGGCGGCCTTCTCGTAGACGCCGTTAAAGACAATTTTAGGCAAATCTCTAAACGCGACGTTCATCGCCGACCGCCGAGATTCGGGCGCGATGAGTGTGCGTCAACAAGTGATGATGGGTTTGCTCGCGATCACGCTGGTCGCCATGCTCGGCATGAGCGCGGCCAGGGATTTTTCTCCCAAGAGGATAGGGCCGGGTGTTTGGCTGGACCCGACGGCGCCCGACGCGCTGCTCGCCGCCCGGCTCAACCTCACGAACATCGCGAAGACGCCGCGGAGCCCTTAAGGCACCGGTTCCGCCGGCCCCGCCAGGTGCTCCTCCCGCCGCCCCGTCAACTTTGGCGTCCCGGACAAGAACGGCGGCGTTTCGGCCATTCAAAGCGCTTCGTTCGGCGACTAAGTCCCTCGGCATCGGCGAGGCCAAAAGCCATCGCGCAATAAGCAAGGAGACGAAGTCATGCCCCTTATCAACGTGAAGCTTATCGAAGGCGTCTTCAACGAGGCGCAGAAGCGCAAGATGGTGACCGATCTCACCGATGCCATGGTTGCCATCGAAGGCGAGACCATGCGGCAGGTGACCTGGGTCGTCATCGACGAGGTGAAAAGCGGCAATTGGGCGCTCGGCGGTAAGCCGCTCACCACGGCCGATGTCCGGATGCTCCAGGAGAAGCGAAGCGCGGCCTAGTTCAGGCTCGCCTATGCGGAACGGGGCCGGCCGGCGGAGGACTCTGTCGGACCACCCCCACCGACTCGACGCCAAACAGTCGGCGGCACGCCGAACTCGCGCTTGAAGGCGCGCGTGAAGGACGCCTCCGACTCGTAGCCGCTCCGTTCCGCAACCATGGCTATCGCATCATTGCCGCTGCGAAGCGCTTGCGCCGCAAGCGTGAGCCGCCAGCGTTTCAGATATTGCATTGGCGGCTCACCAATCATTCTGTTGAACCGTTCAGCAAGTGACGAGCGGGACAGCGCCACTTCGCGTGCGAGCTCATCCACCGACCAGTCGCGCATCGGCTGCCCGTGCAGGAGGGCCAGCGCGCGACCGACGAACGGATCCTGAAGTCCTGCGAGCCAGCCTTTGAGGTCGGGCGCATTGGATTGCACGTAACGCCTCAATGCTTCGGTGAACGCCAACTCGGAGAGTTTCGCAAGCAGCGACTGGGACCCCGGCGTCTGCGCGCGAGACTCGTCGACACCGAGGCGAAGCAAATCCGCAAGCCAGCCGCCAAGCGCAATGTCGCCCAGCTCGATGCGCAGCATCGGCGGCAAAGACCCGAGAAGGGCGCGCGATGCGCGCCGGTCGCAAGCGAAGTACCCGCAAATGAACCGGGTCGCCGTTCCTCCGCCGCCATGGCGCAGTTCGAGGAGGCCGCCGGCCTCGGGCGGGGCGCTTCTCATTTCCTCGACCGGAAGAGTCAGGTCGCTCCCCAGCACATGCGGGTCGTCGTGGGGGAGGAGGAGAAGATCTCCGGCCTTGACCTCCACGACGTCTTTTCCATTCGCAAGACGTGCAAAGCACGCCCCATCGGTTAGAAGGTGAAAGAAGACGACATGATCGGAGTCCGGCAATTTCGGCCTTACCGAAGGAAGCCCGTATTGCGTCGCGACGCACCAGGGCGCCGTGAACTCGCCATGGATGTAGACCGCGCCGTCGAGGCGCAGGGCGGACAACAGGTCAGAAAGAGGGTCCACGTCGAAGTCCTCGTAGCTTTACGCTGCGCCGGCCCTAAGGGTGCGGAGGGGCTCGCATAACTTTCCGTAGAATAACGGAAATAATGGCGGCGGTACTGGGCTCGAACCCATACCCTTGCCGGCAGGGGACCGCGCGCCCAGCAATGGCTGCCAAGCGCCAAAAGCAGGAGAAGCCCCGCCCTATAGGCGAGGCTTCCCCCGTTCCCCCGATAATCCGATTGGCCCATCTACCGGGTCAAAAAGGGCAAATGTCGGGCTGCATCGACTGACCGGGCTAAAAAGGCGCGAACGTTGCCGACGCGCCACAGAGCGGATTGGCCGGCCACATGCGACAAAACGGACGGGAAGATTGCCGGCTTTTAATCTCCGGCGGTTCTCAGCGGGTGTAATGAGAAATGGTCCCCCCGACGATGGGGATCTTCCCGCTCCCCATCTTTATTGGTTCCGTCCCACTCTTCGGAACCCGAGGAGCCCCGTCCTCCCCCGTACGGGGCTCCTTCTTTTTCTCTCCAAGCATGACTCGATCGCCTCGCGGACATCGGACGCATCGGCATCCAATCGACGAGAGCCTGCTACCCTTCGGTCCGGTGTTTGTTCCGCCCGGTAGGTTGCGCGTCCCTCAATTCAGGCACGCTCAGGATGAGCAGGAACAAAAACAGCAGCAAGAGAACGGGGATCATTTTTCTTGGTAGCACACGTCAAGGGCCCTTGGCATCTCAACCTTGGCGCCCGAACCTTGGCCCGTGAGCCAAAGCTGCTATGCTTCGCTCATAGGGGGCACCGTTGGCGCTGTTCCAAGCGTTAGGAGGACCCTGATGACCCGAGCGATGATGGCATGTGTGGTGTTGCTGGGTGTGCTGGCCTTCGTGCCGGCGAAAGCCAATGCGGGCGTCTATATCAGAGCGCCCTATGTTAACCTCAACATCAACCGCCCTTGGGGATACCGCTATTATCGGCCTTACCGGTACTACGGCTATCGGCCGTACTACCGACCCCATTATCGTGGCTACTGGGGCCGCCCCTATTACCGGCGGGGCTGGCGCCGTTGGCGTCGTTGGTAGGCGCTGCGCCCTTCATGATCACGGCGTAGTCGGCGTAGCCGCGATACAAGGGTCGAAATTCCAGCGCGGCACCGGTGTCGCGTGCCAGCTTGACGAGCTCCAGCTCGAGCTCGGCCCGCGGCTGCACAGAAAATTGGCGCAGCCAAGCGAAGAGCCCGGCCTTGAACCAGCGGGGCCACGCCTCTTGCTGACCGAAGTCTACGATGTGCAGCCGGCCGCCGGGACCGACGGCCTGAAGCGCCTGCGGCAGCACCTCGCGCCATGGGGGGATCATCGAGAGGGTGTAGGAGATGAACACGCGGCCCGCGTGCGCCTCGCCGCATAGCCGCACGAGATCGAACGCCGTCGCGTCCGCCTGATACACATCGATGCGGCCGGAGAGCCCCGCCCGCGCGATGGAGTTTCGCGCCGTCTCGAGCATCGCGCGCGAAATATCGAAACCGACGAACCGGGCGTTCGGGCAGCGTCGCGCCGCATGGATGAGGTTCCGGCCGGTGCCGCAGCCGATTTCGAGAACCGTCGACCCGTCGTCTGGCTGCAACTCATCGAGCAGGCGATCGCGCCCGAGCAAATAGTACTTGCGTGTCGCGTCGTAGATGTAGCGCTGATACCGGTAGATGCCGTCCATGTGGCGGGCGGCATCCTCGGTCGCGCTGGTCACGCTGCTCACGCCGCCGCCTCCGCCGGCTTGTGAACATAGAGGTGGAAGCCGCCATAGATGGACGACCGGTCCTTCGCCGTCAGCGCGCGACATTTCTCCGCGTCATAGGTGAATTTCGACAGGATCTGCTTCGGCACGCGGCCCGGGAGAATGCTCTCTTCGCCGGCGGTGCGGAAGATCACCCGCGCCCCCGGACGCGCGGTCCGCTCGATCTCGCGCCAGAGATCGTTCAGCATCGTGTCGGTCATCCAGTCCTGCGCATCGAGCAGCACGTAGGCATCGAGCGACGCGGCGTCCTTCGCGGCGAGATATTCCGTGAACGAGCGGTGCTGCACATCGACGTCACCGATCCGGGACCGCAGCTTGTCGAAATTCGCGCGCTGCAGATAGGGCGGGAGAGGGGCGGCGGTGCCCGTCGCGTAGCGGCGGCCGAAGGCTTGCCATGCGAAGTAATTGTCCGAGAGATCGAAACCGCATGCCAGCCGCTCCAGCCGCTGATGCACCACGTTCGACATGTGGGTCTCGTTGCCTTTCAAGGCGGCGAACTGCGAGGGCGGGATGCCGAGCCCGAACAAGACCGAGGGCTTGTTGAGGAGCCAACGGATGTGCCGCTTCTCGAACAGCGGCGAGAGCTCGCTCTCGAAGATCTGGCGCTGCTCTTCGAGGCTCTTGGCGGCGAGGATCTTTCTGGGGTTGCGGCCGTGCAAGCGCGCCATCAGGTGGCTGGCGCCGATGAAGGTGCCGAGCAGGCCGTGCCGGTAGAGATTGGTGCGGAAATAGCCGATGCGCCGGCGGCCGAGCAGGTTGCGCCTCTCCCAATAGCGGCGCGAGGTCGCATCGAGATGGGGCCGGATATGGTCCTCGTAGGCATGCACGTTCTCGGGCGCATCGGCCTCGGCAAAGAAGCGGTGGAGGGCTTGGTGGTCCGGCAGGTGCCGGATCGCGGCAAGCTTCAGCTTGTTCAGCGCGACATGCGCCGGATTGAGGTCGACGGCCGTGATTCGGATCGGGGCCGTGGCGAGATAGCTCAGGATATTGCAGCCGCCAGACGCGATCGCGACTAGGTGTTCGCCGTCCTTTAGGGACAGAGCCTCGAGGTCCACCAGCGGATCTTCCCAGATCTGCGGATAGACGAGCCCCGAAAAGGCGAGCGTGAACAGCCGCTCCTGGATGCCTTGCCGGGAAACCGGCTTGTGGCGGTGCACGGCCTGCCGCAGCCGCTTGTTCCTTGTTCGACGCTGGTGTCGGGTCCCGTCGCCGCGTGCGGCCGGCTGCTCGATCAATGCCATTTTAGCCCCTCTGTTGAGTCTCGCGGGGCCAGGATCACGACATTTCCATATCCGGATTATGACAAGCGCCCGGTGCGCGCACGCCGACACCGCGATAAACTGCCTGCGTCCTGGCAGCGAGAGGCGAGGAGCCATGGCGTCGTCGCAGCGTCCGGCCCGTTGGCAGCCACCGTCCACGCGGCGTGGAACGCCGGTCGCGCGCCCGGTGACGGTGGTCGAGCTTCCGGGCTCAGGCGGCGAGGATGTGTTGATCGACCGGGCTGGAGCCGCCATCACCGGCTTGGCCAATGGCGACGTGGTGCGGGTCAGCGCGGACGGGTGCGTCGTGCTCGGCAACACCGGCGGCCGGCCGCTCGGCATCGAATCGTATGCGGACGGGAACCTGCTCGTGTGCGATCACGATAAGGGGCTGCTCCGTCTCGACGTGACGACCGGGCAGGTCGACGTGCTGCTCGGCGAGGTCGACGGCAAGCCCCTCCATTTCTGCAGCAATGCGGTCATCTGCGCGGACGGGACGATCTATTTCTCGACCTCGTCGGACACCGCCACATGGGATGCGTTCCGAGAGGACGTCATCACCCATGCGACGTCGGGATGTCTGGTGCGCGTCGGTGCCGGCGGAGAGGTCACGATGCTGCGCAGGGACCTCGCCTTCGCCAACGGCGTCGTGTTGGCGCCGGACGAGTCTTACCTGCTCGTCGCCGAAACGATCGGCTACCGGATCCTGAAGCTTTGGCTCAAGGGTCCGCGCGCCGGGACATGGGTCGACTTCGCGACCGGGACGCCCGGCTTCCCGGACAATATTAGCCTGTCCGAGTCCGGGCTGGTGTGGGTGGCGCTGCCCGCGCCAAGGGTTCCGGTCTTGGATTTCCTGCTTCCCCGGCACCCGATCTTCCGGCAGGCGGCGTTGCGGATTCCGCAGCGCCTGCATCCGAGGCCAAAGGACATCGTGTGGGTCCAAGCCTACGACCTCGACGGTAATCTCGTCCACGACATCAAGACCAGACATCCGCGACTCTCGTTCGTCACCGCGGTCGCCGAGCGCGGCGGGACGCTGTGGCTTGCGAGCGCGCACCACGACGTGCTGGGCCGGATCGATCTCACCATTGACGTCTAGAGCTTGGTGCGGTCGCGAAAGCGGTACCACGTCTCGATAGCCGGGACGGCCCATTGCGCCAGCGTGCGACTTGGAAAGGCTGGAAAGGTCAGATCGTCGAATTCCGTCTTGCCTTCAGGGTCGCCGAGGATCTTGAGCGCGATCTTGTGCCCAAAGTAGGTGGCGCGCGAGACGCCTGTTCCGCAATAGCCTGCCGCGTAGTGAATGCCGTCCGCCATGCGGCCGAGATGCGGGAGCTCGTCATAAGTATAGCCGATCTGCCCGTCCCATGCGTGGGTGACGGCGACGTCGCCGAGGTCCGGAAAGACAGAGAGAAGATCGCGCGCGAGATGGCGGAACGCCGCCAGCCCCGCCGCTCTGCCGGCCCTGCCACCCCAGACGATCCGCTGCTCGCCCGGAGGGCTGCGGAAATAATAGAAGACGCGATTGGTGTTACCGTAGACGCGGTTCTTGGGCATCAACCGCGTCATCGCGCCTGCCGGAAGGTGGCCGGTGGCGATGAGACCGGAACGGACGGTGACAATGCGGCGCTGAAGCGCGCGGACGAGGCCGTCCGTGTAGCCGTTGGTGGCGACGACGACCTCCCGGCACCGCAGCGGCCCTGCGTCCGTGTCGACCAGGAACCCGTCCGCATCGCGCGCGATGCGACGCACGCCGGCGTGGCCGATGACGATGCCGCCCTTTTCCTCGACGCGCTGCATGAGGCCGGAATGGTAGAGGGCAGGGTGGAGCGAAGCGTCGTTTGGCAGGACCGAGCCGCCGAAGAAAATCTCCGAACCGATCTCGCTCAATTGCTCGGCGCGCGGAACCATGAAGCTTTCGACGCCGGCGACGCGTTTGAGGTCCTCCATGTCGCGTGCCATCGCCTCGTAGTGCTCGGGCCGCATGGCGCCTCTGAAGCGGCCGCAGCGAGCGAAGCCGCAATCGATAGCCTCGGTGGCGATGAGATGCTCGATATAGTCGAGCATGCGCGTCCCTTCGCGTAACAGCGCGGCCGCTTTCTTCTCGCCGCGCAGCTCGATCAGGCGCTTGACGCGGAACTTCTGGTTGCCGCTGCCGATCTGTCCGCCATTGCGCGTGCTGGCGCCGTAACCGGGCGCGCCACGATCGAGAACGGCGACCCCGCGCCCCTTGTTCAGGAGGGTCAGTGCCGCCGAAAGCCCCGTGAAGCCGGACCCCACGATCGCCACGTCGGTGTTCCGCGGCAGTGACCGGCCGGGCGTCGCGCGTCGCGGCGCGGCGTCCCACCAATAAGGCTGGAATGTCACGGAAGACGCATCGTGGGCGCAATCATCGGCAAGATCGCGAAGCGACAGCGGCTCCAAATCAGCAACGGTCATCGGCGCGGCGTAACCCTCTTCCCGCCCCTGCGATGCGAACGCGCTTCCTACCCCTTACCCTTGCTGACACAACACGAGAAGTCCCTTGCTTTCGCGTTGTATACCATGACGTCACAGCACTCAGGGGAATTTATTCCTTCACTTTCGGTCATTTGCTGACATGGAGGTACCTACTATTGGCCAGCATAGGAGTCGGCATCGACTCGCTTCTAGTACTTAAAAGATGCATACTTGAGTTGCCCATGATGGTCTCCGGTGCACAAACTGGAGACGAGCCATGCCCATTCCTCTTGTCGCGACGCATCCCTGCGCGCTCTTTCATGATGGATTGCGTGGGATATTCTCGAAATCGTGCTTTCGCCCGGTGCACATCGCACTCAGCCTGAACGAAGAGCTACAAGCCTACTTGCGGTCGGTAAACAACGGTATTTGGTTGGTTGGCGTGGAGCGATCGGTCTCGGCTACCAGCGCCCTCGTGCAACGAATGGTGACAGCAACCCCTGGGCTGAAAGTTGTCATCCTTGCTTCCGATCAGAGGCCGGATGACATAGTGGCCGCGCTGAAAGCAGGAGCTTGCGGCTTTCTTCGCCAAGACATTCCTGGCGATACGCTTATCAGGTCT